>Ga0187892_10006190_pt1 | contig 18033 bp, 19 predicted proteins | sample MA1701073metaG_FD_139345 | JGI IMG/M metagenome (GOLD analysis project Ga0187892, IMG submission 139345) | Bio-ooze microbial communities from a basaltic lava cave in the Kipuka Kanohina Cave System on the Island of Hawaii, USA - MA170107-3 metaG ... | reverse complement strand
GCCAACGCGATCGGGTGAGGGTCTTGTGCAGCACGAATGCGAGCGCCACATCGCCTGCCAGGTCAGTCACGATCGCGGAAGGAGCACGTCGATGCCGAAAGGTTCCGGGAAATGCCTGTGCGGCGCGGTCACCTTCACCGCCGAAAACGTCGAGACGCATTTCCATGCCTGCCATTGCGGCATGTGCCGGCGCTGGTCGGGCGCGCCCGGCTTCGCCGCCGCCGCCGAGGGCGTCAAGTTCGCGGGCGAAGAGAATATCGTGCGCTACCGGTCCTCCGACTGGGCCGAGCGCGGTTTCTGCAGGAAATGCGGCACCGGCCTGTTCTATTTCCTGAAACCGACCGGCCAGTATTCGATGCAGGTCGGCGTGTTCGACGAGCCGACGGATTTCACGCTCACCGAGGAAATCTTCATCGACCGCAAGCCGGCCGGCTACGCCTTCGCGGGCGACCTGCCGAAGAAGACCGAGGCCGAGGTGATGGCGGCGTTTGCGGAAGGCAGCTCGACTGAGTAGCTATGCCGGAATCGCACTGTTTGAGCCCCGCTCCGGCGGGGCTTTCTTTTTCCAAAGTTTCACGTTGAAATAGCAGCATGTATGAACGCCAACTAATCCGTGCCGTCGCAACCCTTGTCCTGCTGGTGGGTGTAAGTTTGGGTGCATGGGCTGACGATTTCGAGGATGGATTAGCCGCTGCCGACCGTGGTGACTACGCGACCGCACTGCGCGTTTGGAAGCCGTTGGCCGAGCAGGGCGATGCTTGGGCACAGATCAACCTAGGGGTCCTGTACGAAAAGGGCTTAGGTGTCGCACAGAACGACATAGAAGCTATGCATTGGTATCGGCTTTCTGCGCGTCAGGGGCTTCCAGAGGCACAGAACGCGATCGGCCTATTTTACGAGGGCGGCTATGTTACCGGGAACGACACAGACGCTGCGAAGTGGTATCGCCTCGGTGCCGAGCAGGGCTATGCGGATGCTCAATATAACCTCGGCCGCATGTACTACAAAGGTGCCGGCGTTCCAAAGGACGATGTGTTAGCCTACATGTGGTTAAACCTTGCTGCCGCACAGGGTCACGCGAACGCGACAATCTTTCGCGATGGACTCGCCGAGGCATCACTGTCACCCGCACAGATTCAGGAAGCGCAGCGCCTTGCCCGCGAGTGGTTAGAGGCACATCCGCAGTAGCAATGGCCAATCTAGAGTTTTTTCGCACAATAGCTGAAGAAGCCTTCGATGAGGCTACCCAGCTCTATGAAGCGTCAAGAACACCAAAGGCCGATGGAGGCAGCATAATCAAGCACAATGAGGATCCAGACAGAAACTCCCACAAGCAATACATGATCGCGATGATCTTCTCAGCTATGTTTTTCGAGGCTTTACTCTATAGAGAGGGCACAAAGAGATTTGGGCAAGACGAGTACAAAAAAATTGACCATGATCTCTACGAGAACAGACTTCGAGCATTTGGAATCACTGACGACGAAGTTTTGAGAAAATGCACGCGATTCAGAGAAGCGCGAAAAGATTTAGTACATGAAAAAGCTAATGAACCAAACCCCGCAATTCGGTGGTCGAAGGACGAAGCCCAGCACAGTATTGAGTTTATCAGACTGGTTGAAAACCTTTTGATACCGCCGACCTGAGCCTGGTCCAAGACCCATCTTAGGACCGCAGGAGGATAGAGTTTTCCGGCTGCGACGCGCAGGAGATCATTTTAAGGAATAGTTAACGCATTAACTCCTCTTTCATTGACAACAAAATTGCCTGTGCTTGTTCGATACTCACGGGTGCATTCACAATGCTTTCGATCTTGCTCTGACGCATGGCATCAGTGCAGTTAGCCAATTCCTGTGCCGCACGAAGGCCCGCTTCAACCCACTTTCTCGCATCATCATTTCGACCTACGGACATTCTCAGCGCGGCTAATTGGATATACGAATCTATACATAGATGAGACACCGTTACCGAGGATTCCAGACAATTCAAAGCGACAGCATACAACGGAGTGAGTTTCGCCCTATCCGCCCCTTGCTGAAAAAGCTGACTGAATTTCTGGGCCGCTGCCGCCCCCTTTAGGAATAGTATTTTGGCGATTTCTCCACATGCAGAATCGGGGATGCCAACCAACTCAGTTTCCCCAATTGCTTCGTACTCACCAACTAACCCTTGCTCCATAGAGGTAATGACAAAGACCTCGAACAAAGGATCATCACCAAATTTATCAATTATTGCGTCGATAATCTGAGGCGGAACTTTGTGCCATGGCTTTGTTCTCGAAAACCAGTCACGCCGTTCGTCGGCGCTCTTGTTTTCGTGAAACGGCTTCGTCTTGTTCTCATTTTGAATTTTGTCTTTGGCGAGGAATCCAAAAAGTGACATGTTGTATCTCCTCTTGAGTCTTTAGTTTTGATCCAAATGGTTGTGAGTACTTTGGTGATCTTGCCGTTACCCCTGTTACCCCGGCGCCTCAGGCTTGCTTCCCTGAGCGCCCTGAATTTTGCACGCTGTTACCCCAGACGTTACCCCAGCGGCATTTCCGGCTCAAAGCGAGTTGAGGCTCACCGCGTATCTTACTGATTTGTATTTGTGAATTTGGTAGCGGAGGAGGGACTCGAACCCCCGACACGCGGATTATGATTCCGCTGCTCTAACCAGCTGAGCTACTCCGCCACACCAGGCGCATCGAGGCCGACGCCCGACGCGGGAGGCAGGCATATAGGGCGGGCCCCTGCCCCAAGTCAAGAAAAGCCGGCAAATCCGCGCCTTTCCGCGGTATCCGGCCCTCCGCCGCCCCCGCCGTTACTTCACCGCCACGCTGTAGAGGATGAAATCGGTCTTCGGCCCGTACGTGTCGTAGAGCCTTCGGCCGGCATAGTTGAACTCCTGCGTCAGCCAGCGGACGGTCGGAATGTTGCGCGCCTTCGCGAACGCGATCACGTGATCGATCAGCGCGCGGCCGGCGCCCTTGCCGCGCACGTCCGGCATCACGTAGAGGTCGCTCAGGTAACAGACCATCTGCCCGCTCAGCGAGCGATGCATCAGCGAATATTGCGTGAAGCCGATGACCTTGCCGCGATCGTCGACGATCACATCGCACCAGAAATCCTCGTCCGGATCGAAGATCCAGGTCCAGACCCGGTCGTAGCCGCCCTCCGGCACGCTGGTCTTGTAGAAGGTCGCATAGGCGTCGAGCAGTTCCTGCCAGATCGCGCGGTCGGGTTTTTCGAGCGGCCGGACTTTCATCGACGATCTCCCTGCCCTATTCCGCCGCAACGGAACACGCGGGCTTCGTCGACGCATCCGCCGTCACGACCGCATCGCGCCGGATGAAACCGCCGCCGAGCAGGCGCGTGCCGTCGTAGAGCACGCAGGCCTGGCCCGGCGCCACGCCCTCGTGCGGAACGTCGAACGTCACCGAGACGTCGTCGCCTGCCTGCACCGCAACCGGCACCGCCGCCGCGCGCACGCGTGCGGCCACGGGCGTCATCGTGGAGCGCAGCTTCGCCATCGCCCGGCGACCGTCATCCGGCAGCGCCGGTCCGAGCCAGTTCACCTCGCGCAGACCGATCGCCGTAACGCCGAGCGCCGCGCGCGGCCCGACGATCACGCGCTTCGATGCCGGCTCGAGCTGCACGACATAGAGCGGCTCGCCCGGCGCCTTGTCGTCGACGAGGCCGAGACCGCGCCGCTGACCCACCGTGTAACCGATCACGCCGTCATGCCGGCCGAGCACGCGCCCGTCGACATGCACGATCTCGCCCGGCTCGATCGCGCCCGGGCGCAGCCGCGCCACCACGTCGACATAGCGCCCCTGCGGCACGAAGCAGATATCCTGGCTGTCGGGCTTGCCCGCGACATCGAGCCCGAGCCGCGCGGCATGGGCGCGCGTCTCGCTCTTGTCGAGATCGCCCAGCGGAAACCGCAGGAAGTCGAGCTGCTTCTGCGTCGTCGCAAACAGGAAATAGCTCTGGTCGCGCGACAGATCGGCCGCGCGATGCAGCTCCGCGCCGCTCGTCCCCATCGCGCGTCGCACATAGTGGCCGGTCGCCAGCGCCTGCGCGCCGAGCTCGCGCGCGATGCCGAGCAGGTCGCGGAACTTGCTGCGCTGGTTGCAGCGCACGCACGGGATCGGCGTCTCGCCGGCGAGATAGGAATCGGCGAAATCCTCCATCACGTCGCTGCGAAACTTCGTCTCGTGATCGAGCACGTAATGCGGCATGCCGAGCCGGTCGGCGACGCGGCGCGCATCGTGAATGTCCTGGCCGGCGCAGCAGGCGCCCTTGCGGCCGATGGCGGCGCCGTGATCGTAGAGCTGCAGGGTCAGCCCGACCGTGTCGTAGCCGGCTTCCCTGAGCAGCGCCGCAGTCACCGAGGAATCGACGCCGCCCGACATGGCGACGACGATCCGGCTTCCGCGCGGCAGGCCGATCCGGTTTTCGAGCGCACTCATGGGCCGGGACTATAGGGATCGTTCCGTCTCGTTCAACCGGTCAATCAGCGCATCGTAGGGCGCGCGGTCGAACAGCATTCCGATCGCGGCCGAAAAATGCCCGCGGTTGCGGCGGATGACGTTGCGGCCGGGCAGCATCCAGCGCCGCGCCAGCACCATCCCGTCCTCGGCCGGCGTCACCGTATCGCGATCGGCGACCACCATGACGATCCGGCGCGGGTCCATCGGCGCCGGCCCCTGCGGGTCGGTAAAGAGCGCGCAGTGTTTCAGCGCCCGGGCGTGCCAGCCGGCCGCTTCCAGCGCCGCCGGCAGGCCGACGGTGCGCGCGAGGCTGGAGTCGGTCGCGAGCCCGCCGGTCTGGCCCGAGGTGGTCGCGAGCAAGAGCCCGTCGGGCCGGAACGCCGACGGCCAGTGCCGGGTGCGGTCGGCGACGAACTGCGCGGTCAGCGCGCCGAGCGAGGTGCCGCCCAGCACGACCGGCGCGCCGGGGCTCTTCGCGTTCGCCCAGCGGATCAGCTGCGCCAGCTCGATCGTCGCCGCGCGCAGCAGCTCGATCGAGCCGAGCGGCTGCGTCGCCAGCAGCTCCTCGCCGCCGTACCAGCCCGGCTTGCAGCGCCGGTTGTGACCCGGCGCGCTCGGATGCACGACCCGGAAGCCGTGCTGCAGGAGATAGAGCGAGGAATCGACCACGCCGCCCAGCATCTCGAACTCCATGCCGAGTCCGTGGCACATGATCGCGGTCGGCGGGTTGCGCACGCCCTCCGGCTCGTAGACATGCGCCCAGAGCGTGTCGCCTTCGACCGGCGACGCCATGCGCAGCCAGTATTCGAGACCGAAATTCGTCAGGATCGCGCGCGACTCCTGCGGCATCGCCGGGTTCGCCGGCGGCTGCATCGTCAGCGGCGTTGTCGGGCCGTAGCGTTCCATCGCCGTCGCAACCGACGGGATTCGGTAGCGCACGCGCGGCGGGCGTATGTACCAGGCGAGCGGCGCGACATGCCGTCGGCCGGTGTAGCGCGCATCGCTCGCGCGGCGCCAGTTGCGCTCGAGCTCGATCAGATGTTCCTCGGGCTCGTCGATCGGTCCGAAGAACCCGTCCAGCCAGGCGCGGTCGGCCGTTTCGTAGTCGCGCCGATCGGCGACGATGCGATCGAGCGCGCGCCGCATCATGCCGCGCGGCGGCAGCCGGCGCGGCGCGCGTCCGATTTCCGCAACGAACCTGTCGATGTTGCCGTCGGCAACGCTCGCCGCCGCCCACAGGCGCGAGGCCGGAAATCCCTGTACGCCGATCGCGAACAGCGCGACCGGGTCGAACCAGGGTCGCGCGATCGCGCGCCCGAGCGGGCCCGTCAGCATTTTTCCTGCCTGGGGACGCTGCAGACGCGGACGGTTGCTCATCGTTCCTTCCCGGGCGGTGCGACCCGCACGCCGGACTTGTCCAGGCTCACGATCGGACCCGCGCCATGACGCGAGGCTATGAGAATATGTCGGCCCGCACGTTCCAGAGCCGGCAGGCAGCTTCCTTGTCGTTTCCGACGGGGCCGGTCGCGCCGCAATTCCTGCAGTGGATGACGATACCGGGTTCGGGCGTGCCGCGCTGACCGAACAGGAGGTCGGACTCGCCGCAGAAGGGGCACGCGTGGAGTTTCAAGACCGGGCCCCGCTGCTGGCTGTGGTGCGGCTCAATCGCGTTCCGCTATCCAGGCAGCCTGGATCGCTTCGAGGATTTTTTCGTTCGAACGGTTGGGATCGTCGTCGAAATCGGGCAGCGCCTGCACCCATTTCCAGAGATCGGTGAAGCGCAGGTTCACCACGTCGACGTCCGGGTGCGCGTCCTCGAGCTCCTCGGCGATCCGCTGCACGTCGGTCCAGCGCAGGCCCATCGCTCAGCTCTCGAGCATCATGTTGCGGGTGCCGGTCGGCAGACGCACCGTCAGCCCGTCGAGTTCCTCGGTCATGATGATCTGGCAACCGAGCCGCGACGTGTGCGTCAGGCCGAAAGCGAGATCGAGCATGTCCTCCTCGTCCTCGGTCGGCTCCTTGAGCAGGTCGTACCATTCCTGGTCGACGATGACATGGCAGGTCGAGCAGGCGAGCGAGCCCTCGCAGGCGCCCTCGAGGTCGAGATTGTTGCGATGCGCGATTTCGAGAACCGAAAGCCCGACCGGCGCATCGACTTCGACGCGCGCCCCGTCGGTCTTGATGAAAACCATCTTCGGCATCCTGCCCTCTTCCCTGCCGCCCGGCCCTTCAGCTGCCGGTTCCCGCCGCGTCCCGGGCGGCCGCCCCTTCCGGGGCCGCTTCGGGTGCCATACCGGCCTCGATCTCGTCAAGGCTGTGGCCCGCCAGCGCCTGGTTGATCGCCCGGTCGATGCGGCGCTGCGCGAAGGGTTTGCCGACGCGCTCCAGCTCCTCGATCAGCCCGTTGACCAGGTCGCGATCCTCGCCGTCGATTGCGACCTTGAGTCGCGCCGCGACTGCCGCCATCGCGCGCCGCTCCGCCGGCGTGGCGAGCGCGCCGTCGGCGGCGAGCGCGGAACCGAGCGCCGCGAGCACGCGACCGCCCTCGACCCGCGCCTCGATCAGCAGCCGGCGCGTCATGTCTTCCTCGGCATGTTCCATGCTGGCGCGCAGCATGCCGATCATCTCGTCTTCCGACAGCCCGTAGGAGGGCTTCACTTCGATTTGCGCGCCGGTGCCGGTCGTGCGCTCGGAAGCGTTGACCGTCAGCAGCCCGTCCGCATCGAGCGCGAACGTCACGCGAATGCGCGCGGCCCCCGCCTTCATCGACGGAAAACCCTTGAGCTCGAAGCGCGCCAGCGAGCGGCAGGCATCGACTGTCTCGCGTTCGCCCTGCACCACATGGATCGTCATGCCGGTCTGGCCGTCCTGGTAGGTGGTGAATTCCTGCGCCAGCGCGACCGGGATCGGCGTGTTGCGCGGAATGACCTTCTCGACGATGCCGCCCATGGTTTCGATGCCGAGCGAGAGCGGCGTCACGTCGAGCAGCAGCGTGCCCTCGCCCTCGGTCAGCGCATGCGCCTGCAGCGCGGCGCCGACGGCGACCACCTCGTCGGGATCGATGTCGGCGAGCGGCGCGCGGCCGTAGAATTCCTCGACCGCGCGGCGCACCAGCGGCACCCGCGTCGAGCCGCCGACCAGCACGATGCCGGCAATCTCGGTCGGCGCGACGCCGGCATCCTCGATGACGCTGGCGCAAATCGCGGTGGTGCGGCGCACCAGCGGTGCGATCATGGTTTCGAGTTCCTTGCGCTCGAGAGTGTGTTCCGTGCGCGCGCCGCCGATATCGAGAATGCCGCCTGCCTTGTCGGCGTCGGTCAGCGCCTCCTTGATGCGGCGCGCGGTCGCCAGCGCGGCGCGCACGGCTTTCAGATCGGGCTTTGCGATGCCGCGTTCCCTCAGCAACCGCTCGGCGATCGCATGGTCGAAATCGTCGCCGCCGAGCGCCGCGTCGCCGCCGGTCGCGACGACCTGGAACACGCCCTTCTCCAAACGCAGCACCGAGACGTCGAACGTGCCGCCGCCGAGATCGAAGATCGCGTAGAGACCTTCGGCGCCGCTGTCGAGCCCGTAGGCGAGCGCCGCCGCGGTCGGCTCGTTGACGAGGCGCAGCACCTCGAGGCCGGCGAGCCGCGCCGCATCGCGCGTCGCCGTGCGCGCGGCATCGTCGAAATAGGCCGGCACGGTGATGACCGCGCGATCGACCTTCGAGTCGGTGCGTTCCTCGGCGCGCGTCTTCAAGGCGCGAAGAATGTCGGCGGAGACTTCGACCGGCGTCAGGTTGCGGCCGGCAACCGAAAGCCGCACCATGCCGCCCGCCGTGTCGTCGGCATCGAGCGCATAGGGCAAAGTGCCGGCGAGCGATTTGAGATCGGCGCGGCCGCGCCCCATCAGCCGCTTGACCGAGGCCACCGTGTTGGCGGGATCCTCCGGCATCTTGGCCGCCGCGCCGCTGCCGACCGTGACCGATCCGTCGCGCGCATAGTGCACGACCGACGGCACGAGGCCGGTGCCGTGCATGTCGCGCAGCACTTCCGGCTCCGGCGTCGGCGCGATCGCCACGACCGAGTTGGTGGTGCCGAGATCGATGCCGACCGCGATGCCGCGCTCGCCCTCGTGCGGCAGCGGCGTCTCGCCCGGCTCGTGGATCTGCAGCAGGGTGCTCATGCCGGCTGCTCCGCCAGCACCGCGCGCCGCGCGCGCGCTTCCTCGGCGAATTTCTTCAGGTAGCGCAGGCGCGTCAGCAGCCGCGTCGCCTCGTCGAGATCGTCGGCCGCGAACGCGTCCTCGAGCGCAGCAAGCGCCCGGGCTTCTTCTTTCGCAGCCTGGCCCGCGAGCGTCGCGACGGCATCGAGGCTTGCCGCTTCCGACAGCGCCTCGCGCCGCTCCAGCGTTTCCATCAGCAGGTCGTGATCGTCGATGGTGCGCGCCTCTTCGGTCGGCGCCGCCCGGCCCGCGAGCTGCAACAGGTACGCGCCGCGTCGCAGCGGATCCTTCAGCGCCTCGTAGGCTTCGTTGAGGCTGACCGTGTGCCGCTCGGCCAGCACGCGTTCCTTCTTCGACTTGCGCGCGAACCGGTCGGGATGCAGCCGCTGCTGGAAGGCGACATAGCGGCGCAGCAGATCCTTGTCGTCGATGTCGAATCTGGCACCAAGGCCGAGCCGGCGGAAATGATCGGAACGGTCCGGCGGCTGCAGCGCACCGCAGACATGGCAGAACAGCGCGACGCGACCGACCGGCCCGTGGCAGGACCAGCAGGCGCCCACGCCGTTCCCGTCGGCTGCGCTATCCGTCGCCGTGTCGTTCATGGCTCCGTCCAGAGGGAATGCGGTCGGCCGCCGCGCGGCCGGCCATCGGTCAGACGTGGAAGGATTCGCCGCAGCCGCAGCGGCCCTTCTCGTTCGGATTGCGGAACACGAAACCGGACTGAAGCTGCTCCTCGACGTAGTCCATCTCGGTGCCGAGGATGAACATCATTGCCTTCGGATCGATGAACAGCCGTACGCCGTGCGCTTCGACGACCTCGTCGAACGCCGTCTTGTCGTCGGCATATTCGAGCGTATAGGAGAGACCCGAGCAGCCCTTGCTGCGCACGCCGATGCGGATACCCGCGGTCGGCTTGCCGCGCTTGTCGATCAGCGCGCGCACGCGCTCGGCCGCGGCCTCGGTCACCTGCATGGCCTGGGGCTTCGCCCGCGGGGCGCGGGGCTTCGTCTCGGTCGTCTCGCTCGTCACGATCGCCATTCGCTTGCCTTCGTCTTCAACGCACGTCTTGCAAGGTCGTCACGCGATTACGTTACTCCGCGGCTTCGGCCTTCTTGGGCGCGACTCCGTTCTTTTCGCGGTAATCGCGGATCGCGGCCTTGATCGCATCCTCGGCCAGGACCGAGCAATGGATTTTCACCGGCGGCAGCGAGAGATGCTGCGCGATCTGCGTGTTCTTGATCGTCTCGGCCTCGTCGATCGACTTGCCCTTGATCCATTCGGTCGCGAGCGAGCTCGACGCGATCGCCGAACCGCAGCCGAAGGTCTTGAACTTCGCGTCCTCGATCAGCCCGTCCTTGCCGACGCGGATCTGCAGCTTCATGACGTCGCCGCAGGCCGGCGCGCCGACCAGCCCGGTGCCGACACTGGCATCGGTCTTGTCGAGCGCGCCCACGTTGCGCGGGTTCTCGTAATGTTCGAGCAGTTCCTTGCTGTATGCCATCTCTTCAGTCTCCCTTTAACGCATGGAATCGATCAGTGCTCTGCCCACTGGATCGATTTGATGTCGATGCCCTCCTGGGCCATTTCCCAGAGCGGGCTCAGTTCGCGCAGGCGCCGCACGGCGGATACCACCTGCTCGATCGCATAGTCGATGTCCTGCTCGGTCGTGAAGCGGCCGAGCCCGAACCGGATCGAGGTATGCGCCAGCTCCTCTTCGACGCCGAGTGCGCGCAGCACATACGACGGTTCCAGCGAGGCCGACGTGCAGGCCGAGCCGGACGATACCGAAAGCGACTTGATCCCCATCATCAGCCCCTCGCCCTCGACATAGGCGAAGGAGACGTTGAGATTGCCGGGGATGCGGCTCTCGAGATCGCCGTTCACGTAGACTTCCGGCAGCCCGTCCTCGATGCCCTTCAGCAGCCTGTCGCGCAGGAAGCGCAAACGCTCCGCCTCGGCGCCCATCTCGCGCTCGGCGATCGCGCAGGCCTCGCCCAGACCGACGCAAAGCGGCGTCGGCAGCGTGCCCGAACGGAAGCCGCGCTCCTGGCCGCCGCCGTGGATCAGCGCCTCGAGGCGCACGCGCGGCTTGCGGCGCACGTAGAGCGCACCGATGCCTTTCGGCCCGTAGATCTTGTGACCGGAGACGCTCAGCAGGTCGATGTTCATCGCGTTGACGTCGATCGCGATCTTGCCGACGGCTTGCGCCGCGTCGGTGTGGAAATAGGCGCTCTTCTCGCGACAGAGCGCACCGATCTCCTTCAGCGGCTGGATCACGCCGATCTCGTTGTTGACCGCCATGACCGAGACCAACGCGGTCCTGTCGGTGATCGCCCTGCGCAGCGCATCGAGATCGACCAGCCCGTTCTGCCTGACCGGCAGGAAGGTGACCTCGACGCCTTCCATCTCGAGGTGGCGCGCGCTCTCGAGCACGCATTTGTGCTCGGTCACGACCGTGATCATGTGGCTGCGCCGGTCCTTGTGGAAGCGCATCACGCCCTTGATCGCGATATTGTTCGATTCCGTCGCGCCGGAGGTGAAGATCACCTCGCGCGGATCGGCGCCGATGATCGAGGCGACCTGCGCGCGCGCGATTTCGACCGCCTCTTCCGCTTCCCAGCCGTATTCGTGGTTGCGCGAGTGCGGGTTGCCGAACTTCTCCGTGAAGTACGGCAGCATCTTTTCGACCACGCGCGGATCGGTCGGCGTGGTCGCCTGGTAGTCGAGATAGATCGGCAGATGGGGCTTGTTGGCGCCCGTCTTCAGTGCCGTATCGATCTTCATAACGATCCTGTCTCCCTTCGAACATCCCGGCGGCAGCCGGGCAACTCACAATTACGCTGCCGGCGCGGCGGCCGAACTCTTCTCCTCGCGCCACGCCAGCGGTCGCCAGGCGTCGAGGAAACGGTCGATGTCCGCCGCCTCGTTGTGCCAGCCGACGCTGACCCGGATCGCCGATCCGGCGAGCGAAGGCGAAACACCCATCGCCGACAGCACGTGCGAGCGGCCGACCTTTCCCGACGAGCAGGCCGCACCGGCACTGACCGCGATGCCGGCGAGATCGAGCGCCATCACCTGCACGTCGTTCGCCGTGCCGGTTGCCGCGACGCAAACCGTGTTCGGCACCCGCGTCGCCTTCGATCCGAGGATCGTCGCGCCCGGCGCGATGCGGCGGATGCCGCTTTCGAGCCGGTCGCGCAGCGACGCGAGCTTCGCCGCCTCGTCCGACCCGCCCTTGCGCAACTCGGCGGCGGCGGCGCCGAACCCGGCGATCGCCGGGACATTCTCCGTGCCGGCGCGCCGGCCGAATTCCTGGCCGCCGCCGCGCTGCATCGCGACCGTTGCGATGCCGTCGGCGATCACCAGGGCGCCCGCGCCCTGCGGGCCGCCGATCTTGTGCGCCGACACGCTCATCAGATCGGCACCGAGCGCGCCGAATTCAACCGGAATCCGGCCCACCGCCTGCACCGCGTCGCAATGCAGCAGCGCACCCGCCGCATGCGCGATGCACGCGGCTTCGGCAACCGGCTGCACGACGCCCGTCTCGTTGTTGGCGAGCTGCAGCGCGACGATCGCCGGGCGATCGTCCGCCGCCAGCATGGTTTCGAGCGCGGCGAGATCGACGATGCCGTCGCCATCGACCGGCACGATCTCATTTCCCGTCGCCGTCGCCAGCACCGATTGATGCTCGGTCGCACCGGCGAGCCGGCGCGGGCGGCCCGTGCCGCCCATCGCCCAGTTGTTCGCCTCGGTCGCACCGCTCGTGAACACCACCTGGCGCGGCGCGGCGCCGACCAGCATCGCCACAAGTTCGCGCGCATCCTCGACGATACGGCGCGCGAGCCGGCCGTAGCGGTGCACCGAGGACGGATTGCCCGCGCCCGCCAACGCCTCGACCATCGCCGCCTGCGCAACCGGGCGCAGCGGGGTCGAAGCATTGCAATCGAGATAGATCGACTGGCGCATGGGTGGCGCGTTCCTTCGTTGTCGGGTCCGGCTATTCCGCCGCGACCTGGCGCCCGTCGGCCGGGCGCGTTTCGGCGGCAATCGCCTCGCCGGCGCGCGCGGAGCTGCAGCCTTCGCGATGGCTGACGCCGCTCGAGCCGAGCACGCGGCGCTCGCACACGTCGGCGAGCGACACCGAGCTCAGGAACAGGTGGATCTGGTTGCCGAGCTCTTCCCACAGATCGTGCGTCAGGCAGCGGCTCTTGTTGCTCTGGCAGCCGACCGGCGAGCCGGGCGAGCAGCGCGTCGCGCGGATCGGCTCGTCGACCGCGAGGATCGCGTCCGAAATCCGGAGCTCGGTCGCCGGGCGCGCCAGCAGGTAGCCGCCGCCGGGACCGCGCACGCTGCGCACGAGACCGCCGCGCCGCAGCTTCGCGAAAAGCTGCTCGAGATAGGAGAGCGAAATTTCCTGCCGGCCCGCGATGTCGGCGAGCGCGACGGGTTTGCCGTCGTTGCTGTGGAACGCGAGGTCGACCAGCGCCATCACGGCGTAGCGACCCTTGGTGCTGAGTTTCACCGTACCGCTCCTTTCCTGGCCCTAGCCTTCGGCGTGCCGGCGCAGCGGCGTCACGGCCGCGCCCTCGGGACGCGCCGGCGCCGCCGTATCGGCGAGCCGCTTTTCGAGATCGGCGATCCGCGCATTGGCCGCCGCAACCTGGTCGCGCAGTTCGGCCACCGCGCGCGCGACCGGATCGGGCAGATCCTGCGTCGGCGTGCCGTAGGCGAGAAACTCGTTGCCGCAATCCTTCGAGATCACGACCCGCGCCGGGATGCCGACGACGGCGCAACCGCCCTTCACGTCCTTCACCACGACCGCGTTGGCGCCGACGCGGCCGCCCTCGCCGACCGTGATCGGGCCGAGCACCTTGGCGCCGGCGCCGACGATGGCGCCGCTCTTGAGCGTCGGATGGCGCTTGCGGTTGACCTGCGAGGCCGAATCGACCGAGGGCGAGGTGCCGCCCAGCGTCACGCCCTGGTAGAGCGTCACGTCGTCGCCGATCTCCGCCGTCTCGCCGATCACGGTGCCCATGCCGTGGTCGATGAACAGGCGCTTGCCGATGGTGGCGCCGGGATGGATCTCGATCCCGGTCAGCCAGCGCGCAAGCTGCGACAGCCAGCGGGCCGGCAGGCACCAGCCGCGGATCCAGAGCGCATGCGCCGGTCGGTACATCATTACCGCGTGAAAACCCGGGTAGAGCAGTGCGACTTCGAGGCGCGACTTGGCGGCCGGATCGCGCCCCATGAAAGAGTCGAGCTCGTCACGCAAGTTCTTGAAAAACATTTCTCATTCCGTAAATGTTACGGGCCCTGCCGCGGGCGGACCGGGCCTCCGTCAAGGTAGGTATAGGTATCCCGACCAAATTGGTCAAGAATATTGGCTGCGGCCGCCGCGGGTAATACCGAATATCCGACTAAATTAGTGGGAATTGGAAGCCAGGTTCCGATTCCCCAGCACGGTTGAAGGCATGCCAGACGTCATCATGACCGGCCCGGAGGGGCGCCTCGAAGGGCGCTACCTGCCGGCCAAGAAGCCCAACTCGCCGATCGCCCTCATTCTTCATCCCCATCCGCTCTACGGCGGAACGATGAACAACAAGGTGGTCTACACGCTGTTTCATACCTTCTCGCAGCAGGGCTTCTCGGTGCTGCGCTTCAACTTCCGCGGCGTGGGACGCAGCCAGGGCAAGTTCGACCGCGGCGAGGGCGAGCTTTCCGATGCCGCCTCGGCGCTCGACTGGCTGCAGGCCTACAACCCCGATGCGCCCTATTGCTGGGTCGCCGGCTTCTCCTTCGGCGCCTGGATCGGCATGCAGCTCCTGATGCGCCGGCCGGAGATCACCGCCTTCATCTCGGTCGCGCCGCCCGCCAACCAGACCTTCTCGTTCGACTTCCTCGCGCCCTGCCCGGCTTCGGGCCTGATCGTCCGCGGCGACAAGGACGAGGTCGCAGCACAGGAAGGCGTCGACAAGCTGGTCAACAAGCTGAAGTCGCAGCGCGGCATCGCGATCGACTACCGCACGATCAGGGGTGCCGACCATTTCTTCACCGACCATCTCGAGCGGCTCGGCCGCGAGGTCACGCAGTACCTGGTCAATTTCGATCCGGAAGCGCAGCCCGGCCCGCCGGAGCGCGAGAGGGAAAAGGCCAAGGCACGCTGAGCGGCGTCACGCGCGCCTGCGCGCGGCGCGACGGCAAATTCCATCAACGAAATAGAGTCTCGTGCGGATGTTCGTTCGCGGTGCGATCGCGAACGCTTCCAATTGAGACGAACTACGCCGCCGGGCGGCGGTGATGCCGGCCGCCGGCGATCGGCCGCGGCGCGCCGGTCGTGCCCGGCAGGCTCAGCGGCAGGCGGCGCAGGCTGCGCACCGCGAGATAGCCGAAGGCCTGCGCCTCGATCAGGTCGCCGTCCCATCCGACGCTTTCGACCGGCGCGACCGGCACCTTCAGCCCGCGCGCGAGCGACTGCATCAGCACCGGATTGTGCCGCCCGCCGCCGGTTACCAGCCAGCGCTTGGGCGCTTGCGGCATGTGCGGCAGCGCGGCCACGACGGCGGCGACGGTGAATGCGGCCAGGGTCGCGGCGCCGTCGGCCGGCGAAAGTCTTTCAACGGGTGACGCCGAGAAGGCGTTACGGTCGAGCGATTTCGGCGCCTTCTGCGCGAAGTAGCCATTGTCCATCAGTTGCGCGAGCGCGTGCGCATCGACCGTACCCGAGGCGGCGAGCGCGCCGTTGCGGTCGTAGCTTTCGCCGGTCTGGCGACGGCACCAATCGTCGATCATCGCGTTGGCGGGGCCGGTATCGAAGGCGAGCAGCGACGCCTCTCCATGTTCGCCGTCGCCGGTCGTCGTGTCGGCGGTGGCGCCGATCCAGGTCACGTTGCCGACGCCGCCGAGATTGAGCACCGCCAGCGGCGGCTCGAGCCTGCCGGCCAGCGCCGCGTGATAGAGCGGCGCGAACGGCGCACCCTCGCCGCCGGCCGCGACATCGGCGGCGCGGAAATCGTTGATCACGTCGATGCCGGTCAGCCGCGCGAGCCGCGCGCCGTCGCCGAGCTGCCAAGTGAAACGTTCCTTCGGATTGTGCCGGATGGTCTGGCCGTGGAATCCGACGAGCGCGACATCCGACGGCGTCAGCATGGCCTGCGCCAGCAGCGCCTTCACCGCCTCGGCATGGCGCCAGGTAAGCTCGGCCTCGATCGCGGTCGCATCGCCCTCGTCGCGCATCAGTCCGGTCAGCAGGCGCTGGAACGAAGGCTCGTAGGGCTGCGTCAAGCCCGGCCCGCAGCGCACGACATTCTCGCCGTCGGTTTCGATCACCGCCGCATCGATGCCGTCGCAGGAGGTGCCGCTCATCAGCCCGATCGCACGGATCGGCCGGAAGCCCCGGTCGTTTGCCGCCGCCTTCGTCGCCATCGTCGGCCATTCTCCGCCAGTTGAGCCGCGGCCGCGGATTGCGCCGCGCGACCCTCGGATTGAGCTACGCTCCGGCTCTGTGTTACATGACGCCGCCCGCGCGGCCAAGCGCCGGGCGCCTTTCGAAATCTCCGCGCCGCCGCAACGATCCGCACCGGCCGGAACCGGAAACCGCCCGCGATGACCGAGCCGACATCCCCGTTCCTGCGCGAGATCGTCGCCCGCGGCTATCTCCACCAGTGCACCGACATCGACGCGCTCGACGCCCTCGCAAAAGACGGCGGGATCGTCGCCTATGTCGGCTACGACGCCACCGCGGACAGTCTCCATGTCGGGCACCTGCTCTCGATCATGATGCTGCGCCGGCTGCAGCAGCACGGGCAGAAGCCGATCGTGCTGATGGGCGGCGGCACCACCAAGATCGGCGATCCGTCCGGCCGCGACGAGCAGCGCAAGCTGCTGACGCCGGCGGATATCGACGGCAATATCGCGAGCATCAAGCGCTGCTTTGCCAACTACCTGACATTCGGCAACGGTCCGTCGGATGCGATCATGGTCAACAATGCCGAGTGGCTAGACAGGCTCGGCTATATCGACCTGCTGCGCGACATCGGCCGGCATTTCTCGGTCAACCGCATGCTGACCTTCGACAGCGTGAAGCTCCGGCTCGACCGCGAGCAGCCGCTGTCGTTCCTCGAATTCAACTACATGATCCTGCAGGCCTACGATTTCCTCGAGTTGGCGCGGCGCTACGGCTGCAATCTGCAGATGGGCGGCTCCGACCAGTGGGGCAATATCGTCAACGGCGTCGAACTCGGCCGCCGCATCGACGACCGCGCGCTCTACGGGCTCACCAGCCCGCTGCTGACGACCGGCGCCGGTCAGAAGATGGGCAAGACCGCTTCGGGCGCGGTGTGGCTCAACGCCGACCGGCTCAGCCCGTACGATTTCTGGCAGCACTGGCGGAATGTCGACGATGCCGATGTCGGCCGGCTGCTGCGGCTTTTCACCGATCTTCCGCTCGACGAGATCGCGACGCTCGAGCGCGGCGCGGGTGCCGCGATCAACCAGGCCAAGATCCGGCTCGCGACCGAAGCGACGGCGCTCGCCCACGGGCGCGCGACGGCCGATGCGGCGGCGGCGACCGCGCGCCAGGTCTTCGAGCAGGGCGGCGTCGGCAGCGACCTGCCGAGCGTCACGATCGCGCGGTCGCGGCTCGATGCCGGCATTCCGGCCTACGAAGCGCTGCGCGAAGCCGGGCTCGCCGCCAGCAACGGCGAAGCGCGGCGGCTGATCCGCGGCGGCGGCGCGCGCCTCAACGACGCGGCGATCGAGGACGAGAACCGCCCGGTGACGCTCGCCGACATCACGGACGACGGCCACATCAAGCTTTCCGCCGGCAAGAAGCGTCACGCGCTGCTGCGGGCGGGGTGATTTCCGACAAGGATTTCCAACCACGGAGACACAGAGAAAGACGAGAAGAGGCTACTCTTCTCTGTGATCTCTGCGCCTCTGTGGTGAATCACCCCCACCCTGACCCTCACCGCGGTCATGCGGAAGCTCGTCGTCCTGGCCAACATCCTGATCAAGGAAGACCGGACTTGGGTGCCAGTCTATGCTTGACCGCCAACGCAGATGCTCCCCCGTACGTCGCGGCGGGCCGCGACCGATCGCGGCGTGAGGGAGGGGACTTAGGGGACACTGTCGCGCACGGTACCGTTGCTCGACCTCGCGTTGCGATCGTCGCGACGATCGCAGCGGGACGTTCCCGTTTCTCCACCATGTCGAACAGCGATCGCTGCGCGGCGGAACCGTGCCATCCGGGGCGTCGCTGACCGGAACCGGCATTGCGACGCCATACCTCGCGACCGGTAACGAATTGATCGCGCGGCAGACCACCAGTCGGGCCATGACGACCCTCTTCTTCCGCG
>Ga0187892_10006188_pt1 | contig 18047 bp, 17 predicted proteins | sample MA1701073metaG_FD_139345 | JGI IMG/M metagenome (GOLD analysis project Ga0187892, IMG submission 139345) | Bio-ooze microbial communities from a basaltic lava cave in the Kipuka Kanohina Cave System on the Island of Hawaii, USA - MA170107-3 metaG ... | reverse complement strand
TTGCTCTGCCGTCCAGTCGCGAACGAGCGCCTGGACGTGCCGTCCCCCGAGACATTGGGGATTCTGGATCTTGTAGCCAAGCGCGCGCAGGTCGCGAAAGCAGCGAAACAGCGCGTTCGCCCGGTCCTCCTGCGTCCTGAAGCTCACGCCCTTCGGCTTGACCGCGTGCCGGTCGTTGTGCTCGGAGATGATCTCCTGCAGCAGCCGCTTCCACGATTTGCGTACGCGCCCCGACCCCCAGGACCGCCTGGTAAGCAGGAGCAAAGGCGGATCCGCCCTACCAGGCTGATCGCGCGACGCACGCGGTGCGTGGCCGTGCGCCGCCTGTGCGCGCGCCGAGGGATCAGAATCCGCCCCTGCACCGTCGCGATGTTCTGCGTCGTCATTCACACGTCACAGCTCCTTCTGTTCGCCCGCGCGGTCGCGGAAGCGGGCGGTGTTGATTGCCGCGGAACCGTAGAACCACTCGCCGCTCGGGTTCCTGCGAGCGACGCGGGCAGCGGTACGTGCATCCCTGCGGCGAGCCGCTGCAGCTCGCGCGGATGCAGGCGGTGTGATCGGTTTCGCCCTCACGGGCGTGGCGGCTCTTTAAAACGTGCGCGCAAGAGAGGGCCGGATTTCTCCGCGCCGTCTCATCCGGCTCTACTGGCCGGCACCGCGCCTCCCAAGGGCGCGGCGGCATCCGGGTGCGTCCCGGACCCAGCTCGAGGCTGGCGTTACCTATTGAAAGCAGCCCGACGTGTGATCGTCCGCCCTGCCACCGGGCGGCCACTCGGTGCGTGGTTCGGTTCCCGGGCCGCGCGTCAGGCGCGCCGCAACCGGGGAACTGGCGTCCATGCGCCTGGCCCACGCTGCTGCTTTCTTGTCCAACCCGCGGTAGGCGGGTCCTGTGATGACGTCGGTCTAGCCGACGTTGCGCGAGTGACGCTCTAGGACGTCTCGCGCTCGCTCAGAAGGTAGGAAGGGCCTCGACGGACCCGACTCGACTGGCCAGGAGAAGGATCTTCCCTCTCCGGCCGGGTGCTCTCGCGATGCTGGCTTTGCCGAATGGCGGGAACTGCCAGCTTCCCCTTGAGCCCGGAGGGCTCTGCGAACGCTCGAAGCGTAGACGAGCGTGCGCTCTTGAGTCAAGCGCCATTCGTGGTAACTGGTCCGCGAAACGGTGGTGAACCGCGAGGAAGGACTTGAACGCGCGGGGGATTGTGATACCTCTGATTGTGAGTTGTGGAGTCTGTGCGTCGGCACCGAGCGCGAGCCTCGGCCGAGCTGTCGGTTCAGCAGGAATTCCGGCCGGCGCCTGGGTGAACAACCGCCGGTCACTCACACGCACGATGCCGAGAGGCTCAGGAGCCTCTCAGGAGAGGCTCAGGAGCCCCGCGCGTGCCTTTGGAGTCACGCGAGGGCATCCGAGGGGCTCACGGGCCTCCCGTAGTGGGCTCAGGAGGGGCTCGCAGCACTCCTCGACCGTGGAAAGGCCGAAGGAAGCCCGGGCTTTCCAGGACTGCCGCAGAAAGGGCGCGTGCTACCGTGAACCGGTCTTCGACAACAGGAGTTCCGCTATGGGTGGTGTCGTCCGCGCGATCGACGTCGGGTATTCCTGGACCAAGTACACCGTCGCCGGAGAGAGTCTGGACCAGATCCGCTGTCGCGCCTTTCCGTCCCTCGCCCCACGGGCAAGCGGACGGGACCTGGCCCTGGACGGCCGCGCTCGCCGGCAGACGGTTCAGGTCCCCATAGAGGGCCTCGAGTTCGAGGTCGGGCCCGAGGCGGCACTCGTGCAGGAGGCCTTCCACACGATGCCGCTCGACGACACCTACACCGAGACCCCCGAGTACCTTGCGCTCCTCCGGGGTGCGCTGCGCCTGATGCGTGTCGAGGCGGTCGATCTTCTCGTCGTGGGGCTTCCGGTTGCGCTTTTCCGCCAGCGGCGTGCTGCCCTCGAACGGCGCTTGACCGCCACCCACGCCGTGGGCGACGGCAGCGCGGTGGACGTCAAGTCGGTCTCGGTGCTCGCACAGCCGGTCGGTGCACTCCTCTCGGCTGCGATCGAGAACGAGGCGCTCCAGCACCTGAAAGGCACGCGCAACCTCATTGTCGACGTGGGCTGGCGCACGTTCGACTGGGTCGTCACGAGCGGGCCCAAGATCCTGGACAAGCGCAGCGACTCGATCGCGAAGAGCATGTTCGACATCGTCGATGCGATCGCCCGGGTCATCGGCCACGACCTCGGTGCCCAGCTTGGCCCGTTTGACTACGCACGTATCGACGAGGCGCTCCGTAAGAGCGGGCCTGCGCGATTCTTCGGGAGGCCGCTCGACCTCAAGCCCTACCTCGGGCTCGGACAACGCGTCGCCGACGAAAGCGTGACCGCGATGCGGCGCCTCGTCCAGGAAGGCACCGACATCGACAACATCGTGCTCGCCGGCGGCGGCGCCTTCTTCTTCCGGGACGCGATCGCGCGGGCCTACCCCAAGCACTTGCTCACCGAACTCCCCGAAGCCTTCTTCGCGAACTGCCGAGGCTTTCACATCGCCGGCCTCCAGCAGGAGGCGAGCGAGCGGCGTCGCGAAGCGACATCAGAAGCTGAGCAATGAAGATCCCAGCCCTATCGGCAGACGGGACGCGTCGGCGCCGCGAAGAGCGGCGCCGCATGAAGGTGACCGTCCGGCTTTTCGAGGGCGTGCATAAAGCCCTTGTCGACGAGCTGGGAAGGACCTCTCCTGGCCTGCGGGCCTCCCGCGCCGTCTACCTCATGACGCTCGGGCTGATGCACGAACACGCGCAATCCGGCGCCGGTGTTGCGGCCGTACCGCGACCCGGCCCGGAGCCGAAGGCCAAGGGGCGCACCTTGACCCCCGAGGATCGGGCGTTCGTCACCGACGTGCTCGAGTTCGGCGCCGAGGGCCCCTGAAGCATGTTTCTGCGCCGGCGGCGGCGGATCTGGGCAAGCCAGCTCGCCCAGCTTGCTCGCTGCGAACAGAAGGTCGTTTTCGAAGCACAGCGGGGTGCTCACCGCACGTCCCGGGAGAAGGAACGCCTCGAGGAAGGCATCGCGATCCACGAGGCGCTGCACCAGGAGGCGATGGCCCGTCGGCATGCCGGCGGCACTTCGCCGGTGGATCGGCGGTGTTTCATCGCTTCCGCCCTCTACGGACACGCCGCTCCGGAGACAGCGCTGCTACGGGCGTTCCGCGACCAGGTACTCCTCGTCTCGAGGGTCGGTCGCCTCGCCGTCCGCTGTTACTACGTGCTCTCCCCGCCGATCGCGCGGTGGCTTGCAGGCCACCCCCGCGCCCGAGCGCTCGTGCGTCGGCTCCTCGGGCGCCCCTTGAACCAGGTAAAGGTCGTGCTAGACCGCAGGGCGTGAGCGAGACGAGCTTTCTGTTCGGGATGCTGGTCGCGGCGGCCGTCGTCGTGACGATCGCGGTCGTGCGAGCACTCGGCAAGCGAAGGCTCCGTTTCCGCGACGAAGCATGGCTTCCTGCCGAGCTCCGTGGTGCAGCGCTCGTCTACTCGGAACGAGAGTTCACTGCGAGCACGCCAGTGCCGATCGGTGCTTGGGTCGATCGCGCCTATGCCCTTCCCTCGGGGGCGCTCGTGCTTGTCGAATTCAAGCGGCGCGAACGACCAGTGGCCTTTCTGGCTGATGTGGTGCAGCTTTCCGTCCAGAAGCTTGCTATCGAACGGGCCGGCGCCGGCCAGGTGGCGTCGCATGGCTACGTCGCCGTCGTCCACCCTTGGTCGGGACGAATCACTTCCCTCCGGGTTCCGCTGGAGGACGAAGGCGCCGTCGTCGCCCGTTACCACCGGGCAGCAAAGGTGTTGTCGGGAGTCTCCACCCCGACTAAGACCACCGAAAGGAGCCTTTGCGTCGACTGCGCCTTTCAGCCCGAATGTCGGCCTGAGCTTCGGCAACCGGGCACGCCGGTCTCGCCGGGTTCTGAGTCGACGGTCAACGGAGCTGAAACCCGGCGTGCGAGATCACCCGGTCCACGATCTCGGAAATCAGGTCGCTCCCCGTCTCGGCGACGAACAAACCGCTCTGGCGCCGGGGGCCAAAGTCGTACCAGTTGAGATTCCAACCCCCCCGGATCACCTCTTCGAGGGTGCCGATCTCATCGACCAACCCCAGTCGCTTGGCGCCCGGCCCGAGCCATATCTCGCCGGTGGCTATGTCCGCCGTACTGGACAGTTTCTCGCCCCGAAGTCTCTTGACCTCGCCGACGAAGACCTCCCCGATCTCCCGGATCAGCGCCCGCGCCTTCACGTCCTCGGCCTCCGTGAGCGGTTGAAACGGGCTCAGCATGGCCTTCAGCGGTCCCGACGCGTAAAGCCGCTGCGAGACCTCGAGGCGCTCTGCCGCGCGGTGCAGATCCCATCCCGCAAGCACCGCCCCGACCGAGCCGACGAGGCTGTACTCACCGGCATAGATCTTGTCCGCGTGGAGGGCGATCAGGTATGCGGCGGACGCCCCGACGTTGCCGACCACTGCGATTACGGGTTTCCGATGTTCCGCCTTGAGGCCTTCCATCGCACGGTAGATGCGTTCGGCCTCGCCGGGGGAACCACCCGGCGAGTCGATCGCAAGGACGACAGCCTTGACCCGTGGCGACTCAAAGGCCCTCTTAAGCGCAGGGACGACTCGACCTGCCGATGCGAGAGACCCTTGATTGATCTCCCCGTCGATCCGGACCACACCGACCACGTCCCCGATGGGACCGATCCGCCATCCGAACTGGGGTGCCCATAGGAAGAAATAGAGAAGCGAGAGAACGACGGACCCGCCTATGAACAGCACCCGGAAAGCCCACTTCCAGCGCCGCTCTGTCCGGCGCTCTCGGAGCAGGTCAGAGATCAAGCTCTCGGCCATCGCGTGTGTCAGATCATGCGGCTTGGGTGCTTCCATGGGAGCCTCTCGCGCTCGAACCACTTTCAAACTGATCTGTGCTAGCCTTCCGCTGTCAAGTCACGCCGCACGCAAGAGAATGCCCAAACGGACTGGGCTTCTGCTGATGTCGCTTGCAGTGGTCGGAGCCATCTCGGCGACTCTCCTCGGCTTTGACCCAGCTCTCGTCGGTGCCATCGCTCTCGCGATCTGTATCGTCATTCTTGCGGTTCAGTTCGCAGTCAAGTTCCTACTCCAGCAGACCGTCGATTCCGAGCGGCACGATCCCTTCGGCGATTTCGCCAATACTGCACGAGAGCACATCGACCCAACTATCGAAGATCAGGGAGCCTACAACCCAAAGAATCCAGCCCTGCCTCTTCACTTGGATCCACCCTGACTTGACCTCGCGACAAGAAATTCGCGACGACCGCAAGTAACCGGTTATTTCACCGTCTGCTCCGGACATTGGCTCTCCCCCCAGGATCCGGGTCATTCATCGCACTGACCCTTGACTCGCGACGCTCACGCTCCACCTTGTGAGCCCCTTCCTCGCGGTCCACACGCTCTTTCGCCTTAGCGGTCGCAGCTTGAGCTTCGCCTGTCACCTCGGCGAATCGTGTCGCTGCGTCACCCGTGCTCGGCGCTCCAACCTCCGGCCCCCCCTCACGGCGATTCAATCCAGACACCGCGTCCTGTCCGCGCTGCGAATCCGCTGACACCGCACCAATCGATGCTGTGACGCCATCGGAGAACGCAGGCGCCCCGAGTTCGCTAGCCTCAGGCGCTGCCCTGGTCGGGTCCAACTGGTTCACTGGCGCACCAATCCCTGCCCCGTACTTCTCGGCGAAATACCTTCGCGCCACGTCCATCATCACGCCCGGATCGTTCATCTGCGCCCTCGAAACCCCCTCGTCCGCGGCGCGCTGATGGATCGCGAACGTATCGTCTCCGGTAATCGAGAAGCCCTCACGACTCACGATACTTGCCGCATTGCGAAGAGCTTGCGCCTCCGAGAGCGACGACGACGCCTGCCGTTCATAGGCGACTGCAGTGTCATGCGCGGCCTTCAACTCCCGCGCGCCCCGCTCGCTCGCACGCCCTCCAGACTGGAACCCCCCCTCCGCCATGGCTGCCTGAACGACGGCTTTCTCGTCGGTCAGCCCACTCTCACGGCTAACCTGTTCGACCTTACGAACCGTGTCCATGATTCGTTGATCTGACAGGTTGCTCGCCTCGACGCCACCGGCCAGCCGAATCGCTTTGGCCAGCGAGGACGCCCCCGGACCGCCTGGGCCCTCCCGAGAGCCTCCTGCACCCAATGAGAGCCGCCAGACCCGCGTCGCAGCACTCGCGTCGGTGATCCCCAGCTCGTCGCTGATCAGGCCCAAGGCTCGAGCTGCGCTTTGGGCCTGCACCGACATGCGTCCGCCGAAACTCCAGCTGTAGCCGCCCGTCGACTGGGAAAAGCTTGAGTTGTCCTTGATGTAGGAGACCGCACTCTGCATCCCCGAGCGCCACGCCTCTTGCGCTTGGTGCGACTGCGACCGACCAAGCTGCGTCCACGCCTCCGACTGCCGCGACCACTCCTGCCCGGCCGAGGCCATCATCTGCGGCGTCACCACGCCACGGCCCTGGTTCGTCGTGTACACCGGCCCGAAGCCCCCTGCGCCCGTCTCCCAGGTTCCGGCGACATCGGTCCAGGAGTGCATCGAGCCGGGGCTCGTGCGGTGCGCCTGGTTCCACTGGTTCGCGTTGTGGTTCGCCCAGGTGCCCGTATCCCAGGTTGCATTGGCGAATCCGATGTTCCCCGCTCCGGCAGCGGCACCTGCGGTCTGAGCGCTGCTCTGGGCCGGCCCCATCACCGTCGTGGTCATGCTCGTGAGCGCCTGCGCGCTCCCGGTGACGATCATGGTCGCGATCACTGGGATCGCGAGCGTCATCATCCCGGCGACCGCCTGGTCGGAGATCAGGGTCGAGCCGATCACCGCGGTCGTCGAGAGCGTGAATCCGGCGATGCCCTCGGCCGCGGCCTGCGCGTTGGACGAACCCTCGACCGTCGCCACGTAGTTGAGGATCGCGTACAGCGGCGCCCAGAGCTGAACCCAGACGAACGCCATCACGTAGCTCCGGATGATGAACCCGGCCTTGCTTCCCGCGGCCACGATCAGCAGCAGGATCACCGGGAAGACCGCGATCACGAGGATCTCCACCACGTTGCGGATCTTCGGGAGCGCGGATTCGGCCATCTTCGCCATCGTCACGAACGCCGACTCCGCAGTCACCTCGGCCTGCGCCTGGGCGAGCGCCGCCTGGACGGCGGCCGGGTCCGAAAGGAGCTGCGGGATCGCGACCGAGGAGTCCCGCATCAGGTTGATCATCATGTTCTGCCGGATGGTGTCGCTCGCCGCGCTCGAGGCCCCGAGGAGGAGGTTCGTCACCACCGGCAACTGGGCGACCACTAGCGCCGAGGCGTTCACCGGGCTCGGCTCCTGCGGGTTCAGCAGCCGCCCCAGGCGGGTCTGCTCGCGCGCGGCGGCCGCGTTGATCCGCGCGTCCAGCACGCCGTAGACGCTCGGGCAGGTGTCGACGTTCGCGCCCAGGTCGTAAGTGACGAACCGTCCCGGATTCATCATCCCCGGTGCGCCGATGTCGCCCCAGATGTTCGTGCTCCGGACGAGGAGGTCGATGTCGATCGTCCGATTGATGAGCTCGGGGACGACGCACTCCTTCACGAACTGGACCATGTCGCGCTGGAGCACGGGCTGATCGATCGCCGCCCGGCGCATCTCCTGCAGGACGCGGCTCCCGAAGAGCAACCCCGCGCCCTGGAACCGGACCTCGTTCGGGAGGGAGAACACGGTCTCGAAGCTCCGCGTGAGCCAGTCTCCCACGTGGCTCGTCGCCGAGGCGAAGAAGGCAACCCCCAGAGGCACATTCGCGACCGCCTGCGGCGGGTTCGAGGCCGTGCGGTCGACGATCGTCACGGTCACCTTCGGCACGAAGAGGGTGAAGTAGAAGACCCCGAGGAAGATGATCCAGGTCCCGAGGTCCTCGCCGCGGGCCCGGACGATCGCGGCGACAGCGGCGATGATCAGACCGAGGATGGCGACCGCACGGAGGAGACCCACGAAGTCGTCCTGGCCCATGATCGCCACGATCCCGTTGAAGATCGCGACGAGCTGCTGGACGTTCCAGTAGGCGTAGACGTCGTACATGTCTGGGCTCCCAGGGGCCTGACGCCTCTACTGCTTCCGCGGCCGGGAGAACTTGAGGTTCTCGGACAGCACGCTCGGCACGTAGGCGTGCAGGGTCCGCTCCATCCTGAGGAGCTCCTCGGCGATCGCCGTGTTCTTCGCGGCCTGCTGGTACAGGGTCCGGACCTCGTCCCGGCTCTCCTGCTCGAGCTCGCGCATCCGGGCATCGAGCCGCTCGAGCTGGTCCTGGTCGAACGCGGTGCCGTTGGCGGCGTGCGCCGTGATCGCCTGGCGCAGGGTGTCGACGCCGCGCCGGATGAAGGCCTGCGCGTACTTCGCGGCGATCAGCTCCTTGTAGGTGTCGATGAGGGAGTCGGTAATCCCGGGGAGCGAGCTGAAGGCGCCGATCGACATCATCCGGTAGACGGGGAGATCGGTGACGTTCACGAAGGTCATGTCGGCCGGGGTCTGCGGGGTCCGCGAGACGATGTTGTTCGCGATGGCGCGGAGCCGCTCCTGCACGATCGAGCTGAACGAGGGGTAGGTCGCCGGGGTGTCGAGATCGACCTGGAGGCACTGGTCGTCGCCGTAGCCGTCCAGGCACCGGTAGAACTCGAGCGACGCCTCGCCGGTGGCGCTCTTGCCGATGAAGTCGGCGAGCTTGAGATGGCCGGGCTTGACGATGAGCCGGGGCGATTCCTGGTCGTTCGCGGGCGGCAGGTAGATCGCCGTGCCGATGAGCGTCATGAGCTGGCGCTTCTGCAGGGTGTCCAGTCCCAGGACGGGGTTGGAGAGCGCCTTCCAGGTGAAGTTGCCGACGGGGATCTGGTTCGAGAAGTTCTGGCCCGCGGGCGGCTGGATCCCCGGGATGTTCGTCTTGGCGCGGTTCTGCGCGTCGTAGATGTCGAAGTTCGTCGTGGTGTTGATCCAGGAGCCGACCCGGTCGGAGAAGTCGCCCAGGGTGACGCGCCAGTTCTTGGCGCGCTCCTCGTCGGCGTGGAAGTAGCGACCCACGGTGCCGTCCACCAGCCCCCGGGCAGCGCTGCAGGAGTTGATGTTGAGGGCGTTGATCTTCTGCGCCTGGTCCTGCAGCCATTCCAGCGTCACCGCGATCTCGGGGGCCATCGATTTCAGGGCGAGCTGGAAGAAGTAGCCGAGCGCGTTCTGGCCGATGTTCTTGAGGAGAGCGACGAACTGCGCCTCGTTGATGAAGCTGAAGGAGCCGGCGAAGAGGTCGATGCCGCCGCACCCCACCCTCAGGTTCGGGCCGGCCACCGAGGCGAGCTGGAAAGTGCGCTGCGGGACCCGCACGAACATGTTTCCGCCGGTGAAGAGGCCCATGGTCTGGCCTCGGTAGGCGCCGGGCCCGGTCACGTTCGCGTAGACGCCCGCCTCGTTGTAGAAGTCCATCATCCCGTAGGCCTGGGATGCAGTCGGTACCCCCGCCGTCACCGCGATCGAGAGAGCCAACACGAGGCTGCGCGCTACCATCTTCTCCTCCTAGAAGTCCTCGCCGGGCTTGAGCTGGGTGAGGACGAACATCCGCTCGAGGATCTCCTCGGCGGCGATCACGCCGTAGCCGAGCGGCTGAACGCGCCGCTCGACCTTCGAGCTCAGGAAGAGCGCCGGCACCTGCTCCACGCCGAGCAGCAGACTGATCCCGTTGTCGGGATGAGCGTCCGGAAACTCCCGCAGCCGCCCCCCATCCAGGCTCACGGGGAAGACTTCGATGCCGTGGGCGTCCTGCAGAAACTTGAGGATCGGCGCGATCTGGTGGCAGTACGGGCAGTCGCCGCGGAAGAAGAAGAACAGCCCGTTCTCGGCTGCGACCCGCGCGATCGCCGCATCGCGCTTCCCGCGCCGGACCTCCTTGAAGCCCTGGATCGCGAGCGCGTTCGTCGGCCGCCGCTGCGAGTAGTCGAGCCCGGGGGTCTCCCACACGACGCGCCGTGCGACGTCCGCGAACACGCTCCCCTTCTCCATGACGTACTGCTGCGCCTCGAGGTAGCGTCGCACGTTGTCCTTCGTCGGGTTGATGACCGCCTCGTCCTTGAGCCGGTCGAGCTCCTCGCGGATCTCCTTCGTGGAGGTGAGCGTGCGGATGTCGCGTGGTGCGGGGGCTTTCGGGGCGGGGGGTGAGTCGAGGGAGGGTCTTTCGACGCGCTCGGGCGGATACCACTCGTGGGAGCGCTGGGGGTTCTCCCAGATGGACCGCTCCCACCACAGAAAGCGATCCGCGGGGTCCTGCGCGCCCGCGTGAGCGGCGAGGAAGGCGCCGACGGCGAGCACGAGGCGTCCGAAGCGCTGCTTCATTCGAGGCTCCGCGGCGGCTGGCCGTCGCGGCAGTAGTTGAGCTGGAACGCCATCGCCCGGTCCCGCGGAGGCTCATTCCCCGTCCTCACCGCGCGCTGGGCGAAGCGCACGTTGAGCCGCCTGCAGCCCGGTTGCCGGTAGACCTTGAGTGTCGTCACCTCCACCTCGAGCGGTTCCGACGACACGCCGCGCCGGCGCAGCACCTCCGCAGGTGGCCCGCGCAGGACGCCTCGGGCGGCGCCGTCCGCCGCATCGATCGCCTCGATGAGCAGCGGCCGGAGATCCTCGACAAGGCGGGTGCCCGACGTCGCGGCGAGCGCGACCGGACAGATCACCATCGCGGCTGCGAGCAGGGCTCGCACCACGCTGCCCGGCGCCCGGTACCTGGACTCAGTCCGGAGCGATCTCATTTCGCGTTCTCAGCACGGCGTCGCCGCTCGGGGTCTTTCCGGAGAGCGCGGCGATGAGCGCTTCAAGACCAGCGCTCACGACCGCTCCCGGCTGCAGCGCCTCGGCGAAGAGCTCGCTCTTCACCTCCATGCGACGGCGCCCCTCGCCGCCCCCGAGTTCGACGACATGCAGGGCAGCCTGTCGCGTCTTCTGCCAGTTCTCGCAATTGAGAAGACAGACCCCGCGCCGATCGCCGCCGACCGCCTTGTTGAACCAGTCCTTCGCGCCAGTGGCCTGGCCGACCACGTCGAGGAGGAGGACGCCGACGGCGGGGGCGCTGAGCTGGCCTGCATCCACGAGCCGGTTGAGCCACGTGTCCGTTGCGATCACGTACCCGACGTCCGCCGGCGCAAGCGTCCGGTGCGCATCGGCGACGTCCACCAGGGTGCCCCGCTCGGCGAGCTCCGCGATCGGGATCCGCGCGGTGTGCTTGCCTGTGAGCTGCAGCACCCCGCGTACGCGCACTATGGCGGCCCCAGGCGCCTCCTCTCCCACACGAAGGCCCTGCGCCTTCAGCGCCTCTCGCAGCATTGCCGTGAGCTTCGGGCTGTCGGCGTAGGAGACGACGATCGGCCCCTCGCGCGGCAGCGCGATGGGATCCGAGACGCTGGTCGAGATTGCGCCCGCTCCGCCTCCCGCCTCGCGGGGGCGCGCACCCGCGTCGAGCTCGCTCGCCTGGCCGAGTGCCATGGCGGGCAGGACGCACGCGAGCGCCGTCGCGACCTGTCGCTTGAGCTTGCCGGTGCACGCTTCGCGCATCGCTCCCCCTTCACGGATTGGTGAAGTAACTCGACGACGGGCTCGAGCTCACCCGGTTCTGGATCTTGGTCGCGAGCGCGGGCACGCCGGCCGCCTTCGCAGTGATCTCGGCGTAGAACTCGGAGAGATCCATCTTGCTGAAGTCGAGCCCCTGGAGCTCCGCGACCGTGAGGCCGCTGCAGTCGGGCGCCTTCGGGTCGCCCCAGCCGCGGCCAAGCTGGGCGCGGCCCTGCTCGTTGACGATCCGGGCGAGGCGCGAGTTGAAGCAGCAGTGGACCTCCTTCTTCGTGATGCAGGAGCCGAGCGCCTTCGAGGAGCAGTAGCTCCCGACGTGCGTGCAGAGGTTCTGGCCGCGGCGCATGCCGAGCATGTTCTCGGCCGGGTCGCACTCGAGCGCCTCCATCACGACGTAGACGATCACGGCGATGATCGCCGACCAGGGGTCGAAGGCGAGCATGACCGTGCCCTCGGCGAAGGTCACCGTCACGCCGTAGAAGCTGACCGTCGGCGACCACGCCGCCGTCCCGAGGCCCAGCACCGAGGAGAGCCCGTTGAACAGGAAGTCGGGCATGTCGCTCGTGAAGAGCATGTCGTAGAGGTAGGTCGAGTGCAGGAAACCGCTCGCGTTGTTGTAGACGTTGCCGAGCACCTGGTTGTTGCTGAGCGAGGAGCCGCCGCCGCGCGCCTTGCAGCAGTTGCCGAGCCCATAGAGCTTGACCGAGCAGACCGAAGGGGTGCCTTTGAAGACGCGAAGGGTGTCTATGTCGAGGTAGTTTCCGGCCTCGCGCAGCGCCTCCTTCGTGGCGACCGCCCGCCCGAAGTCCTGGTCGGCGGCGTAGGCGGAGTCGAAGCAGCTGCCGTCGAGGCAGAAGGTCTGGGTGCCGCAGTCGAGGACGATGGTCGTGGGGCTCGTCCCGAACCCGCAGTCGTACTTCTGCTCGTAGGTCGAGCAGCTCCCGTCGGGGAGCTTGTCCAGGCACGTCGAGCCGATCTGGCCGCAGCCGCGGGACACGAGCTCGCCGCAGTCGGTCGCCAGGGCCGCACCGACGCAGGTGTACTGCTCCTCGTAGCGCCAGCAGTCCCGATGGACCGAGAAGCCGCTGATGAGCTTGGTGGACGGACCCTCGATGCACACCGAGGCGTCGCGCTGGCAGGTCCCGTCGCCGGCGTGGGCAGCGCCCACGGTGAGCATCCAGGCGGCAAGAAGCCCGAGCCACGGCGTGTGCAGGCGAGCGTTCATGGCAACCTCGCCTCCAGCGTCGCGCACTGGTTGTCCCACTGGTCGCTCTCCGTGTACGTGCTGCGCGGCCGCGGGAAGCTGAACACTCCCCGTGCGATGTTCCCCTGGCACCAGCTCACGCCGCCCGGACAGGTGGCGCCCAGCGCGAAGACATCGAAGGTGAAGCTGCAGGCGTCCGCCGTGCAACTTCCGCCCCGGTACCAGACCGTCTTGTAGTAGCCGAGGAGGTAGGCGCCGAGCTGCCCGAAGTAGTTGGTGATCACCTGGGGTGCGGTCATGCCCGTCTGCGGATCGACCCAGAAGACCCCCGACACCCCGCCGCCGAGCCAGGGGATCGGGTCGGTGACGTACAGGCCCACCGGTCCGCTCATCTGGCAGTAGGCCTGCACGTTGATGGCCCAGGGGTATTGCCCCATGGTGGCGCCGCCGAACCAGGCGCCCGGCGTGCAGGACTGGATCGACGTGACCTTGACGGCGAGAACCTTCTGGCAGGTCTGCTTCTCGGGGGCGCGGCTCTCGGTGCAGACCTCGAACTGTTTTCGGGATGGGGCGCTCGTCGTCTGGGGCGTGCAGGCCGAGTAGGTGCCGCTCATGGCGCCGAGGATCGATTGCGGGTCATTGGCGATCGGCCGGGCCTTGACGAGCACGGGGTCGCTGGGCGCGAGGCTGAAGCTCGCGGCGGTCGACTTCTTGGCGAGGAAGTTTGTGGCCTCGCACTGCTGCTGCGCGCGGCCGTCCGGGCTCGGGGGCTTCGTCTCGCAGTCGGCGACCTGCTGCGTCCCCGGCGTGGCGAGCGAGCCCTCGCCGCCGGCGAAGAGGCTCGACTGCGGCTGGCTCGTCGAGTAGAGAGGGACGGTCGACGCGCCGGTCCCTGACGTGATGTTGCTGCCCACCGCGGGTGCCCTGCTCGCCCCGAACCCCCTTCCCTCCCCGAAAGCCTCCTCCTTTGTCATCTGGGCGGACGCGGTCCCCACCCAGCCCGCGAGCAGCAGCTCAAGGAAGACGCGTTTCATCTCAGTGCGCTCCGCGGAGGCGGCGCAGGCGGTCGTCGGCGACGTATGCGAGCGGCCCGCCTTGGCGGGCCAGGCGCTCGAGCGCGAAGTCGAGACTGACGTCTCCCGAGACGAGGTGCGCCTCGCCGTCGCACGCGCTCTCGGTGCAGCCAGGGTCGCCCTGGGCTAACACGAACGCCGGCACGGCCTTGATCCCAAAGCGGGTGAAGGCCTGCGGATTGATCTGCATCGCCGCGCCCGCTCTCGAGAGCGGCGCGAGGCGTGCGGTCATCTCGCGCAGGGTGGTGCCCACGAGACCGCGGAAGACGAGCACGGCATCCGCCCGCCGCGCCTGCTCGGCGAGCCGGAGAAGACTCTCGTGCGGCATCGAGAAGGAGACGAACACGAGGAGCTCCGGCCCTGCGGCCTCGGGCGCGGGCTGCTGACGGCGATAGGCCTCGGCGATCGCGGCCGGGTCCGGTGCGGTGGTGCGCTTGACGTCGATCCTCGGCATCGAGCGCGGCGCGGCCGCGGGGCGGGGGGGATTGACGCGGTCCACGCTGTTCAGCGCTTCGCGCGCCCGGGCCCGCTCCTTCGACATCAGTTGCTCCAGCGCCCGCGCATCGGGCAGCGACGGAGGTTCCTGGGCCGGTGCGATGCCGGCGGCGGCTAGCGTCAGGGCGCCGGCCAGCACGCGTCGCAGCCGCTCAGAAGACGGAGATGGGCACCGTCGCACAGCAGTTCCTCTTCCGGAACACCTGGTAGACGAAGTCCTCGCCCGAGACCGGGAACTCCTTGCCGGCGCCCCAGACGGCGGTCGTGCGACCGTAGGGCTGGCAGCAGCGCCCGTCGATCTTCGCGGTGTTGGGGACGGGATAGAGCATCTGTAGCTTGTAGTTCCGCTTGTCCATGAGGACCTGGGGATAGAAGCCGCAGAGACCCCCCTCGCCCGAGCCCGCCCACATCAGGAGCTCGCGGTGGAGCTTGTTCGTCATGCGCTGGACGAGGAGCGCGGAGGCCTGTACGCCGCCGACGTGCGCGCCGACGTGACCCGTGAGCGGGTACATCGGGCCCTGGCAGCCCGCGCACCAGAAGAGCTCGTTCAGCGGAAAGCCCGCGGTCGCCGCCACGCAGTCGGCGGCGCACACCGCCTGCGCCGCGGGGTTCGCGAAGAGCGACACGTCCGGGTTGAGGATGAAGGCGAGCTCCGAGTCGTCCCAGAGGGGATCAACTTCCGTGATGTAGGCGATGTCGAAGTCGCCGGTCTCGAGGCAGGCGTCGTCGTAGAGCACTTCCAGCCAGTACAGGATCGGGTTCATGTACCAGTGGACGTGATAGAAGGAATGGCTCGAGCGCTCGTTCTGGTGTGCGCGATGGCCGCGGGGCGCGGCGATCCCCATGTCGAGCTCGAGCGCGTTCAGGGTCATGAAGCAGTAGGGCGTGCGCGTCACCTCGACGAGCCGCGCCGGCTCCCAGAAGCCTGTCTTGAGACCCACCTTGAGCGGTGGGCATCCGCAGAGCGGGCTCCCTCCGGGGTTCGACGTGTCCTCCTGGCCGAAGGAGGCGACCTGCGCGCCGCCGATCGACATCGGGAAGATGCACGACCAGCAGATGTCGGTGATCGGGTTCGGGAACCGGCCGTGGCATGTGGGGCCCGCGAGGGCGCACGGTGCGGCGAGCGCGCAGAGGAGCGCGAACACGAGGACCGCGCCACGTCGTGCCGGGGGACGCCCGGCCTTCATAGCGGGATCTCCTCGATCCGCAGGCGCTCGCCCTCCTGGGTGACGAGCGCCGGGACCTGCTGGATCCCGAGCCGCCCCACGAGCACCCCACCCTGGTCGTAGTAGACGCGGGTGCGCCAGGCGCGCGTGAGCTCGACATAGGAGCCGCCGACCAGGATCGGCTTCAACCTGCCCTTGTGGCGCGCGAGGAGGGTCGCTCCGTGCCGCACCTGGTCCCGGTCGCGGGCGTCGAGGAAGAGGAGCGCGCTCGAGAGCACCACGTAGTCGAGCGGGTTGACGCGCGTCCCCGCGGGCACGAGCATCTCGCCGTCGGGGCCTCGCACCTCGCGCTCGAAGGCGACGCTCGGGTCGAAGTAGCTCACCCGGGCCTTCACCGCGCGTCGCAGTCCGTCGACCGGCCTCGGCTCCCGGAGCGTGCGTTCGGCGCGCGCGATCCCCTCGCGCTCGAGCCGGGCGAGCTCGCCCTTGCGCGCCTTCTCGCGGAGCCTCGCCTCGATGGCGCGGAGCATGTCGGGCTCCTGGATCGGGTACACCGGGCCGATCACGCCGAGATCGACATCGCTCGCGAAGGCCTGGCAGAGTCCCGCGAGAGCGACCAGCCCGGCAAGGAGCACGGGGAGCGCGAGGCGCCGTCGCCTAGAAGACCACATGGGCCCTGCCGATGAGCGCTTCGCGGCGAATCCATCCCGCGAGCGCGTAGCGCGAGTCGAGGCTGTCGGGGTGCGATCCGGCGACGTAGTACTGCCCCTCTGGGATCACGCCCGTCGGTCCGACGGCGAGGCGCTCGCGCTGCGCGCTGAAGCGCTTCGCCAGCCCCATGTACTCCCCGTTCACGAAGAACTCGCGGCCGACGGCGATCACCTCGTCGCCAGGCAGGCCGCGCACGAACTTGCTGAAGACCGCGCCTGCCGGGTAGGGGCCGCCGCCCGGCCAGCGGAAGGCGACGAGGTCGCCGCGTCGCGGGGTGAAATCGCCCTTCACGATGAAGCAAAGCGTGTAGGGGAGGCTCGGGGTCGCGTTCACGCCCACCGTGAAGTGCGCGCTGAAGTAAACGATCGCGGCCAGGAGCGACGCGTAAGACGGCCCGTACGCTCGCAGATGGAGCGCGAGTGCACGGAGGTACGAGCGCGCGTCGGTCGCGGGCATCCTCATCGCGCCCTCAGCCGCTGGCGAAGCACATCGGTGTAGTCGGGCAGCTCGCCCCCGGCCACGACCGCGCCGCGCACGAGCACGATGCATCCGCACTCCTTCGGCAGCGCGAGCACCTGGGCCTCGAGCTCCTTGCCGAAGGCCTGGGCCGCCTCCATCGCCTTCTGGGTTGCGCCCTCGCCGCCTCCGGCGACGAGCTTCATGAGCTCCTCCTGCCGCTCGTTGAAGAGCTGCGCGACGTTGAGCGTGGCAAGCCGCGGCGGCGCCGGGCGGCTGAAGTGGTAGGTGAGCACCGCCGCTGCCGAGGTCGCGGCGGAGACCGCCAGGCACACGCCGACGACCCACCACGGCCCCGGAGCGCCGGCGGCCGGTGTCGGACGGGATTGCTGCTCGCTCATGGCCCGACGGTCCCCGCGCGAGCGGCCGCGCCGCGATCCTTCAGGACGCGCTCGATCGCGCCCTCGGTCGGGAGTCCCCGCCGCCGGTACAGGTCGACCGCGAGCATGTCCTCGGCCTTCGACGAGGCGAGGAGGAGCGTGAACGGGTCGAAGATGATGAGCCCGATGCCGTAGCCCATCGGGCAGTAGACGAAGACTTCCGCGAACGACCCGTGCTCGGTCTGGAGCGACCGCAGCATCGCGCGGATCGTCTCGTTCATCGGCAGGCGCTGCGAGGCCTCCAGTGCCGCGATCGACTCGGGCTTCTGCCGCAGCATGAAGACCCAGTCGGCGTTCTGGAGCGCGGCGCTGGCCGCCGGGTTCTTCGTGTAGTCCTCGATCGACTGGGTGCCGGTGATGAAGGCGCCGTTGTATTTGCGGGCCCGCCGGTAGCCGGCTTCCAGGAAGTCGCCCGTGCCCTCCCCGCGCAGGAGGTCCCAGGCCTCGTCGACGATCACGAGCTTGCGCCGCTCGCGCGTCAGGTACATCTCCCGCGTGATGCGGTACATGAGCATGAGGAGCACGACCGACTGCAGGTCCTTCTTCGCCTTGAGCTCCTCGAGCTCGAGGACGATGAAGTCGCCCTCGAACTCGAGCGCGCAGGGGCCGGCGAAGAACCGGCCGTAGGAGCCGTCGTCCGTGAAGGGAAAAAGCTGGATCCCCATCTCGCGCACCCGCGGATCGCACTTGCCCTCCTCGTCCCTGCAGGCGGTCTTGAGGTGCTCGGCGAGCTGGGTGACCGTGGCCTTGCGGCCGTGGTCGAACCACACCGCGCGGATCGCCATGTCGAGCCAGGAGAGCTGGTACTGGTCGAGAGGGGCGTTCGGCGAGACCATCTGGGCGATGACCGGGCGCAGCATCTCCATGTCCTCGTCGATGTCCT
>Ga0187892_10006187_pt1 | contig 18051 bp, 15 predicted proteins | sample MA1701073metaG_FD_139345 | JGI IMG/M metagenome (GOLD analysis project Ga0187892, IMG submission 139345) | Bio-ooze microbial communities from a basaltic lava cave in the Kipuka Kanohina Cave System on the Island of Hawaii, USA - MA170107-3 metaG ... | reverse complement strand
CGGTCTGCGGCGGCGTGAAGCGCGCTCGCCCGAGCGCCGAGCCGAGGAGTCGCGCGCCCGAGCGCGTCGCGAGCGCCCGGGCGAGGCCGTGCACGGGATCGCTGCCCTCGCTGCGCACGCGCGCGGCGTGGCGCGGGATCGGCACGATCGCGTCGAAGCGCAGGCCGCGCACGCGCTCCGCCAGCCGCTCGACCAGGACGTCGCGCGCGTCCGTGCGGTCCTCGAACTTCCAGCGGCGCACGAGCTGCATGCCGACGCCCTCGTAGGCGATCGCGGTGCGCACCGCGCGCAGCCGCGGCAGCGCGCGCAGGCCGCGCGCGCACGCGCCACACAGGATCGTGTCGCCGGTCGCGCGCGGAGCGTCGCAGGCCGGGCACACGCTCGGCACGACCAGCTCGACGAACGCGCGCAGCAGCCCCAAGGCGCTAGCGGCCTTCGACCTTGAGCCGCGTGGTGTCGAAGTACTTGAGCGACTCCTTGGCGTCGAACGCGCGCGAGTTCGCGGTGTAGAACAGGAAGAGGTTCGAGAGCCCGTCGCGCACGTTCACCACGCCCGAGGCGGCCATGTGGTTCACGAACTTGCCCGCGTCGCCCTCGATGCCGGTGTTCTCGCTCCAGCGCCCGACGTACCAGTTCAGCCGGAACGGCCGGCCCTCGCGGTCGTAGGCGAGCGCCATCAGCGGCGAGAACGTCTCCTTGTCGTACCAGACCAGCCGCCTCGAGTACGGGTGCGACTCGCTCCTGGGCTTCTGCTCGAGCCGGACGGTCGTGCGCTTCTGCCAGCTCTCGTCGACGAACGGCAGCGCGCGGTGCGGGCCGAACGGGCAGGCGAAGAAGGCCTCGTCGTCGCCGAGCGCGGCGATGCCGTCGGGGTTCCAGCTCGGCAGGTTGCGCGGGAAGCAGTTGCGCGACGAGTCCATCGCGGCCAGCACCACGGGCTCGCCCTCGAAGGCCCAGTGGTGCTCCCGGACCATGCCCGAGAAGATGTAGAGATCCTCGAACGTGAAGTCCGAGCCGAACAGCGAGTCGGCGCGCTGGTTGGCCGGCACGCGCCGCACGCGCCGGAGCGACGGCACGTAGGTCCAGATGTCGTCTTCCTTGCCGAGCTCGCTCTTGTAGCGGTAGACCAGGAAGCGCTGGCCGCGCATGTCGAACGGCGCCGCGGTCTCGTTGTACTCGGCGAACTCGAGGTTCGTCCCCGGCACGAGCTCCGTGGTCTCGGGCAACAGGTCCGCGCGGTTGCTGAAGTACGTCCGGCGGTACTCGCCCTGCGCGATCTTCCAGGTGTTGTCGCCCTGGCCGCGCCAGAAGCTCTGGCCGGTGTGCGGCATGTGCGTGCCGCCGGCCTGCCAGCGCTGCTGGAAGTTGTAGGCGAGCTTCGCGCCCATCTGCGGGTCGTCGGCGCTGAGGTCGCACTTGTGCCCGGTCGCCTCCTTCGCCCACTCCGAGTAGGGGAAGGGCTGGCCCGCCGTGTAGCCGACCAGCTCGCCGTTCTGTCCGATCGACGCCTGGCACGCGTACGCGACCGTCGCCTCGACGTACTTCGGGTGGACCGGGTAGTCCGCGGGCGCGACGACGTTCATCTTCAGGTCCGCGAAGCCGTCGATGGTGTGCGCGTGCAGCTCCGCCGGGATCAGCGCACGCACCGCGTCGGCGTTCTGTGCGCTGATCACATCGCCGGGCTTCACGTCGGCAAACGCGAGCTCGGAGCACAGGACCAGAAGGAGCCACGGCAGCAGTCGCATGCCGGGAATCTAGTCGAGCAGGCTCCTGCCCGTCATCTCGCGCGGGACCGGCAGACCGACCAGCGCGCACAGCGTCGGCGCGAGATCGGCGAGACCGCCGTCGCGCAGGCGCCGCGCGCTCGGGTCGCGCGTCACGAACCAGAGCGGAACGGGATTCGTGGTGTGCGCGGTGTGCGGGCCGCCCGTCGCGGGATCGATCAGCTGCTCGATGTTGCCGTGGTCGGCGGTGATGAGCAGCGCGCCGTCGCGCGCGAGCACCGCTTCGCACAGGCGCGCGAGGCAGGCGTCGACGGTCTCGACGGCGCGGATGCCGGCCGGGATCACGCCGGTGTGGCCGACCATGTCGGGGTTCGCGTAGTTCACCAGCACGAAGCGGTAGTCGTGCTTCGAGAGCGCCTCGAGCAGGGCGTCCGTCACCGCGACCGCGCTCATCTCCGGCTTCAAGTCGTAGGTCGGCACGTCGCGCGGCGACGGGATCAGGATGCGGTCCTCGTTCGCGAACGGCTCCTCGCGCCCGCCGTTGAAGAAGTAGGTGACATGCGCGTACTTCTCGGTCTCGGCGATGCGCAGCTGGCGCGCGCCCTGCGCCGCGACGAGCTCGCCGAAGCTCGCGCGCACGTCGACCGGCCCGAACACGACCGGCAGGCCGAAGGTCTCGTCGTACTCGGTGAGCGTCGCGAACACCGAGGGGCGCACGCGCGGGAGCTCCGCCACCTCCTTGCCGAGCTTGTCGGGCTGCACACGCGTGAGGGCGTTCGTGAGCTCGCGCGCGCGGTCGGCGCGGAAGTTGAAGAACAGCACCGCGTCGCCGTCGCCGAGCGCGGGCGCGTCCGCGATCACCGACGGCGCGATGAACTCGTCGCCCTCGTCCGCCGCCCAGCCGCGCTCGACCGCCTCGACCGCGCTCGCGCAGGCCCGTCCTTCGCGCGAGACGATCGCGCGGTAGGCGCGCGCCACGCGCTCCCAGCGCTTGTCGCGGTCCATCGCCCAGTAGCGCCCCGAGAGCGTGGCGATCGCGCCGCCGAGCTCGCGGCAGCGCGCCTCGAGCGGCGCCACGAAATCCAACGCGCAGCGCGGCGCGGTGTCGCGCCCGTCGCTGAAGGCGTGCAGGATCGGGCGGATGCGGCGCTCCGCGAGCAGGCGCTGGATGCCGTACACGTGCTCGAGCGAGCTGTGCACACCGCCGTCGGAGACCAGGCCCATCAGGTGAAGCCGGCCGCCCGCCGCTTCGGCCGCCGCGAGCACGGCCTGGATCGCGGGCAGGGACGCGAGCTCGCCGGCGTCGATCGCCTTCGCGATGCGCACCATGTCCATGTCGATGATCCGGCCCGCGCCGAGCGTGGTGTGGCCGACCTCGGAGTTGCCCATCTGACCGTCGGGCAGGCCCACGGCCGCGCCCGAGGTCTCGATCGCGCTGCTGGGAAAGTCCGCGCGCAGCTTCGCGAAGAACGGCGCGGCGGCGAGCGCCGTCGCGTCGCCCGGTCCGCCGTGCCCGAGGCCGAAGCCGTCGAGCACGACCAGCACGACCGGGCCGCGCGTCTTCACGACGCCGCTCCGACCGCGCGCTCGAACGCCAGTACCTCGGCGTCGCCCCACAGCCGCTCGAGCCCGAAGAAGTCGCGCTCGCGCTCCTGGAAGACGTGCACCACCACGTCGCCCAGATCGATCAGCACCCAGCTTCCGACGGGCTTGCCCTCGATGCCGCGCGGCTTCGCGCCGCCGCGCAGCGCCGCGTCCACGGCGGTGTCGGCCAGCGCGCGCACGTGGCGAGCCGACGTGCCCGTCGCGAGCACGAAGAAGTCGGCAAAGCCGCAGACTCCGCGCAGGTCGAGCACCCGCACCTCCGCGCCCTTCTTGTCGTCGATCGCCGTCGCCAACCGCATGGCCATGTCCATCGCCGTCAACCGTGTTCCTTCTCTTGGTAGAGGTGGTGCTTCCCGATGTACTCGATCACCTCGTCGGGAACGAGATACCGGATCGAGGCTCCGCGAGCGACCCGGCGCCGGACATCGGACGCCGAGATCTCCAGAGGTGTGAACGGAATCGAACGCAGCTCGTTTCCCGACGCCGCGTGGACCAGGCCGCGCGGGCCGTCGCGGAAGGCGTCGGCGAGCGAGGCCGGCAGGAGCTCGCGCAGGCCCGGCGCGTGGCCGGGCCGGGTCGCGACGGCGAAGTGCGCGAGTGCAAACAGCCGCGCAGGCTCGCGCCAGGATTCGAGATCCCGCAGCGTGTCCGCGCCGACCAGGAACCACAGCACAGCAAGCGGCAGGCGCTCGCGCAGCGCCGCCAGCGTGTCGACGGTGTAGCTCGGGCCCGCGCGCCGGACCTCGAGGTCGGAGACCTCGAGCGCGGGATTCGCGGCGGCGGCCCGCCGCACCATCTCGAGCCGGTGGCTCGCCGGCGCCACGCCCGCGCGCTTGAGCGGCGGATCGCCCGCGGGCACGAGCAGCACCCGCTCGAGCGCGAGCGCCTCGCGCAGCTCTTCGGCGAGCCGCAGATGCGCGAGGTGGATCGGATTGAAGGTTCCGCCGAGAACCCCGACGTTCACTCGACGATCGTTCCTTCGCCGTACGCGATGAACTTCTGCGTGGTGAGCCCCTCCAGCCCCATCGGGCCGTACCAGTGCATCTTGGTGGTCGACACGCCGACCTCCGCGCCCAGCCCGAGCTGGAAGCCGTCGGAGAAGCGCGTGCTCGCGTTCACGAACACCGAGCTCGAGTTCACGCGGCGCAAGAACTCGCGCGCGCGCGTCACGTCCTGCGTGACGATCGTCTCGGTGTGGTTCGAGCCGTAGCTGCGGATGTGCTCGATCGCCTGGTCGAGCGAGTCGACCACGCGCACGGACATGGTCTTCGCCAGCCACTCGGTGCGGTAGTCCTGCTCGCTCGCCGCGAGCGCGGACGGGAACTGCTCGCGCGTGCGCGCACAGCCCCGCAGCTCGACGCCGTGCGCGGCCAGCGCGCCCAGCACGTCGGGCAGCACGGTCGTGGCGAGCTTCGCGTGCACGAGCAGCGTCTCGGCCGCGTTGCACACCGACACGCGCTGGATCTTCGAGTTCAGCGCCAGCTCGCGCGCCATCTTGGGCTCGGCGAACTCGTCGAGGTAGACGTGGCAGATGCCGTTGAAGTGCTTGATCACCGGGATGCGCGACTTCTCGGCCACGCGCCGGATCAGGCTCTCGCCGCCGCGCGGGATGACCAGGTCGATCTCGTCCGCGCAGCCGAGCAGCAGGTCGACGATCTCGCGCTCAGCTTTCGGCACGAGCTGCAGCGCGTCCTCGGGCACGCCCGCGTCCGACAGCGCCTTGCGCAGCACCGGGGCGATCGCGCGGTTCGAGTGCAGCGCCTCGGAGCCGCCGCGCAGCAGCGCCGCGTTTCCGCTCTTGATGCACAGCGCGGCGACGTCCGCGGTCACGTTCGGGCGCGACTCGTAGATCACCAGGATCACGCCCAGCGGAATGCGCATGCGCCCGACCTGCAGGCCGCTCGGCCGGTTCCACATGCGGGTGATCTCGCCGACCGGGTCCGGCAGGGCCGCGACCTCGCGCAGGCCGTTCGCGATGCCGCCGATCCGGTCCGCGTCGAGCCGGAGCCGGTCGAGCATGGCCGCGTCGAGCCCGTTCGCGCGGCCCGCTTCGAGGTCCAGCGCGTTCTCGCGCAGGATCTCGGGCGCGGCGGCCTCCAGGCGATCGGCGGCCAGCCGCAGCGCGGCGTCCTTCACGTCGCTCGCGAGCTCGGCCACCCGCTCCGAGGCAGCCTTGGCGCGGCGCGTCAGGTCCTTGACCAGCTCCGCATGGCTCATGTCGTACCCATAGTAGCGGCATTCCCAGGCCCGAGGCGAAGGGCCCCCGCGGTCTAGAGCTGCTCGCTCGCGAACCGAAGCCAAAGGGCGATCAGGTTCTCGACCCGCCCATCCTGGAAGTAGCGATTCAGGCAGTCCAGGTACTCCTGCCGGGGTGCGGCGTAGTGGATCGGCCGAAGGCCTGTGCGGACCAGGACCCAGTTCAAGAGCAGGCGGCTGCACCTGCCGTTCCCGTCCTCGAACGGGTGGATGCGGATGACTTCTGCGTGTGCCCAGATCGCAATGTGGAACGCGCTCTTCTCGTAGGCGGGGTCCGCTCGGTTCGCGTCGAGCGAGCCGAGGCTCACGCGGAGCTTCTCGAAGACCGTCTCCAGCTTGGCGACGACCTGCGAGCGATGCGCAGATCGGTTCGGGCCGAAGGTCAGGTACTCCTGGCCGAAGCCGCTCCTTCGACACTGCCCGGCGTGATCACGAACCCCCGAGAAGACGTCGGCGTGGAAGTCGATGAGCAGGCCGGGGTCAGCCCGTCGATCCTCGAGCTGACCGCGATCGACCTTCTCGGCGATCGCATAGAGCTGCCGAGCCAATCGCTCGTCCTCTTCCGGCGAATAGCGGCGCGTCGGATCGAGGTGGGTGCCGGGGCTCACAGTCCTTCGCGCGGGATCCAGCGACGCGCGTCCACACCCTCGATGCGTTCGCTCGCGACCACATCGCGCGCAACCATCTCCGCGCTCGGCTCGAACGCGCGCGGGCGGGAGAGGCGATCGGCTCGCATCCGCTCGTAGACCTTCGCGCTCGCGTCGTCGCCCATCTCGATCAACTCGAGCGATCTGTGGAATCCGCCCTGGTCGAGCATCGCGAGAGCGTCCACCGGGTGGACCGCTAGAAGCGTCGCGACTTCGTCGACGCTGATGTGGCCCCGAGCGTAGGCGCTCCCGGCAATTCGCAGCTGTTCCACGCAGCGTTCGTCCGTGCGAAACAGAAAAGCCTGCAGACCGTCGAACGCGACGCGCGCCCGATGCCCCCAATCCTCGAGCCCGAGAGTCGCAGCGCACTGCTCGATCTCATCGATCGGACAAGCGTCGAGAACCGAGCGAACTCGCCGCGTCACGGTTGTGAGCGGAAGCCAGTCCTTCGCACCCGACTTGGAGACGTCGATGCGCAGGTACCTCACCGCGTCGCTCAGAATCGCAATGAGCGAACGCCCGACCCAGGCTTCGATCAAGCGAACCAGCTCTTCCTCACCCTCTTGATCAGGCGTGAGAAAACCGCCCGGCGCCGCGGCCACCTCGTGTGCAATGGAGCCTGCGAGCAGGAGTTCGAGGAACGACGCCGTCTCGTTAACGAGCGCCTCTTCTCTCGAGCCAGCGGCGGCTCCGCTGCTCTCGGCGCCCGCGCGAAAGAAGTTCGCCCGTACGGAGGCCTCGACATCGAGGTTGGGAAGCGCCAAGGGGCCGGCGTGCTTCGCTAGGACCGCGGAAGGCACTGAATCACTCCAACAAGGCCAAGCCTCTTCGAGGCGGCCCGACTATATCGCTTATCGGCCCTATCGGCGCAGGTCTTGCCGGGCCGCGGCGCGGGCGCTCACATCGATCCCGCATCGTGGCAACATGCGCGTGGGCGACCCGGGGGAGGCGGCTGAATGGCGCGCGGCGGCAAGCGAACGACGAAGTCCGGCGCCAAGAAGCCGATCGAGCAGTACGAGCATCCGGACAAGCGCGCGAACAACCCGCACGTGGGGCTCGTCAGGCCCGAGAACGACCCCGACGCCGGGAAGAAGCGATACGCGTACGACCCGCACCTCGATCCTCAGCTCGTGTGGGCGGGCAAGGCGGAGCACACCTCGTTCGACGTGCCAACCGTGTCGCTGCACGTGCACGAGCGCATCGACCCGAAGACGATCCTCGAAGCCGTTCGCAAGCAGAACGGCGCCGCTCCGCACGGCGAGCAGATTCCGCTGTTTGCGCGGCCCGAGGAGAATCCGCCGCTGCGCGAGGCCTACGGCTTCTACCAGCACCCGCACGGCTGGAGCAATCGACTGATCGCGGGCGACTCACTGCTGGTCATGAACTCGCTGCTCGAGAAGGAGGGCATGGCCGGCAAGGTGCAGATGATCTACTTCGACCCGCCGTACGGCATCCGCTACGGCTCGAACTTCCAGCCCTTCGTCCACAAGCGCGACGTGAAGGACGGGAAGGACGAGGATCTGACCCACGAGCCCGAAATGATCCGCGCCTTCCGCGATACGTGGGAGCTCGGCATCCACTCGTACCTGACCTATCTGCGTGATCGCCTTCTGCTCGCGCGCGAGCTGCTTCACGAGAGCGGGTCGATCTTCGTGCAGATCAGCGATGAGAACGTGCACCACGTGCGGGAGCTGATGGACGAAGTGATTGGCTCGGGGAACTTCGTGGCCGTTCTCACCTTCGTAAAGGCGAGCGGCTTTCCAGGGCGCTTTCCGCCGCGCCCGTACGACTTCATCGTGTGGTACGGCAAGAACAAGGACCAAACCAGGCACCGTCAGCTCTACCGGGAGAAGAGCGCGGAAGCCGGAACTGCAGAGACATATACGTGGATTCAGCTCCCGTCCGGTGAGCGCCGCGGACTAAACGCGCAAGAGCGGACCGGAGCCGCGGCTGCGCCCGAGGGGAGCCGACTGTACAAGCCCGACAACATCACGTCCCAAGGAAATCCAGTCGTACCGTTCTCCTATGCCGGCAAGAGCTACGCCCAGGCATGGAAGACGACTGTCGACGGACTCGCGCGGCTCGCAACCGCGGGGCGACTCCACATCGCGCGGAACTCGTTGCAGTACGTCCGGTATCTGACTGACTTTCCTTGCGTCCCGATTTCGCAGTTCTGGGACGATACCGGCACTGGGAGCTTTTTCGAAGAGAAGGTCTACGTGGTGCAGACCGCGGAGAAGGCGATTGCCCGCTGCGTTCTCATGACGACCGACCCCGGCGACCTCGTACTCGATCCGACGTGCGGTTCTGGAACCACCGCCGTCGTCGCGGAGGAGTGGGGTCGGCGCTGGATCACCTGCGACACCTCGCGCGTCGCGACCTCGCTCGCAAAGCAGCGGCTCATGACCGCGCTCTACGACTACTACGAGCTCGCGCATCCAACCGAGGGCGTGAAGAGCGGCTTCGTGTACAAGACCGTTCCGCACGTGACGCTCAAGAGCATCGCGAACAACCCGGACATCAAGGAGGGCATGACACGCGCGCAGATCGACGCGGCGATCGCGAAGCACGCCGACCAGGAGACGCTCTACGACCAGCCGAAGGTGGACAAGGGACGCGCGCGCGTGACCGGACCGTTCACGGTCGAGGCGGTTCCCGCGCCGATCGTGAAGCCGCTCGACGCGGGCGAGCCTGCGCCGGCGAAGCAGGAAGCCGACGCGTCGATCGCCCGCTCCGGCGAATCGCTGCGCCACGCGGAGTGGCGGCAGGAGCTGCTCAAGACAGGCATCCGCGGCAAGTCCGGCCAGCGCATTCTGTTCTCGCGCGTCGAGCCGCTCGCGGCCGCGCGCTGGCTGCACGCGACCGCGGAGACCAAGCCCAACGAAGCCGGCGCGGAGAAGCTCGGCGAGCCTGACGGCGCCGCCTACGCGGTCCACAAAGTCGTGATCCACTTCGGCCCTGAGCACGCGCCGCTCGAGCAGAAGGCGGTCGAGCGCGCGGCCAACGAGGCCGCGAGCTTCGTGCCGAAGCCCGCGATCATTGTGTTCGCCGCGTTCCAGTTCGATCCCGAGGCCGCGAAGGACATCGACGCGCTCACGGTCGAGAAAACCGGCATGACGTTCCTCAAGGTGCAGATGAATGCGGACCTGCTCACCGAGGACCTGAAGAAGAAGCGCGCCAGCAACGAGTCGTTCTGGCTGGTCGGGCAGCCCGACGTGGAGCTGCGCCGCGTCGAGTCCGGCGACGACAAGGGCAAATGGCAGATCGAGGTGCGCGGCTTCGACTACTACAACACCAAGACCGGGGCGCTCGAATCGGGCGGGCCGGCACAGATCGCCGTGTGGATGCTCGACCCCGACTACGACGAGCGGAGCCTCTTGCCGCGCCAGGTCTTCTTCCCGATGGCGGGCGAGGGGGAGGGTTGGGCCCGGCTCGCGAAGAACCTGCGCGCGGAGCTCGATGAGGACGCGATCGAGGCGTACCGCGGAACGGTGTCGCTCCCGTTCGAGGGCAAGCTCGATCAGAAGGTGGCGGTGAAGGTCGTCGACGACCGCGGGATCGAGTCGCTGCGGATCCTCGAGATCGGCTGACATGTCCGCGAAGGGCATCGACAGCCTGATCAAGAACTCACCGTTCGCGGAGCCGACCTGCCACTGGACCTACGAGCGCGAGCAGCAGCGCTTCGCGCTGAAGCAGGGCCGGCGGCCCGCTGGCTACGTGACCGCGAGCCCGGGCAAAGCGGGCTTCGACGATCCCGGCATCTTCGTCGAGCTCCCGATCGTGAACCAGATCCGCGCGCGGGTCGCCGCGTGGCGCGCCGCGGGCTACCCGGGCGTGACAGGCACGACGCTGCGCCTGCTCGAGCACTGGCGGGACTCGGACCGCGCCGATGGGCAGCGCTTCTTCTTCTGCCAGCTCGAAGCGATCGAGACGCTGATCTGGCTCGCCGAGGCGCCGGCCGCGGATCGCCACGGGATCGACCTCGAGGGCGACGGCGGTCCGTTTCCGCGCGTGTGCGTGAAGCTCGCCACCGGCACCGGCAAGACGGTCGTGATGGCGATGACCATCGCCTGGCACGTGCTGAACAAGGGGGCTGCCCCGCAGGATCGCCGCTTCGCGAAGCGCGTCTTCGTCGTGGCCCCGGGTCTCACGGTGCGCAACCGGTTGCAGGTGCTCGTTCCGACGGACCCGGAGAACTACTACGACGCGTTCGACGTGGTGCCGTCGTCGCTGCGCGAGCCGCTGCGCCAGGGCAGCGTGCTGGTGCGCAACTGGCACGCGCTCGGCTGGGACTCGGACGAGCGGATCGCGAAGAAGCGCACGGTCGACAAGCGCGGCGCGAAGAGCGACGAGGCCTACGTGCGCGAGGTACTCGGTGATCTGGCCCGTGCGCGCAACCTGCTCGTGATCAACGACGAGGCGCATCACGCCTGGCGCGTTCCCGCGGGGCAGAAGGTCGCCGGCGTGTCGAAGGCCGAGCTTGACGAGGCCACGAGGTGGGTGGGCGGTCTCGATCGAATCCAAACTGCGCGCGGCATCCTGTGTGCGTACGACTTCTCGGCGACGCCGTTCGTGCCCGCGGGCAAGCGCAACCAGGAGGATGCGCTGTTCGGCTGGATCGCAAGCGACTTCGGCCTCTCGGACGCGATCGAGTCGGGTCTCGTGAAAACGCCGCGCGTGGTGATTCGCGACGATGCCTTGCCCGGTGTTTCCGACTACCGGTCGAAGCTCTTCCACATCTACCCGCACATCGCGGACGATCTGAACCGCAGGGCGCTGCCGCACGAGCCGCTGCCGGATCTGCTGACCAACGCCTACTACTTGCTTGGCAAGGACTGGTCGGAGACGGCTGCGAGCTGGCGAGAGCGCGGCGCGGCGACCCCGCCGGTGATGATCACGGTCTGCAATCGCACGGAGACCGCCGCGCGCATCGCGCACTCCTTCGAGCGCCAGCGGATCGACATCGCCGAGCTGTGCGACCGCGAGCGCCTGCTGCACATCGATTCCAAGGTCTTGGAGCGGGCAGAAGAGCGGGAGGAGATCCAACCCGTCGCGGCCCACGAGCCCGAGGCGGACGAGGAAGCCGACTCGGACGACGCGCCGGTCCGCAAGCTCACCAAGGACGAGCTGGCCGAAGCCCTGCGCCAGAAGGTGGACACCGTCGGCCGTGTCGGGAAGCCGGGCGAGCGCGTTCAGAACGTCATCTCGGTCGGCATGCTCTCCGAAGGCTGGGATGCGAAGACGGTGACGCACATCATGGGGCTGCGCGCGTTCACCAGTCAGCTGCTGTGCGAGCAGGTCGTGGGACGCGGGCTCCGGCGCACCAGCTACGACGTCGATCCGCAGACCGGCTTCTACCAGGCCGAGTTCGTCAACATCTTCGGTGTCCCGTTCACCTTCCTGCCGCACGAGGAGTCGGGCGACACCCCGCCGCCGCCGCCGCCCCGCATGCGCATCGAGCCCGTGCTCGAGAAGAAGCAGTTCGAGCTCGATTGGCCGAACGTTCTGCGCGTCGACCACGTATACGGTGAGCGGCTGGCGCTCGACCTCTCGAAGCTCGAGCCGCTGCAGCTCTCAGCACACGACACGATCCGGCAGGCGGAGCTGGCCCCCACGGTCGACGGCAAGGCGGACGCGTCGCGCATCGACCCGATCAAGCTCGAGGACTTCGCGCGGGACAAGCGCATGCAGACGATCGTGTTCCGCGCCGCGGTGGAGGTCTTCGACCAGGTGCAGCCGGGCTGGCGGGGTTCGCGCGAGATACTGCTCGGCCAGGTCGTCTGGATCGTCGATCGTGCGCTCTCATCGGACCGGATCGCGATCCAACCGAAGGTCTATGCAGAGCACCCGCTCGGGCGCCGCGTGATGCTGATCCTGAACATAAACCGGATCGTCCAGCACCTGTTCAACGCGATCCGCGTGGAGAACACCGCCAGTCGCGCGATCATCCTCGACGGCGAACGGCCGATCCGCTCCACACGGGACATGCAGGCCTGGTACACGGCCAAGCCGTGCGCGCCGGGTCAGCGATCCCACATCAACTTCTGCGTCTTCGACAGCACCTGGGAAGCGAGCGAGGCCTTCACTCTGGACCACGATCCGCACGTGGCGGCGTGGGCGAAGAACGACCACCTCGGCTTCGAGGTTCACTACCTCTTCCAGGGAGGCGTCCACAAGTTCCGTCCGGACTTCCTGATCCGGCTCCAGAACGGCCTGCGGCTCGTGCTAGAGACAAAGGGGCAGATGACGGATCAGGACAAGGCGAAGCGCGTCTTCATGGACGAGTGGATCGACGGCGTGAACGCGCACGGCGGGTTCGGGAAGTGGGCGTTCGCCACGTCGCTTTCCCCCTCGGACGTCGCCGACATTCTCGCGAGAGACCACGGAGGCTGAGGGGCCGACCTGCGTTCGCGTCGACGATCGCGACTTGCGGCGGTTCGCAGAGTCGATCCTCGACTTCGGCCGCACCCAGGACCCGCTCGCCGCGGTGCTCTCGGGTCGCCCTGTTCCACTCGCGGACGTGCAGCCAGAGACGTCGGACCATTCCTGATTTCGCAGCCGCGGAGGACTACCCCCACCTCGAGAAGTTCGCCGACCCTTCAGAGCACGATGAGGTTGTCGCGATGGATGACCTCGTCGCCGTTCGAGTACCCGAGGACCTTCGCGATGCCGTTGGTTCGCTGCCCTTTGATGCGCTCGAGATCGCGCGCGTCGTAGGACACGAGGCCGCGCGCCACCTCCTCGCCGTCCGGCGTCAGGCAGGCGACCAGGTCGCCCACGCCGAAGCGCCCGGAGACCGCGGTGACGCCGGCCGGCAGGAGGCTGGCCTGCTTCTCGCGCAGCGCGCGCACCGCGCCGGCGTCGAGCGAGAGCATGCCGCGGGGCTTGAGCGTGAAGGCGATCCAGTGCTTGCGCGAGGAGAGCGAGTCCTCGGCCGCGTGCACGAGCGTGCCGACGTCTTCGCCCGCCAGGATCTTGCGCAGGATGCGCGGCGCGCGGCCGTCGGCGATCACGGTCGGCACGCCGAAGCGGCTGGCCGTGCGCGCGGCAAGCAGCTTCGAGCGCATCCCGCCCGTGCTGTGCGCGCTGCCCTCGCCGCCCGCGATCGCGAGCAGGCGCGGGGTGACCTCGTCGACCTCGGAGATGCGCAGCGCGTCGGGCTCGCGCGGGTCGCGGTCGTGCAGGCCGTCGATGTCGGTGAGCAGGATCAACAGGTCCGCGCCGCAGGTGTTCACCACCTGCGCGGCGAGCTGGTCGTTGTCGCCGAAGCGCAGCTCCTCGGTCGCGACCGAATCGTTCTCGTTGATCAGCGGCACCACCCCGTCGGCGAGCAGCTGCTGGAGCGTGTGGCGCGCGTTCAGGAAGCGCTCGCGATCGGCGAAGCCGGCGTGGTCGAGCAGCATCTGCCCGACCAGGAGTCCCTGGCGCGCGAAGGCCCGCTCGAAGCGGTGGCACAGGTCGATCTGCCCGACCGCGGCGGCGGCCTGCTTGCCGGGAATCGAGCGCGGCCGCTCGGCGAGCCCGAGCCGGCGCGTGCCGAGCCCGACCGCGCCCGATGCCACCAGCACGATCGCGCGCCGGCCGCGCATCTCGGCCGCGATCTGCTTCGCGAACGAGGCGAAGCGGCGCGAGTGCACGCCGTCACCGATCGGTGTCAGGAGCGACGTGCCGACCTTCACCACCACGCGCTGCGCGCGCGCGAGCTCGGTGCGGCTCATCGCTTGGCGACTTCGCGCGCGAGCACCCGCAGGAGCTCCTCGACGCCCTCGCCGGTCGCGGCCGAGATCCAGCGCGGCTCGATGCCGCGCGCGCGCAGGCCTTCCTCGACGAGCGCGCGCTCGGCCGGATCGCCGATCAGGTCGGCCTTAGAGATGCACACGATCTCGGGGCGCTTGGCGAGGTCGCCCGAGTACGCTTCGAGCTCGTCGCGCAGCGCCTCGTAGTCGCGCAGCACGCTGCGCTCGGGATCGCCGCCGGCGAGCGCGGGCTCGGGATCGAGCAGGTGCACGAGCATGCGCGTGCGCTCGACGTGGCGCAGGAAGCGATGCCCGAGCCCGGCGCCGCGGTGCGCGCCCGGGATCAGGCCGGGGATGTCGGCGATCACGAAGCGCGCGCCGCCGGACTCGACCATGCCTAGATGCGGGTGGAGCGTCGTGAACGGGTAGCTCGCGACCTTCGGCCGCGCGGCCGAGACGCGGCTGATCAGCGTCGACTTGCCGGCGTTGGGGAAGCCGAGCAATCCCACGTCGGCCAGCACCTTCAGCTCGAGCCGCAGCCAGCGGTCCTCGCCCGGCGTGCCCGGCTCGACTGTGAGCGGCGCCTGGTTCGTGGGCGTGGCGAAGCAGGCGTTCCCGCGCCCGCCCTTGCCGCCCTGCGCGGCGAGCCAGGTCTGGCCGTGCTCGACCAGCTCGATCAGCACCGCGCGCGTCTCGTCGTCCTTCACGACCGTGCCGAGCGGCACGCGGATCACCACGTCCTCGCCGCCGCGGCCGTCCTTGCGCGCGCCCGAGCCGTGCTTGCCGCGCTCGGCCTTGTAGAACTTGCGGCCGTGGGTATCGAGCAGGGTCGCGAGGTTGCGGTCCGCCTCCAGGATCACCGAGCCGCCGCGCCCACCGTTGCCGCCGTCGGGTCCGCCGCGCGGCACGTACTTCTCGCGCCAGAACGAGCAGCAGCCGCGCCCGCCGTCGCCGCTCTGCACGTGGATGCGGCTCTCGTCGATGAAGTCCGGGGAGGACATGGCGCGGTAAGGATAACCGTCCCGCGGGGCGGCGGATCCGCTCGGGCTAGGCGTCCACCACGGATGCGAGCTTCTGGTTCCGGCTCTCCGTGAACTTCACGACCCCGTCGCGCAGCGCGAACAGCGTGAAGTCGCGGCCCATGCCGACGCCGCGGCCGGGGTGGATCACGCTCCCGACCTGGCGCACGATGATCCCGCCGGCACGCACCTTCTCGCCGGCGAACACCTTGGTGCCGCGCCGCTGCGAGTTCGAGTCGCGGCCGTTCTGGGTGCTGCCCTGACCCTTCTTGTGTGCCATGGCTCGTTCAGACCTCGATCGAGTCGATCAGGACGCGCGTGAAGTGCTGGCGGTGGCCCTTGGTCAGGCGATAGCGCTTGCGGCGCTTGAACTTGAAGATGCGGAGCTTCGGGCCGGCGGCGTCGCCCTGGATGGTCGCGACCACGCGCGCGCCGGGCACGAGCGGCTTGCCGATGGTGACCGCGTCACCACCGACCATCAGGACCTCGGCGAGCTCGATGCGCTCGCCCGGCTCGCCGTCGATCAGATCGAGGTCGACCAGATCGCCCGGCTGCACCCGGACCTGCTTTCCGCCTGTTCTCACGACCGCGTACATGGGGTGCCGCACTTTACCCGATAAAGATTGCCGGTCAACCGGAGTGAATCGGGCCCTAGATCCGGCCGGGCGCCGCGGCGAGGGCGCGCTTCGCGCCTTCCACGATCTCGCGCAGCACGTCGGCCGCGGGCTTCACGGCGTCGATCATGCCGATCCCCTGGCCGGCGAAGCCGGGCATGATGTCCGCGCGCCGGGCCACGGCGCCTGCCGCCAGCACCGGTCCCGAGACCATGCTCTGGAACGGCATCGGCAGGGCCTCGAGGCCGCTCTCGGCCCAGGCCTGCGTCCACTTGCTGCGGATCAGGCGGGCGGGCTTCCCGGTCACGCAGCGCGAGACGATCGTGTTCTCCTCGTCGCTGTCGACGATCGCCTGCTTCTGGTAGTCGGTGATGCCGGCCTCGGTCGTGGCCAGGAAGGCGGAGCCGATCCAGGCGCCGGCCGCGCCGAGCATGAGGAGCGCCGCCAGCCCGCGCCCGTCGCTGATTCCGCCCGCGCCGAGCACCGGAATCGGCGCGACCGCGTCGACTACCTGCGGCACCAGCGCCATGGTTCCGACCGGCGAGTTGTGCCCGCCCGCGTCGTGGCCCTGCGCGACGATGATGTCGACGCCGCTCGCCGCGACCTTGCGCGCGTGGCGCACCGCGCCGACCACCGCCATCACGACCGTGCCGTTCGCGCGCAGGCGCGGAATCCAGGGGCCGGGATCGCCGAGGCCGGCGGCGTACACCGGAACGCGTTCCTCGATCACGACCTCCATCTGCGCCTCGAAGAAGTCCTTCGAGAAGGTCTGGCGGCGCGCGTCGCCGCCCGGCTGCCCACCTGATTGAGAGTGGGGGGGCTCGGGCTTCGCGAGCCCCTCCTTCGCCATGAACTCGCGCGCGAAGGCCTGCAGCTCCGGCAGGCGTTCGAGCGGCGACGGACCCTTGCCCGCCTCGGCCTTCTGGCGCCGCACCGACGCCGGCAGCAGCGTGTCGACGCCGAACGGCTTGTCGGTGAGGCGGCGCGTCTCGGCGATCCACTTGCGCAGCTCGTCGGGCTGGCAGGCGGCGGCGCCGAGGATGCCGAGCCCGCCGGCGTTGGACACCGCCGCCGCGAGCCGCGGCGTGCTGGCGCCGCCCATGCCGGCCAATACCACCGGCACCTCGATGCCGAGCAGATCGCAGATCGACGTTCCGAGACTCATCGCTCGCCTCCGCGGCCGCAGGCCGATCGAGCGATGGTGTCACGCGGCCCGAGCCAGGTGCAATCGAGCGAACCCATCGCGATAGTCTGCGGGCCAACTTGCCGATCCATGAAGCGGCAGATGACCCGCATTGAGCGCGCAGCTGGAGCCCTCGCTTGCCTCGCGTACCTGGCGACGCTGGCCACGCCCGTCGCTCGTGCGGACGGCGGCGCACCCGTGCGGATCCGCGACGTGCGAGTCGGCGACCACAGCGGCTTCGAGCGGCTGGTGGTCGAGCTCGACTCCGAGGCCGCGATCGTGTGGGAGAACGGACCGGAGCCCGGCGAGGAGAGCTTCTACGTCGCGGCCGTGCCGAAGCAGAAGAGCCGCGTGATCGTGACCGGGCTCCCGCACATCGGCACCGTCTCGGTGACCGAGATGAAGGGCGGCGCGCACGTCGCGGTCGAGCCGCGCGCGCGCCGCGTGCGCGCGTACACGCTCGTGAGTCCGCCGCGGCTCGTGGTCGACTTCGCACCGCCGGGCAAGGAGGCATTCAACGTGCCCGCGGGCGCGCGCGCGCTCGAGCCCGCCAAAACGATCGGACCGCTCGTGCTCGAGCCCGAGCCCGCGCCGAAGCCCGCGCCCAAACCCGAGGCGAAGCCCGCGCCCGCGCCGATCGCCGAGCAGCCCGCGCCCGAGGCGACCGCCGCACCGAGGCCCGCGCCAGAGCCCGCGCCGAAGCTCGAGCCCGCGCCGTCGGCCGAGCCGACCGCAAAGCCAGAGCCGGCGCCCGCACCGGTCGCGCAGCCCGAGCCCGCGCCGGCCCCGGTCGCCAAACCCGCACCCGTTCCAAGTCCCGCACTGGCGCCCGCGCCGACCCCGATCGCGAAGCCCGCGCCGGCTACGCCATCCGGTGACGCCGGCTTTCCGTACTCCTGGTTGCTGTGGGCGCTTCTCGGCCTGGCGTCGCTGGCCGGCGCGCTCTTCCTGCTGCTGCGCCGCCGCGGCCGCGAGCAGATCAACTGGGAGAGTCCGGTGTTCCCGCCAATCGACCGCGCGGACGACGACGAGCTGCCCGCCGCGCGCGTCACGCGCGTCGACGAGATCTCGCCCGCCGAGATCCTGGCCGCGGGCGACCACGAGGCGATGCTCGAGAAGCGGCTCGACGAAGAAGTGCGCGCGCGGCTCGAGCTCGAGCAGCGCTTCGCGAGCGCGAACGAGGAGCTGAAGGTGCTGCGCGACCGCCTGCACCGGCTCGAGCGCCGGCGCGAGGCTGCGCCGAGCTAGGCGGTATGAGCGGGGATCT
>Ga0187892_10006186_pt1 | contig 18052 bp, 18 predicted proteins | sample MA1701073metaG_FD_139345 | JGI IMG/M metagenome (GOLD analysis project Ga0187892, IMG submission 139345) | Bio-ooze microbial communities from a basaltic lava cave in the Kipuka Kanohina Cave System on the Island of Hawaii, USA - MA170107-3 metaG ... | reverse complement strand
CACCAGGATGCCATCGCCCAGATACTGGGCGACATGGCCATCATAGCGGGCAATGACCTGATGACAGGCGGCTTGATAGGCCACCACGCGAGCATGATACTCTTCGGGGTCGAGCTGTTGGGAGAGGGTCGTGGACCCCACCAGATCAATGAACATCACCGTCAGTTGGCGCCGCTCACCGGCTGGGGGCTGGGGACTGACAACTGACAACTGAGAACTGACAACTTCCCCTTCGCCGTTTCCCCTTTTCGCCGTTTCCCCCTTCGTCGCCCCGCCCGTCCAGACCAGGACTTTCCCGTCCTCATCATGCGCCACGTGTTCGGCGTCAATCAATTCCGCTTTCAGGTCTTCCAGATACTCGTCATCGAGATCGAAGCGCCGTTTCAGCGCACGATAGGCCACCCGGCCTTTGCTTTGTAACAACTCGCGGACTTGTTCCAGCACTTCATCAAAGGTCATAGTACGTCTCCATTATGACCCAACATTCTGTTCTCTGTCATTCTTTCAGACGGATATCGGTAATCACATTGCAATTCCCCCTCACCCTGTCCCTCTCCCATCCGGGAGAGGGAGCCTGAAAGCAACATTACAAACATTATCGAATTTGCCTGCCGACATTTATCCGCGGCTCAGTCTTCTTTGTGCAGCCGGAGGAGCGCCAGAGAACGCGCCTCTAGCTCGTACGACCCGCGCCCGCGCAAGAGCAATTGGGGTCGCCTTCCGGTTGCTTTTCGGGTATCCATCACGACGTCCCAACGTACGTCGACACGGTGGGCCGGCAATGTGAAGGGAATCGGTTCGTGGTGAGCGTTCAGGAGGATCAGCAGCGTCTCGTCCACAATACGGTTGCCACGCGTATCGACTTCCTCAATCCCATCCCCAGCAAGCCGCAAGCTCAGGCAGCGCGCATGCCAGTTGTTCCAGTCTTCGTCGGTCATTTCCTGACCGTCGGGACGAAACCAGGTGAGGTCTTTGACCTCAGAACCACGGATGCGCCGTCCTTGAAAAAATTTTCGTCGCCGCAGGATCGGATGTTGATGGAAGAGACGGATCAAGAGTTTCGTAAAGGTCAACAACCCTTGCCGTGGTGGGTCGAGGTGCCAGTCCATCCACGACAGTTCATTATCCTGGCAGTACGCGTTGTTGTTCCCGCGCTGCGTCCGTCCAATCTCATCACCGGCTTGCAGCATAGGAACACCTTGTGAGAGTAATAATGTCGCCAAGAAATTGCGCTGCTGACGTGCGCGTAAGGCTAAGATCGTCGGGTCATTGGTTGGTCCTTCAACCCCACAATTCCAGCTCAGGTTGTGATTATGGCCGTCCCGATTGTCCTCTCCATTCGCTTCGTTGTGCTTCTCCTGATAGCTGACGAGGTCGTGCAAGGTGAACCCGTCATGCGCAGTAATAAAATTGATACTCGCATGGGGGCGGCGGCCTCCGGCTTCGTACAGATCGCTACTCCCAGTCAGTCGATATGCGAGGCTCCCCACTAACCCACCGTCTCCTTTCCAGAAACTTCGCACGGTGTCACGATACTCCGCGTTCCATTCTGCCCACAACGCCGGAAAATTCCCCACCTGATACCCGCCTTCTCCTAAGTCCCACGGCTCGGCAATGAGTTTTACTTGCGATAGTACCGGGTCCTGCTGGATGATATCGAAGAACGCACCAAGTCGATCCACGGCATGCAGTTCGCGGGCAAGGGCAGCAGCCAGGTCAAAACGGAATCCGTCTACGTGCATCTCCAGCACCCAGTAGCGGAGGCTGTCCATAATCAATTGCAAGACCCGCGGGTGCGTCATGTCGAGCGTGTTGCCACAGCCAGTGTAGTCCATATAGTAGCGACGGTTGTCCGCGACCAAGCGGTAATACGCCGCATTATCAATCCCACGGAAACAGAGCGTTGGCCCGAGGTGATTGCCTTCGCCAGTGTGGTTGTAGACGACATCTAAAATCACCTCGATCCCCTCGCTATGCAGGGTTTTGACCAGAGTTTTGAACTCGGTCACCTGCTGGCCTAACACACCACCGCTTGAATAACGGGCGTCCGGCGCCAAGAAGCCGATCGAATTATATCCCCAGTAGTTACTACGCCCGCGATCCACCAGATGTTTGTCATCAACAAATTGGTGCACAGGCATCAGTTCTACCGCAGTGATCCCCAGTGAGTGGAGGTAGTCAATCACTTCTGGACACGTCAAGCCAGCATAAGTTCCCTGCAACTGCTTTGGAACATCTGGGTGGCGTGCGGTAAACCCTTTGACGTGTAACTCGTAGATGACAGTCTTGTGCCAGGGCGTACGGGGATGCGTATCGTTTCCCCAATTGAAGGTGGAATCCACTACCACGCACTTGGGTAGTCCACCACCACTATTGCGTCTGTCGTATGAACGGTCTGCTTCTGGATTTCCGACCGTGTAACCGAACAACGCATCGCTCCAGCGAATGGTCCCTGCGATGGCCTTAGCGTACGGGTCCAGGAGTAGCTTGTCCGGATTGAAGCGGTGCCCCTCCTCCGGTGCGTATGGGCCGTGTACTCGATAGCCATAGAGCTGCCCTGGACGCGCGTCGGGCAGGTACACATGCCAAACGTGATTGGTTTGCTCCGGCAGAGGAATCCGATCGACCTCTTGATTCTCATCCGGGCTGTCAAAAAGGCACAGCTCGACGCGCGTGGCATTTTCTGAGAAGAGAGCAAAGTTGACCCCGGCCCCATCCCAGGTGGCACCGAGCGGATACGGTTGTCCTGGCCAGACGTTCATAAGTCTTCAGTTCAAAGTTCCAGGTTCCAAGTTCAAAGTCCAAGGTTCAAGGTTCAACGTCAAAGGTTTCTTATGGGTGTTGGGGGCTGGGGACTGATAACTGACAACTGACGACTGATTACTGCCTTTCCTATCGCGCATAAATCACGTGAACTCCTGACGGCTTGAGCGAGGCGAGCTGGAAATCAGGCGTGTGTTGCAATCGCCCTTCTAGCGAAACATCCTCGACTTTGGTCGTTCCAGTGAAAACATGCCCCATTCGCGCCAATTGACAAGGCTGAGTCTGGCGCTGGTCTGTGTTCAGTACGATCAAAGCTCGTTCACTTCTGTCACGGGACCATTTCAGTAAGGCACAGACCTTCGGATTCCCCGTATCGACAGACTCGATCGGCCCTTCTTCGTTGAAGACGCGCTGTGACGCCTTCAGACGATTCACCACGGTGATAAACTCACTGAGATCCCACTGCGAACTTTCCCAATCTTCAGGTCGAGTTTCCACGACATCAAGGCGACGACGAAAGCCATACTCAAAACCGATAGGCATCATCACGCCCGTAGAGAACAGCGTTGAAAACACATAGCGCAATTTGACTGCGGCTTGATCGCCCTTGAGCTCAGTTGCGAGGCGCTCGGTATCGTGCGATTCAGGAAAGCTGACGGAAGGCACCAAGGGCGCGGTCTGCCGATGCTGGTCGAGATACCAGGGCTCAACAAAATCCCACCACTTCGCACTGTTAAAGATAAAATCAAATCCTGAACGGGCCAGTTGCAGTATCTCCGCAAACGGACAGCCAAGAGACTCCGCAAAAAAGCTGGTCTCTGGATGTGACTGCTTCACCTGGCGGAACAGGAATTGCCAGAGTGCCGTCGGTATCTTGTAGGCAGCATCACAGCGAAAACCACTGAAGCCCAAAGCGGCATAATACGTGGCTAACTTTACCCAGTACTGCCACAAATTGTCACGGTCAGGGCTGTTCGCGTTATCAATCTCGGCCAGGTCACCCCAGGTGACCTGACTTTCACCTTCCTTAGCCGTGGGGCGTAACGGCTTGCCATCTTTTCCGCGCTTGTACCAGGCGGGATGTTCAGTCACCAGGATCGAGTCAAATGCGGTGTGATTGATGACCAGATCCATCATCAGCTTGAGGCCAAGCTGCTGCGCCGTTTGCATCATCTGCTCAAGCTGTCCGAGTGGCGGACCGGCAGTCGCATCAACCAGGCGAGGATCGATGGTGTAGTAGTCTTTGATGGAGTAGAGGCTGCCAGAGTAGCCAGCGTAATGGAAGGAATTGATAAAGACCCAGTCGAACCCTAACCGCCGTGCACGTTCGAGATGAGCAGTCCACTGCGGCAGCGGTCCAGCTAGAAGGGGAAAGAGATTGTAGATACGTGGGCCAGGGGACCAGTTTGCTGTAGTGCTCATGAGTTCACCTGAGCCTGTTGACTCCCTATTTGACCTTCGTCACGGGTTGATCTGGATGGGCAGGGTTAGGGACAAGACGCTGGCGCTGACAATCGACAAACAGATCAAGCTTTTCCAGCACAGTCTGTCCAATCAGCATCTCATCACCCAACACTAAGGCTTCTTCCAGCGTATCTCTCCCTTGCAGATCAATAACGAGCGGTTCGGTAACATGTACGGCTTCTTTGCGCCCATCGGCATACTCAACCACGCGTTGACCACGTATCGCCAACCCGAGACTATCCACAACGTGTTGTGGTAAAACTGTCCGTACCGCTCCGGTATCGACGAGCGCATCAGCTTCATAGGTTCTGACCTGTGCTGGCGTGAGCATTCCTCTTCGCACTAGAGCTTCATCTACTGCATTCGTCAGTTTCGCTTTGACGCGAACTTCACCCATACATACCCTCACTTCACCTCGATCGGAACGCGCCGGGTGGCGATCCCTTTGGGCGCAGGCATACTGAGTTCTAGCACGCCATCAGAGGCACGGGCTTGGATTTGCTCTGCATTCACCCCTTCGGGCAGCGGCAGGGTACGCTCGAAGTGATTGGCCTGGATAAAAGAAGAGAGACCTTGGTCTTGCTCTGGCGGCGTCGTGCGCACGCCCTTGATCACAATCTGATTGCCAACGACGAGTACCTCGACATCTTGGGGGGCAAACCCAGAGAGTGCAACCTTGAAGATCAACATCTCCCCCTCCATTGAGATGTCCACAGTTGGGTCCCATCCACTGGAGCGTAACCAGCCTGGAAACATCTGCTGCCAACTACTTAAGACGCGTTTGAACATCGCGTCGAGATCCCACTGCGGCCACGCCACACTCGAGGCCGGTTGTGGGGTGACGGTTGTCGCAGTTGTCGCTGCGGTGTCCAACCCATTGCCCGTCAGCTTTTGTTCTTTTCCCCATAGAAAGGTAAGCATATCTTTGAGGTGTGCGCGCCAGCTCGTCCAGTTGTGTCCGCCCGTCAATTCCTGAAAGAAACAGGAGCAGTCTTTGGCTTCGAGAAGCGGTACCAGGCGATGGTGGGCGGGGATGAATTGGGGTTCATACTTACCCACATCAAAGTAAAAGGCGATGGGAGTACGAAGCTTTTCCACCAGGGAGGCAAGAGACTGCGGCTCAACCCAGTGGTTTTGTAGGCTCGCAAACCTCTTGCGCAGATCTGCTACCAGACCAGACATACGATCACCTTCCAAGAGGAAGAGCGCGCTGGACTGACCACCCACTTTGGAAAAGAGATGCGGACGAGAGAGGGCAAGGTAGGTTGAGATCACCCCCCCCAGCGAAGCGCCCATCACCCCACGAGCCTCGCGTTGCGCCAACGTGCGGTAGCGCCCGTCAATGTGCGGTAGGAGTTCCTGCTCCGTAAAGCGCCCATAATCTTCGTTGGCCCAGTACTCACGTCCGCGATCTACTGGGTCCACCATGACGGCAATCAGCGGAGTAACGTCCCCGCTGTGAATCAGATTATCCAGCACGGTCGAAAGCCGCGCACGGGTGAGATACTCCCCTCCATCGTGCACGTAAAAGGTAGGGAACCGTTGCGTGGTGTCCGCGGTATAATTGGGAGGAAGGTACACATAGACACGGCGGCGATTGTTCAGCACGTTGCTCTCGAAGTCGAACTCTTCCACGCGGCCATGCGGGATCGCTGGATTGACTTCGAGTTCTGGCGGATCGTGAAAATCACCTACGACGAAGAAAGAGTTTTGTTCACCAACCCCGTTGTCGATGACGTTCGGACAGAAGGGATCCGTTCTCCATTCCCCGTCTACGATGAACTTATATTCGACTCGCACCGGTCCACGGAATTGCAGCGTACAGTACGAAATCCCGGTATTGCGTAAGGGCGTCATGTGGAGACCGCGCCGATCCCACTGGTTAAACTCGCCGCTGAGCCTTACCTGGCGTGCTTCAGGATCATAATAGACGAAATGAGCAGAGTCGCCGTCAATCATCGGCGCGCCCACTGCCTTGAGCACTTGCAGAAACCGATCCACTTCTTCCTGAAGCTTGGACAAGGGCGCTTCCTGTAATCGCCGTCGCCACGTGGGAAAAGTCGGAGCCGCTTCTTCACGCTGGGTTTCCATGATCCGTCAGTTCCTTTCTCTCACTGTTGCGTTGTCGCGTCTCGTCACTGAGGCGACCGTTCGGTGGAGAGAAACTTGACCTCACGACGCAGCCCTTCATCAGTAGCGTACTGCTGGATCAATGTCCGCAAGCGACCGACGTGCTTGTCTGTACTCTCGATATTGGTCGGGAAGCCGAGTTCGGTCAGATTACTAGAGGAGACGAGCAGTTCACGCATAAAATCCAGCTCCGAACATTCCAGTTCCCAGGTAATGCGGAAAGCCTGATCTAATGAGGGACTTTCCTGCGCTTGCCGATGGTACTCCGCCACCCGCGTGACCAGGGAATCAATGATCTCTACCGGTAACAAGAAGGCCTTGGCTTGAAACACGCCGGAGAAGAGTCCTTTATTAACTGCTCGAATGAGTGCGGCGTGCCCGCCTTCTTCGAGGGCCATCGCACTCCAGAGGGCCCGCAGCTCTGGATTTTGCCCAAACCTCGCCGCAAAGTTGACATAGATCTCTCCCACCTGGGTTTCCATTTTCGCGTGAGTTTCTAAAATCTCCATGAGTGAGGAGGAAATCGTTGCAGCGGAAGAAACGTCGGCCTTTTCTTCAGTATCCATCGTTCTGTCTCCTACGGCTTCAGTCGTCTTATCAGGCCCTTTCCCTTATACAAGAGCATGCTGTCCTGTCAAAGTCGGTGGTGAAATTGCACCGCAGGAAGGTTCGGACCTATCTGCTCAGTTCATAGGTTATACGGATTCTCTATGATCATTATCTATTGCCTTCAGTGCCGTTCAGGCTTCGACAAGCTCAGCACGAACGGGTTTCCTTGTCCGGAAAAGTTTTTCCCGTTCACCTTGAGCCTGTCGAAGGGTGAACGCTTATGGATAATTCTCGACTAGAAACCGGATTATGCTGTGCTTCGACACACCGGGTGCGCTTGTTCTATGTGAAGGCCGCATCCAAAAATCCGACCTGCTCTGGAGATAAACGCCAGCCGGAAGCCTGGCAGTTTTCGACGACTCGAGCCAAGGTGTTGGACTTGGGGATGGTAATGACATTGGGGCGTGAGGTGCACCAGTTCAGCGCAACTTGGGCAAGGGTTTTCTGCATGAAGGTGGCGACCTGTTCTAGGGCTTGCATCCGTCCCACATAGCTCGCCACCTGCGGAACGGCTTGCATCCGCCAATTCTGGGGGAACCACGAGCGGGTCGCCAGACGGCCATCATCCAACGGCGTGTAGGCAATAATGGTAATGCGCTGCATCAGACAATAGGGCAGCAATTCTCGCTCGATCTCCCGCCGGTTGAGATTGTATAAAACCTGGTTAGAGACGATGGGGTATTTGCTCATCGTGGCTTGAGCTTCGCGCAGCTGAAGAGCGGAGAAGTTGCTCACCCCGATGTATCTGATGAGACCACGATCCACCAACGTTTCCATAGCGCGCATGGTCTCCTGGATTGGGACGGACCAGTTGGGCCAGTGGATCTGGTAGAGATCAATACAATTGGTATCCAACCGCTGCAGACTGGCCTCCGCCGCACGCAAGACGTCATCGTAACGAAGATGGTCTGGCGACACCTTGGTAGCAAGGAACACGCGGTCGCGGATGTCCTTGACGGCTTGGCCGACCACGTCCTCTGTGCCGTAGATCTCGGCGGTATCGATGAGGAACGACCCTAGCTCAACCCCACGACGCAGGGGTTCTATGCCACCGCTATATCTCCAGACGCCCAGCCCAATCTCTGGGACCATCACGCCAGTGTTGCCCAGTGGTTTCAGTTCCATAATCCCCTCCTGATACGAAGGGCAAAGCGAAGAGGAAGAAACGGCGAAGAGGAGAAAAAACGCAAAGGATCAAAAAAAATTGCCTCTTTTCTTTCTAGTTTTTCCTTTTACCAATTTCCCCGTTTATCCGTTTCCCCTTTTTTTATAGCGTGTGAAGTACATATCCCCAGTAGTCTTCCCAGCGTTCATTACGATTCGGAGTCCACATGCCTCCGACATGCCAGCTCTGGTGAACCTGTGCCTCTTTGGGGCCACGAATCTTCCCGACAAACCGGCGTGGTATCGGGAGCGCCGCGAGCATCTCGGAACGGATACGGGAGAAGGTCTCTTTATCTTCCGTGCCATAGAACTTGTACGAACGATAGGGGCTGTCCTCACCATATTTCTCAACAAACCGCGCCTCTTCGGTCGGCTGATACTGTGGGGCATCCCAGTCATAGATCCCCCAGAAAATACACATCCCACCCAGGGTGCCCTGGAAATCGAGGTACTCTACCTCCTTGCTCACAATCTCTTCGGTGTAAAGAGAACTCTGCTCGCGCTTCCCATTGCGAAAGATCTCGAAGTAGTGATGGAAGGCGTAGTGTTCGACATAACCGCTCGGGGCCGACGGGTCGGGAATCTCATTGGGCAGCCGAATGATTTTGCGCCGGGTCCCATCATCGGGCAGTTCAACGCGCTCGCTCGCGGTCTGAATCATTCCCCCTGACTCATCAAGGGTCGTTCCACCCATACCACGCACGAGCACCCCACCCCGAGGCATCGCTCGAGTTTCGCGATGCGCTTCCCAGTTGGGCGTCTCGCCGAGTGGGGTCCACGTATAGTGAATGTTGACCAGCTCGATCCCAGGCTCATTATCCACAAACGTCTTCTTTATGTAGAACGACAGCGACATGATAAGATCCTCCTTTCCTCCGACGCGACTCGAACTCCAGTCCTGCCTAGCACAGGCGGTTGCGGTGCGCAATTTTCTCGCCAGGTTCAGAGTGATACTGGCGAGTTTCTTTTGGAGGCTGCTTGAAAAGTGGAGGAGTGGTGTCATTGCTTCGTCGCTAGAGTTTACCCTGAGCCTCACGGAAGGGCCGAGTTAAATCAGCGTGCATGACATTGGGATACTTTCAGTGTAGCGTGTGCTGCGCGCACGCTGTCCTACCCGCCACCGTTCGTGTGCATGGCGCACGCTACAAAGGAAGGGACAATGGAATACCTGTGCGAATCTCTTGAAGTCTGATTGAGGGAATAAGGCACACTTTGTTTTAGTGTATAGCGAATTTTACGCTTGCGGAGACGAGTTCACCGCTATTCAACCGCCCTCTACGTATGGAGAGTGACAATGGTCCTCATCGATGCGCATACTCATTTACGAACGGGTAAACTCTCAGGAACCCCAATTCCAGCTTCGGCGGAGGTGGCGTTGCAACTCCTCGAAGAAGATATGGCGCAGGCGGGGATTGACACGTCTCTCGTGGTGACCTGGCCCGAAGATGTACCAGCACTGGCAAAAGAGGCTATCCGTGCTCCTGGCACGCTCCACTGTTTGTTATGGTTTGACTCGCGCCAGCCAGAGAGAAGTCTGCAGGAATTAGCTGCTCTGGTCGAACAGTTCCCAGCTGTCCTTATCGGCGTAAAAACGGTCTTTCCCTATCTCTATCAGAGCCCACTCCAGCGAGAGTTCTCGTCGCTGTATACCTTTTGCCAAGAGCACCAGCTTCCGCTCCAATTCCACTTTGGCGGAAATCCGAGGATGGAAGCAGTATGCCATCCGTCTCTCTTTGCCACCCTGGCGCGCGCCTTTCCCCAGTTGTCGATCGTCTGCCTGCACGGGGGTGGCGGTTGGTGGCGAGACATACCGGCGCTCCTTGCGGCCCACCCGAATGTCTATCTGGAGGTCGAAGGGTTACAATTACATGAAGCCCAACTCAATCTCCCGCCCTCCGTACTCCCATATCTTTTACAGCGCTGTGCCGCGACGAAACTCATGTTTGGCAGCGACCGTCTCGTGCGTGAAGAAAAATACTTTCGTCGTGTTCAAGTGATCAGAAATCTCCCCCCACAGTATCGAGACGACCTCTGCTCCCGGACCGCTGCCCGCGTTTACAGGCTCCCAGGAGAAGGGAGCGTTTAGCTCTCGGCTTTCAGCAATCCGCCAGATCAGGTCTGTTGAGTCTCCTCAGTCCTTTGGGTCTTCTCGGTTCCTTTCTCTAGCCTCAAAGGACCCAACAGACACTATAGACCTTTTGGTGCTGAAAGCTGACCGCTGACGACTGAATGCTTGCAAATTGTTATTGCGTTCCGACGGTGGCATCCACGAAAACGGGCGTCACCACATGCCCTGCCGCACGGGCGAGATCAGCTTCTTCCGCCATGCGAAAGGCGTTCGCTGGAGTCTCGCAGCGCAAACACTGGCGAAAGGCCGATTCGTAGAGGAAACGCTCTTTCGCGGTCAGTTGATACCGCTCCAGAAAGCGATCGCTCGTCTCCTTCTCTTCCTCAGTCATCACGTAATGAACCCAGCCACATTCACGACACGAGAGAAACCGCCGGTTCGTCAAAACGGTGCGGGAGCGGCGTGGTAATTCACTCTCGGCAGATGCCATTGGGGTTTCCCTTTCCATTCTTCTTTCATACCACGAGCACTCAGGCAGAACAATCTTTGTGATCTTTCCTCTTGACCGCTAGACAATGCGGACGTAAGGGTACGGCATGAAGCCGTTGTCGTTTTCGAGTCTGCGGGTTCGTCTCCTGTTCCTCTTTGCCCTGGCAGTCATCCCAGCGCTTGGATGGATATTCCATGTCCATGTTGAACAACGTCGATTGGCGGCAATCGAGGTGCAAGGCAATGCCTTGCGCCTGGCACAGCTCGCCGCCGCACAGCAAGCACAGCTGATTCAAGGGACGCATCAATTACTGAGCGTGCTAGCGCAACTCCCAGCTGTGCGTGAGGGTGACTCAGTGGCGTGCACCACCCTCTTTATTGATCTGCTGAAGCGGCATCCCATCTATGCCAACCTGGGGGCCGACCGGCTGAATGGTGAGGTATTTTGCAGCGCGACCCCTTTGCCTCAATCGCTCAACGTCGCCAACTACACCTGGTTTCAACGAGTGATCCGCACGCAGAATTTCACTGTCGGTGAATATCAGAAAAGTCTCCTCTCCAACGAGTTTGTCTTGGTGCTCGGGTATCCCGTCCTTGATGACGAAGGCCATGTACAAGGGGTGGTGGCCGCCTCGCTCACTCTCGGTCGCCTAAACCAACTGGCGGCGCGAGTGCAGTTTCCCCCTGGTGCCACCCTCATCGCCATCGACCGCAATGGCACCATCGTTGCCGGCAATCCTGACCCCCAACACTGGCTCGGCCGCTCTCTTCCAGAAGCTCCTCTCATCAAAGCTATGCTGACGCAAGAGGAAGGGGCGGCACAACTTCCAGGTGTGGATGGCGTACAACGTCTGTATGCCTTCTCACGGGTGCATGATGCATCCGATGTTGGTCTGTACGTCAGTGTCGGCATCCCTACCGAGGTCGCATTTGCCGCTGCTCACCAACGGTTGGTTCGGAACCTCGTTACCTTGGGAGTGATTACCCTGCTCATGATCACGGCGGTATGGATTGGCAGCAACATCTTGGTTTTACGCCCGGTGAACGCGTTGGTGCAGGCAACTGAGCGACTCCGCGCCGGAGACCTGAGCGCGCGGACCGACCTCCCACACGGCGACACTGAACTGGAACGCTTAGCGGCAGCGTTTGACGAAATGGCCTGGGCACTCGGACGGCGCGAGACCGAACACCAGCGGGCAGAGGAGACCCTCCAAGTGCTCTCGCGTCGGCTCTTAGAAGCCCAAGAAAGTGAACGCCGCGCGATCGCCCGCGAATTGCATGACGAACTCGGCCAGGCGTTGCAGGCCCTGAAAATCAACTTACAGACGGTACAGCGTTTTCCCAAGGAAAGCGCCCAACGCGTAGAGGAAAGCATCGACATCGTGGATCACACCCTACAACAAGTACGTAACCTGTCTGTCGATTTGCGCCCTTCACTCCTCGACGACTTGGGCTTGGTCGTCGCACTAGAATGGTATGTCGAACGACAAGCGCAGCGGGTGGGATTCGTCGGGCATTGTGTAGCTCATCCACCAGACCTCCGGGCAGATCCAACCATTGAAACCGTCTGCTTTCGTGTGGTACAGGAAGCGCTGACGAATATCGCACGACATGCGCAAGCCACAGAGATCTGGGTCGAGTTACGGCGACGAGAGCAGGCGGTATTCCTCCTCATCCGCGACAATGGAGTTGGGTTTGATGTTCCTGCGGCACGCGAGCGAGTGATACACGGCGCAAGTTTCGGATTGCTCGGCATGCAGGAGCGCGTCGAGCTCGCTGGAGGTTATTTTGAGATCCGTTCCACAACGGGGCGGGGCACTGAGATTCACGTCCGCTTTCCACTGTCCCGGAGCCCGGTTGACCACACAGAAGTTGACAGTCACAGCCGTCAGCTCCCAGTCAATTGACAATGTCCTGAGGTGTTGACACGAAACGAACAGGCCTGTCGAACCAGTTATGAAAACAAAAACAATTCGAGTGCTGCTCGCAGACGATCATGCCCTCTTTCGGGCAGGGGTGCGGATGCTGCTCGAACACATGAGTGGGGTTGAGGTCGTCGGCGAAGCGGCTGACGGTCGTGAGGCTGTGCGCTTCACCAAACAACTGCAACCCGACGTGGTGCTGATGGATATTACCATGCCAGGGCTCAACGGCTTAGAGTCTGCTGCCCAAGTCGCCCAGGCATGCCCGCGCGCGCGGGTGATTATGCTCTCCATGCATCTCAACGAGCAGTATGTCAGTCAGGCCCTTCGTGCTGGCGCCGCGGGTTACCTCCTCAAAGACGCGGCGGCCACCGAACTTGAGCAGGCAGTCAGAACCGTGGCCCGGGGCGACGTGTACGTCAACCAGGCGGTGTCACAACATATCATCGCCGACTATCGACGGCGTCTTGGTGGAGGAACAGAAAGTGATCAACACGGGCCGAATCCCGCCGACGTGTTAACCTCACGTCAACGTGAGATCTTACAGTTGGTCGCCGAGGGACACACGACCAAAGAGATTGCCGCATTATTGCACCGCAGTGAGAAAACCATCGAAGGTCACCGCGCCCGGCTTATGCAACAGCTCGACATTCACGATGTGGCTGGATTAGTCCGGTACGCGCTTCGTATTGGATTGATTCCGCCCGACCGATAAAAGCAGTCAGCGATCAGCTTTCAGCTTTCAGCCAGAAGAATAAATTGGGTGCCTTGTTTTTTTAACCTTTTTCCCTTTTCGCCGTTTCACCTTTTCCCTTTGTTTTGCTGACCGCTGACTGCTGATAGCTGACCACTCGCTACACCAAGGGTTTTCCCTCTATCCGTTTCAAGGGTATCCCCGCGTCAGACTTTGCGCCTTTTCCTCCCCCCATTTCACGGGAGTTTTCGACTCGCGTTTTTATCCGCCCTCGCGTACATTGCTCGGTAATGAACACGACCAACACACCACCGCTTCGCATCCTCCTGGTCGATGATAGCCCAACCTTTCTCGATGCCGCCACGCACGCATTAGCTGCCGATCCCCGGATCGAAATCGTCGGGACGGCATTCTCTGGTCAGGAAGGTGTAGACCTGGTGACCCAAGCGCAACCAGACTTGGTCCTCATGGATGTCGCCATGCCGCGTATGAATGGATTTGAAGCCACTCGTCTCATCAAAGCCCAACCTAATGCACCGCGAATTGTCATCCTAACTTCGTATGACCTTCCCCATTATCGCACGGCAGCACAAACCGCGGGAGCGGATAGTTTCATCAGTAAAGCGGACTTCGGCACCCAGATGCTGCCCTTGATTGATACCGTGCTTGCCGAGCGGAACTCGACACTCTCATAAAATACCACACGTCCACCAACAGGAGGATGAAATGACACTCAACACCATCGCCCAAAGAGATAGACAGCAAGAAGGCATGCTCATGTCGGATCAGCAAGGAGTGGTGATTGCCTGGCGCGATGGGCAGGTCCGCCGCTTTTCTTGGACGCTGCTCCGTCACCTGAGTATATGCGAAGAATGTCAACAGCAAAGCACACAATCGCACGTTATTGCCCAGCCTGTTGCCAAGGCTGCTTAACCCGAAAATCACGAGAGGAGGTTCAGATGTCGTTCTATATTAAGCGTAGTTATGTCGATACCCAGCCTGGGATCGAACTGGTCAACATTCATTATACCTGGACGCCAGTGGGACAACCGCCAAACTGGGATGTACATCGCGAAACACGTGCCATGCCGCGTGGCGGAGTCCTCATCAAGGGTATGGGAGGTACCACAGTGGCCGAGTCCGGTGAATACGTGCAGACGCTGAGTCAGCAAGTCGAACTTCCTGATGATGGCATCCGTCGTAAGGTCATTCGCCTCCCACGAGACGTGTATGATCCGGCCACTGGCACCCACGTCGAAAACTACGCTTTCCATCACTACTATGAAGTTTTCCGAGAAGGCAAGCGAGAAGTCAGCCCGGTGTACACCGAAGAAATCGTCACCAAAGAAGTCGAGTATATCGATTACAGCGGCACCCTGGGCGGGATGTGTATTTTCTGGGGCATCTACGACATGGATGCAGCGCAGTATCAGCCAACCGAAGCGGATGGGTTCATTGAGAAGTTTGGTGAAGACAGTCCCTACCGCTCGTATAAGTTCTACGGTGCGGAGGACAAAGAGAATTTCTCCCGTATTCGCTCCGAAATGTTGAAATCGTTGCCTACACCACGGCGGTTTGTCGGGACGATTCGTGGCCCGAAGGGAGCCCAAGTTAAGCAGAGCTGGCATCTTGGCAACATGTGGCAGCCTAACCCGACAGAGCGCTGGGAAAGCTACTACGGCGACGTGACGCACACGCTGTAAAGGGAGGGAAGTGTTCAGCTATCAGCTTTCAGTAGTCAGCCAGACGAGAAAACACAGAAGATTTTGTCCAACTTCTGACACGAGCCAAAGCCCCCAGAATGCGCAGCTCTCTGTTTTTGCTGAAAGCTGACAGCTGAACGCTGAACGCTTACTCTCTTTTACAGTTGCACCTCCCAAAAGGTACCTTCTCGCAACAACCAAAGTCCTCCGTCAGTAAAGGGGTTCAATCCTTCACGGCGCGCGTAGATGCTGTAGAGCGCGCGGGTCCCAACCGGCCCCCACAGTTGCCCGCGAAAGACGTGAGGCACCGGAAGCCGTGTGACGAAGTGGGACCGTTTCGCCCATGCCTTATATTCGGCATCGCCCGCTTGCTGCTCCGGCAGGGATGCAAGGCGTTGATACTTCGACGGTAACCCTTCCAAAAACATCGGCACCCGATTCACATGGGTCAGCCCGTCAAGACTGTAGTACAAGCACGCCTGGGTATAGTCTCCAGATGGATCACTGTAGGTTATTTGTTCCGCGCGAATCTCTTGTCGTGTCGGCTCGGTATTCCAGGTTCTGCCGCGTTGGACGACTTCACAAAAAGAGTGGAATAGGAATATCCGCTCCTCGGATGATCCGACACTGAGGAACCGAGTGCGTGAAAAAGGGGGGACAACCCATACGGAGCAAGAACGGAGGCGCGGCAAAGAAGTGGGTTGGGGAAGCATGACCGTCGTCGGATGCGCGCGTTTCCACTTGGGTTCCTGGTCCACATTCGTCGTGGCCCAATGGAACACCACCGTCTCAATCCCTTCTTCCGGGTCTTGCCATTCTTTGCGGAGGTAGAACATGAGAATAGCTTTCAGCCGTTAGCTATCAGCTTTCAGCAAAAAAGAGAAAGACTATAGCATCTCGCCCTGTCTGGCTGACCGCTGACCGCTGACCGCTGACCGCTTCGTGTGCCAGAAATTACTGAGATCCAGTTTACCAAAGGGCGCATCTTGCTGTTCCATTGCGGCAAGCTGATTCCAGTCCTCCTCGGTAATCGTTGCCTCCGTGCGATAGCGTTCAATCATCGCACAACACTGTTGGAAGTTAGCATAATGAAGCGTAGCCCGTCGCCGAGCATGGTCCGGCGTGTTGCGGGTGCTGATCATGAACGGCCAGTCTGAGGATTGCAGCAATAACAGTTCTCGTCCCGCTTGCTGGACGATCCGAGCAAGCTGCGGGTCGAGTTGCTTCCCGCTGAGACTTTTCCCTAACCGTTGCATCTCACATTCTGCCTGGTAGAGATCACGCCAGACGCCGCGAGTGCCAGCTTGCCACCACACGCGATGATCGCCGCCGTCTCCCCATGACGACTCAGCCAGTTGGACCGTGCGCTGTGGAACATAGTGCCGCAGGTATTCTCCGCATGTGGTCAGGGTCACCTCACCGTTTGCCGTGAGCTGCCGCGTTAACTCGGATACCCACTGCGGTCCCTCAAACCACCAGTGACCAAAAAGTTCGGTATCAAAGGCCGCAACCACCAGCCCCCGTTCCCCTGTTTGCTGCCAATGGCGGCGCAAACGGTCACGTAAGGCTTGAGCAAAGTGAGTGGCATGGGCCTGCGTCTGCGCAAACGCCCATTCCGGAACATAAGGTTGCTTGTATGCCAGGTCTGTGCGCCGGTCAGTGATCCGCCAGTAACGGAGCCCACCGTCACCCTGCTGCTTGTGAAATTCCAGGTACGCAGGATCTCCAGGATACCCGCCGTCGCGCAGCCACACGCGAGCGGTGGTCGCAAAATCGCGAGCAAATACAGAAACAGATTCGGAAGCCGTACTATTCTTGCCATCCACCCAATACACACGGCACGGGGAATGACTCCCATAGTCTGGCGGACTGCGTCTGAGTTGCCGTTCGTCAACGAGAAAATAGCTGAGGCCTGCGGCGGCCAACACCTCGTCGATCGCTTGGCGCTTGCCTGGGCGGAGCCCGTCTATTCCTGAAATCGGCGGGGTCCAGTCACCTGCCGGACGATAGCCACATTCAGGCAACCAGAACCCTCGTGGAGGTTGATGAAAATGTTGCTGATAGACTGCTGTCCCGATCTCCACCTGGGCACGGACACTGTCATCGAGTCCAAGTAACGGCAGATAGGCATGCGTGGCCGCCGACGCGAGCATTTCCACATGCCCCTGTTCATGGAGCCGACGTAAGGCTCCAACCAGATCGCGCGAAAGATCGTGGACAAAGAAGGCCGCTGTCCGCCGATAGAACTCTTCCCACAGACCAGCCAGCCGCGCCAGGTGGGGCTCATTCTGGGTGCGAAAGAAACGGCGGTCGTCCTGCGCGGCCTGCACTTTCTGTTCAAGATAGGTGCGAAAGGTAATCGGAAACCGTCGCTCCGTCAGTTGTTCGAGCAAGATCGGAGTGAGTCCGATTGTCACTTTCGGTGATATTTCACGCAGCGAGAGTTGTGTAAATGTCTGCAAGAGTGGCAGATAGGACTCGGCCACCGCCTCCAACAGCCATTCCTCCTCCAGACGGTTATGCGAGAGCACATACGGAAGATGAGAATGGAGCACCAAGGCAAACGCGCCGTACGGCTCAGCCATACACAGTCTACCCCTTACCCTTCGCCACCCTCATCACGCGAGAGGAACCCCTCGTCCCCTTCCACTACCAGCTTCATGGCAAAACTTTTGACGGTCGGCGACTCGACTAACAGCGGAGAGAGCCGGGCAAACATATCACGTGCGAGATCGCTGGCGGCATAACCGCGGATATCCTTCTCGGTGAGCCACGAACTCACCACCAAGAGATCGTCACCACTCTGCATAGCCTGAGCAAAGAGAAAACCGCCCGTGCTTTTTACTTTCTCGACCTGTTGGGAAATGATTGCGAGCGCCTGTTCCATCCTGCCCGGCTGTACCTTTGCTTCAAGAACGCGACAAAACATACGTCCATCCTCCTTTCAGAGTTTCGCTTTATGTAGTGGAAGTTCTCCGTGTGGTAGCAAGAGTTCGCTGATACAGGTCAATATAGTAAGCTGCCGACCGACTCCAGGAAAAGTCCT
>Ga0187892_10006183_pt1 | contig 18060 bp, 14 predicted proteins | sample MA1701073metaG_FD_139345 | JGI IMG/M metagenome (GOLD analysis project Ga0187892, IMG submission 139345) | Bio-ooze microbial communities from a basaltic lava cave in the Kipuka Kanohina Cave System on the Island of Hawaii, USA - MA170107-3 metaG ... | reverse complement strand
TCGTTCGTGGGCCGTGCCGCCGAGCGCGAGCGGCTCGCCGCGCTCTGGCAGCGCGCGCAGGCCGGCGAGCGGAACGTGGCGCTCCTCGCGGGCGAGCCCGGCATCGGCAAGACGCGACTCGCCGCGGAGCTCGCGCGCACCGCGGCCGACGCCGGCGCGATCGTCCTGTTCGGACGCTCGGACGAGGATCTCTCTGCCCCGTTCCAGCCGTGGGTGCAGGCGCTCCGTCACTGGGCCGCGCACACGGACCCCGAGACGCTCCGCGCCGAGCTGGGCACGGATGCCCCGCGCCTGGCGCGGCTCGTGCCGGAGCTCGCGCAGCGGGTCGGGCTGGACCCCGCGGCGCAGGCCTCGCTCGACCCGGAGCGCGACCGCATCGCTCAGTTCGACGCGATCGACGAGCTGCTCGCGAATCTCTCGCGCGGTGCGCCGCTCGTGGTGGTGCTCGACGATCTCCACTGGGCCGACAAGCCGTCGCTCGTGCTGCTGCGCAGCCTGGTGCGCTCGGCGCGCCCCGCCGCGCTGCTGCTGGTCGGCACCTATCGCGAGACCGACCTCGCGAGGACGCATCCGCTCGCCGAGCTGCTCGCGGACCTGCGCCGCGAGCCGCGCGTCGAGCGCGTACTGCTGCGCGGCCTCGCGCCCGACGACGTCTCGGCGCTGATGGCTTCGCGCGGCCAGCAGGAGCCGCCCGCCGAGTTCGTGGCCGCGCTCCACGCCGAGACGGACGGCAATCCGTTCTTCGTGGAGGAGGTGCTGCGCCATCTGGTCGAGACGGGCGCGCTCCGCCGCGAGGGCGACCGCTGGACCAGCGACCGCCGCATCGAGGAGCTCGGCATCCCGGAAGGCGTGCGCGAGGTCGTCGGGCGGCGGCTCTCGCGGCTCTCCGAGACCGCGAACCAGGCGCTCGGCGTGGCCGCCGCGATCGGCCGCGAGTTCGACGCAGCGCTGATCGAGGCCGCGGGCGGCCCCACCGGCGACGCGTTGCTCGACGCGCTCGACGAGGCGGCGCGCGTGCGGCTGATCGTGGAGGTGCCCGGCGCCCTCGGCCGCTTCGCCTTCTCCCATGCGCTGGTCCGCCAGACGCTCTACGAGGAGCTCGGCACGACCCGCCGCGTGCGGCTCCACTGGCGGATCGGCGAGGCGCTCGGGAAGCGCCACGCCGCTGCGCCCGAGGAGCAGCTCTCGGTGATTTCGCACCACCTCTGCGAGGGGGCGCTCGCGGGCGACGCCGCGCGCGCCGTTGCCGCGACGCTGCAGGCCGCCGAGCGCGCTGTTGCGCTCGCGGCCCTCGAAGAGGTGATCGCGCTCGCGACGCGCGCGCTCGGGCTCCTCGATCAGGCGAGCCTCGACGAGCCCGAGACCCGCTACCGCGCCTGGATGCTGCGGGGACATGCGGAGCTGCGCCTTCGGCTCCCGGGCGCTCCAGCCTCTTACGAGACCGCCATCGGGATCGCCGACCGACTGAAGCGGCCCGAATGGCGTGCGCGCGCGGTCTGGGAATCGAGCCCGGTCGATGCGGACGCGCAGGCGGATCAGCGAAGCCGCGTGCGCATCGCCGCCGCGCTTACTGCGCTCCCGCCCGCGGATTCGAGCGAGCGCTGCCTGCTGCTGTCGCGTCTCGCCAGCTCGTGGACCGTCCATCCCGAGGAACGCGAGCCCTTCGCCGACGAGGCGCTCGCGATGGCGCGCCGCCTCGGCGGCGCCGCCGAGCTCGACCGCGCGCTCGGCGCCAAGTCGATGCTGCTCCTAGGCTCACCGCGCGTGGACGAGCTCGAGGGGATCGTCCGCGAGCTTGGGGCGCTGGCCGCTCACCCCGGCATGCGAGCACCGCCGCCGTCCTGGGCCGTGCATCTCCGGGCACTGAAGGCGGACCGAGCGGGTTACGTTGCAGCGCGCTCCGAGTGGGAGCGGGCGGTCCGGGCGGGGCGCTGGAGCCCGGGGCCCGTCCACATGTGGCAGGCGGGCGACGTCCTCGCGCAGGGTCGCTTCGCAGAAGCCAGACACGAGGCCTCGCTCATGCGAGACCTCCAAGGGGTTGGGGTCGGCACCGCAGCCCTCGCGTTCGCCGCGACCGTGACCGCGGCCCGGATCGAGGAGGGCCGGCTCGCCCAGCACGTGCACGGCATCGACGAGTTCGCGGCTTCCGCTCCGCCCGCGTACCGTGCCTACCACTGCGTGGCGACGGCCCTGCGCGCGGCCCTCGGCGAAGCAGCCACGGCAAAGCGTGAGCTCGAGGGGCTGATGGCGCACGGCTTCGCCTCACTCTGGCGCCGCAACCAGGGCTGGCCGGTGGCGCTGCGCCACCTCTCCGACACGGCCGCGCTGCTCAGCCACGAGGCCGCCGCCCGCGCGCTCGAGGCGGAGCTCGTCGACTATTCCGGCCTGATGCTGGTGGGCTGGACGGGCACGCACCTGGAGGGCGCCGCCGACCGTGCGCTGGGACAGATGCTCGCCGTGCAGGGCCGGCTCGACGAGGCGTGCGAACGCTACGAGAAGGCGCTCGCGCTCGAGGAGGGCTTCGAGAGCTGGGCGCTCGCCGCGCGCACGCGGTACTGGTGGGCGCGCGCGCTCGTCACGCGCGGCGCCTCGGGCGACCGGGCCCGGGCCCTCGAGCTGCTCGACGCGAGCCTGGCCAAGACGCGCGCCTTCGGCATGGCCTATCTCACGGAGCAGGCGGAGGCGCTGCGCGCGCGGCTCTGACGACGCTGGCTGTCCAGGTAGCATGGGGCGGGAGGGGGCCATGGCGAAGGTCGACGGCGGCGAGCTCTTCGTGCGCACCCTCGAGGCGGCGGGCGTCGACACCGTGTTCACGCTCCACGGCGGGCACCTCGACGCGATCTTCCAGGCGACCCGCGAGCGCAAGATGCGGCTCGTGGACATGCGCCACGAGCAGGCGGCCGGCCACGCGGCGGACGGCTTCGCGCGCACCACGGGCCGGACGGGCGTCGCGATCGTCACCGCGGGTCCCGGCTTCACCGACTGCGTCACCGCCATCGCGAACGCGCACCTCGACTGCGTCCCGACGCTCTTCGTCGCGGGCGCGGCGCCGCTCCGCGATGCCGAGACGCTCCCGCTCCAGGGCGGCATCGACCAGCTCGCGATGGTGGCGCCGGTGACGAAGTGGGCGCACCGCGTGACGCACACGGAGCGCATCGCGGACCTCACCACACAGGCGCTCCGCGTGGCGCGCTCGGGCCGGCCGGGCCCCGTGTACCTCGAGCTGCCGATCGACGTGCTCTTCGCGCGCGTGGACGAGGCGCGCGCGACGAAGCCCGGGCGCTTCGCGCCCGACGCGGCGGCCGCGCCGCCGCCCGAGGCGGTCGAGCGCGCGATCGCGCTGCTCCACGCGGCGGAGCGGCCGGCGATCCTCGCGGGCGGCGGCGCGTTCTTCGCCGGCGCCGGTCCCGAGCTCCTCGCCTTCGCCGAGCGCACGGGTACGCCCGTCTTCTCGAACGCGAAGGCGCACGGCCTCGTGCCGGGCGACCACCCGCTCTCGGGTCGAGGCTTCGGCACGCTCGGCGCCACCGCCGCCGCGGGGCTGGGCGAGGCGGACGTCGTGCTCGTGCTCGGCGCGCGGCTCGGGCTCTTCACCGGCGGACGCGGCGCGCGCCTGATCCCGCCGCGTGCGCTCGTGATCCAGGTGGACGTGGCGCCCGAGGAGATCGGCCGCAACCGTGACGTCGAGCTCGCGATCGCTGCCGACGTGAGGGAGACGCTCCGCGCGTTCGACGCTGCTGCGGCGGGTCGGCGCTGGCCCGAGCGCGCGGCGTGGCAGCGCGCCATCGCCGGCGTGCGCGACGGACACCGCATCGTGTTCTCCGAGGCGCTCCGTCGCGACAAGGCGCCGATCCACCCGTACCGGCTCGCGACCGAGATCGCGCGCGTGCTTCCCGCCGACGCGATCGTCGCCGCCGACGGTGGCGAGACCGCCTCCTGGATGGACATGGTCGCGCAGGTGCGAGGCGGCGGGCGCTGGCTCTCGCACGGCTACCTCGGCTGCCTCGGCACGGGCATGCCGTTCGCGATCGCGGCGAAGGTTGCGCACCCCGGGCAGCCGGTGCTCTGCATCGTCGGCGACGGCTCGGTCGGGCTCAACTTCGCCGAGTTCGACACGATGGTGCGGCACGGGCTCGAGATCGTGGTGGTGGTGAACAACGACCAGATCTGGGGCATGTCGGCCCACGGCCAGGACCTGATCTACGGCGCGGGGAAGCGCGTCGTCACCGAGCTCGCGGCCACCCGCTACGACCTTGCGGCGGCGGGCTTCGGCTGTCACGCCGAGCACGTGATCGAGCCCGCCGAGCTCCGCCCCGCTCTAGAACGCGCGTTCGCGAGTGGGAAGCCCGCGTGCGTGAACGTGATGACGGACCCGAACGTGATCGCACCCGTGACACGGGCGATGGTGGGGCAGCCCGCGGCCCCGAAGGCCAAGAAGGGCGAGGCCGAGACGGTGGCGATTCCCTACTACGACGATCTGGAGTCGTAGAAAACCCGCCGCGGGGGCGTGCCAGACGGCCCCGCGCACGTCACAATCCCGCACCGTCATGCCCCACCTCGAAAGACTCCGCCCGCAACCCGACGAACGTCTCGCCTTCCTCCAGGTCTTCCTCCGCAAGCCGCAGCAGGTCGGCTCGGTGATTCCGAGCTCGCGCTTCCTAGAGCGCAGGCTCGTCGAGCTCACCGGCGTCGCGAATGCCCGCGTCGTGGTCGAGCTCGGCCCCGGCACCGGCGGCACGACGCGCGCGCTGCTCCACGCGCTCCCGCCCGACGCGAAGCTGCTTGCGATCGAGATCGACCCGCGCTTCGCGGCCATCCTGCGCGAGAGCCGGGAGCCGCGCCTGATCGTCCACGAGGGCAGCGCGGAGACGCTGTCCGCGGTGCTGCGCCAGCACGGGCTCGGCGCGCCGGACGTGGTCGTGTCGGGGATCCCGTTCTCGACGATGGAGCCCGCGCTCGCGAGCCGCATCGCGGCGGCGATCCACGAGGCGCTCCCCTCCGGCGGACGCTTCGTCGCGTACCAGGTGCGCGACCGCGTGCACGACGTGGCGCGGCCGTACTTCGGCCGCGCGCGCGTCGAGGTGGAGCTGCGGAACATCCCGCCCATGCGGATCTTCAGCTGGCGCAAGGGCGAGCCGTTCGTCGGCACGCGGAAGCGGCTGATCCGCGCTCGGCGGCGCGAGCACGCGTGGACCTGACGCGGCTCTTCGACCCGGCGCTCGAGGCGCACGTCGCCGAGACGCGCGCGTTCAATGCAAAGCTCCCGAAGGAGCAGACGCCCACGCGCTGGAGCCCCGAGGCGATCGCGAGGGCACGCGACCTCACGCAGATCATGGGCGGCGTCTTTGCCACGAAGTCGCTCGCCGGCTTCGAGGACCGCACGATCGCGGGGCCCGCGGGCCCGCTGCGCCTCCGCGTGTTCGTGCCGTCCGAGGTGCGCGCCGTGTACCTCGACATCCACGGCGGCGGCTTCTTCATGGGCACGCCCGAGATGGACGACGCGGGCAACGCCGCGCTCGCGAAGCGCGCAAGGGTCGCGACGGTGAGCGTGGACTACCGGCTCGCGCCCGAGGCGCCCTACCCCGCCGGCCCCGACGACTGCGAGGCCGTGGCGCTCTGGCTCGTCGCGAACGCGAAGCGCGAGTTCGGGACCGAGCGCCTGCTGATCGGCGGCGGCTCCGCGGGCGGAAACCTCGCGGCGGTGACGCTGCTCCGCCTCCGCGACCGCCACCAGTCGGCGGCGCGCTTCCTCGGCGCGAACCTCGTGTTCGGCGTCTACGACGTGTCGGGGACGCCGTCGCAGATCCGCCAGGGCGTCGCGAGCTTCCGGGACCTCTACCTGCCCGGGCGCGACACCGCGGAGCGCAAGCACCCGGACGTGTCGCCGCTCTATGCCGACCTGTCCGGCCTCCCGCCCGCGCTCTTCACCGTGGGCACGGCCGACTACCTCTACGACGACTCGCTCTTCATGGCGATGCGCTGGCACGCGGCCGGGAACGAGACCGAGCTCGCCATCTACCCCGAGTCGGTGCACGGCTTCACCGTGTTCCCGACCGCGATGGCGCGCGCCGCGAACGCGCGGAGCGAGGCCTGGGTCGCCGCCCACGCCTGATTAGAGGGCGCGAGGCGCGACGCGGGTCGGCGTGACCTCGTCCATCGGGTAGGTCGGCGCGCCCTGCTTCGCGAGCTCGAAGAACTCGGGGCCGAAGGGGTTCTGGCCGACGATCGGCATCGAGCCGCGGCGGATCGTCCAATCCTGCGGCGCGAGCTCGCCTGCGCGCGCGAAGTGGCGCTTCGCGGCCTCGAAGCGCCCGCGCGAGTGGAGCCGCCACGCGAGCGCGCGCTCGGCGCGGGCGAGCTGCGTCTCCGCCGACGGCAGCAGCTGGTTCCGCCGCACCTCGTCCGCGCCGAGCGCGCCCTTCCCCTCGTTCACCCACGCGCGGATCAGCTCGAGGTACGGGCCCGAGGCCTTGCCGTGGAACGCGGTGAAGGTGTCGGTGCCGAACTGGTTGTCGTTCGGTCGCACGATGCGCCCGCGCTCGTCGATCCAGACGAGCGTCGGCACGTTCACCACGTGATAGAGCTCGGCGAGCACGTGCTCGCTGTCGATGAGACTCGGGTGCGTCGGTCGCGCCGCCTCGATCCACGGCCGCGCGTCCTCCGGCGAGCGGTCGAGCGCGACGGTGATCGGGACGAAGCCCCGCGGACCCAGCTCCTCGTAGAGTGCCTGCCAGACCGGCAGGTCGACGCGGCAGCCTCACCAGGAGGCGTATGCGATCAACAGCGCCTTCTTGCCGCGGTGCTCGGAGAGCGTGTGGCGCCGGCCCTCGAGATCGGGGAGCGAGAAGTCCGGCGCCTCGAGCGAGGCGAGCGCCGCGGCGCGGTCCGCCACGGCCGTGCCGAGCGCGGCCGTGCGCTCGGCGACGTCGAGCGCGAGCGGCCGCCCGAGTGCTTCGGCGAACGCCGCGAGGTCCACGCCGCCCGCCCCGACCAACGCGGCGCGCTCGCGCACCGGCACGCACACCGCCTCGCAGCAGAGGCCCTCGGGCTTCAGCCGCCAGCCCGTCGCCGCGGCCAGGGCCTCGGGCGCGATCCGGACGCACTCGCCGTCGAGGCTCGCCTCGAGCGCGTGGAAAGCACCCCCGTCGATCAGCTCGAACGCCGTCTTCGCCATGGCGGCGGAGCGTATCGCAGGCTCGTCTCGAGGCGATGCGGCCCCTCGGATGTGCTGGACGCCGACGGGCCCCCGCTGTCAGGATGAGCGGCGAGGAGGTCCGCCATGACGACCGCGATCCCCGAGACTCCGGCCCGTCACTCCTTCGTGCAGCGCCTGATCGGCGCGCTCCGCCTCGATGCCGCCACCTACGAGGAGGTCGAGCACGACCCGACCTCGCTCGGCCAGGCCGCCGGCGTGGTGGCGCTGGCCGCGCTCGCCGCGGCGATCGGAACCGCGAGCCGCGGCGGCCCCGGCGCGGTCGGCGCCGTGATCGGCGCGCTCGTCGGCTGGCTCCTCTCGACCGGCTTCATCTGGGTGGTGGGCGTCTACTGGATGAAGCACACCTCGGACTACAAGGAGCTCCTCCGCACGCTCGGCTTCGCCTCGGCGCCGCAGATCCTGCTCGTGCTGAGCGGGATCCCCGGGGTCGGCGGGCTGATCGGGCTCGCCGCGTGGCTCTGGAGCCTCGCGGCCTTCGTGGTCGCCGTGCGCCAGGCGCTCGACGTGGAGACCGGCCGCGCCGTGCTGGTCTGCGTCCTCGCCGTGGTCGTGAACCTCGCCTGCGTGGCGGGGCTCGTGCTGCTCCTCGGCGGTCTGCTCGGCGGGGGCGGCTCCTCGGGCGCGGTGGGCTGACACGCGGCCGGGCCGCACACGGGGCGGGCCCAGCGGCCCGCAAATCGCGGCTCAAGTCCGCGCGGGATCTGCCGATCGTGCCCCCGTCGCTCGCGTCGGAACGGGAGGGAAGACGATGCCGCAGGTCCGCGAGGGTCGGCCGCTCGAGGTCGCGCTTCCGCTCCACCTCGCGGAGCCGGAGGCAGCGGACGTCCGCCCCACCGCCGCCCTCGGCCACTGCCTGGTGACGGGCGCAGCCGGGTACCTGGGGCGCAATCTCGTGCGCGAGCTCCTGCACCGCGGCGCGCGCGTGCGCGGCTTCGACCTCGCGGCGCTCGAGCTCCGCCATCCGCACTTCGAGCACGTGCGGGGCGACGTCGCCTGCTACGAGGACGTCCGCAAGGCGTGCGAGGGGATCGACACGGTCTTCCACACCGCCGCCGTGCTCGACTTCGCCCGCTTCGCGACGCAGCGGCAGCGCGCCCGGAGCCATGCCGTGAACGTGACGGGCGTCGAGCACGTGGCGCGCGCGGCGCGCGAGGCGGGCGCGGCGCGTCTCGTCCACACGAGCTCGAACAACGTCACCCTCGACGGGCCGGTGATCGACGGCGACGAGAACCGTCCCTACGCCGCGCGGGCGCACGCCCTCTACACCGAGACGAAGGTCCTCGGCGAGCAGACGGCGCTCGCCGCGAACGGCCACGGCGGCCTCTCCACCTGCGCGATCCGGCCGGGCGGCATCTACGGCCCGGGCGAGGCGCTGGTCTTCCCGCGCGTGGTCGACGAGTGCGCGCGCGGCCGCTACGCCGCGATCGTCGGCGACGGCAGCGCGCTCTCCGACAACACCTTCATCGAGAACCTGGTGGAGGCCCAGATCGAGGCCGCGCGCCACCTGCTGCCGGGCAGCCCGCTCTGCGGGCAGGCGTACTTCGTCACCGACGGGAAGCCGCTCAACTACTTCGAGTTCTTCCGCCCGGTGGTGGAGGCGCTCGGCTTCCGCCAGCCCACGTGGAAGATCCCTGCGGCGCCCGTGCAGCTCGTGATGACCGTCTGGGAGGCGCTCCACTTCGCACTCGCGCCGCTCGGCTTCCCGCGCCCGCCGCTCCTCGCGCTCGAGGTGAAGAAGATCGTGGTGAGCCACTGGAACCGCATCGACAAGGCCGAGCGCGACTTCGGCTGGCGGCCGCGCGTCCCGGCCGAGGAGGGGATCCGCCGCATGATCGAGCCGTGCCGACGTCTCCTCGCCGAGCGCGAGACGGTGGAGCGCCCGCACTGGGGCTGGTGGGTCGCGATCCTCTCCGGCATGGGCGCCCTCGGCGTGCTCGCGCTCTCGCCCGTGGCGCATCGCGCATTCGAGGCGGTGGTCGGGCCGTGGGCGCCGCGCCCGCTGCTCCTCGGGGTCTTCGCGTGGGCGCTCGGCCTCCACGTCTGGAAGGGCCTCCGCGCCGTGCAGCTCGCGGAGCAGCTCGGCCTCAAGCGGAGCGCGCTCGCCTGGGGCTGGCAGACCTTCTTGCTCGGCTTCGCCTCGCTGCGCCTCCTCGAGCGGCGCGCGGAGCACGCTCGTGCTGCGAGGCGGGAGCCCTAGCTTGATCCCGATGCCGAACGTCCGCTGGCTGATCGCCTGGATCACCGCGGCCCACCGCTTCGTGTACCGCGTGACGGGCGGCTGGGTCGGCCACCGCGCGCTCCGTCTCCGCTTCCTCCTGCTCGGCTGCTCGGGCCGGAAGACGGGCCGCGAGTACGTGGTCCCGCTGCTCTACATCCCCGACGGCGCGCGCTTCGTGGTGGTGGGCTCGAACGCGGGTGACCCCCGCGAGCCGGCCTGGTGGACGAACCTGAAGGCGAAGCCCGAGGGATGGGTGCAGGCCGGGCGCGCGCGGGTGGCCGTGCGCGCGCGCGAGGCGAGCCGCGAGGAAGCGGAGAAGCTCTGGCCGCGGCTCCTCGAGGCGTACCGCTGGTACCAGGACTACCGCGAGCGCGCGGGGCGCACGATCCCCCTCGTGCTCCTCGAGCGGGCCTGAGCTCAGGCCGGGCGCGTCCGGTAGCGGCGCTCCACCCAGCGCTCGTAGGCCGGAGTCGGGTTGAACGTGAGCCAGTAGGCGAGGCTCGCGGCGAGGCCCATCGTCGAGGCGGTCATCAGCGTCGCCGCCGAGAAGGTGATGCGGGTGTCGGCGTCGAAGAGCTCGAGGGCGAGCACCGCGGCCGGCCCCATCACGACCATCACCGCGCGCGCGAGCGAGCCGAGGCCCCAGAGCAGGAAGCGGTCGGCGACGAGCGGATCCGCGAGGCCGAGCGGAACGCGCTTCCGGAGCTTCGCGTAGTAGACGAGCGGCTCGATCCCGACCCAGAGGTTCGTCGCGAGCATGCCGCCGTAGAGGAGCCAGACCCAGACGCCCTCGTAGCGGCCGGTGGCGAGCCCGCCGCTCAGGAGGTAGCCGGTCCAGCCCCCGACCATCGCGGCGAAGAAGAGCCCCATCAGCGCGAGCGGCCAGCGCGCGCCCGGCCAGAACACCCGCCACTGGAAGACGAGCGCCGCGGAGAGCCCCGTGATGGTGGCCGCATAGCCCGGGCCGAGGAGCCCGGCGACGAGCCGGGGCGAGGGATCCGGCGAGAACATCGCCACGGCCATCCCGATCGAGCAGAGCAGGTAGCCGAAGCCCATCGCGAAGAGGAGGTTCAGGCCCAGCAGGAACGGCGCGAGATCGCGGCGCCGCCGCGCGCGGCCGAGGAGGTGCGCGGCGAGCACGAAGGCGGCGACCAGGTAGACCGCCTGCGCCAGCCCGGCGACCACCCCCACCCATCCATAGAGAGCGAGCATTCCCCGCGCTATCGGCGCCCGCGCGACGCGGCTTGAACCGCCCGCCCCGTCAGACGTCGAGCGTGACCGAGGCCCGCCAGCCGCCGTCCTCGCGCGCGACCGCGAGGCCGTGGGCCGTGGCCGCCTTCACGTCGCCCTCGAGGCGATGGCGGGCGCGGTCGATCGGCTCGCCCGCGAGCTCGCCCGCGAGCTTCACCTCGCCGTTCTGCTCGATCGCGAGTCCGTGCGCGTGGAGCAGGAGCCCCCGGGCGTCGCGCAGGAACACGAGCTCGTTCAGGAAACGGAGGAGCAGCAGCTCGAGGTCGGGCTCGGCCAGCGCGAGCGGCTGACGGACGCGCTCCTCGACCGCCTCCGGGTTCGCGAGGGTCGCGGCGAGCAGGGCCTCCGCCGCGGCGGCGAAGAGGTCCGGGAGCGTCGCGCCGCGCGCCTCGAAGCTGACGTCGCTCGTGGCACCCTCGACAAAGGTGAAGGTCACCCCTTGACGTTCCCGACCGGCAGCAGGTGGGCGACGCGGTGCGAGAGGCCGGCCTCCTCCGTCGCGAGGGCGACGGCGTCCACGTCCTTGTACGCGAAGCCGGCTTCCTCGGCGAGGCCGGCGAGCGAGGCGGCGCGGACGTGCACGCCCCGCGCCTCCATGCGGGCGAGGAGGTCGCGGCCGCGCACGCGCTTCCGCGCCTGGTGGCGACTCATGGTGCGCCCGCTCCCGTGGGCCGTGCTGAAGAACGACACGGCGCCGCTCGCGGCGCCCGCGAGCAGGTATGAGCCCGTCTCCATGCTGCCGCCGATCACGACGGGCTGGCCGGTCTCGCGGTAGGCCTCCGGCAGCTCGGGGTGGCCCGGCGGGAACGCCCGCGTCGCGCCCTTCCGGTGGACGAGCAGCGTGCGCTCCTTCCCGCCGACCAGGTGCCGCTCGAACTTCGCCGTGTTGTGCGCGACGTCGTAGACCGTGCGGATGCCGAGCGCCGCCGCGTCGCGTCCGAAGACGCGCGAGAACACCTCGCGCACGCGGTGCAGGATCAGCTGGCGGTTCGCGAAGGACATGTTCGCGGCGCAGCACATGGCGGCGTGGTATTCCCGCCCCTCCGTGGACGAGATCGGCGCGCAGGCGAGTTCGCGGTCGGGCACCTCGAGCCCGAACTTGGTCGGCATCACGCGCAGGAAGCGCTGCAGATAGTCGGTGGCCACCTGGTGGCCGAAGCCCCGGCTGCCGCAGTGGAACATCACCACGACCTGCTCGGGCCGGTCGAGGCCGAAGACGCGCGAAAGCGAAGGGTCGAACACGCCCTCGGGCCGCAGCACCTGGATCTCCAGGTAGTGGTTGCCCGAGCCGAGCGTGCCGAGCTGGCCCACGCCGCGCTCGAGGGCGCGCTCGGAGACACAGTCGGGATCGGCGCCCGGGAAGCAGCCGCCGGCCTCCGTGAAGCGGAGGTCGTCGGGCGTGCCGTAGCCCTCGCGCACCGTCCAGGCCGCACCCTCGCGGAGCACCGCGCGGAGCTCCCGCTTCGAGAGCGCGAGCGACCCGCCGCGCCCGGTGCCGGCGGGCACCGCCTCGGCCAGCCCGTCGACGAGGTCCGTGAGGCGCGGGCGGACCTCGGCCCAGGCGAGATCGGTCCGCACCAGCCGCATGCCGCAGTTGATGTCGAAGCCGATGCCACCGGGCGAGATCACCCCGGTCTCGACGTCGAAGGCCGCGACGCCGCCGATCGGGAAGCCGTAGCCCCAGTGGGCGTCCGGCATGCAGAGGCTCGCCTCCACGATGCCCGGCAGCGTGGCCACGTTCGCGGCCTGCACGAACACCTGGTCGTCGAGCGCCGCGAGGAGCGCATCGCTAGCGAACACGCGCACCGGCACGCGCATGCCGGGGCGGAAGCCGGGCGCGAGCTCGAAGAGCGCCGGTCCGATGCGTCGCAGTCCGGTCGGGATGCCCACGTGGCGACCGTAGCGCTCGCCTCCGCGCCTGCTCCTCGCGCAAAACCTCTTGACATCGATTCGCGTTCCGCCGATACATCCGCGCAACCAGACGGGCGTGAGCGCCGACCCCACACGGTGAAGGGGACCGGGCGTCGCGGCCTCGGGTGGAGCGAGCTGCTTGGACGATTCTCTCTCGGGGCGCGTGCGCCGCGCGCGCCGCGCCCCGCTTCGCTTCCCCCCAGATCCGAGCGCCGCCGAGTCGCAGCCCCTGCCGGCCGCGACCGACTTCGTGACGAGCGAGCGCAGCGAAGCCTTCCGCGCGCGCTTCCATCCCGACGCCACGAGCGCCGAGTGGAACGACTGGACCTGGCAGCTCCGGAACCGGCTGCGCCGCCTCGACGACGTGGCGCGCGTGCTCGTGCTGGCCGAGGACGAGCGCAAGACCATCGAGCGCATCGGCGGGCGGCTCCCACTCGGCGTGACGCCCTACTACGCCTCGCTGATGGACCCGCTCGAGCCGCACGACCCGATCCGGCGCACCATGATCCCGGTCGGCGGCGAGCTGGCCCGCGGCCTCGGCGAGGCGGACGACCCGCTCGGGGAGGACGCCGACAGCCCGGTGCCGGGCCTGGTCCACCGCTACCCGGACCGGGTGCTCTTCCTGGTCACGAACTTCTGCGCCACGTACTGCCGCTACTGCACGCGCGCGCGCCTGGTCGGCCACACGGGCGAGCACCACTTCAACGGGGCGCAGTTCCAGCAGGGCCTCGACTACATCGCTGCCCACCGCGAGATCCGGGACGTGCTGCTCTCGGGCGGCGACCCGCTCACGATGCGGGACCAGCGCCTCGACTGGCTGCTCTCCCGGCTGCGCGCCATCCCGCACGTCGAGTTCGTGCGTCTCGGGAGCAAGGTGCCGGCCGTGCTGCCGCAGCGCATCACGCCGGAGCTCGTCGCCATGCTGCGGCGCCACAAGGCCTGGCTCTCCATCCACTTCATGCACCCGGACGAGCTCACCCCCGAGGTCGAGCAGGCCTGCGACCGGATCGCCGACGCCGGGGTCCCGACCGGCAGCCAGACCGTGCTGATCCGCGGCGTGAACGACGACGTGGACACCATGCGCCGGCTCGCGCACGGGCTCCTCCGGCTCCGCGTGCGGCCCTACTACCTCTATCAGTGCGACCCGATCTCGGGCTCCGAGCACCTGCGCACGCGCGTCGAGCGCGGGCTCGAGATCGTCGCCGGGCTCCAGGGCCACACCACGGGCTACGCCGTCCCCACGTTCGTGGTGGACGGCCCGGGCGGCGCCGGCAAGATCCCGCTGCTCCCGAACGCCGTGGTGGGCCGCGACGGCGACTTCCTCGTGCTGCGGAACTACGCCGGCGAGCTGGCGGCCTACCCCGACCCGAAGCCTCGCCGCAGCGACGACGACTGAGTGAAGGTCGGTCTCACCTACGACCTGCGCGACGACTACCGCGCGCTCGGCTTCGCGGAGGAGGAGACGGCGGAGTTCGACTTCGGCGCGACCATCGACGCGATCGAAGCCGCGCTCCGCGCGCTCGGCCACGAGACCGAGCGCATCGGCAACGTGCGGGCGCTCGCGCGCCGGCTCGCCGACGGCGCGCGCTTCGACCTCGTCTTCAACACCGCCGAGGGCGTACGGGGCTTCGGGCGCGAGGCGCAGGTGCCCGCGCTGCTCGAGGCCTTCGAGATCGCCTACACCTTCGCGGATCCGCTGGTCGCGGCGCTCACGCTCCACAAGGGGATGGCGAAGCGCGTGCTGCGCGACGCCGGCGTGCCGACGGCGCCCTTCCACGTAGTCGCCGACGAAGCCGACCTCGAGGCGGTGGACCTCCCCTTCCCGCTCTTCGTGAAGCCGGTCGCCGAGGGCACCGCGAAGGGCATCGACGCGGGCTCCCGCGTGGAAGACTTCGCTTCGCTCACCGCCCGCTGCCGTCTCGTGCTCGAGCGCTACGCGCAGCCCGCGCTGGTCGAGCCCTTCCTCCCGGGCCGCGAGTTCACGGTCGGGATCCTCGGCAACGGGCGCGACGCGCACGCGATCGGAACCCTCGAGCTCCACCTCCGGCCCGGCGCCGAGCCGGACGTCTACAGCTATCGGAACAAGGAGCGGAGCGAGGACCTCGTGGACCTCCCGCTCGCGGACGCCGCCGCGCGCGCGCTCGTCGAGCCGGTCGCGCTCGCCGCGTGGCGGGCGCTCGGCGGCCGCGACGCCGGGCGCATCGACCTGCGCCTCGACGCGGCGGGGCGCGCCCTCGTGCTCGAGCTGAATCCGCTCCCCGGGCTCCATCCGACGCACTCGGACCTCCCCATCCTCTGGGCGGCGCTCGGGCGGCCGTACCTCGAGCTGATCGCGGCGATCGTGGACGCGGCCGCGGCGCGGCGCCGCGAGGGAGCCGCCTCCGGCCCCGCGCGCGGGCGACGCCGCGCCGCCGCGCTCGCGTCCGCCCTGTCGTGAGGACGGCATGAAGGTCGCGATCGTCCACGACGCGATCGCCGCCAGCGGACGCGTGGACGAACGCGACGCGCTGATCCAGGCCGAGCTCGTGGCGGAGCTCCTCGGCGAGCTCGGCGCCACGTGCGAGCGGATCGAGGCGACGTCGGACCTCGAAGCGCTCGCCACCCGCCTCCGGGCGTTCGCGCCGGAGCTGGTCGTGAACCTGGTCGAGAGCCTCGACGGCGTGGCCGAGCGCATCCACTGGGTGCCGCGCTGGCTCGAGGCGCTCGGGCTCCCCTTCACGGGCGGCGGCAGCGCCGCGATCCGCGCGACCTCGGACAAGCTCGCGGCGAAGCGGCGGCTCCGGGCCGCCGGCCTCGCGACGCCGGACTGGGTCGAGCCCGGCGCGGCGGCGCCCGCGACGCCGCGGCGCTGGCTGCTGAAGCCGATCTACGAGGATGCGGGCATCGCGATCGACGACGCGGCGGTCGTGTACGCGGGCGGCGCGAAGCTCGAGGAGCTTCTCCTCGAGCGAGCCAAACAGGTCGGCCGCCCGCTCTTCGCCGAGGCCTACCTCGACGGGCGCGACTTCAACGTCGGGCTCCTCGCGAAGGGCGGCGGCTTCGAGGCACTGCCGCCCGCCGAGGTCGTGTTCGAGCGCTGGCCCGAGGGCAAGCCCAAGCTCTACGGCTTCGCGGCGAAGTGGGACCCGGCCTCGCTCGAGTGGGACCGCACGCCCACCGAGTTCGGCCTCGCGGAGCGCGAGCCCGCGCTCGCGGCGCGGCTCGCGGCGCTGGCGCTCCGCTGCGCCGAGCTCTTCGGCCTCTCGGGCTATGCGCGGATCGACCTGCGCGTGGACGCGGACGGCTCCCCCTTCGTGCTCGAGGTGAACTCGAACCCCTGCCTCTCGCCGGAGTCGGGTTACCTCGAGGCGGCCGCGCTCATGAACCTGTCTCCGCGCGAGGTGCTCGCGCGCATCGTGGACGCGGCGCGCCTCCGGAGCGAGGAGGCAGCGGCCCGCGGCCCGCTCGTGCTCCGCGAAGCCGTCGAGCCGGGCGACCTTGCCGCGGTCGAGGGGCTCGTGCGCGAGGCGGGCGTGTTCTCCGAGGCCGAGATCGCGCTCGCCGTCTCGCTCGCCGAGGACGCCCTCGCGCACGGCGCCGAGGCGAGCGGCCACCACTTCCTGTTTGCCTGCCGCGGCGAGCGCACGCTCGGCTACAGCTGCTTCGGGCCGATCGACGGCACGGCGGACAGCTTCGACCTCTACTGGATCGTGGTGGGCGCCGCGGGCCAGGGCCGGGGCCTCGGCCGGCGCGTGCTCGCCGAGACGGAGGCGCGGATCCGGGCGCGCGGCGGGCGCTGCGTCTGGGTCGAGACCTCGAGCCGGCGCGACTACGCGCCGACGCGCGCCTTCTACGAACGGGCCGGCTACGCCGTGGCAGCGCGCCTCGCGGACTTCTACGCGCCCGGCGACGACAAGTGGATCTACGCGAAGACGCTCGCTGACTCGCGCTGACCCCCGTCTACCTCACGTGGACGGGCTGGCTCTTCTTGCCCTGCTGCCCGGCGCCGTCCGTCACGGTGAGCATCACCTTGAAGTTCCCCCGGCGCCGGTAGAGGTGCGTGGCGACGGGGCCCTTCTGCACGGTGTCCGGCGTGCCGTCGCCCCACGCGAAGCGGTAACTCACGATGCCGACGTCGTCCGTAGAGGCCTTCCCGGTTGCCGTCACCCGCTGGCCCACGAGGAGGTGCCTCGGCGTAGCCTGGAGCCGTGCGACGGGGGCTGCGTCCTTCGCCTCGAGCGCGCCGCGGTCGGCGTAGTTCGGCACGCCCGCGCCCGTGTTCGGGACGCCGACCAGGTCGATCGGCTTCTTGCCGTCGAAGTCGAGCAGCAGGAAGCCGCTCGCGCTCGCATCGGCGGAGTCGATTGCCGCACCCACGCGCGGGTGGAGGTTGCCGGCACCCGGATTCGCGAAGCTCGGGCTGCCGCTGCTGCCATGCGCCTCGTGGCCGGTGGCCGCCGCGAAGGCGGCGACGTTCGCATACGCGGCGCCGCCGTACTCGATCGTGTCGGGGCTCGCGACCGAGCGGTGGATCAGATCGTAGTCGGAGCTGAAGCCGACCGTGGAGCTGGCGTCGACCCAGAGCTCGTTGCCGCCTGTGAGCAGGCCGTTGTCGGAGGCGATGTTGTTCCGCAGGTAGGCGTTCGTGACGTTGCCCTCGATCGAGTAGCCGTCGTTCGCGTTCGCCCACGAGGTGTTCGACACCAGGCGCGAGCCGTCGCACTCGCGCACGTCGAAGCCGTGGTCGCCGTTCCCGTAGCTGATGTTGCGAGCCAGCACGTTGGCATCGGCGCCGTCGCTCACCTGGAAGCCCGTGTCCTGGTTGCCGTACGCGAGGTTCCTCTCGACGCGGTTGCCGTCCGAGTCGCCCGCGAGCAGGAGCCCCGTCGTGGAGGCGCCACCCGGGCGCGCGTTCGTGTGGAGCACGTTGCCGCTGAAGACACTCGCGGTCGTGTTCGAGACCGAGATGCCGTGATTCAGGTTGTGATGGGAGCGGTTCCCGGTGACCGTCGCCTGCGTGACGTTCGTGCGGAGCCGCAGCCCCGCGTCGCCGTTCTGGAACATCTCGTTCCCCGAGATCTCGACGGGCCCCGTCGTGGTCGGCGTGGCCGTGCCGTCCGCCACGATGCCGAACGAGGCAGCCTGCGAGACGCGGTTCTTGCGCACCGCGACGTTCGACGAGCTCCGAACGCGGATCCCGTTCGTGTTGTGGCCCGAGATCTCGAAGCCCTCGATCACGAGGTGCGACTTCCCTTCGACGGCGAAGCCGAAGCTCCTCGCGCCGGCCTCGACGGTGTGGAGGCCCGGGTTGTCGCCGCCGAGGTTCACGTAGAGCACGTCGGCCGCTGCGTCGTAGAAGAAGGCGCCCACCGGCACGGCGGCGGGTCCCGCCGCCGAAGCCGCGAGCGCGACGCCGTCCACGAAGACCTGCGCGGGGTTGGTGGTCGGGCTGTACGGGGTCGAGAAGGTCGTGCCGCTCGAGAGC
>Ga0187892_10006182_pt1 | contig 18062 bp, 15 predicted proteins | sample MA1701073metaG_FD_139345 | JGI IMG/M metagenome (GOLD analysis project Ga0187892, IMG submission 139345) | Bio-ooze microbial communities from a basaltic lava cave in the Kipuka Kanohina Cave System on the Island of Hawaii, USA - MA170107-3 metaG ... | reverse complement strand
GGGCGGGTTCGGTTTTCGCGCTTGCCGCCGGCTGCGCCGGGGCGGGCACCGGTTTGGCGTCGGCCGCAGGCTGCGCAGCCGCGGCCGGCTTCGCGGCGGAACCGTCCACGCCGTTGATGATGTTGGTGTGGCAGCGCATGAGCTTGGCGAAGAATTGCTTGCGCGTGTCGTCGTCCACGCGGATCATGCGCATGCCTGCGCTCAACCGCTTGAGCAACCCGGGCAGCTTGCCGCCCAGGTCCCGCCGCTCCTCCACGGACGGCTTCGGGGTCACGCTCCAGATCAGCGAATCCATGGTGGCGAGCGCGGCCTTCCACAGCTCGCTGTCGGCACCGTGCTTGGCATGGGCCACCAGCAGCAGCTTGACCCACTGTTCGGCCAGGAACTTCAACACCACGCGCGGGATCTTGCGCTCCGCCGCGCGCCGCTTGATCTCGTCCTGGGCCACCGCCTTGGCGAGCTCCAGCTTCTCTTTCTGCTCGATACCCTGGGCGGCACGCGCGACTTCCTGCTCGGCGTGCTGGTTCTGCTCGGCGATCAGGCGTTCGAGCTGCTCGCGCGAGTCGTCGAAGATCTGCATCTCCTCGCGGAAGCCGTCGATCAGCTTCTGCAGCACCGCCTCGATCTGCTTGTACAGCGCGTCGGTGTGATCGAAATCCTCGGGCAGGCCCAGACCGATCTCGCCCAGCGCGTCGAGCAGCCTGCGCGCGGGATGCGCCTTGTCGGAGAAGAAGCTCTTGTCCAGCAGCGCCACCTTCAGCATCGGGATCTGCAGCCGCCCGATGAGGCCTTTCATGGCCACCGCAACGCGCTCGTCGTCGAAGATCTCGTCGAACAGCATGGACACGATGTCCAGCGTCAACGCGTCCATCTGGCCGAGGCCGCCGCCGAGGCTGGTCTCCTTCAGCTCGCGCAGCACGTTGACGGTGCCGGGCTGCACCAGCATCGAGGACAAGGGCAGATTACTGCCGGCGATCATGCTCACGTCGCCGTGCTGAATGCGGGTGAGCGAACCCAGCAGTTCGGCGCCCTGCAGGACGACGGGAACGACCTGCGCGAGGCCGCCTGGGGCGATCGGCGGGAAACCCGGCACCTGTGCAGCGCCGGCCCCGGGACCCTGTGCGGTGCCGCCGGTCCCCGGCTGCTGGATCTGGACGCCGGCGCCGGCGGGCGCGCCGAGCCCCGCGCGCGCGTTGACCGCGAGCAGGTTCTGCAGCATCGCGAAGAAATCCTGCCCGCTCCCGGCCTCGCCGCGCCCCGCTGCTGCGCGCGCGGCTTCCTGCGCATCGCCGGCGGCGGGCGCGTCCGGCGCCGCGTCGCCGTCGGCGCCACGGCGCGTGCCCCGATACCGGATCTTGGGCAGGATCGCGTGCTGCACCAACAGCGCGTTCAGATCCTTGCAGATCGAGCGGATGTCGTCCAGGACGTGGTCGTCGAACAGCGAATGAAACACCATCCGCACCTTCAAGTCCGACTCCACGTGACGGCAGGCTTGCTTGAACGCCGAGCAGATCGCCTGCGGGCTGAACGGGTCGTTCTCGCCCTGGAGCGTGGCATCGCCGAGCAGCACGCCCACGCGCTGATCCAGCGCCGCCAGCTCCTCCTCGCAGTAGCGGCGCACCTTCGCCGCCATGTCGTTGACCTTGAGCGTCTCCTCCAGGTCGTCGTCGGCCACCAGGTCGAGCTCGGTGGAGGTGAAGTCGTAACCGCTGAACTGGTCGTGCGCCTTGCCGCTGCGGCGTTTGCGCCGCTCGAACTCGGCCTGGTAATGGTCGCGGAACTGTTCCTCGAGAACGTGCCGCTGCGTGCGCAGCTTGTCCTTGGCTTGCAGGTAGCGATCGCGCAGCGAGCGCTCGGTGCTCAGCTCGGCCAGCTTCCACAGTGCTTCGTCGGCCTTGTCGAGCATGCCGGCTACCGACGCGGCCACGCGCTCCGTCGCGAGGTCCTGGCATTCCTGCAGCAGCTGCTCGAATTGCGCCGCCTGCTGGGTGGACGGCGGCCGCTCCAACTCGCGCATCGGTATGACGTTTGACGCTGCGTTGTGGCTGCTCATCGCCCGAGGTCTCCCCGGTCTTTATATCTGACTGCTGAGGGGAAACTTTAGGTCTTCTGCACAGGCGCAGGCGATGACCAGGACGGCCGCGCCGGCGCGCGGCGTCATATCGTCAAACTGCGGGCTAGCCGCCTCTGCGCCAGACGCTGGGCGAGGCGCGCAGCTCCTGCGCGCGCAGCGCGAGCTCGAGCTGCGGATCCCCGCCCAGCTGATCGGCGTTACGCGTCTGCTCCAGGCGGAGCAACTCGGCCTCGAGCTTGGCCTCGTCCAGCACGAAGCCGTGCGCGCCCATGCAGGCCGCATACGCGTCGGCGCGCTGGGTGAGCAGGCGCAGGCGCTCGGCGTGATCGCGGGTTCGCACCCGGCCGCCGTCCTGTCTGCAGACCGCCGCCTCCGGCGGCTCCGCGTCGACGGCCCTGGAGGCGCAACCCGGCGTGCCGAGGGGCAGCAGGGCGAGGAGACTGGCGGCCGCGTGCGTGCCCCGGATCACAGGTCGAACAGCGCGTCGAGCTTCGCAGCGCAGATGAGATCGTTGCGCGACAGCCCGCCGATGGCGTGGGTGACGTACACCACTTTGCACTGGTTGTAGCCCACCAGCAGATCGGGATGGTGATCCTCGCGATGCGAGATCCAGGCGGAGGCGTTCACGAAAGCCATGGTCTCGTGGTAGTTCTTGAACCGGTAAGTCTTGGCGATGCGGCCGTCCTCCAGCGCCCAGCCCTGCAGGCCGGCGAGCAACGGCTGGATCTGCGCGGCGGTCAGCGGCGGGGTGCCGGCTTCACAGGGTGCACAGCGGCTGCGGCGCAACTGCTGGATTGCTTCGCTCATTCGAGCCTCCTGCGGGGGGTTCAGTCCGGTCTCCGGCTGGGGTCAGGATGCGTAGGTCTGCAACCGTTCGATGCGGATGCGCGCCGGCGGGTGCGAATCGTAGAACGCCGAGTGCACCGGATCGGGGGTGAGCGTCGAGGCGTTGTCCTTGTACAGTTTGACCAGCGCATTGACCAGCTCGCGCGCCGAGCTGTACTGCGCCGCGTAGGCGTCGGCCTCGAACTCGTGCTTGCGCGAATACATCGCCACCAGCGGGTGCAGCAGGAAGGTGAATACCGGCACTACCAGCAGGAACAGGATCAGCCCCATGGCGTCGCTCGCCGGATAGCTCACTCCGAGCCCGTGGTAGAACCAGGGCTCGTCCTTGAGCCAGCCGAGCAGCGCCAGGAATCCCAGGCTCACCAGGAAGGTCCAGCCCATGCGCCGGATCACGTGGCGCAGCTTGAAGTGCCCCAGCTCGTGCGCCAGCACCGCCTCGATCTCGTCCTCGTTCAGCCGCTGCAGCAGGGTGTCGAAGAACACGATGCGCTTGGTCTTGCCGAAGCCGGTGAAATAGGCGTTGCCGTGCGTGCTGCGGCGCGAGCCGTCCATCACAAAAAGTCCGCTCGAGCGGAACCCGCATTTGGCGAGCAACCGCTCGATCCGCTCCTTGAGCGAGGCGTCCTGCATCGGCGAGAACTTGTTGAACAGCGGCGCGATCAGCGCCGGGTACACGGCCATCACGAAGACGCTGAAGGCGACCCAGACCAGCCATACGTACAGCCACCACCAGGCGCCCGTCGCGCGCATCAGCCACAGCACGGCCAGCACCAGCGGCAGGCCCAGCGCCGCGGCCACGGCGCCGTGCTTGAGCAGGTCGGCGAGCCACATCGCGCGCGTCATCTTGTTGAAGCCGAAACGCGCCTCGATACCGAAGGTGCGGTAGTAGCTGAACGGCAGGTCGACGAGCGAGGTCACCAGCGCGAACAGCGCGATCAGCGCGGTGCCCTGCAGCAGCGGCCCGGGCAGCCAGCTCACCGCCACGCCGTCCAGCAGCTGCAGCAGGCCGCCGAAGGTCAGCACCAGCAGCACGACCGCGTCGACCACCGAGTGCACCATGCCGAAGCGCGCGCGCGCGCAGCTGTAGTCGGCCGCCTTCTGGTGCGCCTCGAGGCTTATGCTGGAAGCGAAGGCACCGGGCACCGCCGCGCGATGCGCCAGGATGTGGCCGACGTGGCGGCGGGCGAGCCACAGGCGCACCCCGACCGAGACGGCGAGGGCGGCGAGAAACAGGGCGGTGAAGGCATTCATGGGCGCGATGGCGACGATTCAGAGTCTCGGGGGACCGCCGATATGACACAATTGCAAGGGGAAAATTCTCGGAAAATTATGGCACAGGACGCGACCCATCTGATCTGGATCGACCTGGAGATGAGCGGGCTCAAGCCCGAGTCGGACCGCATCCTCGAGGTAGCGCTGGTGGTCACCGACCAGAAGCTGGGCGTGGTGGCGGAGGGTCCGGTGCGCGTGGTGCGCCAGACCGACGCCGTGCTCGCCGCGATGGACTCCTGGAACACCGCCACTCACGCGCGCACCGGCCTCACCGCACGGGTGCGCGCTTCGACGCTCACCGAAGCCGAGGTCGAGGACGAGATGCTGGCCTTCCTGGCGCGGCACGCGCCGCCCGGCACCTCGCCGATGTGCGGCAACTCCATCTGCCAGGACCGCCGCTTCCTGGCGCGCTACATGCCGCGCCTGGAGGCCTACTTCCATTACCGCAACCTCGACGTGAGCACGCTCAAGGAGCTGGCGCGCCGCTGGAAGCCGGAGCTCGTCGCCGGTCTGGCGAAGCAGGGCAAGCACGAGGCGCTGGCCGACATCTACGAGTCGATCGAGGAGTTGCGCTACTACCGGGAGAATTTTCTGAAGCTGTAAGACGCGGTCGCCGCCTCGATCACGCCTTGCCGGTGACGCGTCGAATCAGGCCCGCGGTGGATGCATCCTGCTGCACCCCGGGCGCGCCGCGCTCCAGGTCTTCGAGGATGCGGCCGGCGAGTTGCTTGCCGAGCTCCACGCCCCACTGATCGAAAGAGTTCACGTTCCACAGCGCGCCCTGGACGAACACCTTGTGCTCGTACAGCGCGACCAGCGCGCCCAGGCTGCGCGGCGTGACCGCAGGCAGCAAGATGGTGTTGGTCGGCCGGTTGCCGGGGAACACCTTGTGCGGCACCAGGCGCTCCAGCGCGGCGCCACTGACGCCCTGGGCGGCGAGCTCCGCACGCGCCTCGTCCGCGGTCCGGCCGCGCATCAGCGCCTGCGTCTGGGCCAGGCAGTTGGCGACCAGCATGCGGTGATGCTCGGCGCCGATGCCCAGATCAGCCGCGATACCTGGCGCGGCGGCGTACTGCGAGGCGAGCGGCAGGATGAAGTCCGCCGGGGTCCACTGGGTGCCCTGGTGCAGGTGCTGGAAGAAGGCGTGCTGGCCATTCGTACCCGGCTCACCCCACAGCACCGGTCCGGTCTGGTAGTCCAGCGTGCGTCCGGTGAGATCGGTGCGCTTGCCGTTGCTTTCCATGTCGAGCTGCTGCAGATAGGCCGGGAATCGGTGCAGTCCCTGGTCGTAGGGCAGCACGGCGCAGGTGTGTGCGCTGAAGAAGTTCGCATACCACACGCCGAGCAGGCCGAGGATGGCGGGCAGATTGACCGGCAGCTCCGCGCTCGCGAAGTGCCGATCCATCTCGTGGCCGCCGGCCAGCATGTCCTCGAAGGCGTCGATACCGACGAACAGCGCGATCGGCAAACCGATCGCCGACCACAGCGAGTAGCGCCCGCCGACCCAGTCCCAGAACTCGAACACGCGCTCGCCCGGGATGCCGAAGGCGGCGGTAGCCGGCAGGTTGGTGGACACGGCGGCGAAGTGGCTGGCGACCGCGCTTTCGCTGGCGAGGCGCGCGACCAGCCAGGCGCGCGCGCTGCGCGCGTTCGCCAGCGTCTCCTGGGTGGTGAAGGTCTTCGAGGCGACGATGAACAGCGCGGTCTCCGGATCGAGCCGCTTGAGCGTGCGCCCGAGGTGCGCCCCGTCCACGTTGGACACGAAGTGCGCGCGCAGGTGGCTGCGCCCGAAGGCTTCCAGCGCTTCGCAGGCCATCAGCGGGCCGAGGTCCGAGCCGCCGATGCCGATGTTGACCACGTCCGTGATGTGCTTGCCGGTGTGCCCGCGCAGCGAGCCGTCGCGCACGCGCGTGGCGAACAGCCGCATCTGCGCGAGCACGCGCCGCACATCGGGCATCACGTCGCGGCCGTCGAGGACGACCGGCTGCGGGCCGCGGTTGCGCAACGCGGTGTGCAGGACGGCGCGCTGCTCGGTGGCATTGATGCGCTCACCGGCGAGCATCGCGGCCCGCCGCTGTGGCACGCCGGCTTCGTCCGCCAGCCGGCACAGCAGCGGCAGCGTGTCGTCCAGGATCAGGTTCTTGGAGAAATCCAGGAACAGGCCGGCGCCCGCGGCGGAGAAGCGCGCGAAGCGCTGGGGGTCGGCGGCGAACAGGTCGCGCAGGTGGTGGCGGGCGACCTCGTCCCGGTGCACCGCGAGGTGCTTCCAGGTGGGCAGCTCGGTGAGCATCGGAGTCAGGTGTCAGGAGTCAGCAACCAGTATCGCACCATGATCGCGGGCTGCACAAAGAGAAAGCCCCCGGCGCGCGGGGGCTTTTTTCCGGCGCGACGAGCGCCGATCAGGCGGCAGCGGGTCTCTTCCTGGCGGGCAGCACACCGGCGGCGGCGCCGACCGTGACGTCGGCGATCTCTCCTGCCTGCTTGCTCGCTTTCGACACGGTCTCCAGGGCCTGGTTGGTGGCGCTCATCGCTTGCTTGATCGCGGCGAACGCGAACTCCGAGCCGGTGGGTGCGGACTTGGCGGCCCTGTCCAGGGCGGCGGTGAGCGAACGGTTGATCTCGGCGATCTGTGCCTCGGCCAGTTTGGCGAACTCGCCCTGGGTCTCGGTCGCCCAGCCGTACGCGGCTCGCGCGAAACCCAGCCATTTCTCGGCGTTGGCCTGCGAGAAGCCGGTCTGCAGCGAGGTGAGCTCCTGCACGTCCTTGGCGGCGGCCAGCGCCCGCGCCTGCTTCAGGGCTTCGGCCACGCCCGCCTTGGCGGTCCGGGCGTTCAGCTCGAACCACTGCTCGGCGGCTTCGGTGGCCGTGTCGCTGTACTTGAGCAGGCTGTCGAGATTGGTTTTCTGATAGGCGCTGAAATCTTCGTTCACTGCGAACATGCAAGGGTCTCCTGGGGAAGGAATGGGGCCGTCACGGTCCGGCTATGCTGCGTCGCACAACCGGCGCATTCTCGAGTATTTTCCGGACCCGTGTCAAGCTCCTTTTTTTGCGCCGCACTAGGAAGCCCGGACGCCGCTCGGGAAGGCCCGGTCAGAGCCGCTCGAACACCGCGGCGATGCCCTGTCCGCCCCCGATGCACATGGTGACCAGGCCGTAGCGCCCGCCGGTGCGCTGCAGCTCGTAGAGCGCCTTGACGGTGAGGATGCAGCCGGTGGCGCCGATCGGATGGCCCAGGGCGATGGCACCGCCGTTGGGGTTGACCTTCTTCATGTCGAACCCGAGGTCCTTGGCGACCGCGCAGGCCTGCGCGGCGAAGGCTTCGTTGGACTCGATCACGTCGATCTGCTCGAGCTTCAACCCGGCGCGCTCCAGCGCGCTGCGCACCGCGGGCACCGGGCCGATGCCCATGTACTTCGGGTCGACGCCGGCATGCGCGTACGCCACCAGCCGCGCCATCGATTTCACGCCCTTGCGCTCGGCGGTCTTGCGTTCCATCAGCACCACCGCGGCGGCGCCGTCGTTGATGCCGGAGGCATTGCCCGCGGTGACGCTGCCGTCCTTCTGGAACACCGCGCGCAGCTTGGCCATGCTTTCCATGCTGGCGTCGGCGCGCGGGTGCTCGTCGGTGTCGAACAGCACCGGACCCTTCTTGCTCTTCAGCTCGATCGGCAGGATCTGATCCCTGAACCAGCCCTTCGCGGTCGCGTTCGCGGCACGGCGGTTGCTCTCCACTGCGAGCTCGTCCTGCATCGCCCGGCTGATGCCCCACTTGGCCGCTACATTCTCGGCGGTGATACCCATGTGCACGGTGTCGAACGGATCGGTGAGCGCGCCCACCATCATGTCCATGATCTGCGCATCGCCCATGCGCGCGCCCCAGCGCGCGGCGGGCAGCGCATAGGTGCCGCGGCTCATCGACTCGGCGCCGCCGGCCAGCGCGACGTCGGCGTCGCCCAGCAGCAGCGTCTGCGCCGCCGACACGATCGCCTGCAGGCCGCTGCCGCACAGCCGGTTCAAGGTCAGCGCCGGCGTCTCCTTCGCCAGCCCCCCTTGGATGGCGGCCACGCGCGACAGGTACATGTCCTTGGGTTCGGTGTGGATCACGTTGCCGAACACCACGTGGCCGACCACTTCGGGCGCCACTCTCGCCCGGCTTACCGCCTCGCGCACCACGCGCGCGGCCAGCTCTGTGGGGGCGATGTCCTTGAGGCCGCCGCCGTAGTCACCGATCGCGGTGCGCACACCGCTCACCACCACCACTTCGCGCCCGTTGCTCATCGCAGTCTCTCCATGTCGACCCGACTCGGGGGAAACGCCGCATTATACCCGCTTCTTGTGCGGTGCATCATGCGGCTCACCAGGGATCGCCGCGCAGCTTCTGCAGCTGCCTGCGGGTGCGCTTGGTCGGGCGGCCGCGGATGCCCGGCTCGCGCTCGATGCGCTCGCGCCTGGCCGCTTCGCGCTTGCGCCTGCTCTCGTCGGTCTCGGCGTAGAGCTGCGCGGCGAGCGTGGCCGAGCCGCGCCGCTCGGCGAGTTGCGCCACACGCACGGTGTACTCGAACACCGGCGTGCGGATCTGCAGCTCGTCGCCCGGCTTGAGCGCCTTCGCCGGCTTCACGCGCGCGCCGTTGACCAGCACCTTGCCCGCTTCCACCGCGTGCGCGGCGAGCGAGCGCGTCTTGAAGAAGCGCGCGGCCCACAGCCACTTGTCCACGCGCAGCTTGGCTTCGTTCGCTTCGCTCACGCGGTACGCCCGTGTCAATGCCGCGTGGTGCCGGCCGGCGTCACCAGCTCGGCGGCAAAGATCTGCTCGGCGTCCACCGCGTCGAACGCGTAGCGCCGGTTGCAGAACTCGCACCCAACCTCCACCGCACCGCGCTCGCGCAGGATCGACTGGATCTCGTCGCGGCCGAGCATGCGCAGCATGTTCACCACGCGCTCGCGCGAACAGGAGCAGCGGAAGCTCACCACGCGCGCGTCGAACAGACGCACGTCCTCCTCGTGAAACAGACGGTGCAGCACCTGGCGCGCGGGAAGCCGCAGCAGCTCGTCCGCGCGGATGGTGTCGCCCAGAGTCACCGCCCGATTCCACGCGTCCGGATCGCGCGGCGCGGCGCCGGGCACGCGCTGCAGCAGCATGCCGGCCGCCTGCACGCCGTCGGCGGCCAGCCACAGCCGCGTCTCGAGCTGCTCCGAGGCCGCCATGTAGTGCTCGAGCACCGCGGCGACGCTGTCCCCGGACAGCTCGACGATGCCCTGGTAGGTCTGGGCGGCGTCGTTCGGGGCGATGGTGATGGCGAAGCGACCGCCGCCCACCAGCTCGCGCAGACCTCCCTGCGTCAGCTCGCCGTCCCACTTGGCGGTCGCGCGCATGGTCTGCTCGCTGGTGCACTCCACCACGATCAGCTTCACCGCGCCGCTGCCCTGGATCTGCAGGATCAGCGAACCCTGGAACTTGAGCGTGGCCGACAGCAACGCGGCCGCGGCCATCAGCTCGCCCAGCACGCTGCGCAGCGCCGCGGGATAGTCGTGCCGCTCGAGCACCGCGCGCCAGGTTGCGTCCAGGTGCACCAGCTCGCCGCGCACCGGCCCGCCTTCGAACAGGAATCGCTGCAGAGAATCGCTCAACCAGGGCCTCGAGGGAAAGCAGCGGCACGGCGCGCCGGGCATGCGCTCAAGATGGGGGCGCTGCGCCCTCGCGCAAGATGCGACGCTGGATCTTGCCGGTGGTGGTAAGCGGCAGTGAAGCGACGAACGCGATCTCGCGCGGATACTGCCAGGGAGCCAGGCGCCCGCGCACGTGCTCCTGGATCGACTTCTCCAGCTGCGCCGAGGGCCGCTCGCCGGGGCGCAGCACGATGCACGCCTTGATGCGGGCGCCGCGCTCGGCGTCCGGCACCCCGATCACCGCGGCATTGGCCACCGCGGGGTGCTTGAGCAGGCAATCCTCGATCTCCGCCGGTCCGATGCGATAGCCCGCGCTCTTGATCATGTCGTCGGTGCGTCCCTGGTACCAGTAGAAGCCCTCGGCGTCGCGGCTGGCGAGATCACCGGTGCGGCCCCAGCCGCCGGTGAACTTCTCGCGCGTGCCCGCCGGGTTGTTCCAGTACTCCAGGAACACCACCGGGTTGCCCGCCCGCCAGACCGCGATCTCGCCGATCTCGCCGGGCGGCGTCTCGCCGCCGGCATCGTCCAGCAGGGCGATGCGGTGGCCGGGATAAGGCCGGCCGAGGGCGCCCGGCCGCGGCCGGAACAGGGCGGCACAGCCGCCGATCACGTAGTTCATCTCGGTCTGGCCGAAGATCTCGTTGATGTCGACGCCGAGCTCGGCCTTGGCCCAATCCATCAGGGCGACGCCCACCGCCTCGCCACCGCTCATCAGACTGCGCAGCCGCAGGTCGAAGCGCGCGCGCGGCCGGCTCACCTCCTTCATCATCATCTTCAACCCGGTCGGGAAGATGAAGGCGTTGCGCACACCGTAGCGCTGCATCAGCGCGCAAGCGCGCTCCGGCTCGAAGCGCCCGCGGTAGGCCAGGATCGGCAAGCCGAAATGCCAGGTCGGCAGCAGCGCGTCGAACAGCCCGCCGGCCCAGGCCCAGTCGGCGGGCGACCAGAACAGATCTCCCGGCTGCGGAAAGAAGTCGTGCGAGCAGATGAAGCCCGGCAGATTGCCGAGCAGCACCCGGTGCGGAAGCAGGGCGCCCTTGGGCGGGCCGGTGGTGCCGCTCGTATAGATGATGAGCGCCGGGTCGTCCGCCGCGGTGTCCACCGGTTCGAAGCGACGGGAGGCGCGCGCCAGCAGCGCGTCCCAATCGAGCGTGCCGCTCTCGCGTGCGCCGGCCGCGCCGATCACGTGCATGAGCTGCGGCAGGCGCGCGCGCACCGGCCACAGACGGGTCAGCGTGTCGGGATCGACGATGGCGACCGCGACCCCGGCGTCGCGCAGGCGGTACTCCAGGGCGTCGGGGCCGAACAAGTGCGACAACGGCACCGCGATGGCGCCCATCTGGAACGCCGCCATGTAGGCGATTGCCGTCTGCGGCCGTTGCGGCAGCACCAGCGCCACGCGGTCGCCCGGGCGCACCCCGAGCGCGGCGAGCGCGTTGGACAGACGGTTGGCCCGCGCCTGGATATCCCCGAAGGAGTACGCCGCCTTCGCCCCGCTCTCGTCCTCGTAGTACAGCGCGCAGCGTTCGCCCGACCGCGCGTGCCGCCCGCAGCAGTCCCAGGCGATGTTGTAGCGCGCCGGCACCTCCCATTTGAACCCGGCCGCCAGCGCCTCGTAGCTCGCGGCCTGGTGCATCGTTTCCAGGGTGTAGGCCATCGGGGAGAGCGGCTCAACCGCGCCGGTACAGGCGGTACAGCTCCCTGCGGTCGCCCGGGCGCGCACCCTCCCAGAGCAGCGTCCACCCGGCGCCGGGGTCGTAGATCGCAGCGTGCCTGCCCTGCACCAGCAGCAGTTCGCAGTCCTGCGCGCCGGCCGGCTGCGTCACGATGCCGGCGAAATAATGCAGCGAGGCGCGCTGCGCATCGCCGAGGTTGTAGCGCGTGATGCATGGGTAGCGCTCGGGCAGCGCGGCCGCGATCCTGCCGACCATGGAGCGATAGCTCTTGTTGGTATCCAGGTAACCGGTGAACAGCGTGAGCCCGAGCGCCCATACCGTCGTGACCCCGGCGGCCCACGCCATCAGCGGGCGCTCGGGGGAGCGCCGCAGCCGCCGCAGCGTCCATACCCAGAACGCCGACAGCGCCAGGCCCAGCGTGAAGACGAGCGGGTGGAAGCCGGGCACATAGGCGGGCTGCAGCCGCAGCCAGTGCCGGTGGCGCTGGCCGGGGAATCCCAGCTCGAGCGCGCTCCACTCGAACCAGCCCATCAGCACCAGGAACGAGCCGAACAGGATCGAGAACCACCAGGACGCGTGCGCGGCCCCGCGGGGCAGCGCCAGCACGCCCGGCACGGCCAGGATCGCGAGCGGCACGAGCAACGGCAGGACGTACAGCTCGCGGGCGGCATGCGCCAGCCACAGGACGGTCAGGATCACCAGCGAGAGAACCAGCGGCAGCAGCAGCGCCGCCACCTCGCGTATCCGGCCGCGCTCGCTCCACAGTCCCCACGCCGCGAGCGGGAGGATCGGGAAGGTGAACCACGGCAGCGACGACAGGTAGTAACCGGTTGGCGCCGGTGCCCCGGCGTCGGGCCCGCCCAGGTAACGGCCGAGCGCATTGTCGTGCAGCCAGCCCGCGAACAGCTCAGGCGAGCGCTGGTACAAGGCAAGCGGCCAGACCAGCAGCCAGGGCAAGGCGGCAACGCCGGCCAACGCGAGCGTCATCAGATAGCGCCGCGTGCGCCACGCGGGGCCCGCCAGCGGCAGCAGCAGCGCCGTGAGCACCAGGCATGCCGGCGCCAGTAGGCCCCCGGACAGGAAGCCCACACCGGCCCCGGTGCCGAGGGCGAGCCCGCCCCACAGCGCATGCCGTAAGCCCAGCGCCAGACCGTACAGCGCCAGCGCGAAGCCGGTCAGCTGCGCCACATCGCTCACCAGCAGGTGCGCCGGCACCGCCAGCCCGAAGCAGCCGATCAGGCTGAGCACCGCGAGCCGGCCCCGCCCGGGTCCGATCAGCTCGCGGGCCGTCAGGCCGACCAGGACGAAGGTGAGGGCGGCGTACAGGCCGCTTGCGAGTCGCGCGGCGTCGTGCAGCGGCAGCACGCCGCCGATTGCCCAGGCGAGCGCCCCTGCGCTCAGCACGAACAGCGGCGGGTGCTCCAACCGCGGCTCGCCGGCGATGGCCGGCACCACCCAGTCGCCGGACTGCAGCAGGTGGTAGACCATGCCGAAGGTGTCCGCGTCGTCCGGCTTCCAGGGATCGCGGCCGATGAGCCCCGGGAGCAGCCAGAGCGCGCACAGCCCGACGGTGAACGCGAGCGGGTGGGCGAGTGCCGGGCCGGCGTTGCCTGCCGGCACATTGGGCTTGAATTCCGGCATCTGTCGAGGGCTAGTCTAGCCGCGCCGGCGCGGGGGCGAAAGAAAGACTAGGCCGGAACCGCAAAGGCGTAGAGGCGCAAAGCAGACGCAAAGGAAAACCGGAAAAAACCAGGAAACAGCCACATGGTCAAGATCACTCACTCAAGGATTCTCTCTGCGGGCCCCTTGCGCCTTTGCGGTTCGGCCTCGGCGCGCAACAAAAAAGGCAGCGCGAGGCTGCCTTTTTCGACGGCGGGCACGGACTCACACCGCGCTCGACTTGCCGGCGCCCTTGCCCGCTGCGGGCTTGACCTCCGTGGGCTTGGCGGTGCCCCGCGCATAGCGCTGGCGGAACTTCTCCACGCGGCCGGCGGTGTCCAGGATCTTCTGCTTGCCGGTATAGAACGGATGGCACACCGAACACACTTCGATATGCAGATCCTTGCCCAGGACCGAGCGCGTCTTGAAGGAGTTGCCGCAGCTGCAGGTGACCGTGATCTCCTGGTAAGCGGGATGGATACCTTCTTTCATTTGCGGTGCTCCCAAGGTGCGGAGAAAGCGGCGGATGTTACAGGATCTAGGAGCTAGGATCTAGGGGCTAGGGGCGTCGAGCGGCTGCGCCGCCCCGTACTTCGGCGGGCTGAAGTTCTCCCTAGATCCTAGATCCCAGTTCCTAGTTCCTGCCCCTAGCCGCGCTTCATCGAGTCGAAGAATTCCGCGTTGTTCTTGGTGGCCTTGACCTTGTCCAGCAGGAACTCGGTGGCTTCCAGGTCGTCCATCGGATAGAGCAGCTTGCGCAGGATCCAGACTTTCTGCAGCACGCCCTGGGGCAGCAGCAGCTCCTCGCGGCGCGTGCCCGAGCGGTTGACGTTGATCGAGGGGTAGATGCGCTTCTCCGCCATGCGCCGGTCGAGGTGGATCTCCATGTTGCCGGTGCCCTTGAACTCCTCGTAGATCACGTCGTCCATGCGCGAGCCGGTGTCGATGAGCGCGGTGGCGAGGATGGTCAGGCTGCCGCCCTCCTCGATGTTGCGGGCCGCGCCGAAGAAGCGCTTGGGCCGCTGCAGGGCGTTGGCGTCCACGCCGCCGGTGAGCACCTTGCCCGAGGCCGGCACCACGGTGTTGTAGGCGCGCGCCAGGCGCGTGATCGAATCGAGCAGGATGACGACGTCCTTCTTGTGCTCCACCAGGCGCTTCGCCTTCTCCATCACCATCTCGGCCACCTGTACGTGGCGCGTGGCCGGCTCGTCGAACGTGGAGGACACCACCTCCCCGCGCACCGAGCGCTGCATCTCGGTGACCTCCTCGGGGCGCTCGTCGATCAGCAGCACGATCAGCATGACGTCCGGATGATTGGAGGTGATGGCGTGCGCGATGTGTTGCAGCATTACCGTCTTGCCGGCCTTGGGCGGCGACACGATCAAGCCGCGCTGCCCCTTTCCGCAGGGCGCCACGATGTCGATGATGCGGCCGGTCAGGTTCTCCTCGGCGCGGATGTCGCGCTCGAGGATCATGACGTTGGTGGGGTGCAGCGGGGTGAGGTTCTCGAACAGGATCTTGTTCTTGGCGTTCTCCGGCGGCTCCGAGTTGACCTTGTCCACCTTGACCAGCGCGAAGTAGCGCTCGCCGTCCTTCGGGGTGCGGATCTCGCCCTCGATCGAATCGCCGGTGTGCAGGTTGAAGCGGCGGATCTGCGACGGGCTGACGTAGATGTCGTCGGGGCCGGCCAGGTACGAGGTGTCCGGAGAACGCAGGAACCCGAACCCGTCGGGCAGCACCTCCAGCGTGCCTTCGCCGAAGATGCTCTCGCCCTTCTTCGCCTGGTTCTTGAGCAGCGCGAAGATCAGGTCCTGCTTGCGCAGGCGGTTGGCGTTCTCGATCTCGTTGGCATTGGCCATCTCCACCAGTTCGGTGACGTGGAGATTCTTGAGGTCGGACAGATGCATGGAGGGAGGGACCTTGGGCAGTGCGGACACGGGGAAGGGACGGAAAGAAAGAGGGAAGGCGGAGATGCATCCGGCGCCCGGGGGCTTGCCGGGCCCCAGTGGCCGGTGCTCCCTCTGCCGGCGCTCATCACGCGCCGCGGCGCTGCCAGTCGTTCAGCGCCGCCCATTCGTTCGGCGCCGGGCGGCCGCCTGACTTGTACGCGATATCGACCCGGGAGCGTAAAGACTTTAGATATTGCTGTCAATAAACGCCGTGAGCTGGGACTTCGACAGGGCGCCGACCTTCATCGCCTCCATGTTGCCGTTCTTGAACAGCATCAGGGTGGGGATGCCGCGGATGCCGAACTTCGGGGGCGTGCCCTGGTTCTCGTCGATGTTGAGCTTGGCGATCTTCAGGCGCCCGGCGTACTCCTGCGCGACCTCGTCCAGGATCGGCGCGATCATCTTGCAGGGCCCGCACCATTCGGCCCAGTAGTCCACCAGCACGGGAGTGGCGGACTGCAGCACTTCGGATTCGAACGTGTCATCGGTGACGTGATGGATATGCTCGTTCATGGAGAATTGGGGAAAGTGAGGCGCCGCCCGCGGGGGCGGCTCGGGACTGTCGTGAGGCGCATGCTAACCCAAAAACGCCCTGTCGTGGAAAGGCGACGGCCGCAGCCCCGCAGAGTCGTTCTGCTAGAATTTTACGCCGATTCACCCGCCGGTCCCCCTGGACATGACCTACGTCGTCACCGAATCGTGCATCAAGTGCAAGTACACCGACTGCGTGGACGTGTGCCCCGTGGACTGCTTCCGCGAGGGGCCCAACATGCTGGTGATCGACCCGGACGAGTGCATCGACTGCACCCTGTGCGTGGCCGAGTGCCCGGTGGAGGCGATCTTCGCCGAGGATGACGTGCCGGTCGCCCAGCGCGGCTTCATCGCGCTCAACGCCGAGCTGTGCAAGGAATGGCCGGCGATCACCGAGAAGAAGCCGGCGCCGCCCGACGCCGGCGACTGGGACAAGGTGATGCCGAAGAAGCAGCTGCTCGAGCGCTGAGGCGAAGCATCGCGCCGGCTGCGCCCGGGCCTGCAGTCGACGCCTCCCGCTAGTGCCAAGGAGACGGGCGCCGTGCACCACGACCTCCTGCGCCAGCTCGAGTCCGGCGCCACGCTGGTTACACCCAACCGGCGCCTGGCGCGCGATCTCGGGCGCCGCTTCAACCTCGCCCAGATCGGCGCGGGACGCAGCGCGTGGCCGAGCGCCGACGTGCTGCCGTGGAACGCCTGGCTGGAGCGCACCCTGGGGGAGGCGGCCCGCGACGATGCGCGGCTGCACCTACTGGGGCCGGCGCAGGAGCTGGCGCTGTGGCAGCGCCTGATCGAGCCCTGGCGAGCCGAATCGCCGCTGCTCGACACCGCCGCTGCCGCGCGCAGCGCCGCCGCCGCGCGCCGGCTGCAGCTGGCCTGGCGGATCGACCTGCGGCCGGAAGCGGACGGCTTGCCGCAGGACGCGCGCACTTGGCTCGCGTGGGCGCGCGGGTTCGAGGCGGCGTGCCGCGACGGCGCCTGGCTGGAACCGGCGCAGGTACCGGACGCGCTGGCGGCGCGCGTTCGCGCAGGGGGCGCGCGCCTGCCCGCGCTGCTGATCCTGTACGGCTTCGAACCGCTCAGCCCGCAAGAGCAGGCGCTGCTCGAGGCGCTGCGCGCGGCCGGCACGCGCGTCGCGGTGCGCGACGCCGACCTGGTCGAAAGCAGGGTCCGGCGTGCGCAGTGCCTCACCGCCGAGGAAGAATGGGCACAGGCGGCGCGGCGCGCGCGGGCGCTGCTCGTAGCCGACGCTGCCCAGCGCATCGGCGTGGTGGTGCCCGACCTTTCCTTGCGGCGCGACGCCGTGCTGCGCATCTTCGACGAGACGCTCGACCCGGGGCGCCTGCTGCCTGGAGCGCCGCGCCGGTCTGCCGTGTGCAACGTCTCTCTGGGCGTGCCGTTGTCGGCCTATCCGCTGGTGCACACGGCGCTCGCGGTGCTGCGCCTGGCGCAGGGGCGGCTCGCGCTCACCGAAACCGGTGCGCTGCTGCGCAGCCCCTTCCTGGCCGCCGCGGAATACGAGTTCCTGCGGCGTGCGCTGCTGGACGCGCAGCTGCGCCGGCGCGGGGCGCTCGAGGTGGAGCCGGCCGACGTGCTGGAGGGCGCGCGCGGCCGCTCGCCGGACGATGCCAGCGCCTGCCCGCAGCTCGCGCTGCGGCTGGCGGCCTGGATTCCGCGGGCGCAGCAGGCGCAGACACTCCGCCAGCCGCCGTCGGCCTGGACCGCCACTTTCCTGTCGCTGCTCGCCGCCCTCGGCTGGCCGGGCGAGCGCACGCTCGACAGCGACGAGTATCAGACCTGGGTCAAGTTCCGCGACACCGTGGCCGGGCTGGCGCATCTGGATGGAGTACTCGATCGCCTGCGCTACCCGCAGGCGCTGGGATGGCTCACGCGGCTGGCCGCCGACACGCTGTTCCAGCCCGAGTCGGAAGAGGTGCCGGTGCAGATCCTGGGTACGCTGGAGTCGGTGGGACTGCAGTTCGATCATCTCTTCGTCACCGGATTGCACGACGAGGCGTGGCCGCAGCCGGCACGTCCTAACCCCTTCCTGCCGGTTGCCGTGCAGCGTGCGCACGGCGTGCCGCACGTGAGCTCCGAGTGGGAACTGGGATTCGCACGCCGCATGACGGCGCTGTGGCGCGGCGGCGCGCCGCAGGTGATCCTCAGCTGCCCCACGCGCGAACGCGACCGCGTATTGCGCCCGAGTCCGTTGCTGGCTGGACTTGCGGCGGCGGAGGATGCGCCTGACGGCCCGCCCGCTTACGCAAAACGCATTCGCGAGCACGCCCGGCTCGAGCACGTCAGCGATGGCGCCGCACCGCCGCTGGCTGCAGCCCTCGCGGCGGCCGCTGGTGATGCGCCGCTCGTATTCGACGTATCGGGCGGTGC
>Ga0187892_10006181_pt1 | contig 18062 bp, 10 predicted proteins | sample MA1701073metaG_FD_139345 | JGI IMG/M metagenome (GOLD analysis project Ga0187892, IMG submission 139345) | Bio-ooze microbial communities from a basaltic lava cave in the Kipuka Kanohina Cave System on the Island of Hawaii, USA - MA170107-3 metaG ... | reverse complement strand
TATGGCTATGCGGGGCCGATCGACGCGGCGTTCCGGCACGCGGTGGTGCACGACTTCCACTACGTCGCGCGAGCGGACGCACGCGCGTTCCGTGACGATGAGGTCTTCGAGCTGGGCGGTGGGGTGCGTGTCCGCGTCCTCCATGCCCCGGGGCATACAAGGGGGCATTGCTGCTTCCACATCGAGCCCGACGACGTCCTCTATTTGGGCGACATCGACCTCTCCAGCTTCGGTCCGTACTACGGCGACGCATGGTCGGCGCTCGAAGACTTCGAGCGCACCTTGCGGCGCATCCGCCAATTCGAGGCGCGCTTCTATGCCACGTTTCATCACATCGGCGTGCTCGACGGACGCGACGCATTCCTGGAGCGGCTCGACCGGTTCACGGCAGTGATCGCCGATCGGGAGCAGCGGCTGCTCGCCTTTCTCCAGGAACCGCATAGCCTCGACGATGTGGCCGCCCACCGTTTCGTCTACCGCCCGCAGGATGACGTACCGTTTGCGGAGACCGTCGAGCGGCGCAGCATGCAACAGCACATTGATCGGCTCTTACGCACCGGCGCCGTCGAAGAGGTCGAGGCCGGCATTTTCCGTACGCCACGGACGAGTCCCTGACCACCTACACCCTAACCCGCACAGCTTACGCCGTTGGGTAGTGCATCACTCTGATTCGCGGCGGCAGTAGGCGAAGGCGTTTGTCACCTGACGTCAACCTCCTGTTCCTACGGGGTCGGCAGTCGGTATCGGAATCGAAATTCATGTCGTTGCCCTCGATACCGATACCGACCCCGACCCCGCTGCCCTACAATTTGGTTGATGTGAGCCCGGTTTCCACGAATCAAACTTATGCACCACCCGCCGTTGACTAGGAAAGCTGCCGGGATCGCCCCGCCGCCATGGCTTGAAGCGTCGTTGCAAGCAGAATCACAGCGCCACCCACGAGTGACCACCACCCCGGACGTTCCTCGTGCACGATCCAAGCCCAGACGGGGTTCAGCACTGGTTCCAGTAACAGCAGCAGCGCCGTCTCGAGGGCGGGCACGTACCGGACCGCATGGTTGAGCAAGACATATGCGAGACCGATCTGGACACTTCCGAGATACGCAATCGTCACAATGTCGACGCCACCGATTGCGCCAGGTGAACGCAGCGCCAACGGCAAGCAGGCAACGCACGCAATCACGTTTCCACAAACGATAGCCGCTCCCGACGTGTCGACGCGGGAGGTCGACCTGGCCGCCATGGCGCGCAGACCGATCAAGGTCAGTGCCCACATCACGCCGCTGACCGCCGCCACGATATTTCCGATCGCCGGACTAGGGGCCGTCCGGCTCGGCGCATCGGTACCCAGCAGCAACAGAAGAAGCCCGACGCTTAGCAACGCCATATACCCGACGTCGCGGCGGTGCGTGGGTTCTTGCAGGATCCACGGCGCCAGCAAGGCAACGTAGAGCGGCGCGGTCGACTGCAGAAAAATCGTATTGGCAGCGGTCGTCAGCTTCGTGCCCAACACGAAGAGCACGAGGCAGCCTGCGTACGCCGCGCCGACCGCGAATGTCCACCAGGTCCAATGGCGTCGAGCGGCCGGAAACGCCGCGCAAAGAAACAGTGCCGCGATGCCCGAGCGAAAGCTCGCCACCTGCCAGCTCGACAACGTCGTTGCCTTGATCGCCGCACCGCCAGTCGAGAAGAGCAGTGCCGCAAGCAACAGCGCGAATCGCGCGCGAGTCGCATGGCTCATTGACCTGTGGACGTTGCTCGCACAAGGCTTGCACCAGCGCAATTGCCGACCGCAACATCGAGGCTGCACTCGTATTCCACGATGCCGAAGGAGTGTGCATGCGACTGCTGTGTTTCCAAGCCAAGCGCTTCTGGTGGAAGTCGTTCTCCAAAACGCTCGAAGATGCTCCCGATGATGAACGCGAGACCGAGGTGCGCGACGCGGTCGTCGCGTTCGTCCACATCGAAGCGGCAGACGTCGCAGCTGAACATGGCTCGTCCGTCTTTCGGCAGACGCTCAAGCACCTCAAGTGGCTGGCGAACAAACGTCGCTTCACGGTCATCGTGCTGCACTCGTTTACGCACCTCGGCGGTCACAGCGCACCACCGGCAGAAGCGCACGCGATGCTCGAGCGACTGGCTCACCAATTGCGGACGACCGGCTACGAGACGCACATCACACCGTTTGGCTACTTCAATGAGTGGGATCTGAGCGTCTACGGGGAGAGTCTCGCGAAAGTATGGAAACAGATCTGAAGCGCGGCTGCTCCGACTTGTCCAATGGCGTCCAGCGTTCCAAATCACGCTGTGCTGTTTCATTACGTGCGTCAGCGACGCCGGTGCTATTCTCGTCGGATGGTTGAGCGCTCGGTAACGTGCCCTAGGCGTACATGCATATTTTGTAGGGATGTCGCCACCGTGAGACAGGCACCCGTGAGTATTCCGTGGACGGCACGACGCGCGTTGCCAGACGGCCGGAAGCCGGGCGGAACGGCACGTCACTTGCTGACTGTTTCGTCCATGCCAAACCGTTCTTGGGGACTGAGTTGCGAGGGTCGCGGGCGACGGGCTGTGCTTCGATCGGCGCTTTCGGCCGTTGCGGCCCTTTGCCTCGTTGCCGTGGACGCGCACGCCGCAACCTTCGAGGTCACCAACCGTGCCGACCTGGTCGACGCTCTTCCTGGCGATGGCGTCTGCGCCACCGGTGCGGGATTGTGTACGCTGCGCGCCGCGATCGCTGAAGCCAACGCACTCAGCGGACCAGACACAGTGACCCTTGTGGAGGGCACCTACTCACTCACCTTGGGGGAGTTGCCGATCACCGATGCGGTGACCATCCTCGGCGCGAGTGCAAAGTCGACCACCGTGAGCGGCAAGCGCCGCGCCCGCGTCATATCAGTGATCGCACCGGCTGTCGTCCAGTTGTCGGGGTTCACCATTGAAGATGGTCTCGCGGATGACCTCGGTGGCGGGATCCGCAACACCGGGACGTTGACCCTCACCGACATGGACGTCATGCACAACACGGCCGAGGAAGGACGTGGCGGTGGTCTCTACAACGAAGGCGAGCTCACACTGAGCCAGGTGAATATCTCGTTCAACGAAGCAAACGCCGGAGGCGGACTCTACAATGCCGCCGGAGCGGCGGAGCTGACGAATGTGACCCTGGCGGACAATCGCGCTCACGAGGGTGGCGGCGCGGGCATCCTTAACGCTGCGACCGTCGTCCTGGTCGGCGCCACGTTCGACTACAACCGCGCCCGTCTCGGCGTCGGTGGTGGTGGCCTCTACAACCTGGGCAGCGCCGAGCTCACCAACGTCACCTTCTCGCGCAATCGGGCGCGGCGCAGCTTCGGTGGCGCGATCTCCAACGTCGGATCGGTGAAACTGACCAACGTTTCGATGATCGACAACCAGGCACGATTCGAAAGCGCCGGTCTGGTCAATCACGGGACGGCGATTCTGCAGAACACGATCCTCTCCGGCAACGACAGCGTCAATAGAGCGCCGTCGACGCGTGGTGGAAACTGCGGCGGCGACCCCGTCATTTCCCTCGGCCACAACATCGAAAGTGGAACGTTCTGCGGGCTCACGGGCCCCGGCGATCTCAGCGACACGGATCCGCTCGTCGATAACCTGGCTGCCAATGGTGGCTTCACCAAAACGTACGCGCTCAACCCGCAGAGTCCGGCAATCGATTCGGGTGACGACAGTGCATGCCAGGCGACGGACCAACGAGGTGCCGCCCGCCCCGAGGATGGCAATCGCGACGGCAGCGCTCTGTGCGACATAGGCGCCTTCGAAGCACCTCTGCCTCCGCCCCCGACCCCAACCCGCACGCCGCGGCGTCCGAGGCCGACGAAGCCCCCAACCGCGCCGCCCGCAACTCCCACTCCGCCGCACACCGCGACGTTGACCGCAACGGAGACCCCCACCGAAGAGCCGGCGCCAACCGACACCGTCCCGGTGCCGCCGACGGAAACGCCGACTCCGTAGCGGCCGCAGGTCACTCATTGCCGGCCCACGTTCCGGCAACTCAGGCAGCGACGAGAGGGTTTTCGGCCGCTTGCGCCTCGTTCCTCCCGCCCCGCCGGTACCCCGGCGCCACGCCGTAAGAGCCGTCAAATCGAGAACATCTACCTCATCTGACCTCTCAGAAGGACACTCGTTGTCTTTTGCCAATAGACGCGCGACGAGACGCTGCACAGACGCTTCAGAGACGCCGATTGTTTACAAGCTAACGCGACTCCGCGATTGCCGGGTCTCACCAGAGAACATTTCGCGGAAGGAGGAGGTCTCATGCGTAAGCGGCACATGCGTGTCTCCATCGTCAAGCGGGTCGGGAGCATCTGGGGCGTGGTGATGGCAGTGGCGGGTGCGGCGCACGGTCAAGGTGGGCCGGTTGCAGCCGAACGCCTGGTCGTCCGATTCGACCGCGGCACGTATTCATTGGCGCAGCGCGACAGCCTCAGCGAGGTACTGCCGCCGTCGGATCCGGCGCCACCGCGCCCCGCCAGCGGTTTCTGGTTTGAACTGCAGTCCTCGGAAGGATCGGTGCTCTACCGCAGGATCATCGGCGATCCGATTCGTCTCGTATTCGAGGGCGGGGCGACTGGGGCGCCGGGAGAACCGATCGTACGCACGGAATCCATCCCGGAGGAGCGCGTCTTCGCGGTGCTCGTTCCCGCAGACGATAGCGCCGAATCGCTCGTGCTGTTCAGCAGCCCACTGCGGCTGAATGCACAAGGCGAGCCGGCGTCCGAAGTGGCGCGCCTACCGCTACTGCCCATCGTCAAATAGGAGGATCGCCGATGAGATGCGGACGTATCAGCGCCTTCGCTCTGGCCGTGACGGCGCTTGCAGCCATGACGTCGCGGGTGTCTGCCACCACCGCCGACGGCACCGTGATGGGCGTGACCCAGATCTTGAACAACGGACCTGCCGCCAGCCGGTTCGACATCGTGATCATGGGTGACGGCTATCTCGCCAGCGAGCTTCCGACGTTTCAGCAGCAGGCGCAGGACTTCGTCGACACACTGCGCGCCACGCCGCCGTTCAACACCAACTGCAGCGCATTCAACGTGTGGCGGGTCGACGTCGCCTCCAATCAATCGGGCGCCGACGACCCAGCACCACCACCCGACAATCCGGCGACGACGATGGTCGACGAGTCGCAGTTCTGCATGGGCGGCACGGGCGCCGCGGTCGCGACCTTCTTCGACTCGACGTTCTGCGGCGACGGGGTGATTCCCAGAGCCCTCGTGGCCAACGGCACGACGGCGATCAACGTCATGAACGCGAACGTCCCCGGCTGGAATCAGGGACTGATCCTGGTCAACAGCGGCAAATGGGGCGGCACCGGCGGCACGGTCGCCGTCTTCTCGCGCAGCGGCAATTGGGAAGACATGGCCATTCACGAGCTCGGTCACTCGGCTTTCGGCTTGGCCGACGAATACGAGTACTGGGCCGGTTGCGGTATCGACACGATGAACAACAACCATCCGGCCACCGAGCCGAGCCAGCCGAATGTCACCATCGAAACCAATCCCGCCACGGTGAAGTGGGCGGGCCTTTTCAGCCCCATGACGCCCATTCCGACTACGAACAACGCAAATTGCATGGTCTGCGATCCGCAGGCCGATCCGTTTCCCGGCCAGGTCAGGGTGGGTCTGTTCGAAGGGGCGCACTACCACCACTGCGACGCGTTTCGGCCGACGTTCGATTGTATGATGCGCAACCTGTCCAACTTTTGTCCCGTCTGTACCCAGCGCATCCGTTCCACTCTCGCTCCCTTCGAGCCCGCCAACCGGGCCCCGACCTGTGACGCAGACGGTCCGTACACGGCAGAGTGCGTCGGCTCGATGACGCCCGTGGTGCTCGATGGCAGCGATTCGGCGGATCCCGACTGCAACCCACTGACGCTGACATGGACCGGTGGTTTTGCCGGCGGATCGCTCACCGGGGTGCAGCCGACCGCCGTTTTTTCGGGTCCCGGCACCTTCCCGGTCATGTTGTCCGTCACCGACGGAACCGCGACGGCCACCTGCAGCAGCGCGGTCACGGTTCAAGACACGTTGCCACCCATCCTGCCTCCCGACGTCAGTGCCGAGTGCACCTCCCCGGGTGGCGCAGCCGTCAACATCGGCATGCCCACCGATCAGTGCGATAACAGCTTGACCGCGACCAACGATGCTCCGGCAACCTTCCCGATCGGCACCACGCCAGTACATTGGACGGTGACCGATGACAGCGGCAACACGACCATGGGCACGCAAACCGTCACGGTGGCGGACACCACGCCACCAGCGCTCACGGTTTCGGCTACTCCGGACATTCTCTGGCCGCCGAATCACACCTTGCGCAACGTGCACGTGTCGCTCACGGTCGACGATACGTGCGACGACCTACCCCTGGTCCGTCTCGAATCGATCACCAGCAGCGAGCCCGACAGCGGCACGGGACCGCTCGACAAGCCGAACGACATCCAAGGCGCCAGCCTCGGAACTGACGATCGGTACTTTCGGCTGCGCGCCGAACATGGTCCGGGCGCGGCACGCACCTACACGATCACGTACAGCGCCACCGACGACAGCGGCAATGTTGCGATGCAGTCGGTCGTCGTGCGTGTGCCGAAGAGCACGGCGGAACTGATCAGCCGCGACGGCCCGGTGGCCAACGACGGCAGCACCGCAGTCGCCGTCAGCAGCCATGGCGCCTTCCTGGCGTTCCCGTCTGACGCCAGCAACCTGATCACGGGGGGTCTCGGCCAGGATCGCAACGACCTGCGCGATGTGTTCCGGCGCGATCGCACCGCCAGCCCGTTCGTCACCGCAATGGTCAGCCTAGCCCCAACGGGCGCCCCGGCGCTCGGCGCCAGCCACGCACAAGGCCTCGCACCGGCAATCAGCGGCGACGGCCGCTTCGTCGCGTTCTACTCCGACGCTGACGATTTGGTCACCGGCGATCTGAACGGCCAGAGCGACGTGTTCGTGCGGGATTTCCTGACGGGCACGACCGAGCGCATCAGCCTTGCGACCGGAGGGACCGAAGCCGACGGAGCGTCACTGTATCCGAGCATCAGCGAAGACGGCCGCTTCGTTGCCTTTCAGTCGTTCGCGTCCAATCTGGTGTCGAACGACACCAATCAGGTCGCCGACATCTTTCTCCGCGACCGCACCACCGGAACGACGACGCGGATCTGCGACATGCCCGAGCCCAACGGTCCGAGCTCGACTCCGAGCGTCGACGGCAATGGGACTTTCGTCGCCTTCGCATCCGACGCCAGCAACCTGGTGCCAAGCGACACCAACCGGCATACCGACATTTTCGTATGCAACGTCGCATCCGGTGTCATCGACGTGGAAAGCGTGAGCACCGCCGGCGCGCAAGGCAACGACGACAGTATCCTGCCGGCAATCAGCAGTGACGGCACCGTCGTGGCCTACAAGTCGGAGGCCAGCAACCTGGTCGCGAACGATCGCAATGGCCTCGTCGACGTGTTTGCCACCGACCGCGTCGCAAACACCACCGAACGGATCAGCGTCAGCCGCGGCGGTGGCGACGCCGACGGTGTGTCGTTCCCACCGAGCGTCAGCGGCAACGGCCGTTTCGTGGCGTTCGGTTCGCTCGCCACCAACCTCGCCGCCGCGGACTCCAACAACACGTCGAACGTCTTCGTGCGTGACCGTCAGACCGCGCGCACGCTGATCGCCGACGTCAACGACGACGGTCAGATCGGCAACCGCGGCACCCTCGACGTCGCACCGGCCCTGACCCGCGACGGCATCCAAATCGGCTTCGTCTCGCTGGCCTCCAACCTCGCGCCCGCGGCGCACGACAACGAGGCGCCCGATGTATTCATCGTCTGCAATCCGTTCCTGGCCACGGCCCCGGCCGTGCCGCCCATGCCGTTGCGCCGGCATGCTCGCATCACACCCGCGAGGCGCATCCGCAGCGACCGCAGCCGCAGTGCGCTGTCGCCGATGCTCTCGCGCCAGCAGAGTAACCGCAGCCGCTAGATCAGCGTCGAGGACTTCTCCCCAGCGTTGCTGGGGAGAAGTCCCGCTTCTCGTTCCGGCGCACCACGTCACGTTGCGCCAACGGTCGCTCACGAGAGCGCCGCACCGCGCCCTATTGACCGGCACCGATGAATGTTTCGCAGCGGATCTTCTGGCCGGCACGACGTGCGATCGGCCATTCACCGGGCCAACTCAGAAATCGTTGGCGTCGATCACGTCAATCACGAGGCGGGTAACATTGTTGCTCGCCGTTGAATCGCCGCCCGGTCCGGAAGCGCTCAGCAGCGCGGTACAGCGCGCCGGCGAGGTCGCGTTGGGACTGGTGAACGCAGCCGCGGAAATCGTCAGCGGGAGGGTTCCGCGCCGTGTCGTACGGCCTTTCACGATGGCAAAGCCCTGATCGCCGATCGTGTCGGGGTCGTAGTCCGGCGTTCCCACGACCCCGGCGGGGCAGTCGCCGTCGCTCGGCGTCAGCGTAATCGTGTCGCCGGGCACTTCGTCGACGTCGGCGTTGCCGAGCGCGGGTTTGACCGCAACTGTTTTCGTCGACGCGCCGTCGCGCAGCTTCACCGTGATCGGCTTGATGCTGACGACGGTCGACTCGTGGACGCTCGTTTGTTCGGGGTCGTTCTTGTCGATCACGTTGAGATCGAGCACGGTGACCGCGTTGGCAGGGGTCGGATCGGCGTTACCCATCACGCTGACGGTCGCGGTGAACACCACGGTACAACGGGCCGGCGCCTTCGCGTTGAACGTCGCGAAGTCGGCGGCGCTCGGCTGCAGAAGCACACTCCCGGTCTTGGATTTGCCGCTGGCCAACGTCACGCTGCTCTGGATGCCGGCGGTCTGGGCATCAAAGTCCGGTGGCGCGAGGATCACGCTCGCCGGGCAGTCAGCAGTGGTCGCTGTCAGCTGCAGCTCCTGCGATCCTGGTGCCGCATCACCATTGCGGAGCTTGACGCGCACCTTCTTGGTGACTTGCGTCGCGCCGGCGGGAATTGTGAGGGTCACGGGTTTCAATGACAAGACGACCGCATCGTGGCTCGGCGGCGACGGATTGAACGGTGTGTCCGAGCTGTACACGGGCCCTGCGGGCGTCGAGCCTCCGAACTGGCAGGCGCCAGGACTCTGGCCGCCCAGGGCACTGTCGCTCACCGCTCCAGTACAGGGGCCGACCGGCCCGTCATCGAAATGGTACAAGGCTGCTGTATCGCCATCTGCCACGAAGGGTGCAGCAGGCGGCGTGAAGGGCACTGCATAGCGAATCACCGACGACAGCCGCACCTCATCGATGAAACCGTTGTACGAAGGGTACGCGGGACCTGCGTCATGCTTTTCGGCACCGATCACCAGGAACGGATCAGAGTTGGGATAGCCCGTTAGTCGCCCGTCGTTGTAGCTGACGTTGCCCGATGGGCCGCTGCCACTCCCGTCGAGTTGGCCGTCGACAAAGACTCGGAGCTCGCCTGTGCTCGCGTTACGCGTGACAGCGACGTGATGCCAGATGCCGTCGGCCACGTTCGAAGCGCCACAAATCCCGTCACCGCTGACAGTGTTTGCGACACCGAACGCAATGCGCCCGTCGCGGAGCGACACCCCGTAGTCACCGAAGTCGCCGCCGCCGTAGATATCGCGGTCGAAGACGATGTTACCGGTGATCCAGTTGTCATTTCCGGGCGTACAGCTCGAGCTGCTGTTGTCGCCGAGGTTGGCGCGGAGGAACCATTCGAGCGTGAAGTCGCCGCCCACATCAGCGGGCGTTGCTGGTGCGTCGATGGCGATCTTCACCCGGTCGATATCGCCAGTCCCGTGTCCGAAGAATCGCAATGACAGGTCTTGCGCCCCGCTGGCTCCAGGTAGAACACCGGCGGCGAACGCAATTCCCCACGTGGCCCAGCTGAGAGCGGTGCGGTTCACGTGACGGAGCATCTGACGCACGCGGGGAATTTGTCAACCGAACTCGTGCATCCGGTAATGCATCAGTCTGATTCGCGGCGGCAGTAGGCAAGGGCGTTTGTCACCTGACGTCACCCATCCTGTTCCCACGGGGTCGGCAGTCGGTATCGGGATCGGAATCGAAAATTCATGTCGTTGCCCTCGATTCCGATACCGATCCCGACCCTGCTTCCGAACCACAATTGGGTTGATGTGAGCCCGATTCGCACCAATCAAACTGATGCACCACCGTGCATCCGGACGCACAAGTCTGGTAGACTTCCGCCTATGAGCATTCGATCGCCTCGCGATCTGGCGGGTGTCACTCGCGCTGGTGCGACCGTGGCTGCTGTTCTGAAGCGGCTCAAGCAAGAGGTTCGACCCGGCCTGACGACTGCCGAGCTGGATGCTTTCTGCGGGCATCTCCTGGCGCAGCGCGGCGCTCGTTCCGGTCCGCAGCTCGTGTACGGCTTCCCCGGATCCATTTGCATCAGCGTCAATGACGAGGCGGTGCACGGCATGCCCGGACCGCGGCAGATAGCGGCAGGCGATCTGGTCAAGCTCGATCTGGTGGCTGAGCAGGACGGGTACTTTGCCGATGCGGCTATTACCGTGGCCGTCCCGCCCGTTTCACCATTGAACCGGCGCCTCCTCCAATGCGCGCGGCGCGCATTGGATCGCGCCGTCGCGGTCGTCACCGCGGGGCGGCGCGTCTGCGCCATCGGGCGCGCGGTCGAGCGTGAGGTCCGGCGTGATGGCTTCCGCGTGATTCCAGAGCTGACGGGTCACGGCGTGGGGCGGTCCGTCCACGAAGATCCCTGCATTCCTAATTTCGCTGATGAGCGAGACCCCACGCTGCTCACGGAAGGGCTGGTGATCGCCGTCGAACCGATCATCTCGGCGGGCTCCGACCAAATCATTCACGCCGACGACGGCTGGACCATCAAGACGGCCGACGGCAGCCTCAGCGCACATTGTGAGCATACGCTCGTCGTCACCCGACGCGCTGCGGTTGTGCTGACCGCGACGCCTGATTTGTGAACTCGGCTCCCCTGCTCCTCCGATCCCCCAGTCCCGCGTCCCCGGTCCCTGGTCCCCGGTCCCTGGTCCCCGATTTCTAGCTTTCTCCCGCTCCCACTCCCACTCCTGAATTCCCCAGCTCCCCTGCTCCCCTGCTCCCCTGCTCCACTGCTCCCCTGCACATGTGCGGTACTGCGATTAGCCATCTGACTGCACACGCTGACCGCCACCTCGCATCGCGCCCACGCGTTGCAACGTCACGCCAGTAACGTTTGACACTGAAGGAGACGGCAATTCGTGGCACCATCGGGTCTGTCGTCGCGTCGCCGCAAGCCGGCTATCTCGGGCATCGCCATTGCACCCCCACAACCCCGCCAAATTAGATCTTGCGGCACCGTAACACAGAAGTTGCGACGCACATGTGGTGCGTCCACGTGTTGCCCCGTCCGCGGGATCGGGAGCGGAGCGCATGTCCAAGGCTCTCATTCTGGTTGTGGTCTTCGCGGTGTGTCCAGCAGTCGCGCGTGCTTCCGGGATCGACAGCGCTACGCTTGTGCCCAGCGCCGACAGTCGCGTGAAGCTGGACAGTCCCGATCGCAACTACGGCGATCGGCCATACTTGCGCATCAAGTACCGCGACGAGATCAACACGCTGGTGCGCTTCGATCCCACAGACCTCGCAGCCGCTGCCGGAGACGGCACCGTGCTCAGCGCGACCCTACGGCTGTTCATCGAGGAGAACCAGAGTGGGCGGGGGCGCAACCATCAGACGCTCGCCGTGCATGCATTGCAAGCCAACTGGAGCGAAGCCGGAGTCACATGGAATTGCCCGCACGACGGCAATCCCCGCAATGATCGACCGGACTGCGCGCCCACGTGGAAGGGCGGCACCCGCAATGCCACCGCCAGCGCCGTGCTGCCGCTTCCTGAAGATCAGGAGGGCTGGATCAAGTTTGATGTAACGGCTGACGTGCGGGCTTTCCTCTCCGGCACGCCGAACTTCGGTTGGCTCATCCGTCGTAGCGACACGGAGCAGCGCGGAATCGTCAAGATGAGCTCAGCAGAAGGATTGCCAGGGCGCCAACCCGAACTGGTCCTGCGTATCCACGGCAAGAAACCGACGCCCGCTCCGACGAGCACGCCGCGGCGCACGAAGACCCCTGGCCCGCCAGCTACGTCGAAACCGACGGTGCCGCCGCCAACCGCCAAGCCGACCATGACTGCGCCACCGGAGACGCCGACCTTCACGCCGTCGGCGACTCCGACCATGACCGAGTCCCCAACCGTCGTCCCGACGGATACGGCAACAACGATGCCGACCGACACATCCACTCCCTCGCCCGAACCGACCGACACGATGACGCTCACGCCTACGCCGAGCGACACGCCGACACCAATGGATACGGTCACATCAACGCCGACTGACACCGCAACCCCAACTCCGACTGACACCGAAACGCCGACGCCAACGGATACTCCTACATTTGCACCGACGGATACCGCGACGGCGTCGCCCAGCCCGTCGTCGACGCCGACGCCCATGGCCCGGCCGATTCCCACAGACGTCAGTCGGGTCTGGGTGGGCGGCGACGCCGCTGCTGCGCAAGACTGGTCGAATCCCGCAAATTGGTCTCCCGCCGGTGTGCCGACCAGTACCGATGTGGTCCTGATACCGGCCGCGGCGACCGACCAGCCTCAACTCAGTGCACCAGCAAGCGCGTTTGGTCTCTATCTCGAGGACGGCGCCGTGCTCGATACGTCTGGCAGCGCGCTAACGATTGGCGGCTGGCTCGACGGTGGGGTGCTGACCGGCTTCGGAAGCGTCTTCATGACGGGGGCCGATGGCATGGTCCGGGGGACAATGCCCAACCTGCGGGTCGCGGGGACCGTTTCGGCAAACGGTGATGTCGTCGTCGGAACCGTTTTCTTCGTCACTGGTGTCTTTACCGTCAACGCGCAGGAAGTCACCGCAAACGTGTTTTTGACCGGCGATCAAGGCGTCCTCGTGATGCAGCATCCCGACGATCGCGTCGAGGTGCAATCACATGCCGAGTTCAACGGCGGCAGCACCGCCGGTTTGCTCACCGCCGGCGTACTGAGCCTGGGCGGTGGCTTTGTGCAGTCCAACAACGACGGCTCGGGTGCGAGCGATAGCTTCTCGGCGTCGGGGACGCACCGCGTCGTCTTCCAAGGCAGTGGGCCGCAGAACGTCTTCTTCTACACTCCTGGTCGCGAGCCGTACATGTCGCACTTCCAGGATGTCGAGCTCGCCAACGTCGGCGGGAGTCTCTCAGTCGGCATGGTGGTGGCCAACGGCCGACTGGATGCGCCTGCCGGCGTTGGCGTGACGGTCTTTGGTGATGGGTCACCAGTGACGGTGGGCGGTGTCGATGTCGACGGCTTGGTGCTCGACAACGTGCCGCTCATGATCATGGGCGATCCGATCGTCGCGTTCGACAACGTCACTTTCCAGAACTACGCGCCGTTCGCGACCCAACTCACGATCGTGCACCCTGGTGCGGCGTCGCCGTTCATGTTTCACAATCTGGCGTTTCTCGTCGAACCCGACGTGGGCTTGTACGTAAGTGCGACCGACAGCGCGGTGGATGCCGGGACGCTCGACCTGGAGCTGAGCTGCGCGCAGCCGCCAGATGGATCGGCGTTCACCGCCGTCGCCGGTGGGGCAAGCGTCAGCTGGCTGGGATGTGCCGAGTAGGGCTGCGTCGAATGCCGCTGCGGATGGCTCTGCCGTCTGTGAACGGCGCGGCGTCGACGGCATAGCTGAGACGCGTGGTATCGGGCCGACACATTCGTCGGCACGTTCTCGCGACAGAACCCCAAGGCGCCGCCAGAATCATCTGTAGGTCCCATCGAGGTTGCGGCGTTTTCGCATTGCCCCTTGCGCTTGATTGGATGTATCGACAGCATCATCGAGAGGAGGGATCCTCGTGCGCGCTGATCTCGTCATTCGTGGCGGCACCGTGGTTGACGGCACCGGAGCACCACCGTTCGAGGCGGATGTGGTCATCAGCGGCGATCGTATCGTATCGATCGGCCCGCACGATGGGCCGGCCGCCGACGTGATTGACGCCAAAGGCAAGCTCGTCACACCCGGCTTCGTCGACATCCACACTCACCTCGACGCACAGATCACCTGGGATCCGTTGGGCTCACCGTCGAACTTGCACGGCGTGACCTCAGTGGTCGTCGGCAACTGTGGTGTCGGCTTCGCACCGTGCAAATCGGCCGATCGCGATTACCTGATGTTCCTGATGGAAGGGGTCGAGGACATTCCGCAGGCGGCGTTGCGCGCGGGCTTGCGCTGGGACTGGGAGACGTTTCCGGAATACCTCGACGCGCTGTCGCGCCTGCCGCTCGGTCTGAACGTCGGCGCTCACATCAGCCACGCACCGCTGCGCATCTACGCGATGGGCGAGCGTGGTGCCACCGCCGAGCCACCGACCGACGACGAGCTCGCGCGTATGCAGCAACACGTCCGCGATGCCATGCGTGCTGGTGCGCTGGGATTCGACACCGGACGCACGACGATGCATCGCACGCCAACGTGGGACCCCGTGCCCGGGACCTTCGCCGACCAGCGCGAACTAGGCGCGCTCGCCACGGCCTTGCGCGACGCGCGGACCGGGGTGTTCGAGTTGGTGCCGTACGGCGCTGCCGGAGAAGACGCGGTTGGAGTCCTGCACGAGTTCGAGTGGATGGAACCACTCGCCCGCGCGTGTGGCCGGCCGATCAGCTTGTCATTGATTCAGAATCTCGCCTATCCCACGGTCTGGCGCGACGTCCTCGAACGCGTGGAACGGGCCAATCGCAGCGGGGCGCAAATCGTGCCGCAGGTCGCGGTGCGCAGCGTCGGCGTCTTGCTGGGTTTTGGAGGGGCGCTGTCGCCGCTCGGCCTTTACCCCGCGGCGTTCGACTGGCTCGGGAAGCCGCTCGACGAATTGTGTCAGCTGCTGCGCGATCCAACGGTCCGGGAGCGACTTCTCGCCAGTGTCCGCGATACCACGGGTGAAATACTCGGCGGCATGGCGACCCTCGACCACGTCTTCCCGCTCCACAACAAAGGTGTCCTAGCCTACGAGATGTCGCCTGATGACAGTCTCGCCGCCGTCGGTCGGCGACGTGGCCAACACCCGCTCGAAGTAATGCTCGATCATCTGATCGCAACCGATCTGCGGTCGTTCTTCATCGTGCCATTGTACAACTGTGATCTGGACGCTGCTGGCGCGATGTTGGCGCACCCGCTCACGACGATCGGCTTGGGCGACTCGGGGGCGCATCTCAGTCAGACTTCCGATGCCGGGTTCCCCACATTCGTGTTGGCCTACTGGGTGCGGCATCGCAAGCTGCTGTCACTCGAGACGGCGGTCCGCAAGCTCACCTCCGATCTGGCGCGCTTGTGGGGTTTGTCCGACCGTGGCGTCATCCGAGCCGGCGCCCACGCCGACCTGAACGTCATCGATTGGGCGAACCTGGATCTGCGACTCCCAGAAGTGCAGCACAACCTGCCGACTGGCGCACCGCATTTCCACCAGGGCGCTCACGGCTACGCGGCAACGATCGTCAATGGCGCGGTGCTGATGCGCGAGGGCGTGCACACAGGTGCGCTTCCCGGCGTGGTGCTGCGTAATCAGTACTACTCGGCTTGATTCCGCCTCGGGGCATCGCCGACCGTGTTACTGGCGAAACGACGCGGCGTCGATACCGTATTCCGCCAGCTTCACCTGCAGGTGCTGGCGATACATCCCCATCTCCTCGGCGGCTTTGGAGATGTTCCCTTGGTGGCGTGTCAGCGCCGCAATGATGAACTGTCGCTCGAATTCCTCGATGACCACCTGCTTGGCGTCACGGAAGGTTGATGGGAGGCCATCGGCGCCGTCACTGACCTGGCGTCGCACCCGTGTCGGTTCGCCATGCGTGAGATCGGGCTGCAGAGACACCGGCAAATCGGGCAGATGGATCACGTCGCCAGAGGCCAACGCCACCGCTTGCTCGATCGCGTGCTCCAGCTCACGCACGTTGCCGGGCCAAGAATAGGCGAGCAACGCGCGATATGCGTCCGGCCCCAGCACCCGCCGCGGCCGTTTCAGGCGTGCCGAGACCGTCTCCAGGAAGTGTTCGATCAGCACCGGCAGATCCTCTGGACGCTGGTGCAAGGGTGGCAGAACAACCGCCACCACCTTCAGTCGGTAGTAGAGATCTTCCCGAAACGAGCCGTCCTTCACTTTGGCTTCCAGGTCCTGGTTGGTCGCCGCCAGGATCCGCACGTCGACCTTGATCGTGCGGTTGCCGCCGACGCGTTCGAACTCGCGCTCCTGCAGCACACGCAGAATCTTCGCCTGCGTCTCGAGCGGCATGTCGCCGACCTCATCCAGAAACAAGGTGCCTCCGTCAGCGACCTCGAACTTGCCTTCACGCGCCGTCACTGCCCCGGTGAACGCCCCGCGTTCGTGGCCGAACAGCTCGCTTTCCACCAGCTCGCGCGCGAATGCTGCACAATTGACACGAATCAGCGGTTTGGCGCGGCGCGGACTGTTGTAGTGCACGGCGTTGGCGATGAGCTCCTTACCGGTTCCGCTGGCGCCACGAATCAGCACGGTGAGGTCGGTGTCGGCGACCTTGCGGATGACTGCGAACACGCCTTGCATCGCCGGGCTCTTGCCGATGATGTTCTCGAAGCGATAGCTGTCGGTCACCTGCTCTTGAAAGAGTCGGAGATCGCGGCGCAGGGTCACGCCTTCGAACGTGCGGTCAACCAAGAGCTCCAGCTCCTCGTTGTCGAACGGTTTCGGAATGTAGTCAGAGGCGCCCAGCTTCATTGCCTCGACGGCGATTTTCTCGGAGCCGTACGCTGTGATCATGACCACGGCAGTTTCGGGGCTGTGCTGCTTGATCCAGCGCAGCAGATCCATCCCCGACCAACCTTTGAGGCTGAGATCCGTGATCACCAGGTGATAGTGGGCTGCGCCGAGGTGTTCCACCGCGGCCTCACCCGACAAGACCGCTTGGACGTCGTAGCCGCGCGCACTGAGCAATCTCTGGATGGCGATACCGATGGTGCGCTCATCATCCACAACGAGGATGTGGCCCTTCACGCAACGCTCCTGCCGTGACGATCTGGCATCGCGCCTCCGGCGTCTTGCATGGCCGGCAGCTCAAACTGCACGACGAGGCCGCCGTGCGCACCTCGCGTCGCGCTGATGACGCCGCCATGCGCCTCGATGGTCCGCTTGGCAATGGCCAACCCCAGGCCGGTCCCCGTAGGCTTCAACGAGAAGAAGGGCTCGAAGAGGCGATCCAGAGCATCGTCGGACACGCCGGGCCCGCTATCCGTCACCCGCACCGTGAGTCGTCCGTCGTGGTGCTCGAGCGCAACATCGAGGCGTTTGCCATTGCGTCCGTTGGCGAGTGCATCCACGGCGTTTTCGATCACGTTGATCAGGACCTGCCGCAGCTTCTCACGATCGCCTTTCGCTGCCGTCGGCGATGCCACGTCGAGCTGTACGTCGATCCCCGACGCCTCCAATCGCGGCCGCAAGTCTTCGAGTGTGCCGCGCACGACGGCACCGAGATCGAGCACCTCGAAACGGAAGTCGTCACGCCGCGCGAAACGCAGCAACGCCGCCACTTGCCGTTCAACGCGCTCCAGTTCGGTCAGGATGAGCTCCGCATGCTCGGCATTGAACGGGGAATGCGGATCGCGCACGAATTGTTGCGCCAAGCTGCGCGCCGCCGTCACCGGATTGCGGATCTCGTGCGCCACGCGCGCCGCCAGTTCGCCAATGGCAGCCAATCTCTCGGCATGCGCCAGGGAGCGTTCCGCGGCCACCGTTTGCGCCAGCAGGTCTGCGCCATCGAGAACCAGCGCAACCTGATCCGCCAGCGCCTCGATACCCCCCACCTCCTCCTCGCTGAAGGCCGCGCCGAGGAGCGTGGTTCGCATAAAACAGGTTCCCCAACGGCGGCGTGGGCTGAGGATCGGAATGACCCCGACGACGTCCGCCTCGGTGAGCGCGTCGGCGACCACGGCGGGCAGCTCGCGCAGCTCGTAGCTGAAGAGGGCATGCGACG
>Ga0187892_10006180_pt1 | contig 18063 bp, 18 predicted proteins | sample MA1701073metaG_FD_139345 | JGI IMG/M metagenome (GOLD analysis project Ga0187892, IMG submission 139345) | Bio-ooze microbial communities from a basaltic lava cave in the Kipuka Kanohina Cave System on the Island of Hawaii, USA - MA170107-3 metaG ... | reverse complement strand
GGGCCGGCTCGGGTCGATCAGGCGCGGGGTCAGGAGCACCAGGATCTCGCGGCGGATCTCCATCTTCTCGGTGCGGCGGAAGAGCACGCCCGCGATCGGGAGGTCCCCCAGGATCGGGACCTTCTTCACGATGTCGTTCCGCTGTTTCTCGATCAGGCCGCCGATGACCAGCGTCTGGCCCTGGCGCACGAGCACGTTGGTGGTCACCTCGGTGGTGTTCTTCGTCGGCAGCTCGGTCTGGGCGTCCACCTGGCCGGTGGAGTTCTCCGGGTGGATCTCGAGCCGGATGAAGCCGTCGTCCGCCACGAACGGGCGGAAGCGGAGCTGGGTCCCGGTCTCGAGGAACTCCACTTGCTGGACCGTCGCGGTCTCGGTGGTGGTCGTGGTGCGGTAGCCGAGGCGCCCCCCCACGATGATCTCGGCCATCTGGCGGTTCAGCGCCAGCACCTTGGGGTTGGCCAGCACCTCCACCTCGGTCACCGTGCCGAGCGCCTCGAGGAAGACCCCCACGTTGTTCTTCACGAAGCCCACGCTGAGCCCGTCGGCGGGGAAGTCCGAGGCGAAGTTGTCCGTCCGGAAGAGCGAGAGGCTCCGGTCGAGTACGTCGCCGCTCACCGGCGGGTGGACGACGTTCTGAAGGTTCGAGAGGCCGCCGATCGAGTTGAAGTCGATCCCGCCCAGCGTCACGAAGTCCACCCCGAGGATCAGGCTGTTGCGCAGCTCCACCGCGACCACCGTGGCCTCGACCAGGATCTGCTCCGGCCGGCGGTCCAGCTCGCGGAGGGCCTCCTCGATGCGGCGGATCGTGTCGGGCTCGTCCACGACCAGCACGCTCTCGCGGAGCGCGGAGTCGTTCCCTCCCGACTGCCCCTCGGCCGGCGCGAGGCCGGACTTGGACGGGTCGCCGGCGATGAGCTTCCCCGACGGGGTGAGCAGCGGGCGCAGGAGCTTCTCGGCCTCCGCGGCCTTGACGTAGCTCAGCCGGAAGACGCGGGTCACCGGCTCCGGCTTCCCGTCCTCAGAGAGGCGCTTCAGCCCCTCCGGCGTGGAGATGTAGAAGAACGGCCCCATGCGGCGGAAGTCGAAGCCGTTCGGGAGCAGGAGGGCCCGGAGCGCGTCCTCCAGCGGCACGTCGTAGAGGTTCACGAAGACGCGTCCCGTGACCTCCTTCCCCGCGATCAGGTTCAGGCGGTGCTCGGTGGAGAGCAGCTCGAGCACCGCCGCGATGTCGGCGTCCTGGGCGCGGAGCGTGATCCGGGGCAGCGGCGAGGGGACCACCGGGTCGCCCGGCGGCGCGGCCAGGAGCGCGCTCCCGAGGAGCAGGATCAGGGCGTTCATGGTCTTCTCCTGAGGGTCAGCGTGTGCTCGCTCCTCTTCCCCCGGAGCACCAGCGCGCCCTCCGTGATCCGGACCACCACGAACCCCCCCACGGCGTCTCCCACGCGCACCGTCCGGCTCCCCAGCCGGGCGACGCGGCGCGACCCCGCCACCAGGATCGAGTGCAGGACGAACTCGGGGCCCGCGGGCCGCGCCTCCGGCTCGCTGGGCGCGGATGCGGCCGGCGCGCCCGCGGGGGGCGCCGCCTCGACCCGGAGCTCGCGCAGGATCCAAGGGTCCTGCCCGGGCTTCAGCCCGACCTGTTCGGGGAGCCGCTCGGCGTCCCGGAGCTCGTCCTCGATCTGGCGCTCGGAGGCGATGGGCCCCGAGGTCGCCTCGGCCGTCGCCTCGCTCGGCGCCGCCTCCAACCGGGCGCCCGTTGCCCCCGGGCGGGACCCGAGCATCGGGACCCACACGTAGATGCCGACCACGAAGAGGACCAGGAGGAGCGCGGTGCGCGCGGCGCTCTTCTTGAGGTCCTTCTCCAGGCGGCCGAGCCAGCCCCGGAGGAGCCGGGCGCGAGTGCTCACGACCCCTCCCTGGCGAGGTAGACCGAGATCACGGTCTTGACCTTGAGCTTGCCGTCCAGGTCGGGGTTCGAGACCAGCACGGTGTTGGCGCGCACCAGGCGGTCGAGCCGCTCGAGCGACTGGACGAACCGATAGAAGTCCGGGAACGAGCCGCGGAGATCGATCTCGACCGGGAGCTCCCAGAAGGTCTCCCCCTTCACCATCGGCTGGGGCTTCACGAGGTCCAGCATCACGCCGGTCCTCGCGCCGATCCCGTGCAGCTCCTCGAGCAGGTTCTCCAGGTCCACCGACGGGGGCAGGCGGCGGTTGAGCCGCGCCAGCGCCGCCTCGTAGCGGGTGATGGTCTCCTGGATCTCGTGGAGGCCCTGGGCGTGGAACTGGTCCTTCTGGATCTCGGACTGGAGGCGGCGGAGGTTCCCCTGCAGCGCCCGCACGCGGTCCGCGGCCGGCTGGTAGACCAGCCGGAAGTAGAGGAAGACGCCGCCGCCCAGGATGAGGACGAGGATCACCTCGGCCCGCCGGAGCGTGCGGCGGGACTCCGAGCCTCGGGCACCGAGCTTCGGCATCAGGCCTTCACCTTGAAGCGGATCTCGAACCGCTTCAGGTCCTCCCCCTTCCGCTCCAGGTTCTTCGAGTAGACGAATTCGAGGTCCTCGAAGAGCTTCATGTTCGCCAACCGCGCGATCAGGGCCGCCAGCTCGAGGTGGCTCGGCGCGCCCCCCTCGACGACGACCTGCGGCGCAGTCTGGCCGGGGGCCAGGTCGCGGCCGGGCTTCGACGCGGCCGATGCGGCGGGGCGGAGCGAGCACGAGAGGAGCACGACCCTCTCGGGCACCACGTTGACCAGCTCCCCCAGCGTGCGCGAGGACAGCGGCTGGCCGAGCAGCCGCGCGATCACCCCCGCGGTCTCGCGCAGCTCCTGCTCGCGGCGCCTCTGGAGCGCGAGCTGGCCCAGCCGGGCCTTGAGGCCCTGCACCTTCTCCTCGGCGCAGCCCTTCTGGAGCCCGAGGAGCCCGAGCCTCCGGTGCAGGAGCCCGTTCGCGCCCGCCAGCGTGGCCACGACGGCCGCGATCAGCACGATCCTGAGGCGGAGGAGACTGCGCCTCGTTCGCGCGTCGCGGATCGCGTCGGGCAGGAAATCGATGTCGTGCCGGGGGTTCATCGTGGCGGCCGGCGGCGGGCTCATGACGCGAGGTCCTTGAAGGCCAGCCCAAGGCCCACGCCCCAAAGGGCGGGGAACGGGCCGACGTCCACGCCCTCGCGCACGCCCAGGGCGCGCAGCGGGTTCCCGAGCGTCACCGGCACGCCGGTCCGCTCCATCAGCACCCGGCGGAGGCCGACGGTCGCCGCCGCTCCGCCCGTGAGCGTGAGCCGCCCGACCTTGATCCCGGGGAAGGTGCCGTGAAAGTAGCGCAGGCAGTTCAGCACCTCGGAGGCGAGCTGCGTGAACTGCGTGCGGAGCGACCGGAAGAGCGTCGCCGAGAGCGCGTCGTCCTGGAGGAGCTGCTCCCAGAGCGCCGGCTCCGCCTCGTCCGCGTCGCGACGCGCGGCGGAGGCGCGGCGCAGCGCCTCGAGCTGCTCCTCGCGGAGCCCGGTCTCCTGGAGCGCGGTCTTGTCGAAGTCGGCGCCGCCGCGCGCCAGCGTCTTGATGAACACGGGGCGCCCGTCGCCGGAGATCACGACGCGCGTCCCGCCATAGCCCACGTCCACGAAGGCCGCGACGTCGGAGCGCTCGCTCGAGCGCCGCGAGGGGCGCACGAAGCAGCGGTGGAGCGCGCAGGTGTCCAGGTCGAGCCCCACGGGGACGAGGTGCATCCGGCGGAGCATCCGGACCTTGGACTGGACGACCTCCTCGGCCGCGGCCACCACGATGACTTCGACCATCGCCTCGCCGCGCTCCGTGGTCTCGCCCGCAACGATGAACCGGACCGTCGCCTGGCGCAGCAGCTCGGGCAGGTGCTCCTCGACCTCCCGGCGCACGGCGGCGGTCAGGTCTCCCTCATGGTCGCGCGGAAGCCGCACGTGCCGGACCAGCACCTGGTCGCCCGACAGGCAGGCCACCGCCTCGCGGCCGTGGAACCGGACGTCGCGGCGGAGCGAGCGCACCGCCTCGACAGCGTCCTCCTCCGCCTGCGTGTGCGAGCGGTGGGGCGAGGAGAAGCGGTGACGGGCCAGCGCGCAGACCTCGGTCTCGTCCCCCTCGCGGACGACCTGCACCAGCTTCACCGACTCGAGGCCCACGTCGACCCCGATGGGAGAGAAGCGGCGGCGGTGGAGGAGCATCAGCGGCCTCCGGGGGGGCGCGGAGCGCCGGGCTCCGGCGCGGGCGGCGAGAGCCGCTGCCCGATCGTCTCCAGGCGGCGGTCGATCGACCTGAGGAGCGCGATCATCTCGGCCCGCTGCTCCGCGGGGTTGGCGGCACCCTCGGAGCGCGCCCAGGCCTTCCGCTCGAGGCCGATCACGAGGCAGACCAGGGCCAGGAGCAGGAGGGCGGCGGCCATCCAGAACCGGGCCGGCTCGGGGGTCTTCATCGTTCGTGTGCTCTCAACGTGACCAGGCGCGCCACCTCGGTGTCTCCGAGCCGCACCACGATCCGGATGCGGACGAGGTCCGTCGAGAGAGGCGCGACCACCACGGAGGGGTCCACCGGATCCACGGATTCCACCAGGACCTCCTGGGACCAACCGACCAGGTCGGTCATCACCTCCAGGCGCGAGTTGATCGGAGGACTGAAGACCTGGCCGTTGAAGTCGTCCAGGTCGTCGTACTGCGCCACCGAGCCCTCCCCCGGCTCCGGTCCGTAGACCGGGTCCTCGGCGTCCTCCGTGGTCTTCGTCTCCAGGAGGTCGCGGAGCTCCTGGGCCACGCTCTTACCCGTGAGCCGCTCGAGCGCCGCGGCGTCGGTCCGCGTGCCCGCCCCGAGCAGCAGGAGCCCGGCCGCGATCGCGGTGCCCACCACGATGGTGGCGATCAACGCCTCCAGGTAGGTGAACCCGGCCGATCGCGACCGGCCCCCGAGCGGCGTCACGGCAACCTCCGGTCGTCCCGCGGCTACAGGTCGAAGAGCCGCGAGCCGTCCGGCGCGTTGCCCGCGCTGTTGCAGCGGAGCTCGCCGGTCTGGGGCTTGAAGACCCAGCCGGTCGAGTCGTCCCCGGCCGTCGGCATCGCCGTTCCGTCCGTGATGATCAGCACCGTGTTCAAGTCGTTGAACGTGTTCTTGGGCAAGTCGCCCTTGAGGTACGGGCCGAACGCGTAGCCCGAGGTCCCGGGCGCCGCCGTGCTCCCGTCCTTCTTCGAGGCCTTGAGCATCTGGTCGCGGACGAGCGCCGCCGTGGGCGTCCCGCCGCCGACCGGATAGCCGGGGTAGAGGTTGTTGTGCTGGGCCTTGTAGAGCTCCGTCGCGGAGCGCATGGCCTGGAGGTTCTGGGTCAGGTTCGCTACCTGGGCGTCGGCGGTGCTGTTGGTGAACTGCGGGATCACCACCGCGGCGAGGATGCCGAGGATGATGACGACGATCAGCAGCTCCACCAACGTGAACCCGTCGGTGCGCGTCCTCATGGTGCTTCTCCTAGTCGGGTTGCCGTGGGGAGGGGGGAGACAATGGTCCCCGTATCCCCGCCATCCATCATCGGTTGTGGCGGACGCTGGCTTTAGTCCTCCCGGGAATCCTCGTCCCTCCGGGCCAGCGGGAGGGCGATCCGGAAATGGGCCCCCGGGGACCGGTCGAGGAGGGTCAGGCGGCCCCCGTGGGCCTCGGCCAGGTTCTTGGCGATGGCCAGCCCCAGCCCCGTCCCCTCGTCCTTGCCCGAGGTCACGAACGGATCAAAGAGCCGATCCCTCAGCTCGGGCGGGACACCGGGCCCATCGTCCCCCACGTCGATCCACGCCTCGTCGCCCCCCACCCCGCCGGAGAGCCGGACCTCGCCCCCCGGCCGGGTCGCCTCCAGCGCGTTCCTGGCCAGGTTCATGACCACCCGCTCGATCCGGGCCCGGTCCACGCGGACCGCTCCGCTGGAGGGGCGGATCGTTTCGAGACGACACTTCCCGGCCAGGACCAGGGGTCCGACGCACGCGGCCAGCGCGTCGAAGAGCTCCGGAAACGTCCACGGCTCCGGCTTCAGCGCCACGCTCCGGCCTCGCGCGTACTCCAGGATCTCAGTCACGAGCTCCTGGAGGCGGCCTCCGGCCTCCCGCATGGTGCGGGCGTACCGGCCGACGTCGGCCGGGGCGAGCTGGCCGGCCGCGCCTTCGAGCAGCTCGGCGTATCCCGAGAGCACGGTGATCGGCCCCTTGAGGTCGTGGACGATCTTCCCCGCCATCCCACCGATCGTGGCCAGGCGCTCCGACTGGACCAGTTCGGCCTGCGTCGCGCGGACCTCTTCCAGGGCCCTCTCGAGGCGGCGGTTCTTCTCGTGGACCTCCTCGGCCCGCCTCAGGTTCTCCAGCGCGACCGCGCCCTGCGCGGCCAGCGCCATCGCGAGCTTGAGGTCCACCGAGGTGAACGGCTCCTTCCGGTCGGCGAGCACGAGCGCGCCCAGCCCTTCCTCGGTCCCGAGCAGCGGGACCACGAGCACGTTGGCGAGGCCGCCCTGCGGATCGGGGTCGTTCCGGAAGAGCGGCCGCGCCGGGACGACGCACCGCTCGTGGAAGCCGGGCGGGACCTCGTCGAGGCCCTGCCCGGCCAGGATCGCGCCCTCCGGTCCGAGGAAGGCGCCGCGGGTCGCCTGGGTCATGTCCAGCCCTTCCTCGAGAATCAGCCGCGCGACCTTGCGCGGCTCGCGCTGGCGCGCGAGCTGGCCCGCCGAGCGGTAGAGACAGGAGAGCGTCTCGTAGGAGCGGAGCAGCTCCTGGGTGACGCTCTCCAGCTTCCGCCGGTATTCCTGGTCGCCGTGCGCTTCCATCAATCCTCCGGAAGCACCACGTTCACCAGCCCCCAGTTCGACACCTCTACGCGGTACTCCCGGGCCCCGGAGACCAACGTGGCCGACCCCGCCGCCGAGGGCGAGCCGTCCGCGTCGAAGCTCACCACCGGCTGGTCCCCGAAGACCGCGGCCGTGAGCTGGATCCCCTGGAAGTGGGGCTCCACGTCGAAGCGCGTCTCCGCGGGACGGTGGGTCAGGGGATCGAGGAGCGGTACCCACTCCGTCGCGCTCCACTGCTCGAGCCGGTAGCGGTTCCCCGGCAGATCGAAGACCGCGCGGTGCGGCCGTCCCGAGGCCAGCGCCAGACCCCGGACGAACTCCAGGTCCGAGCGCAGGCATCCGACGGCCGCGACGCCCCGCACGTCCAGGAGGTTGGAGAGCGCGGGGAGCGCGACCGTGGAAAGGAGCGCCAGGATCGCGATCGAGACCAGGAGCTCGACCAGCGTGAAGCCCGATGCGCGTCTCATTCGCGCACTCCCATCGAGCCCGGATCGAGCTCCCAGGGGCTCGACGAGATGAAGCCGAGCACCCGGTCGTTCTCGAGCGCCGGATCGCTCTGGAAGAGGGGCGACTCCCCCAGCGTCAGGCTGGTCCCGATCAGGCAGCCCCGGATCGTCCCGCTCCCGCGCAGGACGACTCCGGCGGAGCCCCAGGCGATCCCCGCGATCTCGGAGGCATGCACGTCGTCGTCGTCGCCGTCTCCGTTGTAGTCGATGCCGTCGCCGAATTCGTTGAGCACATCCGAGAGCCGGATCGTCATCGGGCCCCCGTAGCAGAGAAGCGTGGGGTAGATGGTGTCGTGGCGCTCGAAGTGGACTCCGTCCTCGACCGAGAGCCCGGCGCAGTTCCGCGCCACGAGCATCCCGCGCAGGAAGGACCGGCGGATCCTGAGGCTCTTCCCGAGGCAGTCGATGGTGTAGCGCCCGCCGGGACCGGGGGTGGGGCCGAGCGAGTTCAGGGTGGAGGTCAGCGCCGCGTGCTCCATCAGGAGCGTGCCGGGCGTCGGCTCGGGAAGACCCGTGAGCGGGGTGCAGCGCGCCGCGAAGAAGGCGGCGGAGGGCGCGAGGGCCGGGAGCGCCCCGGACACCCGGACGACCTGCGCCGGCAGGATCAGGGAGGTGACCAGCGCGCCGTCGGGCGCCGTGACCTGGCCTCCGAAGAGGATCGGGGCCGTGGCATTCACGTCCCCGTGCGACCGGAGGAGCGCGTTCGCGACGTTGGCGCCGCTCTCGAACGTGATCACGCCAAAGGCGCAGCCGTGGTACGCGAGCGAGGGGTGCGGGACGGGACGGGCGGTGCCGGTGACCGTGTCCAGCGTCTCGTTGCGGACGCCCGTCGAGACGAGCGCGCGGGTCAGCTCGGTGATTGACTGGGCGACGACCTTGAAGGTCCCGCCCTCCGGGTCGGGGGCCACGTTCTCGGCCGCGGTCCAGGAGGAGTCGAGGCCGAGGCGGACGCACGCATACTCCAGGCCCGCGCCCGAGAGGTACTGGGCCTCCGCGCCGTCGGCGATCCGGACCGCCACCATGAGCCGCCGGGAGGCGTCGTGGCTGAGCGACATCGCCGCCGTCAGCACGAGCAGCATCGTGAGCAGGGCCAGCACGAGCACCGAGCCTCGCTCGTCGCGCGCGGTCATGGGCGCCTCGACTTCACCTGGCGGACCGCGACCGCCGATTTCCGGATGCTGGCCGCCGATCGCCCGGCGGCCTCCGGGCCGAGGTTCGTCGCCGCCGGGACCGAAGTGCGGACGCCCGTGAGATAGCTGATGGTCTGGGTCTGGTGCGTCGTGGTGGTCTGGACCTCGCGGGCCACGATCGAGTGGCGCATCTGCTTCAGCTCCGCGACGAGGGCGGTGGACCAGCTCTGCCCGGTGTTCGAGGTCCAGGCGGCAAACGTGAGGAGCTCCGGGACGCCCAACGAGAGCGCGGTCTTGAGCCGCACCCGGCACGAGATGCCGCTGCCGGCCGAGCGGAGGATCAGCACGTGCGGCCTCCCGGCGCGGATCACGCGCTGCATGGTGAAGGTCACGGTGAGATCGCTCAGGGACGTCGAGATCGAGGAGTTGGGGATCCGGACCGAGGCGACCGGGGTCCCGAAGGGGCGCGGGTCCAGGAGCCCCTGGGCCTCGTAGATCTCGACCCAGGTGTCGTCGGTTCCCTGTCGCTCGAGCTCCAGGGTCGCGGAATGGAAGGTGACGTTCCCGCCGGTCAGGTTCAGGAGCACGAAATAGGTCCCGGCCCAACTGGAAGCGTTGATCGTGTACCACGTGCTCCCGAGCCCGAGCGAGCCCAGCGGGAAGTTCAGGAAGACCGAGACGTTGATGTCCCGGAGGGAGAGTCCCGTGTTGAGGACCGTGCGCGCGACGGTTTCGATCTTCTTGTCGAACCGGAGCCCGGCGGCGCCCTCCAGGAACGGCTCCGTGATCATGCCGTCCGACCTGACCAGCGTGTCGCCGGCCAGCGAGTAGGTCAGGTTGCGCCCCAGGCGGTCGGTGAAGGCGACCGTGCCCGTGTCCGGCACGGAGACGTTGGTCGCGAGCCGCAGCTCGCGCGCCATCCGGTGCAGCTGCTCCTGCATGCGGCCGACCCGCGCGTTCTCGCGGCTGTGCGCGGGGACGTCCGCCAGCGCGAGGTGCAGCGTGAAGAGCCCGCCCGCGCTCAGCACGGCCACGACCGCGATCATGGCCAGGAGCTCCACCAGGGCGAATCCGGTTCCTCGGTGTTGCGTTCTCATCGGAGCGTCCTCGAAAGGGTGAAGATCGGGAGCATGAGCGAGATCGCGATGAAGCCCACGACCCCCCCGACGGCCACGACCATCAGGGGCTCTAGCAGCGCGGTGACCTCCTTGAGGGCGCGCTGGACCTGGCCCTGGTAGTAGTCGGCGGCGCGCTCCAGGACGTCCTCGAGGCGGCCGGCCTCCTCGCCGACGGCGACCATCTGGACCAGTGGGCCGGGGACCAGGGAGGAGCCGATCAGCGCCTCGTGCACGCGCCCGCCGTCCCGGACGCGGTCGGCCACCCGGCGCCAGAGCTCGGCGTACTGCGCGTTGCCCGCGATCTTCTCGCCGATCCGGAGCGAGGGGAGCACGGGCACGCCCCCCCGGAGCAGGACCGCCAACGCCCCGAGCGAGCGGGCCAGCGCGGTCCGGCGGAAGAGCCCGCCGAGCAGGGGGAGACGGAGCTTAACGCCGTCCAGGAGCCGGCGTCCGGCCGGCCGCCGCAGGAAGACCACCAGCGCCGCGAGCAGCACCACGGCGCCGGGGACCAGCGCCAGCGCGTGCTCGGTCAGCATCCGGCTGGCCCAGAGCAGCACCTTCGTGCTCACCGGCAGCGCGCCTTCCTTGCCGGAGAAGAAGACCTGGAAGCGGGGGATGATGAACGTGAGCATGAAGACGAGCACGACGCCCGAGAGGACCAGCATGAGCGCGGGATAGGCCATCGCGGCGCGCACGCGTCCCACCAGCTCGGCCTGGTGCTCGAGGAAGCCGGCCACCCGGCGGAGCGACGGTCCCACGGTGCCCGAGGTCTCACCCACGCGGACCATCTGGACCGCGAACTCGGGGAAGACCGCGGGACGGCGCTCCAGAGCGATCGAGAGCGAGGCGCCGCCCTGGACGTCGTCGCGCACCCCCTCCAGCACCCGTCGGAAGGGCGCGCTCCGCGCCTGGCCCGCGAGCCCGTCGAGGGCCGGAGCGACCGGGACGCCTGACTCGAGCAGGATCGAGAGCTGCGAGAAGAAGGGCTCCAGCTCCCTCCGCGAGGCCCGGACCCGCGCCTGGAGGGGCGCCTCGGCGGCCGGCTTGTCCACGTGGAAGCCGTCGGCCCCCACGAGCCCGTCCAGGCGGAAGGGGTCCGCCGCCCCGGCCGCCGCGGCGCCGCGCCCGCGGGGACGCGGCGTGTGGTCGAGGTCCTCGACCCCTTCCAGCGCCCGTCCCCAGCCCTTCCTCACGCCTGCGTCCATGCTCCTACTCCGTCAGCCGGAGGACCTCCTCCAGCGTCGTGATCCCTTCGCGGGCCTTGGCCAGGCCGTCCTGCCGGATCGGGACCATCCCCTGCTCGCGCGCGCGGCGGCGGATCTCGGCGAGATCGGCGCCCGCCGTGATCCGGTCCCGGAAGACGTCGTCCAGGACCAGGAGCTCGTAGATCCCGATGCGGCCCGAGAACCCGGTGCGGCGGCACTCCACGCAGCCGCGTCCGCGGAAGAGCCGGTCCACCTCCAGGCCCACCTCGGCGAAGCGGGCGCGGACCTCGGGGCGCACCGTGACCTCGGTGCGGCACGCCGGACAGATGCGCCGCACGAGACGCTGCGCCAGCACCCCGAGCAGCGAGGCGCCGATGAGGTAGGGCTCGACCCCCATATGCATGAGCCGCGTGACCGCTCCCGCCGCGTCGTTGGTGTGCAGCGTGCTCAACACCAGGTGCCCGGTGAGGGACGCCTGGACCGCAAGCGCCGCGGTCTCGCCGTCGCGGATCTCGCCGACCAGGACCACGTCCGGGTCCTGTCGGAGGATGGCGCGGAGCGCGCCCGAGAAGCTCATCCCGGTCTTGCTGTTGATCTGGATCTGGTTGATGGTCTTGACCTGGTACTCGATCGGGTCCTCGACCGTGCAGACGTTGCGGCTCGGGTCGTTGATCGCGAGCAGGATCGAGTAGAGCGTGGTGGTCTTCCCGCTCCCGGTCGGTCCGGTGACCAGGACCAGGCCGTTGGGCTTCCGCACCAGCTTCTCGAACCGCTCGAGGCTCTCCCGGCTGAGGCCCAGCTTGGCCAGGTCGAGCAGCGTGTGGTCCCGGTCCAGCACGCGGATCACGACCTTCTCCCCGTGGTAGACCGGGATCGTCGAGATGCGGAGGTCGATCGAACGCCCCTCCATCAGCACGCGCATCCGGCCGTCCTGGGGGACGCGGCGCTCGCTGATGTCCAGGTTGGCCATGACCTTGATGCGGGACACGATCGCGGCCTGCATCTGCGCGGGCGGGCGCAGCGTCTCGAAGAGGAGCCCGTCCACGCGGGTGCGGACGCGGAGCTGGGACTCTCCCGGCTCCACGTGGATGTCCGAGGCGCCCTCCTTGATCGCGCGGTAGAGGATGTAGTTCACCAGCCGGACGACCGGGGAGAGGCCCGCGACCTCCTTGAGGTCGGCGAACTCGTGGATCCGCTCCTCGATGACCTGGACGTCGTCCTCGCGGATGTCCTCGATGATGTTGTCGATCCCGAACGCGTTCTGGTTCAGGACCGCGCTCTTGATGGCCTCCGCGATCTCGTCCGCCCGGCACAGGACCGGCTGGACCGCGCAGTTCGTCATCCGGCGCATCTCGTCGATGACGAAGATGTTGGTCGGGTCCGCCATCGCGACCGTGAGCGTCTCCTCGACGCGGAAGAGCGGGAGCACCGTGTGCTTCTCGAGGAACTTCTGGGGGAGGACGTCGGTGACCGTGAAGTCGATGACGTGCTTGGTCAGCGGGGCATAGGGGACCTCGTACTGCCGGGCCAGCGCCTCGAGCAGCTGCTCCTCGGAGATCAGGCCGAGCCGGACCAGGGTCTCGCCGAGGCGCTCCAGCGGGTTGGCGCGCTTCTCGTGCAGCGCCTCCTGGAGCTGCGCCTCGGTGATCGTCCCTTCGTCGAGCAGGATCTTCCCCAGGACGAGGGGTTGGGTCGGGCCCGCCACCAGCATGTCGATCACCTCTCCGCCGAGACGGGCGAGAGGTCGCGGGGGCCGGGGAGCCCCTGGCGGGCGGCCCGCACGGCCTCCTCGAGCGTCTCGTGGACCTCGAAGTTCGGGAGGAGGCGGGTGATGCGGAGGACCGTCAGCACGTTCGGGGTCACGCCGAAGAGACGCGCGGGGAGACCACGATCGCGCATCATCCGCGAGACCTGGAGCAGCGTCTCGAGCCCCTTGGAGTCCACGCGCCCCACGCCGGCCAGCCCGAGGACCGCCACCGCGGCGCCCTCCTCGCTTCGGAAGTGCTGTTCGACGGCCGTCTCCAGCTCCGGGGCGTACTCGCGCGTCAGCTCCCCGTGGAACGAGAACGCCGCCACGGACCCGATGCGCTCGAGCTGGACGCTCATGCCGGCACCGCTCCCGCCGGGACGCGCGTGGGAACGCTCACGATCTCAGCGCCCACGATGGCCGCGAGCCCGGCCAGCGTGAAGGGCTTGGCCAGGAAGCCGCGGGCGCGCGCCCGGAGGCGGTCGACCTCTTCGTCCGCGCGGCCCGACATCAGCACGACGGGGAGGCCGGTCGCGGTCATCCGGGTGACCGCGTCCTCGGGCGTGACGCCGGGGAGCGTCAGGTCCAGGAGGACGAGGGAGGGCCGGATCCGGGCGGCCAGCGCAAGCCCCTCGGCGACGTTCGCGGCGGTCACGACCTCCAGTCCCTGCAGCGAGAGGAAGTCGCGGGCCAGCATGCGGATCGTGGCCTGATCGTCCACGACGAGGATCACCGGCAGGTCCCCCATTCCCCAGCTCCTCCTCCCCGCGCCCGCTGCGTCATCGTCCCGGCGGAACCGGCCGCTTGAGCTTCCCCGGCGCGGCGTCGCGTCCCGTCGGTCGGTCGGGCGTTGAGATGGCCCGGCCTCCTACTTATATTGCCCCGTTTCCAGCGGGCCGGTCGGTCTCATCGCGCGAAAGGTCCCACAATGCGACGGGCGGTTCCCTTCCTGGCGGCCGTGGCGGCGCTTCCGGGGTGCTGCATCTTCTGCGGCAAGCCGGGACCACCGCCCGACCATTTCTCGCTCCGGACCCCCGAGGACACGGTCGAGTCGTTCCGGAAGGCGCTCCAGCAGAGCGATCAGTCCTCGGAGTTCCGGTGCCTCGCCCAACGGTTCCTCGAGGAGAACAACGTGGGCTGGGGGGACTACCGGCTGGGCCGCGAGCGGTTCTTCGCGAAGAATCAGGACCTCGTGCAGGTGATCCAGACGGCGAAGATCACCGAGCTCCGTCCCATCCAGGCCGACGAGGAGCTCGGCCGGAGGCTGAAGCTCGGGACGACCCCGCAGCACCCGGGCGCCATGCTCGTCCGCCTGGAGGGCACGTCCCGCCAGACCGTGGAGCTCGTGCTGCTCAACGAGCCGGGCTACGACGTCTGGGTCGAAGGAGACCCCAACCCATCCGAGGGCGCGGGTCCGCGCCCCCACGACGCGCTCCAGTTCGAAGGGGAGAAGGGCGCCGAGCTCCGCTACCGGCTCAAGGCGGACGACGTGGGCGGTTCGAAACGGATCACCGAGGTCCGGGTGGCGGACCGCTGGCGCTTCTACGGCATCGTGAACGCGAGCCCCGAGATCCAGAAACGAATCGAGGGATGAAGATGAAACGCGTGTATTTCTTCGGCGGAGGGAAGGCGGACGGCAACGCCCGGATGAAGGAGCTCCTGGGCGGGAAGGGCGCCAACCTCGCCGAGATGACCAACCTCGGGCTCCCGGTCCCCCCCGGCTTCACGATCACCACCGAGGTCTGCGACCTCTACTACAAGGAGGGGCGGAAGCTCCCCTCCGGGCTCGACGCGGAGGTGGCCGAGAGCCTGGCGCGGCTCGAGGACCTGCAGAAGACGCGGTTCGGGGACGGAGAGCGGCCGCTCCTCGTGTCCGTGCGGAGCGGCGCGGCTTCGTCGATGCCCGGGATGATGGACACGATCCTCAACCTCGGGCTCACGTCGCGCTCGGTCCAGGGGGTGGCGCGCTGGACCTCGAACGAGCGCTTCGCCTGGGATTCGTACCGCCGTCTCGTGAACATGTTCGGCAACGTCGTGATGGGGATGGGGCACGACGCCTTCGAGCACGAGATGAGCGCGCTCAAGGCGCGCGTGGGCGCGCAGCAGGACACGGACCTGACCGCCGCCCACCTGAAGGAGCTGACCGAGCGCTACAAGACGGTCTACCAGAAGGCCACCGGGGAGGCCTTCCCCGAGGATCCGCGCGCGCAGCTCGCGCGCGCGATCGAGGCGGTCTTCCGCTCGTGGATGAACGAGCGGGCGGTGAAGTACCGCGCGATCCACAAGATCACCGGGCTGCTCGGGACCGCCGTCAACGTGCAGGCGATGGTCTTCGGGAACACCGGCGAGCGTTCGGGGACGGGCGTCTGCTTCACGCGCAACCCGGCCACCGGCGACCCCGAGTTCTACGGCGAGTTCCTGTTCAACGCCCAGGGCGAGGACGTGGTGGCGGGCATCCGGACGCCGCTCCCGATCGAGAGGCTCCAGGAGCGGCTCCCCGACTGCTACCAGGAGCTGCTGCGCTACCGCGAGCTCCTGGAGCGTCACTACCGCGACCTCCAGGACATCGAGTTCACGATCCAGGACGGGAAGCTCTACGTGCTCCAGACCCGGAACGGGAAGCGGACGGGCCGGGCGGCGGTGAAGATCGCCGTGGACCTCCACCGCGAGGGGCTGGTGGACGCGAAAGGCGCCGTGAAGCGCGTATCGCCGCAGCACCTGGACCAGGTCCTGCACCCGACCTTCGATCCCAAGGCCCCGAAGAAGGTGATCGGGAAGGGGCTGCCCGCCTCCCCCGGCGCGGCCACCGGCCGGGTGGTCTTCTTCGCCGACGATGCCGAGGCCTGGACCAAGAAGGGCGAGAAGGTGCTGCTGGTCCGTCACGAGACCTCGCCCGAGGACGTGGGAGGCATGCACGCGGCGCAGGGGATCCTCACGGCCGTGGGAGGCCTGACCTCGCACGCCGCGATCGTGGCGCGCGGGATGGGCAAGACCTGCGTGGTCGGCTGCGGCGACCTGCACATCGACCTCAAGGCCCGGCGGTTCGCCGCGGGCGGCGCGACGGTCTCGGAGGGGGACTGGCTCTCGATCGACGGCGGCACCGGCCAGGTGATCCTGGGGCAGGTCCCCACCGTGCCGCCCACCACCGGCGGCGACCTCGAGAAGCTCCTGGGCCTAGCGGACCAGGAGCGGCGGCTCCGCGTGCGGGCCAACGCCGACACGCCGGAGGACGCGCGCGTGGCGCGGAAGTTCGGCGCCGAGGGGATCGGGCTCTGCCGCACCGAGCACATGTTCTTCGCGCCGGACCGCATCGCGGCGGTGCGTGAGATGATCCTGGCCTCCGACCGTCCGGCGCGGGAGCGGGCGCTGGCCAAGCTCCTCCCCATGCAGCGCTCCGACTTCGAGGGGATCTTCCGGGAGATGGACGGCCTCCCCGTGACCATCCGCCTCCTGGACCCGCCGCTCCACGAGTTCCTCCCCAAGGAGCCCGAGAACCAGCGGGAGATGGCCGAGCTCCTGGGCGTCCGGCCGGAGCAGGTCGCGCGGAAGGTCGAGGCGCTCACCGAGGTGAACCCGATGCTAGGGCACCGTGGATGCCGGTTGGGCATCACCTATCCCGAGATCTACAAGATGCAGATCCGGGCGATCCTGGAGGCGGCGGGGACGGTGCGCGGGGAAGGACGCAAGGTGTTCCCCGAGATCATGATCCCGCTCGTGGGGACGCGCGCCGAGTTCACGATGCTGCTCGACGACGCGCGCGCCGTTGAGAAGGAAGTGCGCGGCCAGGTCCCCTACAGGATCGGGACGATGATCGAGGTGCCGCGGGCCGCGCTCACGGCGAGCGAGATCGCCCAGGAGGCCGAGTTCTTCTCGTTCGGGACCAACGACCTGACCCAGATGACCTTCGGCTTCAGCCGGGACGACATCGGGGTGTTCCTCCCGATCTACGTGGAAAAGGGCATCCTGCCGGAGGACCCGTTCCAGAGCCTGGATTCGTCCGGCGTCGGACGGCTGGTGGAGCTGGCGACGAAGGAAGGGCGGGAGGCGCGGCCGGACCTGAAGGTCGGGATCTGCGGGGAGCACGGAGGCGACCCGGCCTCCATCCAGTTCTGCCACCGCGTGGGGCTGGACTACGTCTCGTGCTCGCCCTTCCGGGTGCCGATCGCGCGCCTCGCCGCGGCGCTCGCGACGATCGATTGAGCAGGCGGCGGGGACGGCGATCAGCCGCCCATCGCGGAGAGGTCCGCCTCGCTGACCTCGAGGTTGGCGTAGCTCGCCTTGACGTCCTCGTGCTCTTCGAGGTCCTCGAGGAGCGCGAGCACCTTCTCGGCCAGGGTCCGGTCGAGCGGGATGGTCATCCGCGGGATCCAGGCCAGCTCCGCGCTCTCGACCGGGATCTTCTGCTCCTCGAGCCCCTTCCTCAGAGAGTCGAAGACCGCCACCTCGCCGGACACCTCGTAGGTCTCGCCGACGGTTTCGACGTTGTCGGCCCCGTGCGCCAGCGCCGCCTCCATCAAGGCCTCCTCGGGGCACGCGTCCTGGCGGATCACGAGCTGGCTCTTCTTGTCGAAGAGGTTGGCGACCGCGGCGAGGTCCGCCATCTTGCCGCCCCGCTTGTCGAACAGGTTCCGGATCTCGCCCGCGGTGCGGGCACGGTTGTCGGTCAGCGCTTCGACGATCACCGCCACCCCACCCGGGCCATACCCTCCGTAGACGCACTCCTCGATCGCCGCTCCGCCGATCTCGCCCGTCCCCCGCTTGATCGCCCGCTCGATGTTGTCCCGCGGCATGTTGGCCTGGCGGGCCTTCTCGATGGCGTACTTGAGCCGGAGGTTCATCTCGGGGTCGCCACCGCCGGTCCGCACGGCCGAGATGATGTGCTTTGCGAGCTTCGAGAAGAGCTTGCCCCGCCGGGCATCGGTGACGCCCTTCTTGTGCTTGATGCTGGCCCAATGGGAATGCCGCGCCATCGTTCGCGCCTCTTTGGGTTCTCGCCGGGTGGGTGGTCGTCCGGAGGGCCCGTTTTATCGGAACCTCGGCCTCGAAAGCAAGGCAGGCCGCTCGGGCCCACTGTGCGGCGCGGCTCTACCTGTAAAGGAAGGACCGGGCGCTCGCGACATCCAGAAATCACTTGATTGAGCGCATTTACGACAGCAGCAACCGTCGGCCATCGCCGACCTGCAAACATTGTTTACATCCCCGGATGTCTCCAGCGGGAGAGATCCCGTGAGCAGCATCGAGCAAATACCTGGGACTTATGTACTTAGACCACCTTTACACGGAATCGCACACCGGCATGGAAGATGCTGCATCTTCGCTCGGCTCATTGAAGGGAAAAAGACAGCGTCGTCCGGGCCGTTCGTGTTGGTGTGTAACGAAAGAAGAAGCAAACCCTTATAATCTGCCCTAGGAAAAACCAGACCGGCCCTTCGACGCTGTTGATACAAAGGAAACCGGGGAGCCTCGAGGCTCCCCGGTTTTTTCGTTTTGGAGAACTCCGCTCAGCGCTTGGAGAACTGAACGCCCCG
>Ga0187892_10006178_pt1 | contig 18066 bp, 10 predicted proteins | sample MA1701073metaG_FD_139345 | JGI IMG/M metagenome (GOLD analysis project Ga0187892, IMG submission 139345) | Bio-ooze microbial communities from a basaltic lava cave in the Kipuka Kanohina Cave System on the Island of Hawaii, USA - MA170107-3 metaG ... | reverse complement strand
GGTTTCATCGGCTCCCCGACGGCACGTTGACGCCGCTGCACGTGCACATGGCGATGGTGGTCGCCCACGACGGGCGGTTTTGGGTGACGATCATCTATCCGTACACGCTCTTGAAGATCGAGCGGAGCAAGTGAAGCGGAAGATGGAAAGATTGGAAGACTGATTCTCGCGCCATGATCCCATTCTTCCATTCTTCCATCCTTCCATCCTTCCACTCTTCCCCTCGCCGCCCATGAAACTCGGCCTCGGCCTCTACCGGCACATGTTGACGCGCGAGAACTTCGTCTTCGCGCGACAGGCGGGCGCGACGCATCTGGTCGTGCATTACGTGGATTACTTCAAGGGCGGCGGTCACGGCGCGCACGACAATCAGCCCACCGGCACCGACCAGGGTTGGGGCCTCGCCGGCGACCCGAACAAACTCTGGACGCTCGAAGAGATCGTCGCGCTCAAGAAAGAGGTCAACGACGCCGGCCTCGAACTGGAGGCGTTCGAGAACTTCGACCCCGCGCACTGGCACGACGTGTTGCTCGACGGCCCGAAGCGCAAGCAACACATCGGGAACGTGAAGACAATCATCCGCCGGCTCGGGCAAGCAGGCATCCCGGTCATGGGCTACAACTTCAGTCTGGCCGGCGTCGCCGGACGGGTCAGCGGTCCGTTCGCGCGCGGCGGCGCGATGTCCGTCGGCATGGACGGCCCGCTCGACACGCCGATGCCCAATGGCATGGTTTGGAACATGATCTACGATCCGCATGTGCCCAAAGGCACGGTGCCCAGCGTCAGCCGGGAAGAACTTTGGAAGCGGCTCGAAAATTTCCTGAGCGAAGTCGTTCCCGTCGCCGAGGAGGCCGATGTGAAACTGGCGGCGCATCCCGATGACCCGCCGTTGCCGACGCTTCGGGGCCAGCCGCGATTGGTGTATCAGCCGCACTACTACCAGAAGCTGCTCGACCTGCGTCCCAGCAAGGCCAACGCACTGGAATTCTGCATCGGCTCGCTGGCGGAGATGACCGAGGGCGACATCTACGAGGTTGTGGACCATTACAGCAAACAGGGCAAGCTGGCGTACGTCCACTTCCGCAACATTCGCGGCAAGGTCCCGCATTACAAGGAGACGTTCGTGGACGACGGCGACGTGGACATGATCCGCGTGCTGCGCATCCTGAAGAAGAACGGCTTCGACGGCGTGCTCATCCCCGATCACACCCCGCAGATGGCGTGCGCGGCCCCGTGGCACGCCGGCATGGCGTACGCGCTCGGGTTCATGCAGGCGGCGTTGCGGGTGATCTGAACGAGAACACCACACAGCGGAACGGAGCGGTCCGCGCGCTGACGGCGTCCACGGCTGGGTTCACCAACTTCGAGGGGACATTGGTGAAGGCGGCTCGATGAAAGACGATGAAACTCCCGCGACCGGCCGCAGGCCGGTGATTCTCTCCGCTTCCGCAAGCGCGTCTCACCCCGGCGTTTGCGGTGGAGGCCCCGCAGCCGTGGATCGAGCGACGCCCCGAGAGCGCACCATTTCCGCCACGCGGAAACACATCGGCGGCACCGCGATCGTGAGTAGCGCCAGCACAAGCACGGTGATCTGCTGGCTGCGGACGAACGCGCGGATTGGCAGTTGGATGCTCGGGATCAGCGCCTCTCGCACGAAATAGGCGGAGAGTTCATTCCTTGCAATCGTGTTCACGCTGCCCGCGCGAGCCGCCTCGGCCGGCAGACCGTCCAAAGCTGCCTGGAGCAGTTTGAACCACTTGCGCTTGCCGAGTTGGTCTTGCACCGTCTTCTTCACGAGGGCTTTTCCAAACATGTCGAGGAACCAATTCAGAATCCTCTCACCGGCGCGGCCCTTCCACTGGGGAAACTTCCCCAAGGCTCGTTGTTTGGCTTCATCGATCACCTGCTGCATCGTTTTGTCGGTGATGCCATCCAATCGCCGCAAGAACTCAGGCACATCCAACTCCCCGGCGCCCGCTCGGAACGCCTCGATCTCCGCCTTGGCGAAACCGTTCGACGCGACCGACTCCGGTTCCGTCAGATCGGTCCCATACAGATGCACGATCGCCATGACATCCGCTGCCACCTCGCCGATCCGGGGAAACACCTCGGTCGCAAGCTGGCTCTTATGCAGCACGACGTCGGTCCCGCGCCAGACGCCGTGGAAGAAACCGATCGTCCCTGCGAACAGCGTGCAGAGCGCCAGCATCGTCACGAGCGTCAGGACGCGCATCCACCGGGCATGCTTCCATTCCCAGCGATACGCGCCGAGTGCCCGAAGCCCGAAGAACGCCGCCAGCGCCACGATCAAACCGAGCACCGCGCCGAGCACCGTCCATTTCGTCGTCTCCCAGATAAACTCCTTGCCGTGGCTCTTGAGGATTTCTTCCACGATGCGGTTGGTCGTCCCTCCGCCCCAACGGCCGGCGCAGCCGCAAAGCAGAAGGCAAACGGCGGCGAAAAGAAACTGAAAGAGTCGGCACCATTTCATTGAACCGCGAGAAAATGAATGTGGGAGCGGCCTCAGCGCCGCGACCGGCAGGCTCTCAACCCTCCACTCCGGTCGCGGCGCTGAGGCCGCTCCCCCGTTCAGTCCTCCCTCGAAGGAGGGATATTTCACGCGATCAACCCCACCGGCTTGAACTGGTGCTGCGGCAACACTGTCTCCAGGTGCGGGTTGCCGAGATGCACGCGCACGAGTTCGGCGAACACGTCGCGGAAATCCGTCGTATGCAGCAAGTCCCGGCCTTCGTGCAGCTTCTCCTTGGCGAGGCCCGGCCAGTTCGCGATCACCTTGCGCGGTTTGCCGTTGCCGGCCTTCGACACGGGGCCGCCGAGCGCCAGCATGCAGTTCGCCCAGCCGTGGTCGGTGCCGCGGCTGCCGTTCTCCGCGGCGGTGCGCCCGAAATCGCTCATCGTCACCAGCAACACGTCGTCCATGCGCCCTTCGAGGTCGGCGGCGAACGCCGCGAGCGACTCGGCGAGACCCTGCACCAAGTTGCCATACGGCCCGCCCGCGCCGCCCTGATTGTTGTGCGTGTCCCAGCCGCCGTAATCCACCTCCGCGACCTCGAGGCCGATGTTGGCGCGGACCAGCCTCGCGACCGTCTGCATGGCGCGACCGAGCGGCGTCTCGGGATACTTCGCCTTCGACTCGTACTTCTGCGACGCGACCGAGTTCAACACGCGCAATCCTTCCAACGTCGTGCTCGCGGTCTGCGCGAGCAGATCGCGCGCGGCGGCAGTGTGCTGCTTCGGGTCCGCGCAATACGCGTGCTCGAGCGCCGCCGCGACCGTGTCCTGATTCCCGCCGGCGTCGGGCATGGCGAGATCGGTCAACCCGCGGAACGCATACGCGGGCGCTTTACCCCGCAGGATGCGCGGCAACGAATCGCCGATCGAGACCGCGCGGATGACGCCGCGTCCCTGCGAGGTCGCCAGGTGACGATTCAGCCAGCCGTCCGAGTGGACGGTGTTGCCGACGACGCCCGTTTCCCACACGTCCTGCTCCTCGAAATGCGAGCGCGTGTTTTTGTCGTAACCGACCGCGTGCAACGCCGCGAGTTGCCCGGACTGGAACAGCGGCATCAGCGCGGCGCCGCGCGGATGCAAGCCGAAGGACCCGTCCAGATCGAGCGCGCCGTCCGGCTTGCCCGGCTCGGCAATCGCGAGCGACCGGCGCAGTTCGTAGTACGGCGCTTCGGCGAACGGCACGATCAGATTCAATCCGTCCACGCCGCCGCGGAGGAAGATGACCACGAGCGTCTTGCCGGCGTGGACCTTCGGCGCGGTGGCCGGGGTGTCAGCCAGCAGTCGGATCGGCGCGACGCCGCAGTACGTCGCGAGCGCGCCGGTGGTTTTCAGGAAATAGCGACGGGTCATGTTCATGAGGAACTCCGTTTCAACATTGCCTTTCCGATCGTCCTCGTCCTCGAATATCCGGACCTTCGATTACGAGGACGAGGACGACGAGGACGAAAAACAACGGACATTTCAACCTTTGGCCGGATCATCGTGTGCCGCTTCTCATCGTAAGTTCGCCTCCGGCAACTGCGCCACGAAGGTCGCTGTCTGCAGCGTTTGCTCCCAGCTTTTGCCTTTCGCCGCGGCGAACACGTCGAGTGCGGCTTTATTGGATGCGTCGGCCAACACCTGGCCGGTAAGCCGCAACGCCACTGCGTCCACCACGTCCTGGCGCCACTCGTTCGGGTCCGGCTTGCTCGGTGAGTGCCACGGCCCGGGCACCAGCCGGTTCAACGACCAGCGCGCTTGCTGAGCGAACCGCCAGCGTTGCATCAGCGCGTTCGAGTCGGCGTACGACGGATCGTCGTCGGGATAGCCGTTCGGCATTGCGTGGTCGAAGACGCCCATGCCGCTCTTGAGCAGAAAATCGGCGAGGCCCCACGGGTTGGCGTCGCCGCAAGCGCGGGACAATCCGATGCCGTAATCCATCGGCGTGTTCAAGCGCGCGGGCAGGTTCGGATCCCAAAACCCGGGATGCTCCGCCAGCGCGAGCAGGACGGCTTTCATGCCGCCGCCGGTCTCGTGGAACACTTTCGCCAGGTCGTCCACCATGCGTTCCGGCGCTTCTGTCGAAACGTAATGGTCCGCGAGCTTGCGGCAAACGAACCGCGCCGTGCTCGGGTGCGCCGCGAGGACTTCGAGCGCGAACCGCACGCGATCGTACCGTTGCGATGGCGGGCATTCCGCGAACGACGCGCCCACGACCCGGCACGCGCCGCCGTCGTTCAACTTCGGGTCGAACCGGAACCCGCGCGCGAGCGGTTGGCCCCGGCCGGTTTCGTCCGCTTCGTCGGCGACGGTCCAGCCGGTGAACAGCCGCGCCAACTCGGTCACGTCCCGTTGCGCGTAGCCGCCGTTCACGCCGAGCGTGTGCAGTTCCATGATTTCGCGGGCGTAGTTTTCGTTGATCGCGTTGGCGAAGCTGCGGTTCTGGTCGAGGTAAATCAACATGGCCGGGCTGGTCGCCGACGCGAGCAGCAAGTCCGCAAACGTCGCCGCGCCCAATTGCGAGAAACGGAGATGCTCCTCCCATTCCGCGCGCGCCTCGGACTTGCGAATCCACGTCGAGAAATGGTTCTCGACCCAGTTCACGAATCGCGCCCGGACGGGATTATCGGTGAGCATCCACTGTTGCGCGACGCGCAACCCGACCTGATAACCGTTGCCCTCCCCGGGGAAGCGCGCCGTCGCGTACTCGATCACCGCGCGCTCGCCCGGGGAGTCGAACGGACGGCCCAGCCGGTCGGCAAGCCACGCCCGCTCGCCCATGGTCAACACCGCGGCCAGTTCCCCGGGTTCGGGTCCGTATCCAAATCGCTTGAGCAGTCGCACCGCGCGCGCGTACGGCCCGGGCTGACGTGGTGCACGATCCGCGACCGTGAACTCGATCTCCTGCGACTCGCCGGTGTTGCCCGCGTCGTCCTGCACGATGATCGATAATCGATGCGTTCCCGGCGCAAGCGACCGCGCCAGCAGCGGAAACACGAACCGCCCCAGGCCGGTCGGCGAAGTCTGATTCATTTTCTGGGGTTGCCCGTCGATGACCAGGTCCGCCCACGCCAAATCGTCGTCGTCGAACGCTTCGGCGATGACCGCATCGGCCCCGTTCACAGAGTGCTTTGGCTTCGGATAGAGCAGCGCGACGCGCGGGGCGGCGCGGTCGAGTTTGTCCGACGCCTCGCGGAGGATGACCGACTTGAGCCAGACGTTCCGGTCGCCGCGCTTTTCTTCCCTCAAGTCGTTCGTGAACGCGACGGTGAGTTGTTTCGGACCTTTCGCGAGCGTGGCCGTGCTGACCTTTCGCGTGTTCCACCAGCCGGTCACGTCCGTTTCGCAGACCGGTTTCTCCGCTCCGTCCTGGCGGAGCGTGAAGGCCAGCTTGGGGGGACCTTTGTATTCTTCCGCGCGCGACTCGATGAAGAGATCGAAATCGCCGGCCAGCTCCTCCGGCAGACGAAGTGTGGCGCCGCCATTCGACGCAAAGAGCGCGATTCCGTGGCCCTTCGGCTGGTCCTTGTCGGACAGCAGCTTCCGCATGACATCGTCCCAGCCATCGTCTCGCGCGGTGAAACGGTGGAATGCTCGCGGACGGACCGGGGTTGTGGTGGCCGCCGTCCCCGGCGGCTTGTCTCCCGCGCCGCGCCCGGGGACGGGCGCCACCACAACGCTCTGGACCGGCGTAACAGCGCTTCCGCAGATCGGATGCGCGGCGCGGAGTTGGACCGTATTCGTCCCTTCGTTCAGCGACGAACGGTCGAGCCAGAACAGCGGCGCAGCGGCTTGTTGCGTCAACGCGGGCTTGCCGTTGACCAGCAACGTCACCTGCGGCGGCGGACTCTTTTCCGGGTTCGCCCAATGGCAATAGCCTTCGATCACCAGCCGACCCGTCACCGGCTGATTGTGAAACGGTCGAACGAACGCGACCGAAAGCGCATCGCCCGCGCCGTCCGACATCATCGCGCCGTCGCCGGGCTGCATGGTCGTCATCGTCATCGCTTGCAGCATCGTCGATTCGCCGCCGGCTGCGGGCGCGTCCACCCGCGCCACCTCGTAACGGTCGAGGTAGAGGTTGCGGTCGGCGGCGTTGGGGACGTGGAAGTCGTTCAGGAAATAGACCGTCAGCATGTGCGGGCCGGCATCGAGGCGCACGGGGCGTCCGACGGGCACGCGATGCCATCCCTTGTCGAATAAACGCGCCGCCGTCGCCGCCTCGTTGGCGTCATCGACGTACAGGCCGATTGTGGGATAAACGCCAGCCGCCGGGTCACCGCGCGCCACGACGACAACCTGATAGTCACCGGCCTCCTTCGCTTCGAATGGCAGGCACCACGCTGGGTTTGCCCCGTAGTTGAGGACGAACGCCCCGCCCGAAGCGTCGGGCCGCGAACCGACTTTCGGCGGTTCCTTGCCGAATCGCTCGGGCCGCGATCCGCTGAGCGACGCTTCGCACTCGCCGGCGACGATCTCCTGGGCGCTGGGATTGACCACCGTGACCGGGTGCGGTTCGCTCGAAAGCGACGCGCCGTCCGGCTGTTCGGCGATGGCGAGCAACCGGGACGGACCGCCGCGACCGAGCTCCGCTGCGTCCACCGTGAAGAACGCGCTGCGCAACGGCCCGTCGTCGGCGCTGGTCTCCTTTTGCGGCGCGAGCTTTTTGCCGCCCGGGAGTTGCAGCGAAATGCTCCGCGATTGCGCGGGCGCCTCCACCCCGACGGCGAACGTCCCCCACACGCACGCGCCGGCCGCGGGAGTGACGATGCGTGGTGCGAACAACGCGGCGTCCACAGCGGAGGGTTCCGGCCGTACAATCACGGTGATCGCAGCGCGGTCGCCCACGCGGAGCCGCGTTTCGCCCGGCTTCAGGCCGCGGACGCGCACATAGCCGGTCGTTTCGCCCGCGAGGACCGAAGGTTGCCGGAGGACCTCGATCGAGCCGGTAGGTTCGGCCGACGCTTCGAGTTCGGCAGACTTGCCGGCCGGTTGCGCGAGGCGGAACGGAATGGCGCGCGATTGTCCGACGGGGATTTGCGTTTGCCGGCTGTAGAATTCAACCGGGCCGAGTCCATCCGAGTTCGCCACGGAGACAACGGCGCCCAGCCACGTGCAGACGATAACGGCCGCGCGAGGAACACACAGGCTTCGAGCACAACGGGACATCGCGTGCGCGTATCCTCACACGCGAGGGGATGGGTGTCAACTTTCGGTTGCGACCGTTGGTGACACCCGCATTCCAGTCGAGTCGCGAGGCGCTCCAAGCTTCAGCTTGCTTCCTGCGGGGCCAGAAGTTCTTTGCCGGACCTCTGCCGCCTGTGGCATAAGCAGCACGCATGTTGCCGAGCCGATCCAAAGTCAACCAACGAAGAAACGCGCGCGGGTTGGCCATCCTCCTGGCGTGTGTGTCGTGCGGCGCTTCCGCGGACGATGCGCTGAAGACCGGCGACTCCACCATCACACGCGGCGGCGCGGACTTTACGCTCCACGTCCCCCAGCCCGCCGACGAACCGCACGGCCCGCTGCCAATGCTCGTCTTGTTCGGCGGTTACGGCGACGCGGCGGACTACTACCAGAAGACGCTCGCCCCAATCGCCGACAGCCTCGACTGCATTCTCGTTCTGCCTCACCTGCCGTGGTTCCGGGAGCCGGGCAAGGCCGATGAGGAGCAGGTCCTTGCAGCACTCGACACACTGAAGGCCGAACTGGAGTCCCGCTTCCACTCTGACCCGAAGCTGGTCATCGTCAGCGGCGCGTCGAAGGGAGGTCCGATCGCCTGCGAACTGGCGCACCGGTGGTCCGAGAGCGCGTGCTTGCTGGTGTTACACTCGACGTACTTTTGCCCCACCAAGAACTCCGCGCGCGTGTTGCATGTGGTCGGCGAAAACGAAGTGCCGCTTTTGGGCCGGGAAGGACGCAGCGGGAAAGTGCTCGGCGTCGGGCGCAAGGACCTGTACGCGGCGCCGAAGGCGGAACACGGCGCGCACATTCGCCCGATGCAACTCTGGCTGGAGACCGAGTTGGCGGCGTTGCGTCTGGAGCGAATCGCGGAAACGCTGGCAAGCGTCGAGAAATTGGCCGGCGACGGAAAGCACGCCGAAGCGCGGCAAATGTTGCAGTCGTCACAGGCCGCCGCGACCGTGCTCTCGGAAACCTTGCCAGCGGACGACGATTTCGCTACCTATCAGAACTCCCCGCAGGAAGGAACTGCGGGAAAAATACCGGGTCGAGATCGAACGATTGGAAACGGTTCAGAAAGGAATGCGCTGACATGGACTATCAAAAGGATTTGGGCATCCAGAGCTACTGCTTTCGTGGGTTCAAAGACAACCAGAAAGTCGCGGAGTTGCTGAAGAGCTGCGGCGTGAACGTGCTCGAGTTGTGCGCGATCCACGTGGACTTCAACGACGAAAGGAAATCGGCGGCGGTGTTGGACTCGTACCAGCATAACGGCGTCCGCATCACTGCGATTGGTGTCGAAGGATTCGCAGACGACCCGGCCAAGGAGAAGAAGCGGTTCGAGTTTGCGAAGCGCGCCGGGGCGAAGACGATTTCCGCCACCTTCGCCATCGATAGCGTGCCGAAGAGTTACCGGACCGCCGAGAAACTGGCCGACCAATACGACATCAACCTCGGCATCCACAACCACGGCGGCTACGACTGGCTCGGTTCGCGGACGGCGTTGCGGCACGTGTTCAAGAACACCAGCCCGCGCATCGGTTTGTGCCTCGACACCGCGTGGGCGTTGCAGGCCGGTGTGGACCCGATCGCGATGGCAGAGGAGTTCGGCGAGCGGCTCCACGGAGTGCACATCAAAGATTTCATCTTCGACCGCGCCGGCAAGCACAAGGACGTCGTCGTTGGCACCGGCAACCTCGATCTGAAGAAGCTCTTGGCCGTGATGAAGAAGGGGAAGTTCAACGGCAGTTTCATCATCGAATATGAAGGCGATATGAACAACCCCGTGCCGGCGCTGAAGAAGTGCGTCGCCGCCGTGCGGAAAGTGAGTTGACGTTGTAGCGTCGCCAGAGCTCATGAGCGAAGAGCTTCGCGACTTCTCGATTCACCACGCGGGCACCAAACCCTTCCATCACTCGCGTCTCGGCGTCACCGTCAACGCGCAGACTGCTGTCCGTTATCTGAGATTCTGCCAACGGGTCCGGATCGAGCGACTCGAACTCCCGCACTCGGTCGAGGGGCGGTGGGTACCAGCGGTGCCAACACATCCCGCGCACTTGATCATCTCGGTCCTCGATCCAAAGCGTCACACTTGGAAGATCGTGCGTGAGGTGAACCTGCCTCGCGATCCGCGCATCGAAAGCAAGGGTCTTTCCCAGCGAATGAGCGTCGAGGAGATGGACGCCCATTTCAAGAAGGTGCTCGATGGCAAGCCGCACGTGATCCGACTCGGCGGGATCGTGACCGACCATCTCCGCATCGAATGCGACCGCGAACATCCCGTCTGGCCAAACCACGGCGAGTGTAACGGTAGTGAGTTCATGGTGCCGTTCGGCATCTTGAACCCGCTGAAGGCGTTCGGCAAAACGCTCTCGCCCCAGTACCAGCCGCGACATGTGACGTTGCTGAAGACCGGCAAGATCAAGCCGTCTGCGCCGCGCGGGATGAGCGTGAAACAACTGCCGTTGATGCTGCTATTCGAGGGTCGCAAACTCGCCGTCGGCTTTTCGTTACGTCGTCCGATGCTGCTGCATTTGGGCTGGGATGTTCTCGGCAAGGGACGCGCGGCGAACAATCGTCTGGTTGCCACCAACGTCGGAAGCCGGGCGATCGTCGTCGCAGGAGGGTTGAGCGGGCCATCGCTTCGCACGCTGACCACGGATTGTCTGCCGCATCACTGGACGGGCGACGTTTCTGTCCAAGGCAACCGGGTTTCATATCGCAACCTCCGATGCAGCATCGAAGGCGTACGAGTGGACGCCACGTTCACGGTCGAGCCGGAACGCATTGTTCTCGAACTGGCTCAAACCAGCGATGGCGATCTTCCGGCCATTGAAGCAAATGCCTGGCGTCTTAACTGGGACATTGACGCCGCGATGACCGGCGCCGCGGCCATGCCCACGTTGCGGCCGGGACGCAACGGCGAGGTGCAACTTCCAATGTTGTGGGCGGGCGATGGCGTGGGCTGTTTGTCCTGCCGGATTCTTGAAGGCGCTGAAGATCGAGCCCGGCTGCGTGTGGAAAGCTACCGGACTCAACGATGTCTTGTAGGCGGAATCGAGTTCGGGGCGCCCGCTTCGTCCAGCGAGTGCGCGGTCGTTCCGCGCGGTACGAACAAGACAACGCTGGAATGGGCGGTTACAAATCTCGAACCAAAGGCAAACGCCCGGATCAGCGCCACACTCGCGAGCCACTGGGCGGCTGTCTATTCCTGCTTCCGACCGGAGTATGGCGGATTTTCCAATCATGCCATCTCGGTCAACTGTCACGTCAACCAGCATTGTCCCAATGAACTCGTGGCGCACACACGGCGTCATCCGCTCGGGCTGAACCCGCTCGATCTCTACCGCTTCACCATCGAACGCGCCCTCCTCGGTGGCGGCGGATACGGTTTCTGGCGCAACCTCTATCTGGACTCCGACCCCATGCTCATCTGTGGCGCGGGCCGGATCCACCAGACCGAGCCGCGCCGGGATTGGCTTCGCAAGATCGAAGCCGGCTTGATCGAAGCGACCGAACGGATGCTCGGCACCATTGGCAAGGAGGGTCTTGCGATTTGCCGCTCGCTGTCCGGCAACTCCGGATCGTATCGGTGGAGTTCAAACGCAATGGATGTCGTCGGCTTCGGCCACATGGATGCGTACGTGAATGCCTGGACTTACCGGGCGCTGCGGAACGCGACGGCGTTGTTGTCCGATCTCGACCAAACGTTACTCGCACAGCGCTGCCGGCAAGCAGCGGGAAAGGTGCGCGCCGCGTTTCCCCGGTATCTGGTGAATCCAAAGACCGGCTGGATCGTCGGCTGGCGCAGCCGTGACGGGAAACTGCACGATTGCGCGTTTACCTGGGTCAACGCTCCCGCCTGCGCCTTCGGCGTCCTCGACGGTGCGGCGGCCCGGAGAGCGATGACCGGGCTGGAGAAATTGCGGGAAGAGGTCGGTGCGGGATCGGGCTTGCTTGGTGTTCCCTTCAATCTGCTCCCCATCCCTCGCGAAGACCACATGCTTCCCAAGATCCTGCAGCCCACAATCCCCACGTTCGAGTTGTACACCGACGGCGCGATGGGCGCGTGTGCGGCGGGCTATTACCTGCGCGCGCTTTCCATCTGCGGCCTCAAAGCCAACGCCAGAAAGCTGGCAAAGGAAGCAGAAGAAGGCTACGCCGCCGGCTTGTGGACAGGCGGCACCGGCAGCGGCGTCGAGTTCCGCTCTTGGGACGGACTTTGCACCGGCTACGAGGGAACGTTCGTCGCCAACTTCATTCCGCTCTACGCCATCGCCATAGAACAAGGCGTGCTCAAACCCACCGAACCGGAGTGGTGGCCGGCGAATGGTTGAGTCTCCTTGGGTAACCGGCGCGCACGTCCCGCCGTTGACCAATGCTGCGCTCAGCAGCGTGCGCGCGGGTGTACGATCGGCGGAACGCTCGGCAAGCTCGATCAACAACTCTATGCCGCGCTTCCCGACCTCCTCATGCGCGGGATTCCGAGCTTGTCGGGGAATCGCAGTCTTCGTAAACTTCGCAGTTATGGACAGCCAGGCGTTCGACGACGCGTTTGAAAAGGTCGGCAAGCTCGCCGCCACGTTCAAGGCAAACGAAACCCGGTACCTCGCGACGGATTATCAGGAAGCGGAAGCACGCATAGACTTCATCACCCCCTTCTTCGAAGCCCTTGGCTGGAAGCGTTCGCAAAACCCTTACGCACAAGAGTTCCACATCGAGCACGCCGTATCCGCCGCCGGCCAACGCCGGGCGGACTACGCTTTTTTCCTAGCACCAAACTTCCGCGACGTACGCTTCTACGTTGAAGCCAAGAAACCGCACGGCGAGATCGCCACCGCGGACAATTATTTCCAAACAATCCGTTACGGTTCGGGCAGCCGCACCCCGCTGGCGGTGCTCACCGACTTCGAACAGTTCCACGTCCTCGATTCCCGGTTCAAGGCCGACATCAAGACGGCGCTCCAACGTTGCGTCCGCCGATACCGCTACACCGATTACACCGACCGCGAGAAGTTCGCCGAAATCTATTGGCTGTTCTCTCGCGAAGCCGTCGCGGGAGGCTCGCTCGAAAAGCTCGCGGCCACGCTTCCGAAAAAGGGCAAGGGCATCCCGCCGCCCCACCTCCAAAACATTGACGACGCTTTCCTCGTCACCTTGGAAGGCTACCGGGCGACGCTCGCCCGCGCATTCAAGAACAGGAATCCACGCATGGACAGCGACACGCTCACCGAGGCCACCCAACGCACCCTCGACCGGCTCGTCTTCATGCGCTTTCTGGAGGACAAGGTCATCGAGACGAAAAGCTTGGTCGCCCGGTTCACCGACCCGAAATCCGCCTGGCAGGATTTTGTCGCTGCGTCACGTCGGCTCGATCACATCTACAACGGCATCGTCTTCAAGGAGCACGCCATTCTCGACGCGGCCAGCTTCCGTGCGGACAACGAGGCGTTTGCCGAAATCTGTCGCGATCTCTCCGATGAGTATTCGTCCTACAACTTCGCCACCATTCCCATCCACATCCTCGGTTCGATCTACGAACGCTTCCTCGGCAAGGTCATCGTCGCCACGGACAAACGCGTCCGCGTCGAGGAGAAACCCGAAGTCCGCAAGGCGGGCGGCGTCTATTACACCCCGGAGTACATCGTCCGCTACATCGTCGAGAACACCGTCGGCAAACTCATCGAAGGCAAGACGCCTGATCAGATCGCCGGGATGCGCTTTGCCGACATCGCTTGTGGCAGCGGCTCGTTCCTCCTCGGCGTCTATGATCTGCTGCTGACCCATCACGGTCGCTGGTACAACGACAATCGCGGCAAAGCGAAGAAGGGCGACTGCATCGAGCGGGACGGCCAACTCTACCTCTCGCTGCGTAAGAAACGCGAAATTCTGATCAACAGCATCTATGGCGTGGACATCGATACCCAGGCCGTCGAAGTCACCCAACTCTCGCTCTATCTCAAGCTGCTTCAGGACGAAACCACCGCCAGCGCCCACGAGCATCAGCAGGAGTTCCACGAAACGCTGTTGCCGCCGCTGAACAAAAACATCGTTTGTGGCAACTCGCTCATTGGCCGGGACATTCTGGAAGGCCAGCTTTTCCCCAATGACGAAGAACGCAAACTCAATTCGATGAATTTCGAGGACGCCTTCCCACACATTTTCGAGCGAAAGTCGGCTGCGAAGGCGGTTCGAGAGGGCGAATCAGCGTACGGCGTCGCGCGCAGTCTTGATCGCGAGGGAGGCAGACGCGTTTATCCGTCGCCGCCTACTGAAACTCGCGGCTTCGATGCCATCGTCGGCAACCCGCCGTACCTGTACAGTGCTGGGCAAGAGCACAAAGCGTATTTCGAATCTCACTTCACACTGTCGGAGTATCAGACCGACTTTTATGTCTACTTCATCGAACGAGCGATGCAGAAACTCAAGACCGGCGGTCGCATGGGCATGATCATTTCGGATTCGTGGATCAAAGGCAGATACTTCACAAAACTCCGAGAGCACTTACTGCGTCAGACTCAACTAGAGACCGTGACCGTCTTCGACTATCCACCATTTGAGGGTGCGACCATCGAAAATTCCATCATCGTCCTTGAAAAGACCCAGCCAAGCGAAACGCTGATTATCCGCAAGTTCGGATCACCGACCGAGTCGGCCGATCTCAACGTCCTGCACGTCGACGCTTGCTTGGCGAAAGGGTTCATCGACACTCATCATTCGGATGCAAATTCACGGATAATCGCACACCTTGAGATGGACAGCCATCCGCTCAGCAGTTTGTGCAAGCTAAACCGAGGCGTTCACGCCTATCGGACTGACGGCTACGGCAAGAGCAAGTTTTCAAAAGGCGCGCAGACGAAGCGAGACAAAGACGAGCGGTCGTATCACTCCAGAAAGAAACTTGATTCGACTTTCTACCCTGAGGTCAAAGGCAAGCATCTTGACCGGTATTCCTACACGTGGGATGGAACGTACGTCTCCTACGGAGACTGGTTGGCTGAGGCGCGAACTCCCGAGTTCTTTTTCAGCCCAAAACTCGCGATCAGGAAGATCATCGCGCCAAAATTGGTCTGCACGTTCATCAAGGAGCACACAATTCTCGACCAGTCCGTTTACGTTGCCGTCCGAGCAACGCCAGAACCACCTCATCTGCTCTTTCTGCTGGGCATTCTGACCTCATCCGTCGGCGGTTGGTACATACGAACCAAGCACGGCATCTACGACACTCTCTATCCGTGGTTCACAAAGGAACAGTTGGCGCAGTTTCCGATCCCCACATTGGATTTCGCGAAGGAAGCCGACGAGTCACGTCACGACGCGATGGTGCGAATGGTGGAGCAGATGTTGGAAGCGAAGAAGCAGTTGGTCAAGGCGAAGACCGACAAGGACAAGACTTACTACGAAAACAAGTGCGCCGCGTTAGACCGGCAAATTGACCGACTGGTGTACGAGTTGTACGGGATGACGGAAGAAGAGATTCGGGTTTTGGAGAGAGATTCCTAATCACAAAGGTGACGAATGTACATTCTGGACTTTCTACAAACATGGTCTCACGAACAGAGCAGTGAGGGAGGGACGGACTCCTTTGAGTACCGGCTGCTTTGCAGCGGTGAACTCTACAACTCACGCGTTCGAACTGCCGATTGGCGGAAGAGCGATGCGACGCGAATACTTCTCCGTTCACCCCTAACTCTTGTCGTTTGCAGCCAGCCCTTCGATGATTTCCCACAAGAAATTGCATTTCGCTTTTCCGCTCCTCTAGTCACTGAAAGCGAGGGACAATCGACGATGGTTCATAGCCCGGACCAGGAAGTTGCGGCAGACTTTGCCGCTCTCCTAACATTGTATTGTCGTCGTCTTATCACGGTTGCCGCAAAAGTACGACAGACCCACCCAAAAGAATACGAGGATGAACCTGCGGTGTTCCAAGATTGGCCAATTGGCTTTGTCAGGTCGCTGAAACCTGTGCATTGGGAACGCAAACCCGCTACGGTTGTTTGGGGATTTCAAGGAATCAAAAGCTTCACCGACCATAATCCACCTCCTCTCGGCATAGACTCCACTCGACTGCAACACTGGCTGTCGAATTTGCCCAATCTCACAGCAGCCAAGAGTATCATTCTTAGTGTGAGGCTTTACTCACTTGCCCTTCAGCAACTCGAAAGGGACACTGAGATCGCCTACCAACTGCTGTTCGCTGCTGCTGAGGCGACGGCAACTGACGCGTTGCGCGACTACAAACCACCTGAAAATGAAATGATTCAAACCAAGAAATTCGTCGGTGACCTCGCCGTCAGTTTTGGTTTGTGCCAGGAACAGGCAGACCGGCTTGCTATCGAAGCCTGCAAGGACATGTCATGGGCCAAGCGCAAATTCGTAAAGTTTCTCGCTGAGAATACAACAGATGAGTTCTGGAAAGAAGATGATCTATTCAAACTGCCGGCTAAGATTCTACCGACACGCGACAAATACGAATCAGCACTGAAGAGAGTGTACGACGCACGGGGGAAATTAGTGCATAGTGGTCAACCTCTGCCACCAAGCTCTACGATTAGCGGAGGATCGACAATTCCAATCATGGCAGCCATGTCGGTGATCAATTCGCCCGCGAACGCATTCCCTCCGGTAGTTTGGTTTGAGCGTGTGGTCAATCAAGCACTTAATACATTCATTGACCGGTCGATGTCAAAAATCGTAGAAAGGACGCCGATATGAGCCACGCCACACAATATCCGCCCGTCGGTCCGTTTGAGAAAGCCACTGGGTATTGCCCGTTGTATATCGCGATCAACGTAACGGACGAAGTGGAGAATTATTTCCACGTCCGCCTGCCCGACAGTTTCAGCGACCAACTGGCGGAAAAAGCCGAGAAGGTGTTCGCGCACAGCGAGGAAGCGCGGCGGCGATTCAAGGGCCGACGCGGTCTGGATTGGTTGTACGCCTTCATGCGACACTGGCTCGCCGCCCTGTTTTGGAAGCAACGGCGGGACTTGTTCAATCAATTGCCCGAATCCTTCAAGATCGGCCATCCTCTGCCCGCCGAGAATCCCGCCTTCGCAGAGCGATTGACAAGAAGACCTGCTCCCAAGCCCACGCACACGTGTGACGTTGTAGAATCAGATTCATTGGCCGCCGTCGCCGTTTGAGAAGACGGCTCGGAGCACCTTCCCACGGACCACGACCACTCGGCAACGGACCACGACCACTCGGCAAAAGATGAAGGCAGAAGTTAGAAGGGAAGGGCGTGTTGCCGAAATAGGTTTCCGGGTGTAGCCGCGCTTCTGCGAAGCGCGACTCATCTAAATTGCCAAGGAAACTCGCGCTTCACAGAAGCGCGGCTACACAAAAACGCGAAAGAGCGATTTGGGCAACACGCCCGGAAGACCTGACCCTATTATAATTCTCTGACCGGCCTTGGAGAACGTTCGCCGACATGCTGTTCGTCCGATAGACCTTCACGTGGGAGTGAATTACATCACGATCCAGAGCTATCGCGATCCCCTCACGATCACGGACATCGAGCTGGCCATCCGTTACAAACGTTGACCGCCCGCCCGGAGCCGTTACACTCGGCTCGGTTTGCCAGCGAAACAACAGGAACTTCTCCCGCTCACCCGGCAGGTGCTGACCGTCACCGAGTTGACGCGCCACATCCGGTCGCTGCTCGAAGCACAGGTCGGCGCGGTGTGGGTCGAGGGCGAAATCTCGAACTTCCGCGCGCAGGCGTCCGGACATTGCTACTTCACGCTCAAGGATGCCGGCGCGCAGTTGTCCGCCGTGCTGTTCCGCGGCGACGCAGCGAACCTTCGATTCAAACCCGGCGACGGAATGCAAGTCGTCGCGTTCGGCGATGTCAGCGTCTATGAAGCACGCGGACAATACCAGATCATCGTCCGCGAACTCATGCCGAAGGGACTCGGTGCGCTGCAACTCCGATTCGAGCAGCTCAAGCAAAAGCTGGCGGCGGAGGGACTGTTCGACGAGGCGCGCAAGAAACCGATCCCGGTCCTGCCGCAGCGCATCGGCGTTGTCACGTCGCCCACCGGCGCGGCCATCCGCGATTTCCTGAACGTCATCGCCCGTCGATTCCCGAACCTGCACATCGTCATCAACCCTGTGCGCGTCCAGGGCGAGGGGGCCGCGGAGGAAATCGCCGCGGCGGTGGACGAGTTCAACCAACTTCATCAGACCGGCTGGCTGCGTCTCGACGTGATCGTGCTGGCGCGCGGCGGCGGGAGTCTCGAAGACTTGTGGGCGTTCAATGAGGAGGTCGTCGCCCGCGCGGTCGCCCGGTCGAAGGTCCCGACCATCTCCGCGATCGGGCACGAGATCGATTTCACCATCTGCGATTTCGTGGCAGACCTGCGCGCGCCG
>Ga0187892_10006177_pt1 | contig 18070 bp, 15 predicted proteins | sample MA1701073metaG_FD_139345 | JGI IMG/M metagenome (GOLD analysis project Ga0187892, IMG submission 139345) | Bio-ooze microbial communities from a basaltic lava cave in the Kipuka Kanohina Cave System on the Island of Hawaii, USA - MA170107-3 metaG ... | reverse complement strand
GCCGCCCGCGGGCGCGCCTGCGGCCGGCGCCCCCATCGACTACACGCCCCCCCATCTGGCCGAGCGCATCCGCGCGGCACAGGCGGACATGCAGGCCCGCGGCGCGGAGGGCGAGCGCAAGACGGTCACCGCGCTGTTCGCCGACATGGCCGGCTCGACCGCTCTGATCCACGACCTCGACCCGGAAGACGCGCGCCGACTGATCGACCCGGTGCTGGCGCTGATGATGGAAGCCGTGCACCACTACGAAGGCTATGTGGCCAAGTCCATGGGCGACGGCATCCTGGCGCTGTTCGGCGCGCCGATCGCGAACGAGGACCATGCTCAGCGGGCCCTGCTGGCGGCGCTGCGCATGCAGGAAGACATGCGCCGCTACGCCGACCGCGTGCGTCTGGCCCAGGGAATCGCGCTGCAGATCCGCGTCGGCGTCAACTCGGGCGAAGTGGTGGTGCGCGCGATCCGCACCGAGGACCTGCACACCGACTACGACCCGGTGGGCAACTCGATCCACATCGCTTCGCGCATGGAAGGCATCGCGGTGCCCGGCTCGATCGTCGCGAGCGAACACACCTACCACCTGGCCGAGGGCTATTTCGCGTTCAAGGCGCTGGGCGCGACGCCGATCAAGGGTCTGCCCGAGCCGCTCGCGGTCTTCGAAGTGCTCGGTCTGGGCCCGCTGCGCACCCGGCTGCAGCTGTCGGCCAGCCGCGGGCTGGCGCGCTTCGTCGGCCGCACCCGCGAGCTCGAGCAGCTGCGGGAGGCAAGGGCGCGGGCGCATGCCGGGCGTGGCCAGATCGTCGGCGTGGTCGGCGAGCCGGGGGTCGGCAAGTCGCGCCTGTTCCACGAGTTCAAGCTGCTCGCGCCGCGCGAGGCCCTGGTGCTGGAGACCTTCTCGGTCTCGCACGGCAAGGCCTATCCCTACCTGCCGCTGATCGAGCTGCTGAGGAACTACTGCCAGATCACGGCGCAGGACGACGAGCGCCGGCGCCAGGAGAAACTCACCGGCAAGCTGCTGACCCTGGACCGCGCGCTCGAAGACAGCCTGCCCTATCTGTTCCACCTGCTGGGGGCCCCCGAGCCGAGCTCGTCGCTGGCGGAAATGACCCCCCAGATGCGCCGGCAACGCACTTTCGAGGCGATCAAGCGGCTGCTGGTGCGCGAGAGCCTGGCCCAGCCGCTGGAGCTGATCGTCGAGGATCTGCAGTGGCTCGACAGCGAGACCGAGGCCTTTCTCGGCTTTCTCGGCGAGAGCGTGGCCAACGCCCGCATCCTGCTGCTGGTCAACTACCGGCCCGAGTACCGGCACGACTGGGGCCGCAAGAGCTACTACACCCAGCTGCGGCTCGATCCGCTGGGCGAAGCCGAAGCGCGGGAACTGCTGCGATCCCTGCTGGGCGAGGGCGCCGGGCTCGCGCCGCTCGAACGCCTGATCCTGCGGCAGACCGAGGGCAACCCCTTTTTCATCGAGGAAGTGGTGCAAACGCTGATCGAGGAGCAGGTGCTGCGCGGCGAGCGCGGGCATTACCGTCTCGAGCAGACCCCGAGCGCGCTGCACATCCCGACCACGGTGCAGGGGGTGCTCGCCGCCCGCATCGACCGCCTGGAGCCGGCCGAGAAGGCGCTGCTGCAGACCCTGGCGGTGATCGGCAAGACATTTGCCTGGAGCCTGCTGGCGCGCGTCGTCGAGCAGCCCGAGGAGACGCTCAAGAGCCTGCTGAGCCGGCTTCAGGCCGGCGAATTCGTCTACGAGCAGCCGGCGTTTCCGGAGGTGGAGTACAGCTTCAAGCATGGGCTGACCCAGGAGGTCAGCTACGGTTCGCTCCTGATCGAGCGGCGCCGCGCGCTGCATGAGCGCACGGCCCAGGCCATCGAGGCCCTGTTCGCTGGCCAGCTCGAGGAGCACTGCAACGAGCTGGCCCATCATTTCAGCCGCAGCGGCAACGCGCCGAAGGCGGTGCATTACCTGCACTGCGCCGGGCGCCAGGCGGTGCAGCGCTCCGCCGATGCCGAAGCGGTGGCCCACCTCACGACGGCCCTGGGCTTGCTCGAGACCCTTCCCGACACGCCCGAGCGCGCGCGGCAGGAACTTGATCTCCAGATCACCCTCGGTCCGGCCTGGATGGCCACCAAGGGGCTCGCCGCCCCGGAAGTGGAGGCGACCTATACCCGGGCGCTGATGCTGTGTCGGCATCTCGGAGATACGGCCCAGCTCTTCCCAGTCCTGCACGGACTGCGCACGTTTTATCAAGTTCGTGGGGAGCTGCTGACCGCACGCGAGCTGACGGAGCAGCTCCTTGCGCTGGCCGAGAAGGCGCAAGACCCTGCGTTGCTCGTGACGGCCCACCGGGCGATGGGGGCCAACCTGATCGGCCTCGGCGAATTGGGTGCTGCCCGCGTACATCTGGAGCAGGCCCTGGCCCTCTATGACCCCCAGCAGCACCAATCCCCGGCCTTTTTCTCTGGATCGGAGCCCGGCGTGACGGGGCTGGCCTTCCTCGCCCTGGACCTGTGGCTGCTCGGCTATCCGGATCAAGCCCTGGCGCGCAGCCAGGAGATGCTCGCGCTGGCCCAGACCCTGTCCCATCCTCCTGCCTCGGCCACTGCCCTGCTCTTCGCGGCCGAGGTTCATCTGCAGCGCCGCGAGGCGCAGCAGACGCACGACCTGACGCAGGCACTGCTGGCGCTCGCGACCGAGCACGGCCTGCCGTTCGCCTTGGGTTGGGGCACCATCCTCTCGGGCTGGGCGCTGGCCGCGCAGGGACGCGCGGCAGAAGGCATCGAGAAGATGCAACAGGGCTTGAGCGCCTACCGGGCCACCGGCGCGGAGTATCGGCGCACGCATTTCCTGGCGCTGCTGGCCGAAGCCCACGGGAAAGCGGGGCAAGCCGAAACGGGGCTCAAGACGCTGGCCGAGGCGCTGGCCGTGGTGGACCGAACGCAAGAGCGCTTGTATGAGGCGGAGCTGCATCGGCTCAAGGGGGAACTGACGCTGTTGCAGCCGAGCGGCGAGGAGGCCGCCGGCCGGGACGAGGCCCAAGCCTGCTTCCAGCAGGCGATCGCGATCGCCCGCCGCCAGGGCGCCCGGTCGCTGGAGCTGCGCGCGGTAATGGCCTTGAGCCGGCTGTCGCGGGAGCAGGGCAAGGCCGCTGAAGCGCGCCAGATGTTGGCCCAGAGCTACGGCTGGTTCACCGAAGGCTTCGACACCGCGGACCTGCGGGAGGCCAAGGCGCTGCTTGCCGAGCTCGGCTGAACATGATCGACCTCAATTTCCTCTCCAAATGAAACTGAGAATTCTGGGGTGCAGCGGTGGAATCGGTGCGAACCTGCGCACCACCGCCATGCTGCTCGACGACGACGTGCTCATCGATGCGGGGACGGGCGTCGGTGATCTGGCCCTGGACGAAATGGTCCGCATCGACCACGTCTTTGTCACCCACTCGCATCTGGACCATATCTGCAGCATCCCCTTTCTGGTCGATACCGTCGGCTACAGGCGCAAAACGCCATTGACCGTGTATGCCATCCGAGAGACGGTCGAAGCCTTGCGTGCCCATGTGTTCAACGATTGCATCTGGCCCGACTTCACGAAGCTGCCGCGGCCCGAGGCACCCTATCTGCAGTTTCGCGAGATCAAGCGGGGCCAGACCGTGACGCTGGCCGGGCGAAAAATCACGGCCCTGTCGGCCAGCCATCTGGTGCCGGCCGTCGGCTATTGCCTGGACAGTGGCGCTGCGAGCCTGGTGTTCACGGGCGATACCGGCCCCAACGATGCCTTGTGGAAGGTGGTCAACCGCATCGGCAATCTGCGCTATCTGATCATCGAGACCGCCTTTTGCAACCGCGACCACGGGATCGCCATGGCCTCCAGGCACCTGTGCCCCAGCCTGCTGGCCCAGGAGATCGGCAAGCTTCGCCTTCCTGTGGAAATCCTCGTCACCCATTTGAAGCCAGGCGATAGCGCGCTGACCATGTCGGAAGTCGCCGCAGCCTTGCATGCCCATCAGCCAAGAATGCTTGAGCATGGCCAGGTGATTGAATTTTGATGATCTACCCAACCGCACTGCTGCACTCAAAGAAATTCCTTGCCGATGTCGATGCTCGAGCGCTGGCCGATATGGTCGTAGTTTTCGTTGAGCCACGCCTCGGCCTCGGTTCGCCCCTTGTCACGCAGAAAGCAGAGGAAGGCCCAGTCGGCGTTGTACTTGCTCGACACGCCGAGCGTGGCCATGGTCTCGTCAGACCGAATCGAGTGGATCCACATCTCCTTCATCTCGCCGCGATCGACCTTGCCCTGCTGGATCAGCTTGGTGACGAAGGCGATCGCACGCATCTCGCGCATGAGTGAGGAATTGAAGCTCACTTCGTTGACGCGGTTGAGGATGTCGGCCGCCGTGGTCGGCACTCCGGGGCGCACGATAGGGTTGATGTGGACGATCACCACATCGTGTGTCGCGCAGTTGTAGATCAGCGGGAAAATCGCCGGGTTGCCGACAAAGCCGCCGTCCCAGTAATGTTCGCCGTTGATCTCCACCGCCTGGAACAGGGTCGGCACGCAGGCTGAGGCCAGCACCGCCTCTATGGACATGTCCTCGCCAGAAAAGATGCGTATCTTGCCGGTCTCGACATTGGTCGCACAGAGATAGAGACGGATCGGGCAACGTTCGCGCAGCGCGGCGAAATCGACATGCTGCCCCAGGATCTCGCGCAGCGGATTCCTGTTGTGGGGATTGAACTGGTAGGGCGACAGGATGCGCAGGACGATGTCCGCCATCAGGTACACGGGCGAGTGGTCCAGCCCGAAGGTATGGGAACCCTTGAGCCATGGCATCAGGCGCAAGGGGTTGTAACTCTCTGCCGATTGCGCAACGGCGCGCCAGAAGTCGTGCAGCGCCTGGCGGGCGCCGTCGGAACCACCCTTGAGCAGCCCGTGGGCCAACACTGCGGCGTTCATCGCACCTGCGCTGGTGGCGCTGACGCCTTCGATTTCAAGCCGGCCGTCCTCGAGCAACCGGTCGAGCACGCCCCAGGCGAACGCTCCGTGCATCCCGCCGCCCTGCAGGGCGAGCGCGACCGGCTTGCGCACGCTCGGCGGCTTTGTGTTTTTCGTAGCCATCGACAAACTCCTCGGCATTGGGTTCAGCCACGTTCCCAATGACAGTATGAGTTTGGCCGATGGAGCCGGCCGCGTCTACCCGGGACTGGCTCGTGGCTGCAGCGACGAACCCGACCAGGCCGCCCGCGCTTCGGCGACCAGTTCTGCCGGCCGCCTGGCGTAGCGTGGTGAGTAGTGGAACGGCACGATGGCCCGGGCGCCGACGCGGCGCGCAATGTCACCGGCCTGACGGGCTGTCAGGTGGTTCTTGCGTTGCGCATGGTCCTGGTCCTCGTCCAGGAACACGCTTTCGATGAAGAGCAGGTCCACATCGGCCAGCAGTTGCACGAGCGTCTCGATGTTGGCGTCCGTGTACCGCAGGTCGGTGACATAGCCCACGCGCCGACCGGGAGCGACATCGAGTACCAGGTGGCGCAGCTCGTCGACGGGGCACTGCATGGTGTGCTCGCCTAGCCGATCACGCCACTGCAGCTCAATAGGCGTGTCACCCGGTGCACCCGTCAGCACCGCATGTTTGAGATCGCGCAGCCACCGCCCCGTCGTCACGCCGAGCGCCGCCAGCCGATCCGTGGCGACCCTGAGCTGGGCTTTCTCCTCGATCGCATAGGCCAGGCAGGGGATGCCGTGATCGACGAAGCGGCCGCGAACGCGAAACATCGCTTCCTCGTGCAGCACGTCGTCCGGCAGCTCGAAGGATGCGCCAGCCTCGCGCGCAAAACCTCTGCGGCTCGAAAAGCGGGACCATCGGCCGCGCCGGTCCACCCCGATTTCGCAGACATCGATCACCAGTTCGACCTCGTAGCGGTGCACGATGTTCCAGCTGTAGGCCCGCAACTTGTGCTCGACCTGGGCCGCGAAGTCGGGCCCGCCGAACAGCACCAGGCTCGCCTTGCGTCCCAGAACGACGCGCAGCAGCTGGTCGAAGCCCGAAAAATGGTCCATGTGCGCGTGGGTCACAAACACATGCGACAACCGCATCAGCTCGCGCGGCGCGAGCGCGGAGATGTCACCGAGGTCGAACAAGAGCGAGCGCCGCTCTTCACGGAACCCGACATACAGGCCCGGGTCGCCGAAGGGGTCGTTGACGAGGCGGGGTTCGAACAGGCAGGGCATGGAAGTTCGGGCCTGCCTGAAGTGCCTCGCAGGCAGGGGCTACGCGGGGTCCAGATCGCTCCACGAGCTCCGAGCGGGCCTGGCTGCCGCAGACACCGCGACAAAGATGACCTCGCCGCTCGGCACATGGACGACGCGAACGTCGTCGCCGAAGGGGTTGGGAACACATTTGGCAGCGATGGCCACGGCCTGGGACGGGTCCTTGAACAGCTGTCGGACCCCGGTGCGTGGCAGAAGCCGGTTGATGACGGGGTGCTTGCTTTCGATGCGGTAGTCGGCGGAAACCATGCAAAACCCTTTCACGTCAAGGCCAAGAGGCGATGATGGAGGGAGATTGTTGCAACCCAATGACTGTCGGTGTTTTTTGTGAGGCATTCGGCGTTTTGCTCGGCAACATCGCTCACTCCGTCCGGACGATCGACGATACCTCAACAGGCCAGAGTTTGCCATCCCTTATTTTTGGGAAAACCTGCCCTTGTGCTGCTGCGCCGCAGCAAATGGGCCTTGGGCGAGGTTGACGCCAGGCACATCCACGTGGGCGCGCAGGGTTGCCTGGCATCATTGCGGCAGGGCCTGCTATTTGCGCGGGGCTTCGATGGGTGGCGTGCCTTCCTTGAACAATTGTTTGAGCTGTGCGCGCAGCTCAGGCGAGTCCTGATGCTGATGGACGGCCACCGCATGCTGTACGGCGGCTTCCAGTAGTTCCTGTTCCGTATCGGCGCACAGCGCCACCGTGCAATTCATTTCGCTCGGAAATTCGCGGCAGTCGATATATTTGCGTGTCATTTCAAGCTCCTCATCAAGCGGATGGTGGCAAGGCTCGGGTCGGCGCGTGGCCCGGTAGGAGACAGCGTTGGCTCGCGCGAAGTGCATATGCGGGCTGCGCCGCACGTTCATTTATAGATTGAAAATCGCCGCATGCAAAACACCGGTTCGCCAACGGTCTCCTACACTGCTGCTCTCAGCCAGGCCTCCGCCGACAAGCGCATCGAAATCCTGCGCCTCGTGGGGCGCAGCGGCTCGATCTCACAGGCCGGGCGCGAGGCAGGGGTCAGCTACAAGGCCGCCTGGCAGGCCATCGACACGCTGACCAACCTGGCCGGCGTGGCCCTGGTCGAGCGGGCGGTGGGCGGGGCTGGCGGCGGGGGGGCGCGCATCACGGCGGCCGGCCTGCAGCTGCTGGCGGCGGCTGATCAACTGGAGCAGGCGCGCAGCCAGGTGCTGGAGCGCTTGCAGCAGCAGGCCGTGACATCCACCCCGGGCGCGCAGGCCGCCGGCCTGCCGGCGCTGACCCAGCTGTCCGTTCGCACGAGCATGCGCAACCAGCTGCCCTGCACGGTGCAGGCGCTCGAAGGGCAGGGCCAGATCGTGCGCGTGCGGCTGCGGCTGGCGGGTGGCACGCCGCTGGCTCAGGACACGACATTGGTGTCACGCATCACGCGCGAGAGCGCCGAACTGCTGGGCTTGGTGCCCGGGCAGTCGGTGCTGGCGCTGTGCAAGGCCACGGCGGTGGCGGTCAGCCGCGCGGCCGGCGCCAAGGCTCCGCGTGGGCGAAATCTGCTGCTGGGCCGGGCCAGCCGCGTCTCGCGCGGCGAGACCGGCGACGAGGTGGCGGGGGAGCTGGACGCCGGTTTGCAGCTGGTGGGCTTTGCGCCGCCCGCCAGTGGCCTGCGCTCGGGCAGCCGCGTGGCCATGACGGTCGACGAGTCGGCCGTGGTCATTGCCCTGGCGGGCTGACAGATGCTATTTAATTGATAGCATCTCGCGCAGCACTGGCAACGGCTATCTGGCATTTTCATTCATGAGCTTGCGATCAACCGTGGCGCGGCTGAGGCTCAAGGCGCGGGCGGCCTGCATCACGTTGCCCTTGACCTCGTCCACGCCTGGCGCAGCAGCGCGTCCTTGCCTTACATGCCCAGATATGCCTGCCCGATCTTCTCGTCCTTGAGCAATTCGGGCCCGGGGCCCGACATCACGACGCGGCCCAATTCCATGACGTAGCCCTGGTCCGCGATCGACAGGGCGGCGCGGGCGTTTTGCTCGACCACCAGAATCGTGATGCCTTGGTCGCGCAGCTTGCGGATCAGCTGAAAGATTTCCTGCACGATTAGCGGCGCCAGGCCCATGCTCGGCTCGTCGAGCAGCAGCAGCTTCGGTTTTGCCATCAGCGCGCGTGCCATCGCCAGCATCTGCTGCTGCCCGCCCGACAGGGTGCCTGCGGGCAGGTGGCGCTTGTCGAACAGGATGGGAAAGAGTTCGTACATCGTCGCCAGGCTGGGCGCCGTCTCGCCCCTGGATCGCGTGAAGGCGCCGAGCCGCAGGTTGTCTTCGACGCTCATGGGCGCGAAGACCTGCCGGCCCTCAGGCACCTGGCTGATGCCGGAGCGTACGCGCCGGCTGGCCGGCAGGCGGCCGATGTCTTGCTGATCGAAGTCGATGCGGCCGCCGCTGGCAGGCTGTACGCCTGAAATGGCGCGCAGCAGGGTGGTCTTGCCGGCCCCGTTGGCGCCGACCAGTGCGACCAGCTGCCCCGGCCTGACCGTGATATCGACGCCGTGCAGGGCCTGGATGCGGCCGTAGTGGCTGGTGAGCCCATGGACGCTCAGCAGGGCATCGGGTTTGTGCCTCGGGATCGAAGCGATCGCAGTCATGCGGCCTCCAGCTGTTGATCGGTCTCTGCTTCGGCGCCCAGGTAAGCGGCAATGACCTGAGGGTTGGCGCGAACCTCGGCCGGGGTGCCTTCGGCCAGCTTGCTGCCGTGGTCCAGCACCGTGATGGTGTCGGACACGCCCATCACCAGCGGCATGTCGTGTTCCACCAGCACCACGGTCAGGCCGTCGTCCGCCAGTTGGCGGATCAGCCTGCCGACTTCGGCCGTCTCGGTCGGGTTCAGCCCGGCGGCCGGTTCGTCCATCAGCATCAGGCTGGGGCGGGTCATCAGGGCGCGTGCGATTTCCAGGCGCTTCAAGGCGCCGTAGGACATCTGGCTGGCCTGCGCATCGGCGTACGAGGCCACGCCCACCAGCGCCATGGCCTTGAGCGCCTCGTCGCGACAGGCCCGGTCGTCCTTCCTGAGCCGCGGCAGCGACAGCAGGCCGGCCAGCAGGCTGCTGTTCTGGCGCAGATGCGCGCCGACCATCACGTTGTCCAGTGCACTCATGTTCATGCAGACCTGCAGGTTCTGGAAGGTGCGCGCCATGCCGAGCGCGGGCAGCTTCTGCGGCGCCTGTCCGGTGATGTCCTGCGAACCGAACAGCACCTGGCCCGAGGTCGGCGTGTATATGCCGGTGATCAGGTTGATCAGCGTGGTCTTGCCGGCGCCGTTGGGACCTATCACGGAGTGAACCTTGCCCTGGCGTACCGCAAAGCTGACGTCCTGCACGGCATGCAGGCCGCCGAAGACCTTGGTCAGCGACTTGACTTCCAGTGACTTCATGGGGCGCTCCGGTTCAGCCTGGCGCGCAGAGTCGGCACCACACCTTTGGGCAGGAGGATCATGCACAGCATCAGGACAGCGCCAAAGGCCACGGTTTCCCAGCCTTCGAACGCGGAGAGCAGCTGCGGCAGCAGGGTCAGCACGACGGTGCCGATGATGGAGCCGAACACCGAGGCCATGCCGCCCAGCACCACCATGGTCACCAGCTCGATCGAATGCAGGAAGCCCGCGACGCCCGGCGTGACGAAGCCGACATAGTGCGCGCTCAGGCTGCCCATCACGCTGGCGACCGCGGCCGACAGCACGAACACCCGCACCTTCATGGCCGCCACATCGACACCGACGGCCAGGGCCGCGATCTCGGAGCCATGGATCGCCTGCAGCGCACGGCCCCCCGGCGCGTTGATCAGGTTCAGCGCGGTCCAGGCCATGAGCCACAGCGCCACGGCGCCCACGGCGTACCAGTGCTTCTCGCCGCTGAGCTCCCGGCCGAACACCGAGAACGGTGGCACCGCCATGCCGTCAGGCCCGCCGGTCAGGGCTGACTCGTTGGTCAGCATGATCATGATGATGATGCCCAGCCCCAGGGTCGCCATCGCAAGATAGTGGCCCTTCAGCCGCAGCACGGGACGCGCGACCAGCAGCGCCAGGGTCGCCACGCCCGCGGCGGCCGCCACCAATGCCAGCGCGGGCGGCCAGCCATAGCGCGAGCTCAGGATGGCCGAGGCATAGGCGCCCAGGCCGAAGAAGCCGGCATGTCCGAGGCTGATCTGGCCGGTGTAGCCAATCAGCAGGTTCAGACCGATGGCGATGACGGCGTTGAACGCGACGCGAATCGCGACGTCGTAGTAAAAGCTGTTGGGCAGGACCAGCGGCAGGCACAGCAGCACGAGGGCCAGCAGCATCAGCGCGCGGGTGGACGATGGGAGCTTGTTCATGGGAAGTCCTCAGACCCGGTCGATGGTTTTGGCGCCGAACAGGCCGCGCGGCATGAAGAACAGCACCAGCAGGATCAGCACAAAGGGCATCGCGTCCTTGTAGGCCGACGAGATATAGCCCGCCGTCATGGCTTCGAGCACACCGAGCAGCAGCCCGCCGACCACGGCCCCCAGGCCGCTGCCCAGGCCGCCGAGCGTGGCCGCGACAAAGCCCTTGAGGCCCAGCATGATGCCCATGTCGTACGAGGTGTAGGTGAGGGGAGCCACCAGGATGCCGCCGACCGCGCCCAGCGCGCCGGACAGCACGAACGAGAGCAGGAGCACCGAGCGGGTGCTGATACCCACCAGTTCGGCCGCCAATCTGTTGTGCGAGGTGGCCAGCATGGCCTTGCCCCGTGCGGTGCGCCCGAAAAACCAGGCCAGTGCAGCGACCACCACGGCCGCCACGCCGACCACCCACAGGCTCTGCGGCAGCAGGGTGGCGCCCGCGATGGCCAGCGGCTGTTCGCCCGAGAACGCGGGCAGCGAATGCGTGCCCTTGCCCAGCGTGACCTGCACCAGGCCGCGCACGACCAGCGAGGCGCCGATCGTGATGATGATCAGTGGCACGACATCGGCGCGGCCTGCCGGTTCGATCGCGAACTTCTCGATCAACAGGCCGGCGAGGCCCGTGACAGCGACCGCCAGCACGATGGCCACCGGCAGCGGCAACCCGAGTGCGGCCAGCGCGACCGCCGCCATGCCGCCGAGCATGATGAACTCGCCCTGCGCGAAGTTGATCACGCCGCTGGCGTTGTAGATGATGGCGAACCCGAGCGCCGCCAGCGCATAGGTCGCGCCGACGGTCAGGCCGGAGAACAGGAACTGCAGGAGCTGGGACAGCATGGCGGTCTTACTTCAGGAGGGTCCAGCCGCCGTCCCTGACTTCCAGCATGCGGAAGGCCGAGAGGTCCAGGCCCATATGGTCGGTCGCCGACAGGTTGAACTGCCCGGTCGTGCCCATGAAGCCCCTGGTCTGCTCCAGCGCGCTGCGCACCGCCTCCTTCGTCGTGCCGCCCGCACGCTTGATGGCGGAGACACCCAGCATCAGCGCATCCAGGGCGTAGCCGCCAAACGTGGAAGGCTCGTCCTTGTACTGTTTCCAGTAGGTGGCGGCGTAGCTCGTCACCAGTGGCTTTTGCGGATCGTTGGCCGCCAGGGCATTGGCCACCAGCAGAGCAGGGGAGGGCAGGCGCACGCCCTCGGCAGCCTTGCCGGCCAGCCGGATGAACTCGTTGGAGGCCACGCCGTGCGACTGGTACAGCGGCACGGTCAGCCCCAACTGCGCGTAGTTCTTGGTGACCACGGCGGGCCCCTGTCCCAGCCCGAACACGAACAGGGCCTGGATGCCCGGCACCGCGCGAATCTTGGTCAGCTGCGCCGTCACATCGGTGTCCTTCGGCCCATAGGTTTCATCGGCGACCAGCGTGATGCCGTACTTCTGCGCCACCGCGCGCGTTTCCTTGGCACCGGACTGGCCGAAGCCGCTGGTCTCACTGAGCAGGCCGACCTTGGTGATGCCGCGCTTTTTCATGTCCTCGAACACTTTTTCCGCCGCCATGCGGTCGGTGTGCGGGGTCTTGAAGATCCACTTCTTGACCGGCTCGACCACCACGACGGCGCCCGACAGCGAAATCAGCGGAATGCCCGCCTTCTCGACCAGCGGCGCCATGGCCATCGTCGCACCCGTGGTCGTGCCGGCAATCAGCAGGTCCACCTTGTCGTCGTCGATCAGCCGCTTGGCGAAGCCGTTGGCCTTGGCGGCCTCGGAGGCATCGTCGTAATGCACGAGTTCGAGCTTGCGGCCCAGCACCCCGCCGTCCTGGTTGATCTGCGCGAGGTAGGTCTGCAATGTCTTGAGCTGCGGATCGCCCAGATAGGCCGCAGGCCCGGTGGTCGACAGCACGGCGCCGATGCGGATCGGGTCCTTGCCCTGCGCGGCCGCCGGCAGGGCCTGCGCGAACACCAGTGCGATGGCCGAAGTGATCAGGGTACGTTTTTTCATGGGTTGTCTCCTCGATGGGGGTGGAACGGGACGGGGCTAAGCTCAGGCTTTGGGTCGCTTGTCGATCACGCGGCGGGACTTGCCGGTCTGGGTGCGCTCGATCGAGCCGGGAGGCAGCACGCTCACGCGCGTGCTGATGCCCACCATGGTCTTGATGCGCTGCTGCAGCCAGCGGCTGATGTCGGCGACCTCGCAGGCCGGCATCGCGGCCTCGGCGGGCTGCAGTTCGGCCAGCACCTCGACCTCGTCGAGCCGGCCATCGCGGGTCACGATCAGCTGGTACAGCGGCGAGAGCTTGCCGTGCCTGAGGATCAGCTCCTCCACCTGCGTCGGGAACACATTGACGCCGCGGATGATCAGCATGTCGTCCGAGCGGCCCACGATCTTGCCGATGCGGCGGAACGAGCGCGAGGTCGGCGGCAGCAGCCGCGTGAGGTCGCGCGTGCGGTAGCGGATCACGGGGAAGGCTTCCTTGGTCAGCGAGGTGAAGACCAGCTCGCCTTCCTCGCCGTCGGGCAGCACCTCGCCGGTTTCGGGGTCGATGACTTCGGGGTAGAAATGGTCTTCCCAGATCACTGGTCCGTCCTTCGATTCGATGCACTCGCTGGCCACGCCCGGTCCCATGACCTCGGACAGGCCATAGATGTCGACCGCGTCGATGCCCGCATTGGTCTCGATCTCGCGGCGCATGGCCTCGGTCCAGGGCTCGGCGCCGAAGATGCCGATCTTCAGCGAACTCTCGCGCGGATCGATGCCCTGGCGGGCGAATTCCTCGATGATCACCTGCATGTAGGACGGGGTCACCATGATCAGGCGCGGCTTGAAGTCCTGGATCAGCTGAACCTGCTTTTCGGTCTGCCCGCCCGACATCGGGATCACGGTGCAGCCCAGGCGCTCGGCACCGTAGTGCGCGCCCAGCCCGCCGGTGAACAGGCCGTAGCCGTAGGCCACGTGCAGGGTGTCGCCGGCGCGGCCGCCTGCGGCGCGGATCGAGCGCGCCACCAGGCCGGCCCAGTGGTTGATGTCGTTTTGGGTGTAGCCCACGACCGTGGGCTTGCCCGTGGTGCCCGATGAGGCATGGATGCGCGAGACCTGTTCCTTGGGCACGGCGAACAGCCCGAACGGATAGTTGTCGCGCAAGTCCTTCTTGCTGGTGAACGGAAACTTCGCCAGGTCCTTGAGTTGCTTCAGGTCGTCGGGGTGCACGCCCCGGTCGTCGAACGCCTGGCGGTAGTGCGGCACGTTGTTGTAGACATGGTTCAGCGTGGTCCTCAGGCGCCGGACCTGCAGCGCCGTGATCTCATCGCGGCTGGCCCGCTCGATCGGGTCGAGCAGCTCGGTGGGGGTGGTGTGGGCAGGCATCGCATGTCTCCTCGTGCAATGGGGTGGGTCGCGGCTCGGCGGGTTCTGTGTGGGCGGTTTAGCGCCCGGTGAATTGCGGCGCGCGCTTGGCTTTGAAGGCGCTGACGCCCTCGGCATAGTCCTGGCTGTAGCCGAGTTCGCGCTGGAAGTCGCGCTCGCGGTCGAGCTGTTCGCCCAGGCTGCTGGTGGCGGCTGCGTCAATAGCCTGCTTGGTGCGCGCCAGGCCCAGGGTGGGGCCGGCGGCCAGCTTGTGCGCTGTGGCGTTGACATCGGCCTCGAACGTCTCGGTGCTCACGCATTTCCAGATCAGACCCCACTGCTCGGCCTGCGCCGCGCTCAGCGTATCGCCCAGCAGGGCCAGGCCCATGGCGCGCGAGCGGCCGAGCAGCTGCGGCAGGAACCAGGTGCCGCCGGCATCGGGCACCAGCCCCAGCTTGCAAAAGGGCTGGATGAAACTGGCACCCTCGACGGCAATCACGATGTCGCAGGCCAGCGCGATATTGGCGCCCGCACCGGCGGCCACGCCATTGACGGCGCAGACCACCGGCTTGGGCAGGGCGCGCAGGCGGCGCACCAGCGGGCCGTAGTACTTGTCGATCGACTCACCCAGATCGGGTTTGGCACTTCCGGGCGCGACGGCGCGGTCGCCGAGGTCCTGCCCGGCGCAAAAGCCCCGGCCCGCGCCGGTCAGAACCAGCGCGCGGACCTGCGCGTCCGCCGCCGCCGCATCGAGCGCGGCATGCACCTCGTGGTGCATCGCGACGGTGAAGCTGTTGAGCTTGTCGGGGCGGTTGAGCGTGAGGCGGGCCAGACCGGCTTCCACCTCATAGCGGATGGTTTCGAAGTTCATGCGAATCCTCGTCGAACTGAACCGCGGCTCAGACATGTAGGCGCCGCTGCACGACGCGGAAGCGGTTCGCGACGAAGGCCGAGTCGGCGTAGGCGGCGTTGGCCGACGGGTTGCCGCCCGTGCCGTGGTAGTCCGAGAAGGCGGCGGACTGGTTGACGAAGACGCTGCCGGTCAGGTTGATCGAGAGCGCGACCTTGGTGCGCCAGGTCGCCTGCACCATCGCGTCCACGACCTCGGGACGGGTCGAGTAGATGCCTGCCGTCAGCGCGCCATGGTCGCGCACGATGCGTTCGGACAGGGCGATCGCGGCCTGCGTGTCGGCAGCGCGCACGGCAAAGCTGATCGGGCCGAAGCGCTCCTGCATATAGGCTTTTTCATCGTGTGCATCGCACTTGAGCAGCATCGGCGTGCGCACCTGGGCGGCGGGGAAGTCGGGGTGGGCCAGCTTTTGCGAGGGCAGGACGACCTCGGCCAACTGGTGCGCCTCATCGATGCGGCGAAGCGTGTCTTCCGACTGAATCGCGCCGAGCACCGCATGCGCGACCTTGGGGTCGGCCACGAAGGCCCCGATGGCCTCGCCCAGGTCGGAAGCGACCTCATCGAAGCTCTTGTGCCCTTCATCGGTCTCGATGCCGCCGGCCGGCACGATGATGGCCTGCGTCGTGGTGCACATCTGGCCCGAATACAGCGACAGCGTGAAGGCCAGATTCTTGAGCATGGCCCGGTAGGCGTCGGTCGATTCGATCACGACGTTGTTGACACCGGCCAGCTCGGCATAGACCTGCGCCTGCTTGCAGTTCTCGATCAGCCAGTTGCCGAAATGGTTGCTGCCCGTGAAGTCCACCGACTTCACCTCGGGGTGGGTCGCGAGCCTCTGGGTCGCGCTGCGCTCCGGGGTCACGGCCAGGGTGATGATGTTCGGGTCGATGCCGTTTTCGGCCAGCACCTCGCGGATCACCGCGACCGTGATCGCGGCCGGCAGGATCGCGTTGCCGTGCGGCTTGACGATGACCGGGTTGCCGGTGGCCAGTGCGGCAAAGACACCGGGGTAGGTGTTCCAGGTCGGGAAGGTGCCGCAGCCGATGACCAGTGCCACACCGCGCCCGACGATCTCGAAATGCTTTTGCATGCGCAGTGGCGCGTTCTTGCCCTGCGGCTTTTCCCAGACCGTTTCGCGCGGAATGGCGGACTGCTCGCGCCAGGCGCAGGCGACGGCTTCCAGGCCGCGGTCCTGCGCGTGCGGTCCGCCGGCCTGGAACGCCATCATCCAGGCCTGGCCGGTCGTCATCATGACCGCATGGCCGATCTCGAAGCTGCACTGGTTCAGGCGCTGCAGCGCTTCCATCAGGATGCCGGTGCGTCCTTCGGCACCCAGCTGGCCCCAGGCGGGCATGGCCTGGAGCGCGGCCTGGATCAGGGCTTCGGACTCGCAGACGGGATAGCTGATGTCGAGCTCCATGCCGTAGGGCGAGCGCTCGCCGCCATGCACGCCGGTCTGGCCCGGCTGATCCAGTTGAAAGCGCTTGCCGAGATAGGCATCGAAAGCCTGCTTGCCGGCTTCCGCCGCAGTCTCGCCATAGACCTTGGGGCTGGGCATTTCGCTGTACGGGCTCCAGTAGCCGCGGGCGGCCAGGGCCTGGACGGCCTGGTCCAGCTGGGCCTTGTGTTTGTCGAACAGGGGGTTGTTCATGGGAATGTCTCCGGGGATGTCGAGGGATGGTGTGAGGGCACGAACGCTCAGTTGTGCGCGTGCTCCTGGTCGAAGTCGATGACCAGCTTGTCGGTGACGGGATAGCTCTGGCAGCACAGCACGAAGCCGCGTGCCACTTCGTAGTCTTCGAGCGCGAAGTTGATGTCCATGTCCACCTCGCCCTGCACCACCTTGGCGCGGCAGGTGGAGCAGACGCCGCCCTTGCAGGAGTAAGGCATTTCCAGCCCGGCCTTGAGACCGGCGTCCACGAGGTTGTCCTGGTTCTTTTGCATCAAGAAGCTGCGGCGCGTGCCATCGACCACCACTTCCACCTCGCACTGGTCGCTGCCTTGCACGGCGGCGCGGGCTGCACGCGGCTTGTCGCCCTTGGGGGCCGTGCCGAACAGCTCGACCTTGATGCGCGCCTTGTCGACGCCCTTGTCTTGCAGCGCCTGCGAGGTGGCCAGCATCATGTCCTCGGGGCCGCAGATGAAGGCCGCGTCGATGCCGGCAGGGTCCATCCAGTGCGTGAGAATCTGGCTGACCTTCTCGTGGTCGATGCGGCCGTTGAACAGGGGAATGTCCTGCGATTCGCGGCTCATGATCCAGACCAGGTTGAAGCGGTCCAGGTAGCTGTCCTTGAGGTCTTCGAGTTCTTCCTTGAACATCACGCTGCCGGACGCGCGATTGCCGTACACCAGGGTGACGCGGGACTGCGGCTCGGCCAGCAGCGTGGTCTTGATGATCGACAGCACGGGCGTGATGCCGCTGCCCGAGGCGAAGGCCACGATGTGGCGCGCAGACTGCGGCTGCAGCGGCACATGGAAATGGCCTTGCGGCGGCATGACCTCGATCGCCGCGCCCGGCTTGAGGTGATCGGCCGCCCAGTTGGAAAACGCCCCGCCGGCCACGCGCTTGATCGCGACGCGCAGGCGCTGGTCCTGGACCGCCGAGCAGATCGAATAGGACCGGCGCAGCTCCTCACCATCGAGCGTGGTGCGCAGCGTCAGGTACTGGCCCTGCACGTAGGAAAACGCGTCGCTCAGGTGCTGGGGCACGTTGAACGTGATGGCCACCGCGTCGCGCGTCGCTGCTTGAACGTGGCTGACCTGAAGAGGATGAAACTGGGGAGTGGCCATGGCGGTGCCTCAATGCGGCTTGAAATAATCGAAGGGCTCCAGGCAGTCCTTGCACTGGTACAGCGCCTTGCAGGCGGTGGAGCCGAACTGGGACAGCAGGCGCGTCCTGCGCGAGCCGCACAGCGGGCAGGGCACGGCCGCGTGGCCGCTCAGCAGGGCGCTGATGTCGACGATCTGCGCGCCATCGGCGCCGGGCGCCCGCGGCACTGGCGGCGCGATGCCGTAGGCCCGCAGCGCATCACGGCCCTTGGGGGTCATCCAGTCGGTGGTCCATGCGGGTGACAGCTGCGTGCGCACCTGGACCTTCTCGACGCCACGCGCCTGCAGCGCCTCGCGAATCGATTGCGCGATCACCTCGGTCGCGGGGCAGCCGGAGTAGGTCGGG
>Ga0187892_10006176_pt1 | contig 18073 bp, 17 predicted proteins | sample MA1701073metaG_FD_139345 | JGI IMG/M metagenome (GOLD analysis project Ga0187892, IMG submission 139345) | Bio-ooze microbial communities from a basaltic lava cave in the Kipuka Kanohina Cave System on the Island of Hawaii, USA - MA170107-3 metaG ... | reverse complement strand
ACCTATCAAATTGAGACCGGTGTCAATTTGAAACCGGTGTCAAATCCAAACCGGTCTCAGCCTGACACCGGTGTCACCGTGACACCCAATACAGTTGATGACCCTGATGATTCAAAAAATGACAGTCATCATCACAGGCCAGCTTCAGCTGATGATGACTCGCCTCATCTCCAGGAAATCAAGAACACCTATTCCCAGCTAACCGGCAACCCCTGGCTTCCCTCAGACACGGAAGCCTACACGCAGAACCCCATCGCCACTGTTCCGATCACCAGGGCCCTCGAGATCATGCAGGGGGTTAAGCAACGATGCGGAGGCCGGATTAACAGTTTCAACTATTTCGTGAAAGAGATGGTCAAAGGTTCGGATCCTGTCAATCGCCAGTATCAGAGACGCGCACTGGCAAAGATCGTGAAGCGAGTTCGCGATCTCCGTGTCGGAGCGCACAACTACGGTGTAGCGGACTTTGTCTTCGACGTGAAAGAGGCCTGTGCCCGAGAGGGGGTGATCTTCGACAACGATCTGTTCAACTCTCTCAATTCTTGAATCGATTCTCAAACTCAGAACGGAGGAGGAAACATGCTTGACCTTGAATGCAGTCCAAACACAACCGCAATTTGCTGACTCCCGCGAGATTGATCCGCTACGGGAAAGAGAGGTGCTTACCTTAAAGCAAGAACCGGCGATCCAATATGCCTGCAAATGCTGTCAGGCCTCGCTGACCACAGACCCCGAGTACGAAGACTACGACTGGTTCCTGAGGTGTCTGGCTTGCGGTGCTAAGAACTTGCTTGTCGTCAGTTTTCAGATCATCGGATGGAGACACTAGCGGCTGAGTAAGCCGCTTCTCGGGGAAAAGCCAAAAATATTTTCTTAAGATTTTGCCTTTTCAAAGCCTCTATATCAGTGAGGGGCATTCACACCCTCGATTCTGTCACCAACCCAGAAAGGACAGCCAAATGAAATCCACCAACCCAACCATCAATTCGAAGTCGGTCCGACTCTCTATCCCAGTCCTGGCGGTCGGTCTGGCGTCATTGCTATGGGCACCCTCCCTTTTCGCCCAGGCCGCCTCCCCCTGGGAAAATGCCGTCAATCTGCTCGAAACGTCGTTCACCGGTCCGTTGGCTCGTGGGCTATCCCTCATCGCAATCGTGATTGGCGGATTGATGTTTGCTTTCGGCGAAGGCCAATCCAAGAAGGTCTTTGCGGGGATTGTCTTTGGTTTGGGGATTGCGCTTGGAGCAGTGAACTTCATGTCGTGGCTGTTCGGCGTTGCCTAATAAGGACCCCTGACGTGAGCGCACAGATCGCCGAAAGGAACGGCCGTTGAGAACCAACCGGGTTTACAAATCGTTGAATCGCCCGCTCACCATCCTGGGCGTCGAACGCAAGCTGTTCTTCTGTGCAGCCGTGATGGGCGCAGCGACGTTCAACCTCATGGGCTCGTTTTTGGGAGGGATTCTGGTCTTCGCTGCTCTCTTTGTTTTGGGTCAGAGCGCGACGAAGTCCGACCCCCAGATCCTGCGCATCCTTCTCAACTCGTCCAAGTTCAAGTCTCAGTATTGCCCCATGAAGTTCAAAGCCATCACGGTCAAGCGAACTCTCCATGATTAATCTGGCCAGGCTCTTCAAGGACTACAACGACACCGGTGCTCTCAATGAGTACATCAATCTGTACGGGTTCGTTGCCGACCGTGTTTTCCTCACGAAGTCCGGCGATCTCGGTGCGGTCATCCATGTCGATGGGATCGATCACGAGTGTCTGGATCAGAACACGTTGGACAACGTGACGCGGCGCTTCGAGGCAGCTATGCGGGGCTTTGGCGAGCAGTATCGAGTCTACCAGTATCTCCTCAAGCGCAACAACGAATCGATTCCGCATCGACGCTACGATAGCGAACTAGTCAACCAGGCGATTGAAACCCGCTCAACTTTTCTGGCTTCACGTTCTGCAGAGCTCTATTCGATCCAGATCTATTACGTCGTCTTGTACCAAGGCGCCCGCCACCAGCCCTCCATGACCCGAGCCGTCTCCAGGCTGTTCACGAAACCCGGCTTTGGCCTGAAGGAAATCCTCGGAAGCTTCTCGGCTCGAACTCACAGCGCTTTGATGGAATCAGAGATAGATGCAGCCACAAGCGCGCTGCTCAATCAGGTCAACACCTTCATTGCTCAACTCAGCGATCTCTGCCCGCTAACACTGTTGCACAAGGACGAGGCCTTCTGCGTCTTGAAACGGCTGCTGAACTTCGCCCCACACAAGATCGACTCTGCACGCCGCAAGCACGATGCCTTCCTCGACTACTACCTTCCCGACAGCACTCTGGAATGCCATCGAGGGCATCTCTTGGTCGACGACTACTTCGTTAGAGTTCTCACCCTTAAGGAACCGTCTAGTCAGAGCTTTCCTCTCATCTTCAAACAGCTTCTCGAAGTGGAAGCCAGTTTCATCATCTGCACCGAGTGGCACCCGGAAGACGGCAGCAAGATCCAAAAGGGTATTCAGAGCCGACGCCGGCATTACCACAACTCGAAGATGTCCATCTTCAGCCAGCTGGCCCAGTCTGAAGCTTCCAGATCCAAAGATGACTTTCTCGTGGACGACAGCAAGGAATCGCTTATTCAGGAGTTAGGAGAAGCCAACAAGGAGATCGTGATCCACGGGCACACCTTCGGGGAATTCTCCCTGACGGTCGTTCTCTATGACCGTGACCTGGCCCGCATCGATCACGCCATCTCCGCGTTCTCAAAGATCTTCTCCACTGTGGATGCCGTCCTCATCGACGAGCGCTACAACCTCTTGAACGCCTTCCTTGCTGTTGTCCCCGGGAATTATCAGCTCAACCTGCGCAGGATGTATCTCCTCAACACCAACTATGCCGACTATTCCTTCTTCTTCACCCTCCACCAGGGAGAGCGCGAAAACAAGCATTTGGGTTCCGAGTACCTGGCCGTCCTTGAATCCACCCACAAGACGCCCTACTACCTGAATCTCCACTATGGAGATCTGGCTCACACCACGATTCTGGGGAAGTCGGGCAGCGGCAAGTCCTTCCTTCTCAACTTCCTCATCACTTTCATGCAGAAGTACAGCCCTTACACTTTCATCTTTGACATGGGCGGCTCTTACCGAAGCCTGACGGAGATGTTGGGCGGGTCCTACCTGCAAGTCGGGCTGCAATCTCAAGGCCTCAGCATCAATCCCTTCTGCCTGCCACCGACGCGCGACAATCTCAACTTCCTATTCGCCTTTGTCTCGTTGCTGATCCATGACAGCGGCAAACACCAGTTGTCCCACAAGGAGGAGAGAGACCTCTTCGATCAGATCGAGATGATGTATTCGATCGATTCCCGGCTGCGGACGCTCTCAACGCTGAGGAACACGCTGCCCGATACTCTCAAGGAAGCCTTGCACAAGTGGACTCAGGCTGGTCAGCTCGGGTTCCTGTTTGACAATCCCGAGGACACGCTCACGTTCTCCAGGTTCCAGTGCGTCGAGTTCGAAGGGATGGAGAAATATCCCCAACTCATCGAACCGCTCCTGTTCTACCTCCTTCATCGAGCCAACGCTCTGATCGAGGACGATCAGCTCACCGGAGTTCCGAAGGCTTTCATCGTAGACGAGGCCTGGGTATTCTTCCGTAACGCAACCATCAAGAACTACATCACCCGAGCTCTCAAGACCTGGCGGAAGAAGAACGCCGCCATGATCCTGGCCACTCAATCGGTGGACGAGCTGAAGAAGTCGGACATCCTGAACCTGATCCTCGAGTCCTGCTCGACCAAGATCTTTCTCGCCAACCCGGACATGGACCGCGATCTCTACCAAGGAGTGTTCCACCTTAATGACAAGGAAACGGATCTCATCACCACCCTGATCCCCAAGCAGCAGATGCTCATCAAGCGACCCGACATCACCAAGGTCGTCAACCTCAACGTCGATCCAGTCAGCTATTGGCTCTACACCAGCGATCCCATGGACAACCTCAAAAAGAAGGAAGTCATCGCCCAGCACGGGCTCACCAAAGGTCTTCAAATCCTAGCCAGGAGGCAATTCGCATGAAACCGCTTCTCTCGCTGCTGCTCCTCACCCTCTCCACCTGTGGTCCCCTGACCGCTGCAGACCGCCAGGCTCGCATCATCAAGTACTCGGACAAAGACATTATCGAACTGCGATGCCAAATGCGGGTCTCCACCGCGATCGTCTTGCCGGCCGGCGAGCAGATCCTCGACTTCACCACCGGCGACAAGGAGCACTGGATCGTCAACGGCGCTCAAAACTTCTGCTACATCCACCCGGCCAAGCAAGGAGCTTCGTCGAACCTCAATCTCATCTGCGCCAGCGGGAAGATCTATTCGTTCCTCTTGACGGAAGCGGCTGAAGAAGCTGCTGAAGTGGACTACAAGGTCTTCGTCGAACCGCGAGAGGAATCGGCGGTGAGTGCGTTGATGTCGCGTAATCCGCGGTTTGTTCCGGCAGAAGATCTGGTGGTTTACAAGTCCCAGATCGCAATCCTCCAGGAACAGATCGCGAAGACTCAGGCTCAAGCGGCGAAGGCCGCCGAGAACCAGATCCACCAGTACAAATCCAAATACCCCTCTGCGCTCAAGTTCCAGTATCGCTACAAGAGCCAGCAACCGTTCGAAGTCTCGGCCATCTTCCACGACGAGGCGTTCACCTACATCCATAGCTCATCCCGTGAGAAGCCCGCGATCTACGAGATCAAAGATGGAAAGCCGAACCTGATCAACTTCCAACTGGAAAATGGCTGCTACATCGTTCCGAAGGTGATCGACCAGGGTTATCTGCAAGTTGGGAAGAAGAAAATGGCGTTCCGGAGGCAGGGATGAACGAGACCGTAGAACAAAAGGGGTCAAAGCCACCTGGGCTTGTCCCAAAGCAGGTGCAGAACTACGTCATCCTGGGTGTGGCCACGGTCCTCATTGCCATCATCTGGCTCACCAGCGGAAACAGCAAGAAGCCTACCAATCAAGGCTCAACCTCTGGTAGTCCAGCAGACTTCACTCGCCTGAACCAGGCGAAGCTTGAGGAGTACAAAGCCCAGTTAGCTGCGCAAGAGCGCCTCCTGCGGGAGCAGCAAGCCCTGCTTCTTGGCCAACAACCGCCAGCTCCACCTGGCGATATCCTCGACGGGACTTCTAACTCAACGCCGCATTCTGCAGTTCCCACCATCGCTTCTCAGGAGGCGCTCAAAACGCAGCTCGAGATGGAGCAACAGAAAAAAGACTATCAGTCGCAATTTGCCAACAACCTGGCGCTGTCCTACCGGCAAGAACTGAAGCCGAGTTCGGATTCAGACAACTTCAAAGAGTTCCTAAAAACCATGGGAAAGAGCTCGGTTGGAGAAGGCAGCATCCAGCCCTTGGGTATTGGCTCCGGCGTTCTATCGAACCAACGGAACATGAGCGGGCAGATTGCCTCACAACGTCCACCGATACTACCTCAAGCTGCTCCTTCAGGGGTTCCCTCGCCAGCCCGACCTGCGACGACGCCAGCAGAAGGCGAACCCCAAACCAGCCAGGATAGTCCAAACGCTGCCGTCGCCCCCGCGAGGGTGGACGATTACAATCTATCCTCGGGCAAGAGTTATCGCGTTCTGGCAGGCACCGTCATCGAAACCGTTCTGCTGAATCGCATCAACAGTGACTTCAGCGGACCAGTCAATTGTATGGTGACCTCACCGGTCTATTCTCATGATCGCCAGCGAGTGCTCCTTCCCGAGGGAACGAAGGTCCTGGGCGAAGCTCAGAAGCTGGCTGCCTTGGGACAAAAGCGCGTGGCACTGGCGTTCCATCGACTGATCATGCCGGATGGATTCTCCGTCACCTTGGATCAGTTCAAGGGCCTGAACCAGATCGGCGAGACCGCGCTCCGGGACAAGGTGAACAACCACTACTTCCGTATCTTTGGGATGTCGGTCGCGCTCGGCTTGATCTCGGGCTTCTCTAACCGTGGAGTCACCTACGGGCCCGGCTCTTCGGGAACAGACCTCTATCGCTCGGGTGTCGCCGACAGCCTGTCTCAGTCATCTCAGCGAATCCTCGACCGCTACATCAACATTCTGCCCACAGTCACCATTCGGGAAGGGCACCGGGTGAAGGTGTATCTCACCAACGACGTTCTTTTACCCGACTTCAACCATCATCAAATGCCTGCTGACCTGAGCGTCGAACAGGCATCCATCTCAAAGGAGGAGAAATGAAACGACTCTGGATACTCGTGTTGGTAACCCTGGCTACTTCAAGTTGTGCGGACCCTACGCGCGTCATCACCAACAAGCCGAAATCTGACGCGCAGAAGCAGCAAGAGAGGGAACAGCGCCGGCGGGACGACAAGGCGGCCACCGAAGCACTCAGGGATTTTCGAATCACCGATCAGGCGCGAAAGAAAACTAAGGAAGCAAATCAGCGGAAGGCAGATCAAGAAACCTCGAAAGAGATTCAGACCAACCCGGCAGTAGACGACAAACAGTAAGCCCAACGGCACGTGAAATCCTTCCAAAGAGAAAAGTGAGAAAGGACTAGTTCTATGAAGAGACTCATCGCCTTGACACTGATCGCCGGCCTGACCGTGCTGTCGCCAGCGAGGCATTTTGCCCAGCTTTTTCTTCCCACAATCGTCTTCGATCCTTCGGTCGATGCTTCGATCGGAGCCCTGAACGCCACAACCACGGCCAATCAGATTCAGCAAATCCTCAACCAGATCGAACAGATCAAAACGGCCGTCGATACCTTTCTGAAACTCAAAGAGACCTACGACAAGCTCAAGGAGACTTACGACCTGGCCAAGAAGATGTCCGAGTACCTGGCCGGCCTGGATGCGTACGCGATGGCCTTAGGCCAATGGCAAGGTCCTGGAGGAGCAAAGGATCTGTTTGATGTCACTGCCGGCATTCAACTCGCTATGGGAGGTTCCCTCACTCCAAAACTCGGCACGAGCTACGGGAACAGCACGAATCCTCTCTATGCGTATGCTCCGGAGATGCTGGCGTCAATGACCAGCTACGCAAAAGACCGGATCAAGGCCAACGCCTCGACGGTGGCCATTGCCGACGCGGCGTCGCAACAAGGTTTCGCAACTGTGGGCAGCGTGGCCGGCGCCATGGCCAGCGCAGAACCCCGTGTTGCAGCTCTCACTGGTGCTGCCCTGTCCGATGCTCCCGAGATGAACACCTATGCCGCCCTGCTCAATCGGATCAACGTTGCGGCGGCCTACACCTTGGCCAGCCAGCACGATGCCAACAAACTCCTCAGCGTCATTGCCAGCTCTCAGGCCGTCGCCCTCAAGTCGGAACGGGAGCGCTACGCCGACGCCATCAACATCGACATCTATCTCAGAAAGAATCTCAAGAAGGATTGGAAGTGGGGATTTGAAGGAGCTGACAACGCACTGAAGTCTTTCAAGGTCTCTGACTTTGCGTTCAAGTGAGGGCGTCTTAATGAATCGCTTTAGCTCGTGGGCGTTCTAAGTTTAGAACCGAAGTGAGCTAAGCGTGTCGTTCCATCCGATTGAGCAGCGTTGCAACAATCCACACCAGGAGGATCGGCGCTGCAACGAAATAGAGGAAATATTCTGCGACTGGTTTAGTTGGGGAATCGGGTATCCAAGAACGCACTTGAAGGAACCACTGAAGAAGAAAAAGGAATGGAAGCATCACTGCGACGGCAACGTAGAAAGTGCGAAACCGGCCACCGCACAGCAACGCGAATGCGGTTGCGATGAGTGCCAGGAGCGCAAAACTCCAGATGGACCTCGCCCGGGTGGGCTGGGCCCAAGCAGTCGTCACGACAGCCAGAACAACAGACATGATGAAAGGGAATCCGTGGCGGTAGCGAATTCGACGGACGAGAGCTGCGGACGCGAAGTGAGGCCAGCGGGTCGATCGATCCATATTCATTGGCTTCGGCGCAGCCGAATCCGCTCGCTGGCCCAATCGTCCAGGCTGTCCGTTTTTTCGATATCGAATTTCAGTTGCGGGGTCCTATCTCCGGCGCCGAGATTCAGGTTGATCAATTTTCCGGGCCTCAGGAGAGAAATCACACTGGTCAGTGGCACTGCAGCGGCACCCTCAAAAACCTTGAGGGAGCAAAAGCGTTCACCGTGTAGGTCAATTGGGAGGCGGGGAACATCGAATCGGTAGCGGCCGAAATCAGAAATTGTCACCTGATATTCGCACTTCGCCACGCTACCCATCTCGCCGGTTGTCACGACCGTCGAGCCACTGAGCAGTTCAAACTTACTGAAGTTGTAGCTCCCACTCGGGACTCGCTTGACAGCACTGTTTTCGCCCAGAAAGAGGGACACCCTACCCGCCAAGAGGATTTCGGCCCGGCCCTCTTCAGTGCGCACGACCGAATTGGGGTTGAGGATCCAAACGGGAGTGCTCGATGGCTCCACGAGCTGTTGATCTAGGTAGACTTTTCCTTCGACGCGGGCTATCTGCCCGGATCCGCGGGGAAGTGATTGAGCCGGTAATGTTAGTGAGTAAAGAGCAGCAAGTATCGTGGCGACCACTGAGGTTCTGATGGCATTCATAAAGCACCTCAATCTGCAGCTCCCCTGAGGAATGCGGAGGAGCTCGGTACTTTAGGGAAGGACTGCATTGATTCTACAGAAACTCGCCAAAAACGTCTAACGACAAACTTCTCCTATCCAGGGAGCCGCTATGCCCTTTGAAACCTTCTTCGAGTCCTACAAGTTCTTCCTCACCGAATACAGCGATCTCTTCCTCACGATGGGGCAAAACCTTTTCAAGGGTCTGGCAACCATCCTCATTGTCTGGTTCGGGGTCAAAGCGGCTCTCTCTTCTGCCGACGATGGCGAAGGCTTTGCCTTCTCAAAGTTCGCCACGCTGATCCTGATGATTAGTTTCAACTACTTCATGGTCTACAACTATCCATCGTTTTATGGACTGGTCACCGATCAGGCGGACGACATCCGCAACAAAATCGTCATCGATCTCAATAGCGAATTTGCCAGCAACATCCTCGACACGATCCAGAAACCGGGACTCTTCGAAGTCTCCTACGCGCTGATCTATCTCCTGATCCTGGTGGCCATCAGCGCTCTTTCCATCGTCATCTTCTATGTGATCTCCCTCGGATTCATTGCTCAGGGAATCTGCGTGCTGCTCGGTCCAGTCTTCATTCCCTTTTTCATTGTTCCGCAGCTGGAGTGGCTCTTTTGGGGATGGTTCAAGGCTCTCCTTCAATACAGCTTTTATCCGGTGGTCGCCTACGCCTTCATCTTTGTGTTTTCCCGGATGATCACCAATCCGAAGTTTACCGTCTGGAACAATCTCTCAGCCGAACAGGCCATGTCCATGATTGGTCCCATGCTCATTCTCTTTGTGGGTGCCACGCTCTCAATCGGGAAGATTCCGTCCATCGTCAACAGCATTTTCAGCGGAGCGGCAGGCCAGGCGACTTCTCCTATTGTGATCGGCCGGAGGTAACTCTTTCGATGTCCCAAACCAAGGACTTCAACGAAGCCAAACAGCTTTTCTTTGCCCAGTTCGGCAATGCCCTGGTCACGAACACCTATCTAAAGATCGCCCTGGCTTTGGTTTCTCTGATCGCCTTGGGTTTGCTGGTTCTCAACTTCAAGACCCACCAGATCGTGCGCAACTTCAAGCCTCTGGTCATCCGGATTGACCAGATTGGCAGAGCCGAGGCAGTGGCCTACCAGAATCTAACCTACAAGCCCCAGGACGTGGAGATGAAGTACTTCCTCTCTCAGTTCTGCAAACTCCACTACGCCCGCAACCGCGCCACACTGAAGGACAGCTTCTCGCAGTCGCTTTACTTTGTGGAAGGAATGCTGGCCAACACGATCATCGATGGCTTCCGCAAGAGCAAGATTCTGGAGAGCTATATATCCGATCCGAACCTACCGGAAATCGACATTGATGTGAAGAACATCGTCCTGGAGGAGATCCAGAACCCTCCGTACAAGGCGAAGGTAGACCTGCACAAGGTTTACATCTCACGGGTAGACCGCAGCGAGATTAGACGTGAGTTCTCGACTGTCTCCCTGGTCTTTTCCTTCAAGCAGAAGATCGAGAACGACCTAATTACCGTCAACCCTTTAGGACTGACCGTTACCTACTTCCGGGAAGATAAGGCATTCCAGTAGGGAGGTTCATCCCCATGGATAATCCAATCGATCAGCGCGAAAAGCCAGTTCTGAAAGAGTTGCTGGAAGCCTCAAAGGCCGCCGACCGCTTGATCTCCACTCTTTTCGAGATCGGAGCCCTCGATGGAGAACCGTTCATGAGCATCTGGTCCCAACTGGACCGGGCCATTGAAAGGACTCAGCGATCTCTTGGGGAAAAACCAGCACTGATAACATCCGATCTGAATCCCAGACCTGCTGCCTGATTCGCAACGGCAATGATAGCCAACGTCACCATCATTACGCTGGTCCTGTTCCTGGTCATCGCCTTCACCTTGCTGGAGCGCCTGCGGTTCCTGGCGCCCTATCGCAAAGTCATCCTGGCCGCACACCAGGAGGTCATCGTCGGCTATTTGCTGCTGCTATTTTTCAACATCTTTGGAATCCTGTTCATGGTCTACCGCCAGTTTTTCTTCAAGGATACGGGCAAGAAACTCAAGCAGCTTGAGAAGCAACTGGACTCCGAAGCCACCGACCTGATTACGGAACTTGACCGCGACCGATGAGGAACGACCTCCATGCCGCGTTTCCTGCGAGAGCAAAGTCGTCACCCCCGTTTGCAGCCAGACCGGCCCAGTTCTGAAGCCACCCGGTCCAAACCAGAGGGACCAGACCGAGTTGTCTTCTCGCCCGCGCTTAGGTATCCCGAACTCGATCGATACCCGCAAGCGCGTAAGACCTATCGGCTTCATGACCAGCAGCGCTACTTCCTCCGTCAATCGGAGATCTACACAATGGCCGAGGCCGGAAAATTCCGGGCGCTCTCAATCGATGATCTCGAACGGTTTGTTTATTCCGGTGACCGTGAGTCGATGGTTCGTGACTTCTCCAATCTCGAACGACAGGGTCTCATCCGAAGAATCAGCGCCCGATATCCAGATCCGATCCGCCTGGTCACCCTCACTCGCCAGGGAGAAAAGTTCATGAGGGGTGTGTTGAGGGAGAGTGAACAGGAAATCTACTTCGGGCTAAAGAAAGTCCGAGAACTGCGCCACGACGTGGCTCTGTACGAGATCTATCAAGCCAAGGCACAGGAAATTGAGGAAGAGGGCGGAAAGATCAAGCGCGTCGTTCTCGACTACGAGCTCAAGCGAAACCTCAATCGAGACCTCAACAGACTCAACGACCGGGCTGCTCCTTTAGATGACAACAAAACCAAAGAAGAGATCGGCCGCAAGCACAGCGTACCGGTTATCCATGGGCAATACGTTGTTCCAGACGTTCGCATCGAGTTCGAAGACCGCGACGGCATTGAAAGCCGGGTAGACCTGGAATATCTGACCGAGACTTACCGGCACAGCGACATCTCAGGCAAAGCGCAGGCTGGATTCTCGCTCTATGCCTCTCATGAGCAGGCTCCGCGACTCCATCGAGTTCTCGATCAGCACCAGATCATGACGGAGATCTTGAGCATTTGACTCGATCTCTTCATCGCACAAATCCAAGTTTTGTCCGAGTTGCGAAGCAAGTTTGATCGCAGCGATAGGGCCATGAACACCGACTGCTCTTACATTCAGGACCTTAAGGAGTACGCCTACTCCGAAACAGAAGCGAACTTTCTTCGCTTGGTGGCGCTTCATTCCGGGGTCTTCCTGGCCCGTCAGTTCAATCAATTTGCCCAGGCCAAGAACGGCAAACGAGTGGATTCCTTCCTTAGCAAGTTAAAGTCAAACCGCCATTGCCAGACCTACAGACTAGGTAAGAATGCGGCTGTGTTTCATCTCAGTTCCAGAGCTATCTATCGCATTATCGGGCATGAGAACCTGCGCCATCGCAGATCGCACCAGATCGATTACGTCAAAACGAAGCTCCTCGGTCTGGACTACGTCCTGCAGAATCCAACGCTCGAGTATTTCCCCACGGAAGAAGAGAAAGTTCATCTCTTCACCAAGGTTCTAAGCGTCCCCATGTCCGCTCTCCCGGCCAAGGCCTACAAAACACCGAACTCGAAGACGGAAACACTCCGCTACTTCGTGGATAAATACCCTCTCTTCCTAACCGAAATTTCTCTCCCCGCCCCTGTGGTTCACTTCACCTACGTGGATCCCGGGCCCTACACCACGATCGTGGATTTCCTGAATCATCTGCGAAGTTATGCGGCGCTCTTTGCCCGCATGGACGTAATTCGGATGCTCTACATCCACCAGGTCTCGAACAAATGGAAGCAAGCTCAAGACCTGTTTCATGCCTTTGTCAGATCCGGATGCAAGTTGGGCGCAGACGATCTAGACCTGGTGAAGTACTTCCAAGTGCGTGAAGCCTGGGAGTCAAAACAATATGAGAAGGTGGGATCGACGGAGTTGCTGTTTCTCAACCAAGCCCGGAAAAAGTACGTAGGAGCTCGATATGAGGGGCTGTATTGCGAATGGAAAAATGGAGATCGGGTCCTTTCGGCTGGAGAAAAAAAGGTGCCAGCCGCTTCGTTTACGACCTACAAAATCGGTGAACCGTATGCTCCTTTTGGTGATCTGGACTGAGGTCCAGGGTGAAAACAGGCCGATATGGTGTTTTCACCTTTTGTTTCACCCATCGTTTCACCTCGCAGCGACTGCGAAGCACCAGCAAAACAGGCAATTAGACCGAATCAGCGTCGTACTTGGGGACGGACGGGGGGACGGGAAACGGGCGGTGGCGACCCCCCTTTTTGACGGCAAATGCCGTCCCGGCGCCCTTCGGGTTCTGCTCGGCTTCGCCTCGCTCCAGGGTCGCCACCGCCCATTTCCCGTCCCCATAGCTTCTTAGATCTGACTATAACTTGAGCTACATCGCGAACTATACCGGGAACTATACGATTTCAAAGGAGGTTCAATGTGTCCAAACGGACAAACGCACCTGTCATCAAACCTCAGCTGAAAATTCAGTTCGAGCAGATAAATTTCAAGGTCGACACTCAAACTCTGGAGAACCTTCGTGCTTACTCTGAGTTCATTGACTCGGAGCAGGGCTATATCATCCGAGAAGCGTTGAGTCATCTCTTCGAGACCGACTCAGCCTTTCAAAGTTTTCTTGTGGCACGGTCAGATGGCAATAAGGGAAGCGTCCAGGAGCGGGCTTCGCAATGAAACCTCTGCTGGGCTGTAAGAGGTTTCGGTCTAGAGCCCGATAGTTGATCAGTTGTATCATCCAAGGCTTCGCGGCGCAGAACAGAGGAGAGTGCTCTACTTGCTAGGTAGAGACAACGAAGCCTAGGCGAAATGAGCGAGGATACTGTCATGAGGACATTGCGACAAGACATCGTTTTCGGCATGCGCTTGCTAGCCCGAAATTTTGGTGTCACGGCTACGGTTGTGCTCTCGCTCGCTCTTGGCATTGGGGCGAACGCCGCTATTTTCAGCGTAGTTGACGCGGTTCTTTTCAGAATGCTGCCAGTCAGAAACGCGGAGGAACTTGTCCTGCTAGAGGATGGATCCTTTTCCTATCCAGTCTTCCTCCATTTTCGAGATCACAACCAGGCATTCTCAGGGTTGCTCGCTTCTGCCGGTGTAATCAGGCTCAGTGTCGAGGTAAATGGACAATCCGAACTGGCGGAAGGCCAGTTCGTTTCCGGCAATTATTATTCTGTCCTAGGGACCACGGCTATTGTCGGTCGAACTCTCACCGAAGAGGACGACGTACCAGGAGGGCACGCTGTCGCCGTAATTAGTCACGCGTATTGGAACCGGAGATTTGGACTGGACTATTCCGTTATCGGGAAACCGATCAGCTTGAACGGTATTCCATTTACCATAGTTGGAGTCACCGCTCCCGAGTTTTTCGGTTTCAAACCTGGTAGTTCACCCGACATTTCAGTGCCTATAGTGACGCAACCGGATATTTGGAAAGATGTCGGCTCACTGGTGGATTCATCAAGGATTGGCTGGCTGACTGTTATGGGCCGGCTGAAATCTCATATGACTGCGGAGCGCGCACGCGCCGAATTGGATGTGCTCTACCAGCAAATTCTGACTGAAGCAATCGCCTCTTCGCCTCCTGACCAGGCCCCACAACTGACGAAAGAACTGGCTACGAGAAAAGTCAAATTGACGCCGGGCAGCAAGGGACTAGCGGCTCTGCGGAAGCAATTCTCTAAACCACTCCTTGTCCTCATGACTGTTGTCGGGCTCGTTCTGTTGATTGCCTGCGTGAATGTGGCGGGCTTGCTGTTAGCGAGAGGCAGCGCGCGCCGGAAAGAAATTGCTGTTCGTCTTGGCCTTGGCGCTAGCCGTCGACGGCTCCTACAGCAATTGATGACTGAGAGTATGTTGCTTGCAGTGTTCGGCGGAGCTTTGGGTCTACTCTTTGCCTACTGGGGAAAAGAGTTGTTGATGTCTATGCTGTTCACTGGATCTGTTTCCACTAAGCTCGACATACGTCTAGACACTCGCGTCCTCGGGTTTACAGGGATAGTGTCAGTGCTAACTGGGCTGCTGTTTGGACTGGTGCCGGCGTTCCGAGCAACACGATTGGATCTCGCTCCTGCTTTGAAAGGAAGTGCTCGAAGCCTCGCTCGTGTGGGGCCTCGATTGGGCATCGCCAGAGCTTTGGTGGTCTGCCAGGTTGGCTTGACGCTCATCTTGCTCATTGCGGCTGGATTATTCCTACGTACCTTTCAGAACCTGAACACCTTCTACCCCGGTTTCCATAGTCAGAATGTACTTTTGTTCTCAGTTGATCCACACCTAATAGGCTACCCGTCCACCCGCATGGCCAGCCTGTACAAGCAGCTTGTAGAGAGAGTCCACACTGTTCCAGGTGTGGAGTCGGCGAGCTTAGCATGGTCTAACCCGATGGCATCTATCCGGAGAACAAGGCATATATCTGTCACAGGACTTAGCCCTCGTTCAGATTCTTCAGACCTTGCGGTTCGCACGATTCCGATTGGGCCACGGTATTTTGAGACTTTGGGAATACCGCTACTCCGGGGAAGAGATTTTGGTCTGGAGGATAGCGAAAAGGCACGGAGAGTAGCTGTGGTCAATCAGGCGATGGCCAGCTATTACTTTCCCAATGACTCACCCATAGGCAAGCGGTTCGAACTCGGAGGTAGTGGTGCGACTGAGATCATCGGCGTCGTGAGGGATTCCAAATACGACAACCTGCGGGAGGAGGCGCAACGTGTAGTCTATCTCCCATTCCTTCAGGATCAGTTATCCGGAATGACGCTTGTTGTTCGTGCTGTTTCCAATCCGAGTAGTTTGATCTCTGCAATACGCCACGAGATCCATACCATTGACAACAGGCTGCCGGTGTTTGATGTCAAGACATTGGAACAGCAAGTAGACGGGTCTATGGTTCAGGAGCGACTCATTGCGACGCTATCGGGCGTCTTCGGTGTACTTGCGCTACTACTGGCGTCCATCGGGCTTTACGGCATCATGTCCTACGCCGTTGTCAGCAGAACTATTGAGATAGGCATTCGTATAGCAATTGGCGCAAGTCAGCAAAGCGTGCTCTGGATGGTGCTCCGGGAAACACTCATACTCGTCCTTGCAGGTATTGTGATTGGGTTGCCTGGAGCATTGGGTACTGGCCGTCTGATTTCCAGTCTGCTGTTCGGTCTGTCGGCGAGAGATCCAGGAACCATCGTAACTGCTATCCTGGTTCTGTTGATTGTTGCTGGCTTTGCTGGCTATCTACCTGCCCGAAGAGCATCCCATCTGAATCCTGTCCGTGTCCTTCACTGTGAGTGACACTTCGAGAGAGGGCTATTATCCCTGGGGAAGATTCCGCAAAGACTGGCTAGCAGACTCCCACAGAGTTAGCGAAGCTGCTGCACAGCATACAGCCAAGTTGGTTCTCAATTCCTAGATGCCTCGCATCACACAAGGAACGCAATTCCTGCGGATCTCATGCTCATCCAAGACCATCCGTCAGTTTGGAATTGGACTCGTTCAGTTTCAGTTTTGCCGGATTCAAGAGTTCCAAACTGCTGCTTCTGATACTTGCGGCTCACCCGCGGGCATCCGTTGTCGCTCTTCACTCAAGAAATCCACAAGGGATCTGCTGTCGCTTGCTAACCTTGGTTCGGTAATTTTAATGCCTCATGAGACTTCTTGAACTGCGCATCCTTCTCTCTTTCCTGGCTGCGTCTGCTGCGGGCCTGGTTCTCTATTTCAGATTTCCCTTTCCTGACATGAATGTCTTTCTGAATCTGGTCAGGGCCCGGGATCTTCCGACTTACTGTTTCCTGAAGTACTCCTATGTCTCATTTCTGTTCGCCACGCCGTTTTTCGGCTTCTCTCTGGTAACTTCGTTCCTCTATCTCTTCGTCTTCAATTCACAAAGAAAAGCATCGAAGCCTTACATGCTGCCACCCTATCCGGATCCTCGCAGGCGACAGGAACTTTTCCTGATCCTGGGTGAAGTCCACAACCCACGCAAACCTTTTCCGGCTGAGAATCCCCGATGGCTGACCATCCCAGAACGAGGCCTCTTCACCGGCATCGTCATCTTCGGCGCCATTGGTAGCGGCAAGACCAGTGGTTGCATGTATCCCTACACCCGACAATTGCTGAGCTACCGCGCCGGCGATCCCGAAAAGCGCATCGGCGGGCTTGTCCTCGAAGTAAAAGGTGACTTCTGTTATCAGGTCCGCGCCATCCTCAAAGAATTCGGTCGGGAACGCGACTACATCGAGATCGGTCTGGACTCCTATTTCTGCTACAACCCGCTGCACAATGACTTGGACGCTTTCGCTTTGGCCTATGCGGTGGCATCACTGCTCACGAACCTGTTCGGCCGGGGCAAGGAACCATTCTGGCAACAGGCTTACACGAACATGGTGCAATTTATCATCTTGCTCCACAAAGTCCTTTACGACTACGCCACTCTGTTCAACCTCTACGAATGCGCCATCAACCGGGAGCTTTTGGAAGCGAAGATTAAACAAGGGGACAATGTCTTTGAGGTTCGCACTTACTACCTGGTTGAACCCTCAGTCTTTGAACATCACGAAGGCTTGGCCCAGTTCAGTCCAGCATTTGATTCTGGTCTGCAGCATTACCGCATTCCTGCCAGCGGCGAACTGGCGGAGTATCTGGCTGTCGAAAAGATCCCCTACACAGGACCACTCTCTGAGAGTTCACTGATCGGTTCTGATCCTCGAAAGCGCGAACAATTCGAGGCCATCAAGCGCTGGTTCTACAACGACTGGTGCGCCATTGACCCTAAGCTGCGGACCAGCATTGTTGAAGGCATCTCCGTCTTTCTATCGATGTTCGATACCAACCCAACGGTCAAGGAGACCTTCTGTCCTCCCAAGCAGTGCTATGACCCTCGGGAAAATCATGACTATCGCTATGGCAGACCGTTGCCTGGATTTACCTGGTTGATCGAGCATGGGAAGGTGTGCTGCGTCAACTTCCCAGTCTCTCTCAACCCCGGCCTTGCCCGCGTTCTGGGTACGTTTCTGAAGATGGACTTCCAGCGAGCGGTCCTGAACCGCATTCCGGTGATGGCCGCTCACCCGGAACGGTATTTTCGCCAGACCTTCTTCATCTGTGACGAATATCACATGTTTGCCACAACAGGGGAGAGTGACCCGAGCGGCGACGAGAAGGCTTTCAGCTTGTCCCGTCAAGCCAAGCTCATCCCCATCGTCACCACCCAGAGTGTCTCCAGTCTCAAAAGCACGCTTCAGGGTGAGACCTGGAGGACGTTGCTACAGACCTTCCGCACCAAGATCTTCCTGGCACTTTCGGATGACTTCAGCACAAAGTTTGCCAGCGAGCTGTGTGGCAAGGAGGACAAACTCAAGGTGAACTACAACATGACCGAAAGCTCTCAGGATGCCAAGATCAGCTTCCTCTTCGGAAAAACACTTTCCGACAAGGCCACGCTTTCCACGTCAAAGTCATTCAACGTCCAGCGCGACTTCATCTTCGACCAGAACATCTT
>Ga0187892_10006175_pt1 | contig 18073 bp, 15 predicted proteins | sample MA1701073metaG_FD_139345 | JGI IMG/M metagenome (GOLD analysis project Ga0187892, IMG submission 139345) | Bio-ooze microbial communities from a basaltic lava cave in the Kipuka Kanohina Cave System on the Island of Hawaii, USA - MA170107-3 metaG ... | reverse complement strand
TCTTGACAAAAGAACGCCCGCTCGGTAAGCTGGGCCACGCGGTGGGGCTGTAGCTCAGTTGGGAGAGCACAAGGCTGGCAGTCTTGGGGTCAGGGGTTCGAGCCCCCTCAGCTCCACCAACTTAGCAAATGAAGCCCGCGGCAGGCGATACCAGCGAAGGATCGCCTGCCGCGTCTTCTTTTCGATCCTGATTCCCTGGAGGAACGTCCGGACGACGGCTTTGCGCTCCTCCGGCTCACCCGCCTTGAGCACTTCGCGGAACTCACCTAAGGCATCGATCAGTCGGTCAGCCAGAGCGGCAAGATCTTTGGAGTGCACCCAGACAGCGCGGTCTCGCGCCGCCTGGACATCACGCTCCAATCCCTCGCGCTCCCGCTCCAGCCGCGCCAGCCCGGCGCGCACGCTCGGGAGATCGTCGGTGCCCGCGGCCAGAGCTTCAACCAGCCGGTCGATCTTCCTTCTCGTTTCACGGAGGCAGGCCTCGAAGTCCTCAAGAGCGACCTCCGGGGGCGCTTCCTCGCGAAGGAACTCTTCGATGCGCCTGCGAATCTCAGCACGGTCCAGCACTCGATCAAGCCGGTTCGCAATGCCCTCGAGTACAGCGTCTTCAAGGTATGCCGTGGGAATCCGCGGCGCGTCGCAGACAGCCACGCCGCTTGCGATGTAGCCTCCGCAAAGGTAGTAGGCAGGCACCTTCCCCCGTACCTGTGTCTGGGCCTGGAACCGCTTCCCGCAGTTTCCGCACTCGATGAGACCCGAGAGCAGGTATGGCCGGTGCCACGGCCTCCCGCTCCCAAAGCGCCGCGTCCCGTGCTTGGCCTGGGCTTGCTCCCAGAGCGCCGCAGGCACGATCGCCGGGGCGCCATCCTCGAACACTATGCGGTCTGCCTCCGGGCGCCGGACCTTCCCCCGCTTCTTCCCCACCTCGCTGTAGCGGGATTTCGCGTAAATCAGCCGGCCGCGGTAGATGGGGTTCCGGAGGATCGCCCAGACGGTCCCTTTGCACCACGCTGAGACCCCGCGGCGGCGCAGCGCGGAGGGCGCGGGTACGTGCTCCGCATTCAGGCGGTGGGCTATCGCCGCGATTCCGAGGCCGCGCCCGACGTAGGCCTCGTAGATCTGCTCGCAAACGACCCTCGCCTCGACCGGGTCGGGAACGAGCAGGATCGTCTCCCCCTTAGCCTTCCAACGCCCTCTCTCGAGGAGATGGATTGTGCCGTCCGCCTGCCGGACCGCCCGCCGGTAGCCGTAGGGCGGGGGCCCGCCCGTCCAGTGGCCGAGCTGGGCGTGGGCGCGGAGACCGCGCTGGACCACCTGCGAAAGCTTGAGGCTGTACTCGTGCGCGAGTACGCGCTTCAAGCTCTTCACCAGGTGGCCGGTCAGCCCATCCTCGTTGGCCCCGGGCTCGTGCGTGTAAACGACCCTAACACCGGCGCGCTTCAGGCCGTATTCGTGAAACGCCGCCTCGTCGGGGTCGAGGCGCGAGAACCGACTTACGTCGTAGCAGAGCACGACCTCCGCCTCGCGGAGCCGAGGATTGGAGCAAACCTGGAGGAGCGCCTGAAATTCCCGCCGCCGATCGGTGTCGAGGCCGCTCGCATCATCCGCGAACTCTCGGACGATACGGTAGCCGCGGTCCTTCGACCAGGACCGCACGGCCTCCCGCTGCTCCTCAACGGAGAGATCCTGATGCGCCCGAGAGCGGCGGTAGAGAGCGTAGGCGGGGATCATGCTATGCCTCCGGTCACCTTCTCGGATCGGATCTTCCGGTAGTACTGTACCAGCAGCGTCGCGACGACATCGTGAACGGCCTTCAAATCGACGGTCTCCTCGCTGTCCTCACTCAGGAGTTCAAGCGCGACGCCGGTCGCCTGCAGGCCATTCAACGTCTCCTTCCTACGTTTGCCACCGCGGCGAGTGTTGGCGGCCGGATTATCGGCGGCCGTGGAGGCGTCCGCAAGCGGAGGCGCTGATGCCGGATCGCCACCGGTTTGGAGCGACGGGCCGCGACGGGGCTCATGGCTCATGACGTGGGCGGCTTCCGCGCGGCCGTGACTCGGGCGAGCGCGGCACGCAGCTTCTTCTGCCCGGCGGCGAAGCCCTTGCTCACCAGCTCGCGAAGCTCGGGATTCTGCTCCAGAACCTTCGCGGCGGCCACCGTGGTGACGAATGTCCCCGTGGCGAGACGGCGCCCCCACTGGCGCGGCGGGAGTGGCTGCTTCGCAAGACAACGATCGATGAACGCGACGGTATGCTCGAGCACCTCCTGGTGGGATTCGCCGCCGGTAAGCGTGCGACGCAACCTCCGGCGGAGGCGCTCGGTGAGTACCAGCTTCGCGTATTCGGGCCTCCGGAGCATGGCGGTGGTGCGCGGGCCCGCCACCAGCAAGAGCACGAGCCCCAAATACATCTCGACTTGCTCCAGGTGCTCCTGCTTTCGTCGCGCATGGGTTGCGTCAGCATCGCTAGCGGCGAGCTCCTGCAGAATGGGGTCGAGCGTGGCTTGCACCGTGTCCCGGACTTCGTTCTCTGGATCCTGGGCGCCGAGCCGCGCCAACGCGCGCCCGACCTCAAGCCGGACCCGGCTCCGGGTGGTCGCCGACGCGGATGCCGGTACCTGCTCAATGGCCCATTCCTTCCAGTGAGACAGCCAGGCCCGCCGGGCATCGTCCCTTGGCGCCGGCTCGGGACCGTCATCGGCACCCCGCATCTGCGGGCGCCGGGACATCAGCGAGCTCTGGAAGAAAGGTACTGGACACGCGCGCGGCCTTTCGGTGTGATGCTGTAGTAGTAGACGCCCTGGGTGACATCGAACGCGCGGGAGGCGAGACCGGACCTCCACAAGCGTAGCAGGCCCATACCGGTCGCCGGGAGTGAGGCGGCGAGTGCATCCGCCACTTCCGATGCCGGGGCGTCCGGAACTTGGGCCAGGTACCTGAGGATCGCGACCTTGTCCATGGTGTTCGCGAGCAGTAGAGCAGCTCGCGGCAAGCCGGTCTGTTGGGAGAAATCGAGCAGGAGGAATAGCGCCATGAAGCCAAGGATTTACGAGATGACGCCGATCAGGGTATTCCTGCCGGCGATCCCAGATCTGGGCGATAACGCGTTACCAGTCGATCAGATCCGGACGGGCCAAGAGTTCCGGATCGTTGGGGCACGAACCCTACCGTGCACGACGGAGGGGGCCACGCGAGAGGCGGCGGAGATGCTGGAGACCTGCAAGGCCCGCGTCAACCGAGGCGAGAGCTGGGCGCTCACGGAACTCCTCGACGCGAACCCAGCTTTCATCGCAGACGGTTGGGTCCGGCACACCCTGGGGCAGTTCATCGAGCAGAGGGTGCCGCTTCGCCGGCGCGGCCGCATCCGGGGCAAGTACCAGTTCCACCCGCTGATCGTCGTCGGACTGGTGGAATATCTCCTCAACAAGGGAGTCGCCAGGTCAATCGACCAGGCCTTCCGCCGCCTCGAGGAACTGCGGATCCTCGCCTACGACGCTGCAAAAGAACTCTACTACCGAACTCGACGAGAGGATCGATTCCGGCCCATCGTCCTTGAGTTACCGGAACTTGCTCGCCGCGTGTCTGCTGAGGAGCTGGCTGCTCTATTCCCCTATGTGGAGATGCTCGAGGCTGGATCTCGGGTCACAAGGACATTCCATGACCCCGTTCGCGGCAACGTGGAAATCGCATTTCAGGACCTAGGCACTTAACACCTAGGTGATAAGCGCAACTATGTCCCGGTCAGGAACCTGCTAATGCTTCCCGTTCGCTATTGTTGGCCGCAGGGTCGGGAGGACCCCTGATTAAGAGGCCCGATTTGGGCGTCCCCAAGATCACGCGGATGTACTAAGTGGGCAACAACTTGAGCTTTGGTCCGATTCGTAAGACCACCGAGTACATCGGCTTTCAACCCAGTTGGGCACCAATTTGGCACACAGGATTTCCGGGCCCGGCGACGGTGTTGACGATGCCAGGTAAGCGCGGAACTTACCGGGCATCTTTCCTCGCGTAGATCCCCTGGAGAGGGCTGATAGAGGCCCGAATCCGCCCTCGATGGTGATAATTATTTTGGTTACAGCCTGCCTCTCACGTCGTCGGATGGACTACGGCTCCAGGGCGGCAGGCCCTGGCACCGTGCCCTTCCCGGCTGATGGGCCTTCTCACTCTATTCCCGCCGCTGGCGCGATGGAACGGGGGATTCGGGTAGGCAGGAACCTCCTCCGCCCGTTTGGCACAGGGCTGGAGCCCAGGGCTCACACCTTCGCAGCGCGTTCCAGCCGATACACTGTGGGCGTACAAGCCAACGCGCCCTGTTCGACACGCATCGCCGGATCCTCGAGCCAACCAATCCTGGGCGCCTTGGATGTACATGCAGCGACAAGGGCGACGCGATACCGGTCTCGCAACTTCAGCGCGGCACGCCACTCGCCTGCTGTCAGCTCAAACGCACCAAACATCGGTGCGCCCGTACCCTTAACCTCGACGGCTACTAGCCCACCCGCGGGCAAGCGATATTCAATATCCCATCCAGGAGTCTCACCATCCTGTGCAACCCAACGAACCCCGCTGACGCAAGCCACCGGTAGAGTTGTTTTCAGATGTTGTAAGACGATCTCCTCGGCTCGATGGCCAATGACCGTGGAGTACCGGGATCTCCGACTCGGCACAGCTCTCGCGCCGGCTGCGGGAGCTGGCTTCGCCGGACTAGTTGGGGCGAGCAGCACCGTCTCTATGTCATGCTCAGAAATTGACACGACCGCCGGCAAGAACGATGCGGTGTCGCCTATTGGTTCAGCGGTTTCGGCGCCAGCGACGGGCTTTAGTCCAGCGCGGGTTAGGACCTGCTCATAGGCATCGCGACGCATGACTCGTATGCCGGTACGCCAACCGAGCGCTGAATTTACCCCTTCGAAGTACTGGCCGTCGACCTTTGAGGGTATCGGTTGTGGAAACGGGACGTAGTCCCGAATCTCACAATACCATCGGCGTCCCGACTTTGAAGTAGTTCGGGGCTGCTCCGCGTCCTGCCATACCGCTCCGATCATCCCAGTACCAAAGTACTCAGCCGTGCCTCGACCACCATCCTTACGGCGAACTCCCCGGTAGTACACAAACTCGCGACCAGGTACGACACGCCTCCTATACTGGTTGGGAAAGTGATACGCTATTCCGGTGAGATCCTGCCAGTGATCGTACTTGCCACCGTAAGTCCTCTCGTTCTCTACGAGAACCAGAGGGTCAAGCATTGCGGTTGCCTAACAGCACGCCCTTGCCCGTCCTACGAACCTTCCTGCCACTTCTCACTGAGAGACACGGTGCCGGAATCAGCATCTCAGTCCACCCCTGGATCGTTTCGTTCGCGGCAGACTAGACAGCACTGAGACCACCATGAAGCAGCAGCGACTGACGCCATCATTCAAAGGCTTGCGGCCAGCATCCAAGAGAGCATCCACGGTGGCTCGTGCAGCAAGCGCGAAGGCACACACGCGCTGCGAGATCGCGCTCCGTCGTGAGCTTTGGCGGCGCGGTGTGCGCTACCGCCTCCATCATCCCGGCCTGCCCGGTCGTCCTGACATCGTCTTGCCCGGGCATCACCTTGTCATCTTCTGCGATGGCGACTTCTGGCACGGACGCGACCTCGACTATCGCCTTACAAGGCTCGCTCAAGGACATAACTCAACATATTGGGTCGACAAGGTGCAGCGAAATGTCGAACGCGATCGCCGCCAGACTCAGGCTCTCGAGGCGGCGGGTTGGCTTGTCTTGCGCTTCTGGGAGACGGATCTCTTGCGTCATCCGACTGAGATCGCCACCCATATCGTCGCGGTTCTGAACCGCTTCAAGGCCGTCGCTGAACTCGGTAGCGGGATCTGTGCACCCGCTGCAGCCACGACGGCCAACAGCTAGCGGCGTCACTCGCACTCCTCGACGATCCGATTCTCGACAAGATGTGAAAAGATCTTCCGCGCCTCCGCCGCAGGCGCTCCCGACAGCCGAACACCTATCTCGATGTTGCCGTGCAGACCATGAAATGTGAAGTTTGCTGAGGTCACGAGCAGCTCTCTTCCATCGACGAGGACACACTTCGCGTGCATCGACGCGTACGGCGCGCCGTCGGCCTGCCGGTCGTGAAATAGCCGCGGCCGCGGGGTACCGCGCGGCCACGCGTCGAGTATTCGCTTGGCCGCGCCGCGCCCTCGATCGCAAATCATGATCACGTCGGTGCCTCGCGCAGTGGCTTCTCCAAGAAGTCGCATCAACTCCTGATCAGTGAACTCGTAACCTAGGAGAATGATCTCCCTGACGTGGGCCCGCAGCATCTCGTGCAGCACGCGTTCAGTCGGTCGCGCAATGCCCGGGGTATCCGGGGGAAGCGTCGCGACCAGCTCCGCCTCCAACAGGCGTGGCTTCACCTCGTCGTGTTGGACACGCAGTGCCTGGAGACATAGACGCATCACGGCGGCTGCATCCATCGGACCAGGCGCGGTCATGCGGGCCAACATGCTTGCAGCCTCCGGAGTCGTGAGCAGCCCACTCCGTTGGATCGGCGCGAACAGATCGACGTCGGTGCGTTCACGGAGCATTGCTTCGAGTTCCACAAGATCGCGTGCAATGCTCATCGCGCTTCACGTCCGCAGCTCGTGGAGATAGTCCTGGAAAAATCCAAGCTGCGGATTCGTCGGCGTACCGACCAACAGCCCGCGATCGAGAAACGCATTGAACTCCTCACAAGATGTCTCGGACGCAAGGAGGCATGCATGACAGGCGGATCCGTTTGCCGGCTCAGACATCGCATGAATACCCTCGATGCACAATGGATCAGATGAGCACCACATCATCGACGCCAGGCTGTCCTCGAGAATACGTACAATGTTGCGGCTCTCGCCCTGTCGGGCCAACCCACCAAGCGTTCCGTCCGCGTCAGGCGACGAGGTGAACACTAGCAAGCCCGCCATATCCCAATCGTTCGTGTCGACGTACAGGCGTTCGCGAAGCGAAGCGCTGCCATAGCCGCAGCTCAATGACAGCTGTCGGATGAGTGCATGGGCAAGGCTGTGGATGAGGAGCAATCTTGGAACGACCGTCTTCGGCGGGGCGCCCGGTCGACCGCGGGCCTGCCACGCCTCCTCGTAGGCCGCACGCAGTGCTGCGACGCGTCTGACAACCCCTTCTTGCTGCTCCCATTGCCGCACTCGGTCGATCCGCAGCTGGAGGAAAATCCCCTCGCCGCGATTCTCAACCGCCGGTAGCCAGCCGGTCCGGTTGAGCGAGATCTTCGCCACGCGATCGTCGTCCCCTACTGTGGGGGGGAACACGCGAGTGAAGCCACGGATAGCCCTGACCTCTCGCAGGCGGGTCGCCCGGGTGATCGACTGTAACCATCCTCCAAGCTCGGGCGGCGCAGGGGCCGGCCGAATCTCAAATTCGGTGTTCTCGCCGAACGGCTGCTCGTGTTGGACGAATTGTTGATACTCTTCCCACCTCAGATTCCGGTCCGGTGATCGAAGGCGGGCGATGCGGTCTTCGATGATTGCTGCGAGTTCAGCCTCAGGCTTGCCGGTCACGTCCGCAAGCCTGAGCGCCTGGATCAAGATCCTACGGGCGCTTTGGTCAGGCGCCTGCTCGAGGATCGCCCACCGCATGCCGATCTTCTTCTGGAGCTCATCCGACCAAGGAGGAATGTCGAGGGCTGACTCGACTACTGAGAAGTAGATATTGGACGCGCCGCGCTGGACGACGCGCGGCTTCGCGGTGCACGGCTCGTCGGCATCCGTCCCCAACCAGGGTCGCCGGCCGTGGCATTGCTCGGGAATGGCATCCGACCCGAAGCATCCCTCCATGGACCGCTGGCCGCCGCAACCCAGGCAGGTCAGATTCAGTCCAGCCAGCCCCGCGGTGGCACTTCCCTCGAGCCGAAGTTCGCGCCGTGGTCGACCTGGCGGTTGAGGGCACTTCTCGGAGTGCTTCACCCACCAATCCCATGGAAACTCGTCCAAATGGCCCCTGTCGCATATGATGATGAAGCGCACCGGGACCACGTGCACTCGGTTTCGCCCACCGGCTTTGTCGGAGCACTCGGAGCAGTAGAGAGCTGGATCGCCTGCATCCTCGGTCCAGGACCGTGATTGCCGTACGAGATGGCACCGGGGGCACTGGAGCCAACGCGGAAAGCGAACACCGACGAGCTTTCCTGCCCTCTTGGAGTAAACTCCCGGCGCGACCGGCGGCAACCGAAACCCGTCAACCCCGAGCTGCTTTTGCAGTCGCGGCTCGTAGACGGTCTGCGGATGGCCTAGCCCGGGCGGCGGCGCCCAGCGGTCCCACTCCTCCAGGCCGGCTGCGACCACCGACACACCGGCACCGCCGTAGCCGCCTGCTCGAAAGTCCATGATCGAACCAGGCCCATGCGTGATGATGACCTGACTTCTCCGAACGTCACCGAGTTCGTTGTGCATTCTAGCTTCCTTCAGTCTTCAGTACATGGCGCAACACGAATGGAGCGCCTGCTTCGACTTCCCGCATCGAGTTCGGCGTCGGCCAGAGCGCACGTCTCGCCCCCTCCGGATCCAAATCAGCATCAACATCAGCCTTGGCGGCAAACTGCTCGGCAGACATCAACAGACTCGTTCGACGTTCATAGTCGTCCCAGTACGTCTGGAGATCACTCCGACTCGCCCACTGATCGATGAGTCGCTTCAGCTTCTGCGATACGATCGCGCGCTCCGTCGGATCGATGCGCGCCACACGCCCTTCAATAAGTCCGGCAATCCGCTCCGCGCCAGCCCGGCGAACGTCGTCGAGCACCGGTCGACGATCCATCCCAGGAACGGTGTGCCGCACCAGTGCCACGAGAACAGCGTGCAGCGCCTTGTCCTGCGCTCGGGAGGCGAATGGCGTTACGCTGGTGGCCTCGACATCGCGATACAAGCAGCGGTGCCATGTCTCGAAGGTCTCGTAGTGCGACCGATCCCGCGCGCGCATGCTGTTATACATCGTAACCACTATGCCAGGCACTGCCCCTCGGCCGACGCGGCTGGTCGCCTGGATATACTCGGAGACGGTTTTCGGCTGAGCATTCACCACCATGAGGCCAAGCCGCGGGATGTCCATCCCGACGGAAATCATATTGGAGGCCACGAGGAGGTCCACCGCTTCCGAATCCCGGGCGCCCTTGCTCAACAGATCCAGCATGTCTCGGATCTCGTAAGAACGCACACGACTCGTCAACTCCGCCGGTGCCTCCAGGCGCCGTCGTACCTCGCCTCTCCGTGAGGCGAACTGCGCGATGGAGACCGGCACGTCATCCTGCATCAGCACGAGAGCCCGCCCGAGCTCACGCAGCGAATTAAAGTACGTGACTAGCGTCCAGTAGTAGTCTCGCTCCTCTTCTGACGCTCCTGGTTCGCTGGCGGCTTGCAGCAGCGACGCCACTAGAGCCTGCAGCACATACGTTGCGGAGCGACCTGCCGTCGTGAGTCCCACATACAACCGACCCGGGCGTTCCAAGTCTGTGACGGCGAAGCCGGAGTTCCCTGCATCAAGTCCCGGTGACGGGAACTGGTACGTAGCCCGGTCGAACAGAGCCCGGATTTGCTCCTCCGCGCGGCGGATCGTAGCTGTCGATCCGATCACCTTGGGGCGAATGGCGTCACGCCGACAAAGCTCGTCGATAGCAATCTCATACAGCCCGGCGATCGATCCGAGTGGGCCAGAAATCAGATGCAGCTCATCCTGGACAATGAGGTCCGGCGGCGACTGCGTACCGCCCAGGCCGAAGAGCGAACGCGTCTCCAGTTTGCGAACGATCTGCGCAAATTTGTCGACCGTCCCTATGAGCAGTGAAGGCGTGTGCCGATAGACTTCCTCGTCGATCGTCCAGATCGGCAGCCGCGCACCGGTCGCTGCAAGCTCACATACCGAAGCTGCCGATGCGCATTCCACGAAAGACTCCCGCGGTGTGATCCTCCAATTCAGCCTTGAGCCACACGCCGGACACGTGGTCAGTTGCTCGGGCGTGCTTGGGTCACCGGGCGCTCGGTTGAGTGCGTCTTTAAGCGTGAGCGGCGTTGCAGCAGCACCCACCCAGAGGCCGATGCCGATCGGTCTCTTCCCCAGGTCCGGAGCGTCGTCTACCTGACTCTCACCTCGTCGACGAAGCAGCTCGCAGGCGCAGATCATCGCAGCGGCGCGCTGGAACTGCTGGACCGTCAGCAGACGCAGTGTGTAGCGCATAAGGACAGCGACGCCGGCTCCATCGTCTTCTGCCGAGCCGCGCAGTCGTCGAAGCAATATGACAAACGCCGTCAGCGCGAGATAGGCCTCAGTCTTCCCTCCGCCCGTCGGGAACCAGAGCAGATCCATTGTCTCTCGACCAGCATGGGATCGCGTGGCGAGGGACGCGAGCACAAGGAGTTGAAACGCGAGCTGAAAAGGGTGCCACACGAGCGGAGCGCCGCTACGAAGCCACCCAAACTGAAGCAGCATGGCAGTCTGCGCGAGTTGGAACGCTGTGCATACCTTAACATCGTGACGGAGCGCATCGACACCCTCTGCAATCCTCTCGGCCCCATATCTGCATCGCTCGATGTGCTTCCGTGCCTGAGGTTGAAGATTGGCAGCGAGTCCCGGAATGCGCTGCTCCTCACGCCGGATCCATTCACGGTACGCGTCCACGAACCCGCCTAGGCGAACAGCCAAGACGTCGCGAGAAGCCTCCGCCAACCACTTTGCCTCGAGAGGTCGGCCCTCCTTGTCGTTCCGGATTGGCTCGAACACGGCGTCCCCACGGTCGCTCACACCGGGTACGATCGCGGTCGGGATCCACTCTGTCTTGAGGCCAGCAACCCCGCCCCCATGTAGGAGAGCTCGAGCAGAGCAGGTGTGTCCTACAACGTACTCCTGTACGTCACGGTAGATGAGAGCTGCGGTCCGGCCGTCATCATCAGTCTGAGCACGCCAGGACGGTCTCGGCGCGAAGGACCCCTTCGAGACATTCGCTAAAGATAGTTCGACCTGAAAGAAGTGCTGCTCCTCGTCATATGCAGATGAATCGCCACGGGATCGCCGGTTCGAAAGCGCGGCAGTCACAGTAATCACGTCAGCGTGCGGTGTCGTCAGAATGTACAATTCGAGGCCGGACATACCGTGGTCACCCAAATCGATTCTCGATTCCCCTGCGCGAAGCCCCACCGACAACTGAGCACACAACGGAATACGTCGCCATCGCTCATGCGCCCTATTCGGCGGGTTGCCTTCGACTTCATCACCTGCGTCGTTAACTGAGAAGCGCTTGTAGATCGCGCAACTCACGCCAATCTCCGCATTAGGTGTTCCGTCCTTGTTCAGAGGCCGAACCGCGAACGACACACCAGCCACCGATGGCTTGAGCGCCGCGTGCAAAGACGTGCCTGCCTCTTCTGGCGCCGACGCGGTGTCATCGACCTCGTTCACTGCCAAGCCCCCATCCTCGTTTTCCTGCGTTTCGATGCGACTGTCGCGGGGATAGAGGATGCCAGTGCTGTACCGTTGAGTGGGTCGGTCCGAGAGGATCTCGTCCGCAGTAAGGGGCCCAACTAGATCCTCTATCAAGCGAGCCAGGATGCGATCACGAAACGGGCGCGTGCTCATCGACCCTTCCTCCGGCGGTATAGAAATTGGATCGTCGGAAGGCCCTTCACGACCGGCGCGAGCCCAAGGCCGCTTTGGCTGAATGGAGGCCGGACAGCCCCTCGCTCTTCCTCGGAAAGGCCGACAGTGGTCACGGCCACTAGATAGAGATGCGGGATAGAGGGAGCCGGCCTAAGCTTCTGCTCCGAGTCAATTCGTCCCCAAAGCCTTCTCAGGTCATGTTCGAACGATCTGCTCAGTTGGCCTACTTCAACGTAGCGCGTGATCCCATCCACGCCCTTTTGCTCAAGGATCAGCCGATAAGCGTAGTCGTGCTCCGCGAGCGAGCGGGCTTGAACAGGAGGGGTACGCCCGACGCCCGCCGCGAGCGCCCGCTGCACCTCCTGTGAGCTGCCCCAGGCCAGATGAGCAAAAGGATCGACATCGCCCTGACGGCCCACCTCCAACTGAGCTTTCATCGGACCGAGCGATCGATAGACCCGCTTTGAGTCAAGGTACCCTACGCGAGCGGATGTGCTGCCCGCAGCGACGAGCATCTTTCGGGCGCGAGTAGCCCCCACGTAGTACACGCGTCCCTCCTCGAAGAGGAGAGCGCTGTCGACCCCATCAGACCCATCCTCACTCTGCTCGTTGGGGGGAGGCATCACGAGGACCACAGTGTCCGCCTCTCGACCTTTCGACGCGTGGATGGTACCGAGAATCGGTCCCGTGTTGCCAACGTCAGGATAACAGAGTTCGACGGGAGGGCGAGACCGACCGACGAGCTCGCACAGCCGAGGGAGATCGATCGTTCTTGTCCGGTGCCCGGCTGCTAAGCGATGGAGCACATTCCATGATTCATCTCGGCCCTCCCCATCAAGGGCGGCCGGTGCGAGCGAACCTCTTGTCTCCCAAAGCTTGTCAAACTCATCTCTACTAACGATCGCTCGACCTACATCGCTAAACAGCCACCCGATCCACGGTCGAACAACTACGGGCACATCCGACATGCGCAGACGATGCTCGATTCCGGCTTCAGAGCAGTAGGACGACGCGAACAGTACGTCGGCTCGACGCCGGAAGAGCACGAGCAGAGACTCGTCTCGAACCTGCGTCAGGAAGTCGGCAATGTTCGAATAGCTCTTGACTCCTACGTCGTTACCGCACGTTTCTCGGATCGTCTGCTGAACGCGCGCGACGTGACCAGCTGCGTTGTCGGCGAGTTCGATCTCCTTCCTTGTACGCAGGAAGAGATCTACAAGTCCGGTATTCTTGATGCGGTGAATCTGGCTGAGTGTCCGACTGGCAATGCGGCGTGGACACTCTGTTTCGAGGCGTGCAAGTAGCGCCTTGGCCTCCTCGCCGGCGTCCTCCTCATCGGTCGTGAAGCCGTAGATGGCCTGGGCGGGATCAGCGAGGATGGTGACGCCACAGGTGTCAGAAAGGCTGCGGAGCATCTCTATGACCAGGTCTGCACGAATGCCTATCACGTCCTGCGCCTCGTCTAGGATCAGATGCTCGAGTCGGCTCATAAAATCGCACAGGTCCGGGTTTCGCTGTCGGAACAGCTCGACTGTGCGCGCGATGCTCAGGTCGTGCGAGCCGTCTCCAAGAGCCTTCGGTAACGATTCGTCGTCGAACCCGACTCGCAAGCTCCACGCGTGCGAGTCGATAGTCGACATTCGGACGCTTTGTGCACGCTCACCAGCGACGGCGTATGAGACAATGCGCTCGCGAAGCTCCGCGACGGCCGTCCGCGTGAAACTAATCAGCAGTATCCGCGAGGGCGGAACCCCCTCGTCCACAAGATACGCAACACGCTGACACGCCACCGCGGACTTGCCCGCGCCAGGACCAGCCGTAACCACCTGCCAGGTCGCTGGAGCGTCCATGATCGCCTCGAGCTGCTCGAGGTCCCAGTCCGGCGCCACACCGACTCGTGAGGTCACTTGACTGACCTCCAACGAGCGCTCCCGCCGTCAACAGCGAGCGCGGCACGGGCGAGATGAACGCAGTGCGGGAGCGCGTCCGCAGATGGCATCCCTATCTCAAAGCCCCAAGCTCTTCCTCGCGTCGGCGAGCCCCCGGTCCGAGCCCCATCCCTGGATGATCGCGATGGCGTCCTCGGAGTTCGAGGTAACGCGTCGGGACATGCGAAGGAGCTTCCGAGGGAGGACGATTGGGGCGCCGATCAGGGCGCAGGCGCATAGTTCGTCGCACTCTCTCGCCCAGAAACTGGCGGCGAATCTCTAGACCGAGCAACTCGCCGATCGCGCCAGGTACCGCGTTACCTACCTGACGGTGCGCGGAGCGTCTTGTCCCCGCGATGCGGTATTCAGAAGGGAACGTCTGAAGCCGGCAAAGCTCTTCGATCGACAGCAGGCGGCTGCGCCAGTGAAACGGACCGGTCGCCGGGCCAGGATCAGCTTGGATCGTCCAGGCAGGCCGGTCTTTCGCAAGCTTGAGCAAGAAGGACCAATAGCGTGTCCTCCAACCGAAGAGCGGCTTGCCGCCGTTGGACTCGTTCCGCGGCGTGTGCCAGAGGTAGTTCTGACCTTCGGGTATGCTTGGCAGCAGCGCTGCCCACCGTCCAGTAAGGTCGAGTTCAGAAGCCCACGTGTCTTGGTCCAAATCTCCGATCGCATCCCACGCGGTGAGATACGGCTCAAGACCACCACCGGGACCATGAGTAGGTGGTGGCAACTTCAGGGCGCCACCATCGATGCTGGCCAGGAGAAAGACCCGTTCTCGGAACTGGGGGACGCCGTAGTCCACTGCGTTCACGTGGATAACTTGGAGCTTATAGTTGGTTCCGTGACGACGGTTGATGGCGCCGATCTCGCGTCGAAGCAGCTTTACTCCCTCATCTTTCCCGGCGTACGCGAGGCCTTTGACGTTCTCCAATAGGAACACCCGCGGAAGCGCCGCCTCGACGACCCGGATGTATGCGCGCAACGCGCGCGCCCGTGGATCCCGTAGTCTCCGACCGTGCCCGCTCGCCCAGTAGGCTGATTTCGAAAACGGCTGGCAGGGCGGCCCTCCTGCGAGGAGCATCGTTTGTCTCGGCTTCAATGAGGCCTGGCGAAGCACGTCTTCTGGCTCAAGTTCGTGAATATCGCCGGGGTCGGACAGGCGCCACCCCGGGCGGTTGATCTTGAGGGTTTCTCGTGAATCCTGGTCCATCTCGACACACAGCGCTGTCTCGAACCCGGCCAGTTCCAGGCCGAGGTCCAAGCCACCGGCGCCGGTAAAGAGCGACAGCGACGGTCTACTATCTAGTATCCGGGTCATAGACACCCATACCTTCGAGGAAACGTCCTGAGCGCAAGTAGAGCGCAACGCCCGGCTCTTTAACGATCGGGAGGACGTCTCCGCCGTGAGGTCCGCTCGGAATGATCGAGCCGCACGTCAAGGTGAACCCGCCGCGCCAGGGAGATGCCGGCATCCTGGGATCCGGCAAAGGGAGTCAATCAGTGAACGAAGGCCAGGGGTCAGCGACTGACTCTTGACGAACGTGACCATCTCACCATATCCGGGTCCGGCAGCACGTCGAACTTGGCTAAAGTCCCGCGTCTGGAAGTAGCCGAAGTCGATGGCAGCGTCGAGGCAATCTCCCGTGGAAGGTGCTCCAGGCTCCTGGCGACCTCTCAAGACTCCGCGGCGGTCCAACGAATCCCGGCGGGGCTGACCATCCACTTGAATGAACTTTCGAAAGAGGAAGAGCACCTGGCGCGCCGTAGGGCAAGGGCCGACAATTGGCTCGCGGCGCCCGGTCGTGGCCTCGAGCCACTCCTCGAACGCGCGAGGGTCTTCAACACGCTTCCGTTCACCGACGACAATCGACTCGAAATGCTCGCATTCGCCGAAAGTCGCGCCTACCAGATCCTGCTCTGGTATGTCAAGGAAGGCTGTGTTCCGAAGCACCGCACCCTCGAAGTGAGCCCCGCGGAGTTTGCACTTGTCGAACACCGTGTTGCTCAAGTCGCAACTCCGAAACGAGACGGCCTCAAGGTTCAGGGACACGAAGCGGACACCAAACAGGTGCGCGCCGTCTAGCGAGAGTCGCCCGGTGCGGAGGGCGGCGTCTCCCCCAGGGATGAGGGCGATGAGTTGGACAAGATTCCGGAGCCCTTCCTGCGACAAGGGTTCGGCGGTGGGAACCACCGACAGCCGGTCCAAGTCATTCACTAGGGCCTGGGCTAGAACTGGGAACAACATGGAATCGAACGGCCATGGGCGTTGCGAGAGCCGAGACGCGAAGCGCGTCGGACTGTGAGTAAACTCGGCCGCGAACCTTCGCCCGGCTAGGAACTCGGCCAGTATCTCGTGAGTTAGCTGCAGGCGGCCCGACGTTCCGCTCTGTGTGAGGAACGGCGCCATCGTGATCTGCTTGACGAGTTCTCTCCGCTCATCCTCGCCGAGTTCGCGCGCGACAAAAATGGTTGCTAGATCTGCCAGTTCGTGGAGGTCGTCGACTGACAAGCCTGACGCTTCCTGGCTCAGGGCCGCGAGTTCCTCAAGCCACTCCCGGAAGGAACCGAGCGGCAGGATATCCTCTTTCAGAGTCCCTTTCTCATACTCTCTTCGACACATTGACTCGATGGCAACGTCGATAAGCCCTACCTCGTCTGGGGGAGCGGCAGATCCTTGGTCCGCGACCGTGCGCACGAGCAGATCCGCGTAGAATGGAGTCGATGCCAGCCGCTGCAAAGCTTGGTTTGACTCGCACGCACGAAGGAAGTGCGCAACCGTCGGCGTGTCCTGGTCCCCGTTTCTCGGCAATCTACCCTCAAGATGCAGCCACGCATGAACGCGGCGAGCTGGCCTGTCCCAGGGCTTGATCGTGTATACGTTGATGATCGGGCGATAGTAGTCGACGAAATTCGCCAGCTCCTCGCTGCTCTGGAAGAGCGAGTCGCGGACCGAGATCAGGATCAGCGGACTCGAGTTGGGGGCGGTTATTCGGTCCTCGAGGTAGTCGAGGAAGCCGGGACCCCGAGTGATGAGTTCATCCAGGCCGTCAAACATGAGGAGCCCGAGTCGATTGTCGATCATCCAGTTGAAAAACTCCCGCGTGGCCGGAACGGCAAACTCGGTCCGCATGAAAGCGTCTACGAGCCCCATCACATTAGGTCCAGCGGACTCGCGCAGGTGGGCAGCGAGCATCGGAAGCGGTCGGGGGTATAGCGATTGGGCTCTCTTTCGCTCGATGAACTGCCGATGAAGGTTCCCGAAGAGAGCTGAAAAGCAGACAGACTTACCGTGGCCGGCCGGTGCAACGACAAACCATAGGCGGCTTTCTGGCTTGCGCAGGCTGCTGTTGATTTCGGCGAAGAGATCTGTGACGAGATCGCGTCCTGACTGATCGGTGTCATCCTGCGTGTAGGACTGAGGAACCCGATTGCGACCGTATCGCTCGGCCTCCTTCACCAAGTCGAGGGTGGCGGACGGCACGCTCCGACCCTCTTCCCATGCGAATGGAAGGTCGAAGAACTGAACAGGGACTTGAATGCGTACGCGGTAGCGACGGCTTGCCTCAGTGCGGAAATCCGTGGAGAAGCCTTCCATGGTTTCAAGTAGAAGGTGTAGTCGGGCTCCCGGATACTTGCTGGCGATTCCCTTGAACCGTCGAAAGTACTCGTCCTCAAGCGCCAGTTGGTTCCGGCCTTGTCGCGCTTGCTGTGTGAGCACCCACACGCAAGTCCGTTCGGTCTCGCCAGCCAGACCAGGGCGTTCGGCGATAAGCAGGTTGTTCTCTCTCTCGTAGACCTCGGCGCCAAGAACCTTCAGGAACCCCTTCGTTTGATCGATAAGGCTCACGCAGTACCTCCCCTCAATGAGCTGCTTGTGTCTCCCGTTGCCCTGGCGCCGACGGCGCGCACGCCGATGGTCTCGCGCATCTGGTCGAGGAGGCGCAGGGCATCGCGGCTCAGCACGCGGCCGATCTTGTCGAAGGCCGAGGTGACGGCGGCGCCGAGGGCGCCCGCCCCCGCGGGGCGCAGGAGATCGCGGCTCATGACGAGCGCGGCGGTCTCGGCCAGCGTGAGCTTGACCGGCAGGCCGAGCGTGAATTGCTCCTCGAGCTTCCAGAGGGAGCGGCGACCGTCGGCACCCTTGTCGTCATACAGGGGGAAGCCAGCCTTCTGCAGCGCGCTGAGGTCGCGCCAGATCGTGCGGACGGTGCAGTCGAGCTTCCGCGCGGCATCATCGACGGCGATGCCCGCCGGGTGCTGGATCATCTGGAGGAGCTGCCATTGCCGAGCGAGCTGGTTCCCGCGAGGCACTGGGAAATTATGACACGCAGAGGTTTTCTCCCGGTGCGTCCATGTGTCCTTATTGAGTCATGTCAACGGCCGCCCAAGCAGAGCCACCCAGGGTCACCCATTGAGGGCCAGGTGCGATACGGTGACCGGGCTCCTGTGATGTCGGTTAGGGGTTGCGGTCCTCCCTAGTTGGCGGCCCGGCCC
>Ga0187892_10006173_pt1 | contig 18077 bp, 22 predicted proteins | sample MA1701073metaG_FD_139345 | JGI IMG/M metagenome (GOLD analysis project Ga0187892, IMG submission 139345) | Bio-ooze microbial communities from a basaltic lava cave in the Kipuka Kanohina Cave System on the Island of Hawaii, USA - MA170107-3 metaG ... | reverse complement strand
GCGCTCGGTGCGGTCATGCACAAGCTGCTGCGGGTGATCTACGGGGTGCTCGCGCACGAAAGGCCCTACGACCCGCAAGCATGCCTTGCAACATGAGACCAAACACGGTATCTCCCCCTGTTCCTTGCGGACGCGAAACAAGGGGAGGGGGCTTTGGATTGACTCCTATTCCTCGACCGCGATCCCCATCGAGCGCGCGGCGCCGGCCACGACGCGCATCGCCATTTCCTCATCGTCCGTGTTGAAATCCGCCATCTTCTTGCGGGCGACGTCGCGGAGCTTGTCCCTGCTGATCGTGGCGACCGTCTCCTTCTTGGGGTTCTCCGAGCCCTTCTCCAGGCCGAGCGCCTGTTTGATGAGGTCCGTCGTAAGCGGCTGCTTCACGACGAAGCTGTAGGAGCGGTCTTCGTACACGACGATCTCGACCGGCAGCACGTAGCCCATCTGCTGCATGGACATCTCGTTGAACTTCTTGAGGAACTCCATCATGTTGATGCCGGCCTGGCCCAGCGCGGGGCCGACGGGCGGCGCGGGAGTTCCCTTGCCGGCGGGGATATTGAGCTTAATGACGCTCGCGATCTTCTTGGCCATTCCTTTGCGTGTCCTTGAAATCTACGCGCCGCTGCGCGACTTGGCGGAACCGAGCAGGGATCTTGGCGTCGACCCGGCCCGAAGGCGCAAAGGATACCCGCTCGGAGGCCACGCGCGAGAGGCACTTCCGCATCGCTGCGGCAAGGTGCCAAACTATCGGGCGGAGATGCCCGTCGTCGCCGTTCGGATTCCGCAGATGGGGGAGGGCCTTCAGGAGGCCCGGCTCGTCGCCGTCCTCAAGCAGCCGGGCGACGAGGTCAAGCGCGACGAGCCGATCTACCAGATGGAGACCGACAAGGCGGTCATGGACGTGGAGTCTCCTTACGAGGGCAAGCTCGTCGCATGGCTCGCGGACGTGGATTCCGTTCTTCCGATTGGCACCGCGGTCGCGCGGATGGAGGTCGCGGAGGGCGTGCGGGAGATGTCGGTGCACGGCGCGCCCGCCGATTCTGCGCAAGCCCCCGCTCCGGAGGCCCAGGCCGCCGCGACGGAGGCCGCCGAACCGCAGGCGCGAAACCTCGCGATCCCGCCGCGAACGCGCGCTTACGCCAAGGAGAAGGGCGTCTCGGACGACGTCCTCCAATCACTGGCTAGCGGATCGGCAAAGCTGATGCCCGCCGACATCGACGCGCACCTCGCCGCCCAGCAGAAAGCTCCCGCTCAGCCGGCCACCGCAAAAGCGCCGCAAGCCGCGGAAGCAGCGGGCGGGCCCTTCACCGAGGTCGCGATGACCGGAAAGCAGCGCGTGCTCGCCTCTCGACTGACTCGCAGCACGCAGCTCACCGTTCCCGGAACGATCTCCGTTCAGGCGAACTGGGAGCCGGTAGAGAAGCTGAGGGCGGCGCAGAAGGCGAAGGGCGGAGACTTCCAGCCGTCCACGTTCACGATGTTCGCCTTCGCGGTTGCGAAGGCGCTCGGCGGGCATCCTGCGTTCCGTTCGACGCTCCGGGGCGACGACACGATCCGAACCTACGAGCACGCCTCGCTGGGTATCGCCGTCGCGCTTCCCGAAGACGAGCTCGTGACGGCCGTCGTCGAGGAGGCGGACGCGCTCGCCTGGCCGGCTTTCGCCGCCAGGTGCCGCAAAAGAATCGAGCAGGCTCGCCAGGGGAAGGACCAGGCGAACGAGGCCGTAACCCTTAGCATAACGAACATGCAGAACTTCGGCCTGCGCGACGCGGTGCCCGTGCTCGTCGCGCCCTCGGTCGGAGTGCTCTTTCTCGGGGAGGTCTTCGCAGGGCTCGTTCTGGACGAGCAGGGCAAGGCGAGCATCCACAGGCTCGTGAACCTCACGCTTACGTTCGACCACCGGCTGATCAACGGAGTCGGCGCGGCGGAGTTCCTCGGGGCGATCAAGAAGCACGTGGAAGGCATCGACTCGGTCCTCTCGGTGCAATGAAGCCGGTCATCGCAATCACCGCCGAGTGCAAGCCCGACCCGGGCGACGCTCGCACGCGCGGAACCATCACGCTGAACTGGAACTACGCGGAGATGATCGCGCGAGCAGGCGGGCTGCCGATCGTCATCCCGCCGACCGCCGACCCCGAGGGAGCGCTTGCGCTGGCGGACGGCTGGTTGATCCCGGGCGGGAGGGACATAGACGCTTCGGAGTGGGGCGAGGAGAACCACCCGAAGGTCGAGCTCCAAGATCCCTCTCGCTTCGCGATCGAAAAGGAAATCTTTCGGCGAGCGGACCCGGACCTGCCTGTGCTCGGAATCTGCTACGGCTGCCAGGCTCTGAACGTGCTTCACGGCGGCTCGCTGCACCAATATCTGCCCGATATGGGAGGCGGGCATCACGAGGGCGGCGTGCTCGATCCCATGCAGGTCGAGCCCGACTCGAAGCTCGCGAGGATCGTCGAGTCGGAGCGCGTCGAGGGCAAGAGCTACCACCACCAAGGAATCGCTCGGCTGGGATCTGCGCTGAGGACGTGCGCGAGGCACGGCGACGGAACCATCGAGGCGATCGAGTCCACGGACCGCCCATGGCTGATCGGAGTGCAATGGCACCCGGAGCGGACGCCCGAGGACGAGGCGACGCGACGCCTCTTCCGTGCCTTCGTCGACGCGGCCGCGGCGTATCGAGCGAAGAGATCGGCCCAGGTGGCGGGGAGCAAAGCGTGAAGCGTTTCGTAAACGGCGTCGAGGCCGAGATTCCGGACGATTCCGAAGCGAGCGTCGAACGGCTTCCGGACCGGCTTGCGGTCCGCGGACCGGACGGAATGCACACGGCGCTCGCCGTGCGCTCGGGAGACTCGGTGCTCGTCTCGTACAGGGGCCGACAATTCACGGTCGAGAGGTCCGCGCCGCGAGCCCGGGCCCAATGGGCCGCGCACTCCGGCGAGATCCACGCGCCCATGCCCGGGCTCATCGTGGACGTCCTCACGAAAACGGGCAAGAAGGTTCGGAGGGGCGACAAGCTGGTAGTGCTCGAGGCGATGAAGACGCAGCAGGCGTTCGTCGCGCCGTTCGACGGCCGCGTGGTTTCGGTGGGGGTCGAGAAGGGCGCGCAGATCGTGGAGGGCGAGCTTCTCGTCGTCGTCGAGCCGGAGGGCGGCGATTGAGCGTGCGGATCGTCGAGGTCGGCCCGCGAGACGGGCTGCAGAACGAGCCCGTTCCGATTCCGACGCAAGCCAAAGCGGACTTCGTGCGCGCTTTGGCGGCTTCCGGGCTGCGGGAGATCGAGGTTTCGAGCTTCGTTTCCCCGAAGGCCGTGCCGCAGCTCGCGGACGCATCGGACCTTTTCGGCTCGCTGTCGGAGTGGCGGCGCTCCGAAGGAACCGGAGTAAAGCTCTCCGCGCTCGTTCCCAATCAGAAGGGACTGGAACGCGCGCTTCAGGCGGGAGTGGATCGCATCGCCGTTTTCACCGCCGCGAGCGACGAGTTCGCCCGGCGAAACATCGGCATGGACGTCGAAGGATCGATCGCGGCCTTTCGGGAGGTGGTTTCCGAGTTTCGGCAGGCGGTTCCGTCCGGTTGGGTTCGCGGCTACGTGAGCACCGCGTTCGAGTGCCCTTACGAGGGGAGGATCGATCCCGCTCGTACGGCGGAAGTCGCCGCGAAGCTCCTTGAGATCGGAGTCGACGAAGTGAGCGTCGGGGACACGATCGGCGTCGCCGCGCCTGCGGAGGTGCGCAAGCTGACGCGGGCGCTGTTGGCGGCGATCCCGAGGGAAAGGCTCGCGTATCACTTCCACGACACCCGGGGAACGGCGATCGCGAACGTGGCCGCTGCGATGGACATGGGAATCCAGGCTTTCGATTCCAGCGCGGCCGGATTGGGCGGCTGCCCGTTCGCGCCGGGAGCGGGAGGAAACCTCGCGACCGAGGACCTCGTGTACTTTTTGGAGCGGAGCGGAATTCCAACCGGAATCAGTTTGGAATCGCTGGCGAAGGCGAGCCTGCCGATCCTAGAAATCCTGGGACGGGCGCCGGCGGCGAAGGCTCAGGCGGCGGCTTTGGCCTCGTCATCCCCCACGCGATGAGCCCAAGCCCGAGCGCGGCGACCAGCGCGGTCGCTCCCCATTCCTGCGCGGTCAGCCGAAACTCCCTCCAGTTCACGATCAGCACGCAGATGCCGATCGGCACGAGCGCGGGAAGCGGTCCTGCAACGAACACGAACACCATGTAAGCGACCAAGGTGGGCGCAAGCCAGAGGTACGTCGCCCGAACGCGCATCTGGAATCGATAGAGCGCCACGAAGAACATCGCCATGAACAGGAAGTCCGCGGGCCCGATCCGGGCGGTGGCGGCCACCGGACCGAAAGTGGGCACTTCCTGAACCTTCGGCACGGTCCAAGAGACGCTTTCGAAGATCTGCGGCTGGGCGCGCATGATCGCTTGAGTCGGCCCGGCGGGGGTCAGAAGCGTGAACACGTCGAACGCCGCCAAGAAGATCGCGACCGGTATCAGCATGTTCTTCTCTTTGAGAAGCGTCGCAAGCAGCGCGCCCAAGCCCGCACACCAGGTCATGAGCCCGGTCTGGGCCAGCGAGGAAAGAGTCGCGGGCCAGACGCCCCTAGGCCCAAGGATCGCGGCGGCGTAGGCGAGCCCCACGTGCGCCGAAACGCCGACGCCGATGAACACCACCGCGAGCCAGGGACGCCAAGGATGGTCCGCGGCCCGGAAGAGAGCGAAGACAGGCGCGGCGATGAACACCGCCCCGACCAGCAGGTAGACGATCGGCACGAGCCGAGGAGGCACCGGAAGAAACGCGAGCGCGACGCTCAGCCCCGCAAGTCCAAGCACGATGCCGACGAATGCGATCAGGCCCGTCTTTCGGGCCCTGCCTTCAAGGGAGCTATCTCGCTCCGACACGCAGCGCCTCTCCCTGGCTTTCGCGCGCCCTGTTTCCGAGCACCTGCGAATACACGTCGAGGACCGCGCTCACCATCTCCTTCGGGCCGCGCCCGCGCACGGACTTTGCCGCGGCTGCGGAAAGCCGGGCGTAGAGCTCGTCGTCTCGAAGCAGGAGAAGCGCCTTGTCCGCTATCAGCTCCGGCTCGTTTCTTACGAGAAAGCCGTCCACGCCGTCGCTGATGGACTCGCCCGCGCCTCCCCCGGCGACGACGATGCCGGGTAGGCCGTAGCCCTTCGCCTCCTGTACCACCAGCCCCTGCGTCTCGGTCACCGAGGAGAAGACGAAGAGGTCCGCTGCAGCGTAGTACCGATTCACCTCCGCGCGCGGCACGAATCCCACGAACCGTACGCGGTCGCCGATTCCGAGCCTTCGGACGATCTCCGTGCAACCGGCTCGGAACGGCCCGTCGCCGACGAGCCACAGCCTCGCCTCCGGCTCGCCGGCGATTACGCGAGCCGCCGCTTCGAAAAGGGTGCAAAGGTTCTTCTCGCGCGCGAGCCTTCCGACGTAAAGCAGCACGCGCTGCTCCGGGGGAATGCCCAGCTCGCGGCGAACCTCGTGGCGGTCCAGCGGCGCGCGGTCCAACGTACCGGTTGGAATAATGGTCGCCGGAGTGTCCACGGCATGCCTGCGCAGCCATCGGAGGGCGGCCTGGCTCGGAACGATGACGTGCTCCACGGAGCTGTAGTAAAAGCTCGTGTGCTTGGCCATTTTGAACCGCACGTACCGCCGTGGGAACAGCGGCACGTAGTGCGCGTAGCGGTCGTAAAGCGTGTGGTACGTGGACACGATCGGCATGCCGTGCGACTGCGCCCACCGCAGCCCCACGAAGCCGATCGTGAAGGGCGTGTGCGTGTGGATCAGATCGAACTCGTGCCGCCGGAACTTTCGCAGCATGCCGTAAAAGGGCGGATACGCGAGCGGGTAGCCGCGGGTCCAGGACGCCTTGATCGCGCGAAAGCGGTACGTGTTCGGGTCGGGGTCCTTGTGTCCGGCGGACGCAGCCGTGAAGAGATGCACCGAGTGGCCGGCGTCGCGCAACCCCCGAATCAGCGTGTCGAGGCTCACGCTGACGCCGTTCAGGACGGGAAGGGCGCTGTCCGAGAAGATCGCGAGCCGCAACCCATCTCCGGGCACGGGATCACTCCTCTGGGAACCGGCCGTGCGCTTCGACGAACTTGACGATGTCGCTCAGCCGGAACCTGCGCTGGCCGCCCTTCGTCCGGTGGTGCGAAAGCCACTTGCGGTTCGTGTACCGCCGGACGGTCGCAGGGCATACGCCCAGCAGCCTGCTCGTGTCTTCCAGGTTCAACTCCGGATCGAGCAGCCTTCTAATAAGGTCCCCGCGGCTTTCCTTGAACTCGCCGCGGTAGTAGTTGCTCGTGACGCCGTCGTCGAAGTAGCTAAAAAGGAACTCGATGCTGCGCGGAAGCTCCTCCCACACGCGCTGCAGCTCCGGGTCGATGGGGCTGGCGGCCTGAGTCTTCCTCGCCCGTCGCGGGCGAGGAGCGCTCAGCTCCGTCTTTCGAAATCTCTTCGAGCGGCGCTTGTCCGCGCCGTCCCCTTTCTTCAGGTACGAATCAAGCTCAGGAACATCCAAATCGACGCCAGTCCGAGACTGGACCGCGGAACGTCCCGAGCGGGGGGTCTTGTCGAGGAATGCGTCCTCGACGTACTTCACCGGATCGAACTCTTTTCTCTTCAATAGGAATCCCCAGCCGAGTTAGCGGCGAACCAATTCTACTCACATGACGTGCCGAGGCGCTCTCAAAGTGCGCTTCCTACGTTGATGTAATGTACATTGCGTCCCCAAAGCTGAGAAACCGGTAATTGGAGCAGACCGCCTCTCGGTACGCCCGAAGCACTGTTTCCCGCCCCGCGAGCGCGCACACGAGCATCAGCATCGTCGTTCGCGGCAGGTGGAAGTTCGTCAGCAGGCAGTCCACCACTTGGAATCGGAAACCGGGCCGGATGAACAGGTGCGAGACCGTCTCGCCCGGGCGGACGCGCCGCATTCCGTCAGCGTGCGTTTCGAGCGTGCGGACCACGGTCGTTCCGACTGCGACGATCCTGCCGGCGCAAGAGTTGATCGCGTTTGCGGCTTCCTCACCGACGCCGCACCGTTCGCCGTGCATGCGGTGGTGGGACAGGTCGTCGGCTCGCACCGGGCGAAAGGTGTCCAGCCCGATGTCCAACGTTACGGACGCGACCCCCACGCCCTTCGCCCGCAACGCTTCGAGCAGCTCCGGCGTGAAGTGAAGTCCCGCCGTCGGAGCGGCGCTCGATCCGGGCTCGCGCGCATAAACGGTCTGGTATCGCCCGGGATCGCGGATGTCCGCGTGAATGTACGGTGGAAGCGGTATGGAACCGACTGCAAAGAGGCGATCCACGAGGCCGGTAGTCCGTTCGAATTCGACCTCTCGCAACCCCGCGCCGAGATCGGCCACGACGCGCGCGGCCAAGCCGCCCGCCATCTCGACTTTAGCTCCCACCCGCAGCGAACGGCCGGGCTTTCCCAACGCGCGATACACTCCGGGCCGCTCCTCACGAAGTAGGAGCAGCTCGACCTTGCCCCCTGTTGGCTTGCGGCCCTCAAGGCGAATCGCCGTCACCCGGGTGTCGTTCAGGACGAGAAGATCTCCGGGTTCCAGGAGGTCCGGAAGCTCCGTGAACCGGCGATGCTCGACGCGGCCCGAAGGGCGTCGAAGGACCAAAAGCCGCGCCGAAGAGCGGTCCTGGAGCGGGGTCTGAGCGATTCTGTCCTCCGGCAGGTCGTAGTCGTAGTCGCTCAGGCGATGCACTGGGCCACCTCGAGCAGGTCCTTCAGCGAGGTGAGAACGCCTTCGGATTTCGCCGATAGCTCTCGGTCCAGCAAAAGGGCTTTCATCCCGACCCGCCGAGCGCCCTCAACGTCGTCCAGCGGGTCGTCCCCCACGTGGAGCGCCTCTTCCGCGCTAACCCCCAGGCGCTCCAGCGCGAGCCGAAAGAGCGCGGGATCTGGCTTTTCCACTCCCTCTTCGAGGGAAGCGATGACGACGTCGAAGAACCCACTCAACGACAGGCTCGCCAGGACACGGTGCAGCGAGTAGTCCCAGTTGCTGATGACCGCCAGCTTCAATCCGCGCTGCTTCAGCTCCGCAAGAACGACAATGGAATCGTCGAATACTTCGAATTCGCTCGATCCCGGGCCGTAAAGCCTGTCGTCCGCAAGCGCGAGCACGTCCCCGAGACTCTCTAACGGCGCTTCGATCGCTTCCAACCAGTCCCGGGTCAGCTCCGCCCAAAACGCTCGGCACGCTTCGTGATCCCGGGTCGCGTTGACCTGGCGGTACTCGGTCCAGCGCCCCGCAAGCAGGCGCTCATAGCGCTCCCGTGCAACCTGTTCGTCGGCTTGCCAACCTGTGGCACGAAGGCAGTCCACCGCAAACCGCCCGGGCTGCCATCGAACCCGCACCAGGGTCCCGGCGCAATCGAAGGCTACGGCACGCAGGCTCATGTAGGCTTTCCTATTCTGAAGGAAGCGTCGCGCAAGCCGCGGACAACATCAATTCATTGATCTTGATTGGGAGGCGGTCTGCCGGAAACCGTCGGAGACTGATGAGCTTGCTATCAAAATCGCCGAGCCCTTCGGTCACCGTCGAAGCGACGAGACGATCCAGAGGACCAGGGTTCCCACTACGCACACGAGGATCATGGTCGTGATCGGAAAAAAGAAGGCGAAACCCTGCCTCTCCACGACGATATCGCCCGGGAGTCTGCCCAGCCGGAGGCCGGTCAGGCTCTGAACGGCCCAAAGGACTCCGCCGAGTGCGGCGATGCCGATGCCGACGAGCACGAGCAGCTTGCCCAAGTGGTCCAACGGGTCTAGATTACGCCGCGAAGCACGGGTGAGACCCCGCAGGGTGGGCCGATCTTCCTATGGCCCGGATTCGAGCGAGACCTTTTGAGCCAAAATGCCGGAACGCGCGCGAGTCGGGCTCTTGCGTTCAAGGCATGGACCGATCGAGTCCGCGCATTAGGAAGGAAACAACGATGAAGCAATCACGCCTTTACGCGGCAACGCTCCTTGCGGCGGCCGCGATCGCCGCTCTGGCCGTCGCCGCGCAAGACGCCGTCAAGCTCGTGCGCAGCGCCAAAGTCGGCGACACGCGCACCTACAAGATCGACGCCGAAATGCAGGTCATGGGGACCGCCGCCAAGTTCTCCGCGAAGTCCATCGAGAAGGTCGAGAAGGTGGACCAAGACGGCTCGATCACGATCGAAGAGTCCACGACGGAGGCGAAGGTGATGTTCGGCGACCAGCAGATGGAAGTCCCGTCCAGCGCGGCCCGCATCAAGAGCAAGCCGAACGGCGAGCTGATCGAGCTATCGGGAGCCGAAGTGGACGAGACCGCCTATCGGCGCGCGGCTTTGACGCTCGTCGTGTTTCCGTCGGATGCGATCAAGCCCGGCCACAAGTGGAGCGTGGAGTCGAAGGCCTCGCCTGTCAACGGCAATACGGCCGGTAAGGGAGACTACGAGTTCGTGGCCGTGGAAAAGGTCGGCGAAGAGGATGCCGCGGTGATCAACTTCTCGTACGTCGAAACGTCGGGACCGACGCCTGCGTCCGCCTCGGGCAAGCTGTGGGTCTCCGTGAAGGACGGTAGCCTGGTGAAGCTGGACGCGGAGTACAAGCAGGCCCCGCTTCCGCAGATCGGCCCTACGGACATGAAGGTTTCGGTCAAGAGGGCTTAGCCTCTGCCGTTGGCTCGGAACGCCGCGCGGCCTCTGCAGCGCGGCGTTCCGTTTGAAGGGCCCGCCGATTCGAGCGGCTCTTGGAGGCGGCCCGAATGGCTGCGTTCATGAGACCCTCCTCGGCGCGTGCGCGCCGCTGCTCGGCTCCTCAGCGAGAACCGCCCTAGGCGCCCTGAGCGATTGACACAGAGAGAGAGAGAGAGAGAGAGAGAGAGAGAGAGAGAATTAGGTGGCTTTCGCCTTCGCACGATCAGCAATGCGAAAGCGGTCGCCATGGAGCAAACCGGCCAAACTTCCGGCACGGGGACGATTTGGAACCCGTTCACCTCTGCGTAGGGCCATGGGCCCCTGAGAACGACTTCGATTGCAGCGGATGCCACGGACACTCGGTGGGCACTGTGCGTTACGCCCAGGCGAAAGGAGTTTCCTGGCATTGGTCCCGTCACGATTTGTCGGCTCGGCGTGGCTGATCCCGGCACCCAAGCTTCCGTGTCCACGGTACGGCCCCCCGCATGCACCGCATACGTGAACACAAAATACTCACCGTTCTCGAGTCCTGAAAACAAGTAACGGTTTTCCGCTCCAATATGTGCGTAATCGTTGAGAAGCAATGCGTAGTCCCCGACATTGATGGGAAAGTAAGAGCCCCCGGCTGCGCCGATCCCCCCGCTTGCCAGAAGCGTGATGCCCGTCGGCCCGCCGTCCAATCCCAAGAGGGGCCATGGGATCGAGGGGCCACCCGCAAAGACCCGATTCCAGTATCCCGGCTGTCCTGCGGCGGCGCCGAAAGAAGCGCTGGGCGCGCCGTTTCCGACTTCAGGCGGCCCGAAGTAGATGTCGAGGTCCACGTTCAGTCCCTGAGGGCGGGCGAAAAGTGGCAGCGCACACCCTATGGCGAGGGCCAGTCCCCTAATCGAAACAATCCAAGCTACCGATCCATCCATCTCGCATCCCACCCCTCGGGGACAGCGAGCAAGCACGCTTCTCAATCATTCTGACGAGAGCCGCGCGTCGCACGTTCCATTCGAACGCGAATCCGGCAATTTCGCGATTCGCGGCCTGCCTGCTTGGCGGCCTCGCGCGCCTTGGCGTCCAAGGCGAAGTCCTCCGAACGCCGTCGCGTACTCACGCGTGCCTAAGCTGTACGACTCGCGGACATTCGCGTTCCGAGACGCTCCCTTCCGCCACGAATTTCGAAGCAGTTCCGGCAGCGAGCCTCGTAGACTTCCGTCGCCCCGACGAGGATCACGGGATCGTCCCAGTGCGCGGGCTTGCCGTCTATCTGCCGGTATGTGTGACTAGCTGGGGCGCCGCACTTCACGCAGATCGCGCGCAGCTTCACGACCTCGTCTGCGATCGCCATGAGGGTCGCCATAGGCCCGAAAGGCATCCGTCGGAAATCCTGGTCGAGCCCCGCGCAAATCACCTCGCGCCCGCGGTCCGCCAGCTCGACGGCGAGGTCCACGAGGCTCGAGTCGAAGAACTGCGCCTCCTCGATGCACACGACCTGGGTTTCCGGCGCGATCGCGTTTCGAAGCTCCGTCACGGTTCGCACCGCCGCCGCTTCGTGGCGCACGCCCATGTGCGTGACGACCATCGTTTCGTGGTAGCGGGCATCGATGAGCGGCTTGAACACCTGCACGGCCTTCTTGGCGTAGAGGGCCCTGCGTGCGAGGCGGATGAGCTCTTCGCTCTTGCCGGCGAACATGCTTCCGCAGATCACGGTGATCTGGCCTAGGGGCTTGTTGCTTACGCGAGGCATGGGGGGATTATGGTTTCGCCGCAGGACGGCCGCCACGGAAGTCAGCCGCGCCTGTACTCGAGCTTGAACGGACCTTGGTCGCACCGCAATTGCACTAACTAAGCGGCTGGCGAGGGTCGGCCAGCGGCCATAATTGATCTGGCAGTCTTCCAATGAAGGACCTGGACCGGATCACATTCGATCCCAAAGTCATGGGTGGAAAGCCCTGTATCCGAGGCATGCGGCTTACGGTGGGCACGATCGTCGGTTTGCTTGCCGCGGGCCACCCGGAGAAACGGATATTGGAGCTTTACTCGTTCTTGGAGCCGGAAGACATTCGACAGGCTCTAGCGTACGCGGCTTGGCGCAGCGAAGAAGTCGACGTGCGATTCGCCGCGGGATGAGGATCGTCGTCGACGTCTGCCTCCCTGAAGAGTGGGTCGAGACCTTATTGGAGGCCGGATTCGATTCGATTCATTGGAGCTCGGTCGGAGACAGAAGCGCCAGTGACCAGCACGTTCTTGAGTGGACGCGTGAAAACGGCTGCGTCCTCTTCAGCCATGACCTCGACTTCGGCGCGATTCTCGCCGCAACCGAGGCGCGGGCTCCAAGCGTAATTCAGCTTCGCGAGCAAAACGTAGACCCTGATTCCGTAGGCGAAGCGGCAGTTCGCGCGATTCGAGCGCATGAAAGCGCCATCGAGGAGGGCGCGCTCGTAAGCTTCGATTTGGTTCGATCGCGGGTGAGACTCCTGCCACTGAGGTAAAGGACTTCGACATTGTCCCAAGTTGGCTTGAACCGTCCAAGGAAGGTTTCGGGGTCAAAAAAGCGTCTCGATAAAAGGGTTGATCGTTGAATCGTGGATGCAACCCTGAAGCATCGAATGATCCTGCGAGGCGGGAACTGATCGTCCTGCCCAATCATCCGAGCCACGAGATAGCAAAGGGAACCCTGGAGTCCGTCAAGAGAAGGGCTGGCTGGAAATGAGTGAGTACTTGGTCGTTTACGAGAAGGCAGGATCGGATTGGAGCGCCTATGTTCCCGACCTTCCCGGTTGCATTACCACCGGCGAAACGCAGGAGGAGTGCAGGGAGAGCATCAAGGAGGCGATCGACCTGTATCTCGCCGCGAGCAGGGAGATAGGTTCGCCGATACCGAAACTGACGAGCCGGGCGGATTACGTGAGAGTGGCCTAATAGGTCCCCTCGGAAATGGAGCTCGGACTGGTACCCGGACTTAGCCGGACTCTCTCAACTCGTTGCTTGCGAGTGGTCTCGCACACCGCACACCCAGCGGGGCTCAGCCGGCCGCCTCTTCCCCATCTCCCTCCAAATCCCCCTCCAGCATCTCCTCAAGCTCGTCCGAGGAATCCTCGTCGAGCGCTTTGCCGACCTCCCGCGCCATCCGGCGCATCTCCGCCGGGCTCTCCGGATCGCCGTAGGCTTCGAGCCGGTCCGAGAGTTCCTCGATCCGGTCGTCCTCCGTCTTTCCCCTTGCGAACCGGCTCACGAGCCGCTTGGTTTCGCGCGATCCGCAGCGTGGACAGGATTCGTCGTCCGCCTGCGCCGTCATGCCGACGAGGATGACGAACTTGTTGCCACATTGGGAGCACAGGTACTCGAAGAGGGGCATTCCGCCCAAGAACATACCGCCGATTTCGAGTACACTACGCGAACTTTCCGCTTGGGCGCTTCGGCGCCCTACCGAATGAATACGATTTTGAAAATTAGGTGACGGATGCGCAAGGTACGCGCGAGGCGCGCGCCCTCCACTCGGCGCGCAACCACGGCGGCGGTCCAGCCGCCCGCAAGAGTAGAGATTATCGTCAACTGTTCGACCCGCGAAACGCGCATCGCCGTCCTCGAGGACGGCGAGCTGATGGAGTACCGAGTCGAACGAGAGGAGCGCGTCGTCGGCTCCATTTTCAAGGGGATCGTCCAGAACGTGCTTCCCGGCATGGACGCGGCGTTCGTGGACATCGGCCTGGAGCGCAACGCGTTCCTATACGTGGCGGACATTCTGCCCGAGGAGAGCGTGGACAACACTCCCGCGTCCTTGAAGCGAAGCGAGCTTCGCAGGCGCCGCATCGCGGACCTGCTGAAGACCGGCCAGCAGATCATGGTGCAGGTCACCAAGGGCGCGCGGGGCACAAAGGGCGCCCGCGTGACGACTCGGGTTTCGCTTCCAGGGAGATACGTGGTGCTGATGCCCGAGTCCACCCACGTCGGCGTCAGCCGCAAGATCGAGGACCGCGCCGAGCGCGAGCGCCTGCGAAAGATCGGCGACAAGATCTGTCCCGCGAACTTCGGAATGATCCTCCGAACCGAGTGCGAGGGCCGCACGGAGGCCGAGCTCAAGGCGGACACGACATTCCTGGTCGACCAGTGGCAGCAGGTCCTGAACAACGCCAAGCGCCACCGGGCTCCGGCGTGCGTGCACCGAGATCAGACTCTGCTGTACCGGACCGTGCGCGACATGTTTGGGGAGGAGATCGACCGCATGGTGATCGACGACCCGGACGAGTTCGAGAAGGTGCAGCTCGTTGCCAGGCACGTCGCGCCCGCCATGCGAGAGAAAATCCAGCTTTTCGACAAGGACGCTCCCATCTTCGACTCGTTCGGAATCGAGAGGGAGCTCGACAGGCTCCTTCAGCACAAGGTTTGGCTGAAGTCGGGCGGATACCTGGTGGTGGACGAGATGGAGGCTCTGACCTCGATCGACATCAACACCGGAAAGCAGATCGGCTCGACCTCGCTGAGCGACACCATCCTTCGCGCGAACCTAGAGGCGGCCGACGAGGTTTGCCGGCAGCTGCGGCTTCGCGACGTCGGCGGAATCATCGTGATCGACTTCATCGACATGGAGAACGAGTCCGACCGAAAGAAGGTCTTGGAGCATTTCAAGAACCGGCTCGCGCGCGATCGAGCGCGAACCCGCGTGGGCAGGGTCTCGTCCCTGGGCCTCGTGGAAATCACGAGAAAGCGTACGGGAGAGTCCGTCACTGAGGCGATCACGGACGTGTGCACGATGTGCCAGGGCAGGGGGCGAATCCCCTCCAAGGAGACGGTCTCCCTCTGGATCGAGCGCGACATGCGCCGCCAGTATTCCGATCCGGGCAACGCGTTCCTCGTCGAGTGCCATCCCGCCGTCGTCGAGGCGCTCATCGGAGCGGACGGAGAGAACGTCGAGATGCTCGAGCACGACCTTCAGCGAGGCGTTTTCATCCGGGCGAACTTCGACATGGAGTACGAGGAGTACGAGATCCGCTCGGGCTCGATCGAGGAGTTCGACCGCGAGTTCATGGGCTTTCGCCGAGCGCAGGTGATGGAGTGCAATGTGCGGCGGTCTGCCTACGAGTCGCTCGGCAAGATCGTCGGATGGACGGACAACGGCTACTACATCGAGCTTCTCGACGGGGCAGACCACATCGGACATCGCGCGAAGGTCTGTTTGCAGGACATCCGGCGCTCCTTCGCGGTGGCGGACGTGATCCTGCCGGGAGCGCCTAGCCAGGCTCGGAGCATCACCTAAATGGCGATTGGCCGCTAGACGAGCGCCACCGAAAGGAAACCGACCGAGTTATGTGGAACGATTCGTCCGATGGCGGGCGGTATCGGAGAGCGCCAAGAGCGTCTTGCCACGTTCCTGATTTATGGCGGGCTGGCCGCCATCGGTATCGGCATCCTACTGACGCTTCTGCTTTCTCTCGGGAGCATCGTGCGGCTCGCATCCGTGGGAGGGCAAGATCGCGCCGCGCTTTTCCTTCCGGTGATCGGGCCCGCTTTAGCCGCGCTCGGCCTCCTCTCGCTCGTCGCCGGCTTCGTGTATGGCGTGGTGATGGGTCGAAAGCAACAGGCGCACGCCACCGGAAACGTGATCGTGGACCCGAACGCGCACGTGGTCGCGAAGTTCGGCATCAGCGACGAAGGCGAGCTGCTCACGCAGGAGTGGCAGTTCGAGCGCGAGGACATCGAGATCACGTACCTGGTCAAGCTACAGCTCACGGGCGGACGGATCGCGGAGTTCCAGACCAGCCGCGAGACGTGGGAGTTCTGCGGAGACGGGATGTGGGGCGAGGCGACCATGGACGGGCTCTGGCTCGGCAGGTTTGTGCCGCGCCGCGTGGCGACCCTCCCGCCCGATCCGATTCCTTGACTGTGGCCCGTCCCTTTGGTATACTCGCGCCCGCGTTTCGGGCGGCCGTGAGACGGCCTCGGCACGGAATCGTCGGTAGCCTGGCGCGGGGCCCCGCCGGTGTTCGCGCACGATGCACAAGTGAGGTCGATGTGATTGTCCGCTTTGCTTCTCCTCTGTAGCTGTACCGCTCTTGCGGCGGTCGCGGCTCGGACGAACGGCTCGTCATCCTCTTGGTTCCGCGGCCTGTGGCGGCTACTGCGGCGAGGCATGCGAAGGTCTCTCGAAGCAACCGACGAGAACCCAAGATCCGAAATCCGAGATCCGCAATCCCAAATCCGTAATCCCAAATCCGCAATCCGCAACGCCGCTCCCGCGGTCACGCACCAGCCCGGATGGACGCTCATCCGATGCGACGACGAGGCGACGTTCCGGGATTGGCTCAAGCGCGAGGAGCTTGGGAGCCCGCTCGCCGGGGACGAGGAGTCCGCGCTCGGCACACACGTGCTCGTCGAGCTCTACGGCTGCCCGCACGACTTGCTCGACGACGTCCCCACGATCGGCTCGGCCATGCGCGAGGCAGCGGACCGCAGCGGCGCGACGACGGTCGCGACCTCCTTCCACGAATTTGAGCCGGTGGGGGTCTCGGGCGCGGTGATCATCCAGGAGTCGCACTATACGATCCACACTTGGCCCGAGCACGAGTACGCCGCGGTGGACCTCTTCTTCTGCGGCGGCACGGTGGACATCCGCAAGGCGGTGGAGGTTCTCCGCCGGCGCCTTCTGCCGGAGAGGATAAAGTTTCTCGTAATCCGGCGCGGATTGGAAGGGGAGGTTGACGGATAGCCGGGGACGATTCGCTGCCGCTCCCTTGCAGAACACCCATGCTCCAACAAGCCACCGGACTTTTTATCGCCGAGACCCACACGGATGCGGTCACCTGGCACTTCACCGTCGAGCAGATGCTCGTCAGCGGGAAGACGCAATACCAGGAGTATCAAATCTGCGAGATCCCAACCTTCGGCAAGACCCTGTTTCTGGACTGGAAGATCCAGAGCTCTCTGCTCGACGAGCACATTTTCCACGAGTGCATGAGCCAGCCCGCGATGACGGTGCATCCGCACCCGAAGAAGGTCGCTGTATGCGGCGGTGGCGAGGGCGCGACGCTTCGCGAGGCGCTCAAACACAGGACCGTCGAGAAGGCTGTGATGATCGACATCGACGAGGAGCTCGTGGACATGGTGAAGCTGCACATGCCCGAGTGGCACCAGGGCGCCTTCGAGGACCCAAGAACCACGCTCCTGCACACGGACGCCCGCAAGTACCTCGAGGAGAACAAGGGTGCCGGGTTCGACGTGGTCCTCAGCGACCTTCCGGATCCCCTGGAGGCCGGCCCGGCCGTGTATTTGTTCACGAAGGAGTACTTCCAGGCCTGTGCCGACGCGATGAGCGACGACGGCGTGCTGGCGCTGCAAGCGGGCGCGGCGAACATGAGCTACCCGTACTGCTTTTCATCGGTCGTGGCGACCCTGCGGGACATGAGGGACACGTTTCCGGTCGTGCGGCCTTACTGGGCGATCATGACCACGTTCCTGCTTCCTTGGGGGTTCGTGCTGGCGAGCAAGAAGCACGACCCGCTCGAGCTGACGGAAGAGGAAGTCGCCAAGCGGTTCGCGGCGCGGGGCGTGAACACCCGCTACTACACGCCACGCTTTCACGAGTCCGTGTTCACTCTCCCGGAGTACCTGCTCGAGGCGATCGATCGGCACGGGCGCGTGCTGACGGACGCCAAGCCGTTCATCTGGGGAGCTTAGGGGCTACCGACTCGTATTCTCCACGGCCGATTCCCTCCCCCGTCAAGGGGGAGGATGATTCGCCGGCATCCTCCTCTCCCTTGATGGGAGAGGTCGGTGAGGGTCCGCGAACCGGGAGAGGGTGGGCGGTTGTGGAGGCCGGATTGCCAGCCCGCCGGCTGCCGACTACGACCCTCCTCTCCCTTGACGGGAGAGGTCGGTGAGGCTCCGCGAACCGGGAGAGGGTGGACGGCTGTGGAGGCCGGATTGCCAGCCCGCCGGCTGCCGACTACGACCCTCCTCTCCCTTGATGGGAGAGGTCGGTGAGTCCGCGAACCGGGAGAGGGTGGGCGGCTTCGGAAGCCGGACACACAGACCGCGGGCTGCCGCCTACGACCATCCTCTCCCTTGATGGGAGAGGTCGGTGAGGCTCCGCGAACCGGGAGAGGGTGCGCGGATTCGGCAGCCGGACATACAGACCGCGCGCTGCCGCCTACGACCATCCTCTCCCTTGATGGGAGAGGTCGGTGAGTCCGCGAACCGGGAGAGGGTGGGCGGCTTCGGAAGCCGGACACACAGACCGCGCGCTGCCGACTACATGTCTCCCGAAGACGCTCACCCCCACCCCGTTCTCCCGACGAGTCGGGATCACGGACCTCCCCCCTCAAGGGGGAGGATGGTCCGTGGCGGCACCCTCCTCTCCCTTGATGGGAGAGGTCGGTGAG
>Ga0187892_10006172_pt1 | contig 18077 bp, 22 predicted proteins | sample MA1701073metaG_FD_139345 | JGI IMG/M metagenome (GOLD analysis project Ga0187892, IMG submission 139345) | Bio-ooze microbial communities from a basaltic lava cave in the Kipuka Kanohina Cave System on the Island of Hawaii, USA - MA170107-3 metaG ... | reverse complement strand
TTTGTACAAGTGATTTCGTCCGGCTGGGATCACCATTCCGACCTAAACAAGGAGCTGAAGAAAAACTGTGCTGGTAATGATCAGCCGACCGCTGCTCTGTTGAAAGACCTGAAACGACTGAGCCTCTTGGATACTACGCTGGTTGTTTGGGGAGGAGAATTTGGTCGGACCCCGATGGTCGAGAACCGCAAACCCACAGTACAGGCCGGTCGCGATCACCACCCGTCTGCTTTCAGCATGTGGATGACCGGTGGCGGGATCAAGGGTGGACAGGTAGTCGGTAGAACTGACGATTTCGGGTTCAATGTCGTCGAAGACAAAATTCATGTCCATGACCTGCATGCAACAATCCTGCACTGCCTAGGCCTGGACCACAAGCGGCTAACCTATCGTCACCAGGGCAGGGATTTTCGTCTCACCGATGTGTCAGGGCAAGTAGTCCAAAAATTGCTCGCTTGAATGGCCCTGCATCACAGTCAGGTCCTCTCGAAGCCTTTTTACTACGTCTTCGTATACTTCCTGTGCTGGGTGAATCTGTCCATCGAGGTGATCGTCGAAGTGAGCGATCAGTGCGGCTAGCGCCGCCAGAAGCGAGCATGCTGAAACCGTATGTGACGATTCCGTGTTTTGGATCCGTGTAGAAGTCCGGCGTAGTCGCGTAGTTAATCAGCGATGGTAAATTTGTTGTGGGCTTCAGGGGGCTTCGGACAGTCGACATTTCGACTTCCTCAAAGAGAATCACCAGTCCCCGGTAGCTCGAAAGCCGCACGAATCCAGCCAGAGTTTTCGGCATGAGCTGGCTGGCCCACCAAGGCCCGCCGCTGAAGTATTGCAGAATCTCTGCCCTCGTCCGCTCCTGAATCGATGGCTCGTCGGCTTCAGGCAAAAGAGTCCTCCAATCCTCTTGCAGCATCTTCTTGAAGTCTCCTTTCTAAACGTCAGGAAGCCGACATCCACCGGCAACGCCGTCCAGATCCAGCGCACGACGGGATTCAAGTAATCCGCGGTGGTTCCATCCCAAATGAAATCTCAACGAAACTCACTGCTTGACCTCATCACACCAGGCTTGACGGAACGGCTGCTCACAAAAGCTCAAATCACACGGCCAGCGCTAGTGTGGGCAACGTTAGGTTAGTTTTCTTTCAAAGCAAAGCAATACACCTCCGATCCTTGATCCACTGCAAAAATCGACCCACTAGCAATCCCGAGACCGCTGAAATGAACCCAGGTGTCAAAAGCAGCGCCGCTTTGAGGTTTTGCCTAAAGATGATTCCCCCTTCCTTTGATTGTTGGGTATTCTCTCCATTGGAGAGGGGCGAGCACGACCCCATCCACGACCACTACCGGTTCGGGCGCAGAAAAGTTGCCGGATATCCAGGCCGGATCGAGGGTCAAGTTAACTCCATCTCCTACTTTCACTTTAAAGGCCATTGTCATCTCTATAGGGAATGTTCGGAGGAAGCTCATGGGCAGGATGAAAGGTCCTGGAATCTTCCTGGCGCAGTTTCTCAGAGAAACCGAGCCTTACAACAACCTCAGTGGCATCGCGAGTTGGGCTGCCGGCCTGGGATACGAGGGCATTCAAATACCTGCCTGGGATGCACGCGTTATCGACATCAACCTAGCTGCTGAATCCAAGACGTACTGCGACGAGTACAAGGGACGGCTTAGAGAGATTCACCTCGAGCCTACCGAACTTGCAGGTTATCTTGCGGGACAAGTGCTTGCTGTCCATCCCGCCTACGAGCTGATGTTTGAAGCTTTTCACCCTCCGGGCTTGAGAGGTCACGAGCGAACAGAGTGGGCGGCGGGGGAACTAAGAAAGTGTATCGTTGCATCAACCAATCTGGGCACTCAAGTCGTTCCCGTTTTGTCTGGCGGTTTTGGATGGCACATGGTCTATCCCTGGCCGCAGCGCCCCGACGGAATTATCGAGGAGGCCTTTGTAGAGCTGTCAAGACGATGGAGGCCACTCTTGGATCTTGCCCAAGAGAGCGGCGTTGTCTTTGCGTTTGAGCTTCATCCAGGCTCGGACGTCTTTGACGGTGCAACGTATGAAAGGTTCCTCGATCACACAGACGATCATCCGGCAGCCTGCCTGAACTATGATCCAAGCCATTTCTTGCTACAACAACTCGATTATCTCGAATTCATCCAACTCTATGGAACGCGAATCAAAGGTTTTCATGTCAAGGATGCCGAGTTTCGTCCCAGCGGCCGGGTAGGCGTCTACGGCGGGTACGAAGCCTGGAACCGGAGAGCCGGCCGGTTCCGATCTTTAGGAGATGGCCAAGTAGATTTCACCCGAGTTTTCACACTACTGACTGAAGCTGGCTACGATGGCTGGGCAGTCCTGGAATGGGAGTGCTGCGTAAAAAGCCCGGAGCAGGGCGCAGCGGAGGGTGCGCCTTTCATAGAAAAGCACCTTATCGAAGTGACCGACGTAACATTCGACGACTTTGCAGGGAAGAACACCAACGCGGCTCGGAATCGCCAGATTCTCGGCCTTGGATAATCAAGTCAAGGGTACCTCGACCAATGATTGGCGCTTGGAAGCGAAAACTGAGAATGGGGATGGTGGGCGGTGGCCAAGGGGCGTTTATCGGCGGTGTGCACCGAGTCGCTGCGACTTTGGATCAGCAAGTCGAACTAGTCTCCGGTTGTTTCTCCCGAGATCCTGAGAACACCAGAACTACCGGAGAGCAGCTATACGTGAAGCCTAGGCGATGCTATGCCACGTTCAAGGACATGGCCTCTGCAGAAGCGAAACTCCCTGAGGGTGAGCGAATCGACTTCGTCACGATCGTGACGCCGAACGTCTCCCATTTCTCGATAGCTCAGACTTTCCTGAAGGCAGGTTTTCATGTCGTTTGCGACAAGCCCATGACCTACTCGCTCGATGAGGCCGTTCAGCTGGCTAAGCTCGTCGAAGAGACCAGGCTTGTCTTTGCACTGACACACAATTACACAGGACATCCCCTCGTGAGGCATGCTCGACACCTCTTCCGTACGGGTCAAATGGGAGAGATTCGGAAGGTAATGGTTGAGTATCTTCAAGACTTCCTAATGGTACCCCACGAAAAGCTCGGACAAAAGCAGGCGGCTTGGCGGGTTGACCCGGCTCAGTCAGGTCTCGGAGGTACCCTCGGCGACGTTGGGACTCATTGTGTGAATCTGCTGGAGTACGTGACCGGAGACCCGATCCGTGAATTATGCGCGGACAAGAGTACATTTCTGCCAGGTCGAGAGCTCGATGAGGATGTGAACCTGCTGCTGAGGCTTGGAGGGGGCGGGAAAGGCGTGTTGAGCATCAGTCAGGTAGCCACCGGAGAAGAGAACGGGTTGACGCTCCGGGTGTATGCCTCCGAAGGGGCTGTCAAGTGGGCCCAGGAGAATCCTAACTATCTGGAAGTCTATCGCTATGGCCAGCCCAGACAAGTGCTGACGAGAGCGCAAGGGTACCTTTCGGCCGACGCCGCTTCAGTTACCCGCATACCGCCTGGGCATCCAGAAGGATACCTTGAAGCCTTCGCGACGATCTACGCTGGAATCATCGATGCGATTAGAAGACACATTGACGACCAACCCTTGAAGCCTGAGGAATACGGCTTTCCAACTGTCTATGACGGCTTGCGAGGTATGCAGTTTATCCAAAAGGCAGTCGAGTCGTGCGAAGCCGGGTCGGTGTGGGTCGGGATGTAGCCATCACGGAGGATCCCCTTTGTCGGGAACACCACATGTGAACTAGCCAACGGTATTGAAAGAAACAGCGAAACGGTGGGTATAACGATGAGCGTTTTGCAAAACAAGACAGCCGTGGTGACAGGTGGATCACGGGGGATCGGCTTCGCGATCTGCGAAGTGTTGGCATCGGAGGGCTGCAGGCTGGTTATTGCCGACATCAGTCAAGACAAAACGCAGGAAGCTGTAGGCCGTCTTTCTGCCTGCGGCCATCGATGCGAAGCGGTGAGAGTTGATGTGACAGAGGAAGAATCGGTGGTGGCTTTTCAGAAAGAGCTAAGAACGAATCATCAAGTGGACATCTTGGTGAACAGTGCCGGAGTTGCACCCAATATCGTGCCGACGATCCGTCTTTCTTCCACTGAGTGGAAGCGCGTCCTTGACGTTAACCTCTTCGGTGTTTTCCTGTGCTGTAGAGAGATCGGAGCGTTGATGGCGAGACAAGGGCACGGCAGTATCATCAATATTGCATCACTAAATGCTGTTAGCCCAGCCGCTCTTTGTGCCGCATACAACGTGGCAAAGGCTGGCGTTGTCAGCCTCACACAGAGTCTGGCAGTGGAGCTCGCCCCCTGTGGTGTACGTGTCAATGCAATCAGCCCCGGTCCGATCGAAACTGAGTTCCACGACGTTGTTATGCCCCAGAGGGCTGCGACCCTTGGGGTTACGAAAGAGGAAATGGTCGAGAGAGTTCGAAAGAGTATTCCGCTCGGTCGCTGGGGCAGGCCTCGGGATGTCGCACAGGCAGCTCTCTTTCTTGCTTCGAAACACAGTGACTGGATCACTGGCCAGAACCTGGTTGTCTCAGGAGGTCTGAGCGGCGTAGCCGCTTCACCTTCGAAGGAGACCATGTTGGGATCTCGGGCCGATCTTGTTTAGCAACATCAAGGAGCTGCGGGAGTTCATATGTGGGACTTTAGAAGGGTGTGCTCCCACTCAATTCGGCGGCCCGTACCATTGCTTCTGCTTCTCCGTAGTTGACGGGCCCGTGCTTCCTACTACGACGAAATCGAACCCGATCAAGCCGATGATTTCAGTAAGCGTCGCCGAAGGCACGAAAACGAGACTTCCGACCACGACCTACCCGACGTGAGTGATGTTGTCGCTGCTCGATCAGCAGTTGAAAGCGTCACGTATGGTCCCAGGGGTCATCGCGGTCTGGCAAGCGTTCGAGCTGCGCGATATGGGTTGCAGGGTTCGCTGGCTGACTATGCAAAGGCTGCAAATGATCAGACCATGGTCATTGTCGCTGAAGCAGAACACTACGTGAGTCTCGGTGCAAGGTACATCGCTTCCCATGCGATTCGGTTCATGGATCGAGAGTCGAAGCGGTTCATTCAGGACCTGAGGAGGGCTGAGGTCCCTTCCCCAGCAGTCGGGACACTGCCGGTGGGGCCGCTTTAGTTTTTACCGCCTCAGCGTCCACTTGTCTTCATTCCCGAACCGATGGCACCGTGCGGTCTCAAACTGCTCAGCGCAGGGTGTGAGTGTGTGGCCCCATGGACAAACGGAAACGATTCTGCATCTTCTCCAAATGGCAATCAGCATCGAGACCTGCTCTATGAAGCTGACGCCGTGATCGTTCGGCTATTTCGGATCACGGATACCGACATGCAAAAAGCAACGAGGCTCAAGATAGTAGCCAAACATGGCGTCGGTACCGATAACATAGACTGTCTCGCAGCAACAAGAAGGCGCATCCCGGTCTCCTTCACTCCTAATGCGACGACCGATCCGGTAGCCGAACATGCGATCGCTTTGATGCTCGCTCTGGCGCGCAACACCTGCCCAGCCCATGCAGCTGTAATCAATGGAGACTTCTCTGCCCGCAAACAACTTCAGGGAGTAGAACTAAGTGGGAAGATTCTCTCGATCATCGGCCTCGGACGGATCGGAACACGAGAGTTGGGGAGATTGCAGTCAAGGGGTTGCGGATGAAGGTCTGTGCATATGATCCCTTCCGGAAGGAACCTCTCGAATTGGATTTTCCAGTGACTTTGGACACTCTTGAATCAGTTCTTCGATCGGCAGACTTCCTGTCGCTTCATCTCCCAAGTACATCGGAAACCAAGCACATGATCAATGCTCGCAGCTTAGCATTGATGAAACCTTCCTGCCGCATCATCAATACCTGTCGAGGATCTGTTATCGACGAGCTGGCGCTGGCTAAGGCGCTTGTTGAAGGGTCAATCGCGGGTGCTGCCTTGGACGTTTTTGAGGAGGAGCCTATTCCACCGACTCACCCTCTCTGCAGAGCACCGAATACTGTACTCACACCACACATATCTTCCTCAACTCAAGAGTCACTGGATCGCATGTCCCTTGAGGCTGCACAAGCCGTCCTGGATGTCCTAGATGGGAAGATCCCGACGTATCTAGTCAATCCCGAAGTGCTGCAATGAATCCTTTCATCGATATTGCCCGGCCCATCACGGAATCGATGGTGTGCTGGCCTGGTAAGAAGCCGCCGGATGAGAACATCAGCAGAGGAGATCACTGTAACGCCTCATTTTGGAAGCTAGGCGCACACACCGGAACTCCATAGATGCGCCGTTTCATTTTGTTGAGGGAGGCAAAACAGTCGATCAGATCGGATCAGAAGTGTTATTTGGCGATGCTACAGTGCTGGACCTGGTCGACCTCGGAGTCGAAACTCTGGACGCGGAGTGGGCAAGGCAAATGAAGGGCGTGCGCAAGCTACTAGTGCGTTCACGACACTCCTACCGTCTCGTCGAGCCCTATCTACCTCATGGCCCACTTCTAACATCTGCTGCAGCTTCGAGCCTGATTGACCAGGGACTCGTATTGATTGGTACCGACAGATACAGTGTCGACGACAGTTCAAGTTTGGACTTCCCGCTTCATCGCCAACTCATGCGAGCTGGCACCGTTATCGTGGAAGGGCTTTTGCTGACCCACATAGGTTCAGGCCCATACCAGCTAATTATTAGTCCTCTTCTGCTTGTGGGTGCTGAGGCAAGTCCAGTGCGCGCGTTCTTGTGTCCTCACCCAGGTGAGAGTTCGAATTGAACTGGTGCCGCAATGATCAAAGATCCTGCACCACGTGGAAACTACCGCTCACTTGCGGCTCGCTTGAGTTCGCGAATGATTTGATGGTCTCTTGCCTCGATGAGTTCAGCAGAGTTTCTCCGCTTCCAATCATAAAATCCCTGCCCGCTCTTGATTCCCAGCCTTCCGGAGCTGACGTGTTCATTGAGCAGTCGGCTTGGCTCAGCGTTGTGAGCGATTCTGGGCAGCAGGTAATCGTGTATTGTGCGAATCAAGTCAAGTCCAACTACGTCCATGTTCTCAAGGGGTCCGATCACTGGCATTCGGAGGCCGAATGTAAGCTTCGCGACGGTATCCACATCTTCCGGAGAAGCGATGCCACGCTCTACCAGATCGATAGCTTCCCTCCACAGAGCATGCAACATCCGGTTGCCGATAAATCCAGGAACGTCAGCGTTCACTCGGACCGGCTTCTTGCCAATACTTCTGCAGAACATGATGGCAATATCCATCACAGTATCAGATGTGTTTGCGCCTGCTATGACTTCAACGAGCGGCATCAGATGAGGGGGATTCCAGAAGTGAGTGCCTACCAGGTGACTCGCATGACCAACCATCCTGCCCATTTCCGTGATGCTCAAACCTGATGTTGTAGTGCAGAAGATGGCTCCGCGAGCTGCCGCACAGCCAAGCGATTTAAACAGTTCAACCTTGGCCGGTAGGTTCTCGGCAATTCCTTCGATCACCAGGTCCGCGTCTCGATCCAACTGCCTCAGATCTGAGACAAACTCGATCTCTCCGTATCGAGGTACATCTTCCGGAAAATTCAGATTCAACCATTGGTCAAGCTTCTCAAACTCTTGCCTAGCCGGGTCCAGCTTTTCAGGCGCGCGTCCGAAGAGAAATACTCGATACTCAGCTCTGTAGCAGGAGAGAGCCAAGGCAAGTCCAATCTGTCCGATTCCGCAGATGCCTACAGCATGTGGAGTTGTCATCCTATGAATTAGTCGGTCGAGCGCTGCCTTCATACGGCCATGGCCATTGAACAAAGAGCCCACCGTCAAGGTAAATCGTTTGCCCAGTGATGAACTGGGCAGCGGGAGAACTGTTATATCCTGTACTTGCCCGACGCTCCCTATGATTCCACCCCAGCTGGGCAATAGTTTTCGGATACTGAGGGTTGTCGCGCCTTTCAAGGTGCAGGCTCATATTATATAGGAACTTAGATCGATCCTGGGACTTTCTGTGGCAATAAGCTCTTGCTGGCGCCATTTCTGGATCGGGGTGTAGCTAAACGGCTCGCCCAACGAAACCGTTCCTTTCAGTTTCATTGTTTTGGTGGCTATCGGCTGGAGACTGCACTTACCGCTACCGCCATCGTGACCCCGCCGGAACCCGCCATGGGATCTGGAGAGAGTGTAACGCGGTGGAAGGCTGGCAGCAGCTATCACCCGAAGCTTTGGCGTGAATTTGATACTACCGCAAGGGACAGTGCGGCAGTTGTCACAACCGGACGGACGGAAAGACGAAAGTGGGAGACCGAATCTGGTCGACCACACCGATCAAGCGGTCTGTGGGATGAATATGGTGGGACACTTCATGAACCCTGCGCAGATGGTTCCAGGAACCTCAGTGCGACCGATTCATCCGATCGATGCTCAACTCTCGGCGCTGGCGGCCTATTTGCTGACTCTGACCGCTGACAATGCCAGGGACCTGGACTCCGCTCCCGATAAAGTGTTGGAGGGAGCGATGACGTATCAGCAACATCAGTGTGGGACGTGTCATATAGTCAATGCTGTCGGGGTACAGCTCGGCCCGACATTTGAACGGCGTGGCAGGTCGGCGCAGCAAGCAGTGGATTGAAGTCCAGGATCGGCAACTCCAAGCGCCATTCGGCCGAGACGGTGATGTTGGCCTATAACCTCAGCCTTCGTGAGATGGATGGGCTGATCGTGTTCTTGACCGCCAAGTCGGCCAGGTAATGAGATGGGTTCCTTGCCTGATCGACTTCAATTACGTCAACTGCCACGTAAGTTCGATCTCTGAGAAACGAGGACTCTATGGAACAAGACCTATCGCGCGAATTCCTGAAGGTAGTTGAAGAGGGAGCCATTGCCGCGGCGAAGACCATGGGCATTGGAGACCGGAAGTTCTCCGACAAGCAGCCGTGGAAGCCATGCGCGCCAGCATGGAAACCATACCGATGAATGGCACGATTGTCATCGGAGAAGGAGAGCGGGACGAAGCGCCCATGCTGTTTATCGGCGAGAAGGTAGGGACGAAAAAGCCTGGGAACAACTTTCACGAAGTCGACATCGCCGTCGACCCGCTGGAGGGAACAAACCTTTGTGCTATGGGAGCGCCGGGAGCCATCGCGGTACTAGCCAGTTCGGAGAAGGGCGGATTGCTGCATGCGCCGGACTGTTACATGGAGAAGATCATCGTGGGACCTTCCTCGAAGGGCGCGGTGAATTTGGACGCACCGGTCAAAGACAACTTGCGTGCGATTGCGAAACGGCTGGACCGGGAAGTGGAGAATCTGGTCATCATTGTCTTGGACCGGCCTCGACACGCCCAGTTGATCCAGGAGATCCGTGAAGCGGGTGCCCGGATTAAGCTGATCGGAGATGGAGACCTTTCGGCCGGAATCAGCGTAGCTCTGAGAGGAACGGGTGTGCATGCGGTGATGGGAATTGGTGGAGCTCCTGAAGGCGTACTGACCGCTGCAGCCCTGAGATGCTTGAACGGCGAGATCCAGGCGAGACTGGTGGTGAAGGACGACAAGCAGGCAGAACGGATGCGGCAGATGGGAATCAAGGATCCGAAACGCGTTTACTCGACCCAAGAGCTGGCGCCAGCCAAGAACATCGTCTTTGCTGCCACTGGAGTCACTGATGGCGCGCTAATGAAGGGAGTGCGCTTCTTCGGCGATGGAGTACGCACCCACTCTCTGGTCATGAACCTGTCGGAACGCAAGGTGCGGTTTGTAGACTCCGTCCATCTGGCCAACCGCCCGAATAATGAGCTGCGAGTTGCTGAGAAGTGATGCACGGACCGTGCCACGATGGACGATTCTATATACTTACTCCGATCCTAGCTTCAATTCATCCAACTCCGTAGTCCTGTGTACTTGAACACCGTGTCCGAGTTTTAGAACCAATAGGCAAGGACTTGTCTGCACGTCTCTTGAAATTTCACACCTTGGAAATCTTCCCCTTGGATTTTGCAGCCGCTTTCACTCTGGCCCAGCGCTTCTTCTGCGCTTCAACGATGTTGCGAAGTCCTTGAGCAGAAATCTTTGACTTTCGCCGCTTAGATTTGTGTGCTTTGTTACCCTGAGCTTGAGAGATCAGTTCGCGCCTCTCGAGTGACGGGTTCACTTTGATTGATGGGGCACCGTCCACGAGGGGCCTTAGCGCAGAGATCGCCCGATCCAATCTGTCCAGCTCTGCCTGCATGGAGGCCCGCTCCTTCCTCATCGATTCCCAGGTTTGTTTGAGATTGAACATGTCTGGACTCCTCAGTAAGTCAGATAGGTGGATCTCGCCCCTCGAACGAAGCGCTCGATTCTAACAGAAACTACGTCCAGGTAGGCTGCTGATCCTCAGATAAGGGGCAGCAAGGCCAGAGCGACATATGCCTCGTCCGTCATGCTGCGCGTTCGCCAGCTCCCTTCAAGTCACCCAATTACCCACCCAATAATTGCCATGCGTCGTGCTAAGTTATTGAATGTTCGTTGATTCCAAAGATTGTAAGTGCTTGAAAATGTGTCCGCGCGTTGCCTTCTAAGCAGGGGGTCGAAGGTTCGAGTCCTTCCGGGCGTACCATCTTTTCAATAACTTACGATCCTCTACATTTTGAATTCGTGTTCAATTGTGTTCAAGACCCCAAAAAGTTTCTGATCTAAGGCCTCGACTGTAGCTTTGACGCTTGCCGGAATCTCTTGCGTGTCGACATTCATCGTTGTTGTGGCGTTGGAGTGGCGAAGTTGGGTTTGTGCGTCCTTCACGGTTCCAATGCCATGGACTTGGGTCGCGAAGGTGCGGCGTAAAGCTTGGAAGGTTATGTCCTCAATCCCGGCTTCCTTCCCCTTTGACTTCAGTACTCGACGCAGGTAATTGTGAGATTCAAGCGGGCCTCCTCTACGCGAAGGAAACACGATCTGGTCGTCGCCTGGGTAACGACATTTCTCTCGCCAGAATTCAAGTTCCCTTTGTAGAGATCCTGGAATCGCAACGAATGCCGCGCTTCCTTCTGTCTTCGTAGGCCCAACCTTACCCCGATACACCGCCTCCTCAATCTTGAGTCTTCCTTGTTGCACACTTCGCCAACGCAAAGCGAACAGCTCTCCCGGTCGTAACGCACAGACAATGAGCATTCGCGCGATCAAGCGATCGCGGCCCTCCAGCGACATCAGTAACTTCTGAACTTCCTCAGAGCTGAGGTAGCGTTTGCAGGTCTTGCGGGTCACCGGCATTTCCAACTTTCTCGCCGGATTCTTCACGAGGAAATCCTGATCGATTGCTTCCTCAATGGCCGCCTTCAGCCAGGTTCGGGCTCTTTGAACCACCGATTTTGAGTATTTCTTTGCGAGTTCATTCAAGTGGGCCTGGAGTTCGAAGCGAGTCAGATCGCAGAGACGAGTCTCGCCGAACCGAGGAAGGACGTGGTAGTCCATCACGTAGGTGACGGCTTCGTGTGTCGAACGCCTCCATTTTGATTCCTTCAACGGCAGGAATCGGTTGGTCCAAAACCATTCGAACGTCAAGTTTGGATCGGGCTTGGCTTGACCATGACCTCGACTCTCTCGCTCAATGATTTTTCCCAACTCTCGTTCCGCCTCCCACTTTCTCATCTCCGACTTAAGTCCGAGGATTGCAGAACAATGTCTCCGTTTCTCCTTTCCGTCTACTGTGAGAATGTAAACGTAGTAGTTCCCTTTCCACTTCTTGACCTTCTTGCCGGTCTCTTCGATCCAGCCATGCTGATAGCGGTCTCTTGGCATATGCCTCCCTATGTTTTTGAGATTGAAGCTGGGAGGGGATTTTATCACTGGCACCATTTTTGGATGAACTCCTTCACATCCTCCGCTCGAAACCTCAGCAGCTTGCCGAGCTTCACTGCTTGAAGCCGTGGTTGTTTCCGGGTAGCGTGATCTCTCACCCAGCCTGGTGAAACGGAAAGCCACTTGGCAACCTCTGTGGCTGTGAGGAGCGAGCCGTCCCTAGGCGGATGGTCCTGTGGGGCAGAAGCGTTCAAACTGGGTTTCCTTTCTTCATGGATGGATCATGGCGGTCATTCCCAATTCAATAGGGTCATGCTTCCAGAGTCCCTCTTGCGCCGCTGGCGTTCGCAACGCCGAGAACAAGGGCCTACACTTAATAAGAGGCTTTGAAACGGCAAAATCTTAAGGAAATATTTTCATCGGCTGGTCAAGTGATTCAGGGCGCTGGATGTTCCAGAAACCTCCTACCGACAAGAACTGCGGCCTACACTAAGAAGAAGGTTTGAGAACGCAAAATCTTAGGAAAATATTTCAGACGAGGGCCTGACCTGACATCGGTCGAAAAAGCCCCTCACCTATTAAGTGCCCCTGGTGTTGGCAAAACCTCAGAAAGAAAAGAAGGAAACGGGTCCCGGCGGTAGAAATTGCTTGGAAGCGAGGATGCCTAAGATTCCATTGAGCATGGAGATAAGTGAATGTTACCGATCGGTAATATTGTTCCGCTTATCTTGGTTAAATAGACAAATATTCCCGTACGGTAATAAATAATTGACTTGGCCTCTTAAAGACGACTAATATTCCCGTTCGGTAACATTCAAGATGAGCCGTGTCATGAAACACACGCCAAAGGAAATCGGCGAGATCGTCCGGGAAACTCGGAAGAAGCTGGGCGTTACGCAGAAGGCTCTGGCGCTCACATCCGGCACCGGCCTGCGGTTTGTCATCGATCTCGAAAAAGGCAAGGAAACCTGCCAGATCGGAAAGGCCCTGACGATCCTGCACACGCTTGGTATCAGGCTGATGCTAACTCCCCCCACGATTCCCACGAAGGAAGAGTAGCGCATGGTCAGAACCCTCGATGTCTATCTGCACAATGTATTCGTTGGTCACCTCATCCAGGACGATGGTGGCCAGATGGTGTTCGATTACGACGAAAGCTGGCTGAAGAAATCCAACGCCACACCTTTGTCTCAATCATTGCCCTTGAGAAGGGAACGATTCAAACGCAGCGAGTGCAGGGGGTTCTTTGCTGGCATTCTGCCCGACGAAAGTAAGCGTGAGATCGTTGCCCGTAACCTTGGCATCAGCGCTCGCAACGATTATGCCATGTTGGAGCAGATCGGCGGCGAATGCGCGGGCGCTGTCACCTTTGTTCCGACTGGAGAAAAGTTGCCGGAGCGCAACTATGGCTACCGGACGCTCTCTTCCCAGGAACTCGCCGCGATGCTGAAGCAGCTGCCAAAACGCCCATTGCTGGCGGGCGAGGAAGGAATCCGACTTTCGCTTGCCGGCGCGCAAGACAAAGTCGCTGTGCGCATTGAGGGCAATGAGATTTCCTTGCCACTCGGAGGTGCGCCAAGCACGCACATCCTGAAACCTGCGGTGGAACGCTTTGAGGGTGTTGTTTTCAATGAGGTGTTCTGCATGCGGCTGGCGGCAAGGGTCGGCCTGTCTGCCGCAATGGTGGAGACCAGAAGCGTGGAGGACCTAGAGTATCTGCTAGTGGAGCGTTATGACAGGACCTACCGCCAAAATCCGGGAGGCACTCCCTCCGTGGAGCGGCTTCATCAGGAGGATTTTTGCCAGGCCCAAGGCATCGTCCCGGAAACGAAATACCAGAAGGAAGGCGGACCCTCTCTCCGACAATGTTTTGCGCTACTGCGCGAAGTGTCCACTGCGCCCGTGATCGATCTCGCACGTCTTCTCGACGCTGTGATCTATAACTTCCTCGTCGGCAACAACGACGCCCACGGCAAGAACTTCTCTCTGCTGTACCACGGTGTGGGAACGGCGAACCAGCAGATCAGGCTCGCGCCTGTATACGATGTCGTCAGCACGACCTACTATCCCGAGCTCAGCAAAGACATGGCAATGAAGATCGGCCGGGAGTATTCATCGGACCAAGTGACGTTGAAGGACTTTGAACAACTTGCGGAAGAGGCTGGCCTGACCAAGCCCATTGTGAGAAACCGCGTACCGGAACTGGCCGAAACTGTCATCGCTAACCTGGATAAGGTGAGACTTGAACATCCGGTTGCCGAAGCAGTCGCAGCACTGATCCGGAAGAACTGCGAGATCGTCCGGACTCGTTTCCGGAATTAATGAGCAGAGCGAGCCCTAGCTAACGACAAACCGTTTCCGGAACGGATCTGCAGAGGTCGACGCAAACCGGCACCAGCTTACGGCCTCATCAGAATCCTTGTGTCAATTCTGACATCTAGAACTCATGCGTCTTATCTCTTGGAATGTAAATGGAAGGGTTCAGCGTTTGGACGAGCAGATCAAGTGTCTGGTTAACCGGAATGCTGATGTGATTGCGCTTCAGGAAGTGTTGGCTCGGACAGCACCTTCATTCTGCAAGGCATTTCGAGAATTGGGCTTTGCACATTCAATCTCGAGCTTTGACCTGGCTCCTGATCGAGCTTGTCTGGTGCGGGCGCGGCGATACGGCGAATTGATCGTATCTCGTTGGCCGATTGCCTGCCTGCCGCCGGCTGAGGTCCGAGTTCCCTGGCCCGAGCGAGTCTTGTCGGTATGGCTCAGAGTCTCAGATACTCTGGTTGAGATACACAGTGTGGGCATTCCGCCAGGAATTTCCAATGGTTGGCTCAAAGTGGAAATGTTCGAAGGATTGTATCAACGACTGGCGACATCCTGCCCCATCCCCAGAATTCTTTGTGGCGATTTCAATTCGCCTCAAATAGAGCTACCTGATGGAACACCAGTGACCTGGGGCCAAGATATTGGCCGGGACGGCTCAGTGAGTCTGTGGACGACCTGGAAAGATCCGCAGGGCAGATCGGATAGTGGAGGACGATGGGACCGAGCTGAACGCCACCTGCTGAGCGGCTTGGCGGAGTACGATTTGATCGACGTATTTCGTTTGATCAACGGATTTGAGCCGCAGGAGTTCAGTTGGTATTGGCGGGGACGAGGCCGCACGATAGGCCGACGCTTCGACCATATCTTGGCTTCCAGAAAGTTGCGTCCCCGGAGTTGTCACTACCTGCATCATTTCCGTGAAAGCAGTCTGAGCGATCATTCACCAATCGAAGCTGATTTTGACATACTTCCAGTTTCGTGACCGAGTTGCGAACCGCGCCAAATTCTTTTCGCCGCTACGATGTGGTGTCTTGAGTTCAGAACCGCAGGAGTTGCAGGTTCGAACAAGATCACGCTCAGTCATATGGGTCGATTGATGGCTAGAATTCATTGAGCCGCCAACTGCTTATCAAGCTCTACGCGATAACCGCTCATTTGGCGTGGCTTCGCTCGCTTGTTCGTGCGGTCATCAGCCTCTGTTGAGCCTTCAAGATGGAATCGGCAACAATACCTCCTTACGGCTCAAATACTTCATGGATCCTATCGTCAAGGAACCTGGAAAACCGAATGACCTCCCCTTTTCCACTCGAAGTTGGTCTATCTGCTGCAAGAACCTGAAGAGAATCCACTATCTACATCGGCTCGGACAATTGGACCCGGCGAGCTTTGGGGCTGGCGGGCCACGGAATGCCGAGGCATCGCTTCGGTTTGAGTTCGATTTCGCCGATGGAGACCTGGATGGAAAGGGCACGTCGTTGGCAAGCGAGGTGAATTGACACTTGCTGGACGCATGGAAGATGCCGATCTGTTTGCTGCTGGCGCGGCGGACGCTACGCGCGGAAGATGCGAAGCCAGATCGTGTCGGACGACAAGGACGCTTCCTGTGACCCGAGTAACCTCGCTAGGTGGAACGCAGCCCACCAGCAAGCGAGTTCCGTAGTGCTCTCGTCTCCTGAAGCACTTCACGGGCTGCGGACAAGGCAAGCGGCTCGCGTGCTTCAACCGTCTTCTCGCCCAGTCCCGAATCGCGGTACACCCGCAGTCGCTCGACAATCAGGTCACGAACCACTGCCGCGTTATCGACCCCCGCGAACTTCGCCACGTGCCCCGAAGACGGTGCCCCATGTGCGTCCGAACCGCCGCCTCCCGCCGACTGCACTTCCACATTCGCAAGCCCCAGCAATCGCTCGATGGGATTGGCATTAACACGAATTCCTTGAATGTTCGCAAACGTCATCGTCATCTCCCCAACCCACACCACGCCGCTGCGAATACGTAAGCTTCGGTCGGTGACAATGTACCACCGCATCTCGTAATTCAGCCGCTGCAGGAAGTACGTAATTGGGATGGAAGCCACGAACACGCCGGCGACACCTACTTCCAAAGCCAACCAGATCGTCCGCACCATGGACGGCAGCGGGAGAATCAAGCTGAATGCGAATGCCGCCAAAAGACCCAACGCGATGGCCGCATTGCCGATCCCCCACACGATTAGCCGCCAGGCGAAGTAATTTCGCCCCGCGTTAAACACACGTACCGAATCCTTGGCGCCTTCAGGAACGTGCGGCTCGGCAGGCACGCGAGCCAATCGCAGGACCATTTCCTTGGCCCACTGGGTGACGGTCATGCGCGCGACCTCTCGACCAGCGCACGGATCTCCCGCAATTCACCGGCGATCTCATGCATCACCGCAGCGAGCGGATCGTCCGCGGTTCCCGCCTTCTCTTCCCGCGTGCCGCGCATGCGCGAGTACAGGAAGTCACGCATCCCTTCGGGATCTTCCATGCCCTCCAGCGTCATATTCGCGCTGGCAGATCCGGAGGCTGTCTGAATCTCGATGCGCGCCAGCCTCAGCCACCGCTCGATCAGATTCGACCTCAGATGGATATCCTGAATGCGAGAATAATTCAGTAACACTTCGCGCCGGAAGATGATGCCCCACTTCATGTGGATGCCGTCGGTATCGAACCGGTAGCGCATCGTGTGGAACCGGAAATAGAGATACGGAAGCACGAAGGGAAGAGCCACATTGGCCGCGATTGCCTGCAGCACGTAGTACGTCATCAGGCTTTCGCGAGGCCGCTCGATGGCCATGATGTGGGGCGGAATCGGCGCAGTGGACATTCTTAAGTGTGTACGTTATCTCTTCGCGGAGGGTTCATTACGGGTCCAGCTAAGTTTACATGAGCCTGGATGATGTGTAATCCGGTATTTAGGTAGAGACAGGAATCGTTTCCGGTTAGCCGACGATTTTGGAGGATAACGCCTCAGGCACGAAGGTGCTATACGTAATAGAGGCGCTCCGAAGTGCAGTACCGCGTTTACCGATAGCTCAGTGGTCGTATAGTGGTCTAACCGGAAACTGAATGTGGCTCATTGTCAGACGATAGATCCTGCCTTGTCGCCTAGTGTCTACCAAAACCAAGTCAAAGTTGACGAGGGCATATCTGGACCGGTTGTCTTTGCCTGCGGATCAGCCTCGCTCTACCTGGCCTCTCTCTTACTACTTGCGGAGGGCCATAGCCTTCATACGCTCTTGCATTCCGTATAGCTGATTTGATGTGTGCTCGTATTTTTACTTCGTGTCGTCTACCGATATTGCATGGCCGATGAGGAAAGCGGGCGGTGGCGACCTCTGGAGCGAGGCGGAGCCCAGCGGAACCGGGAGGGCATCGTGGCGGCTCAAGGCCGTCCCGATGGGGGTCGCCACCGCCCGTTTCCTGGCCCCCGCGCTGTCTCTGTCGATCAGGTCTCTCGCATCAAGTGTTGCGTTCACTGTTCGTTGTGCGGGCTGCTTGGTGACACAGCGAGTGACACGAAGGGTGAAAACAACTTTTCGAAGGTTCGGCACCTGTTAGGGCGGTATTGGCCATCGTGAACGTCCTTGGATCGACGTGGATTTGATAGGGCAGAAACTCACTGCGGACTTCATTCGCGTCCAGTCTTTTAACAGTTCGGTTGCCATTTCGCGCCCTTTGGTTCCACTCCTGATAGGCCGATTCATATCGAGATCCGGCGTATCTCTTGCGTGCTTGGCTCAAGAAAACGAGCTCTTCGGAACCTACTTTTTCGTACTCTCGCCGCTCCCAGGCCTGCCTTAGTTCGAAGTAACGAAGCAGTCCGGCACTCTCTGTATGAGGTTCTTCTCCTACCTCTAGTATTACTTTGTTAAGTAGTTATTGACGTTTCTCGGTGCTTGATTTACGCTTGGCGCATGGAATGGAACGCCAAGCTGTGGAAACAGAGCTTTCAGCATTTCACGCAGTTTATGACTCCT
>Ga0187892_10006171_pt1 | contig 18081 bp, 20 predicted proteins | sample MA1701073metaG_FD_139345 | JGI IMG/M metagenome (GOLD analysis project Ga0187892, IMG submission 139345) | Bio-ooze microbial communities from a basaltic lava cave in the Kipuka Kanohina Cave System on the Island of Hawaii, USA - MA170107-3 metaG ... | reverse complement strand
TTTTTGTATTTTGCCATTGGCGTATCCTCCTGGGGTTTTTGTTATGAGTTCATTCACGCCCTAAGGTACGGATGCGCCGCTTTTTTTACTATAAAAATTTACACAACATTATAAATTAGCCCGCTATTAATCCGAGAAGGATCAAAGAAAGCCAAAATAAAACAACTGAGTTTATTAGGATCATACCTATGAGTGAACCAGCAAAAATAGATGATACCAAAAAGACTAAGAAAAATTCATCTCTATTTTCTGAAACAGTAAATGCGAACCAACCGAAGGTAAGAGCGATAGTAAATATTGCAAGAAAAATTAATCTTAATGGAAGCGATAAGTTTAATGTCTGGGAACATACCCCAAATGCAATCAGCGTACAGGCTAAAACAAGCCCAACAAAAAAAACAATCCCCGTTGTTCTATTGAGCGGGCCAAGCGACGTCTTTTTATCTTCGCTCATATTACATTACATAGCCAAATTTTGCATTAAACTCGCCCGTCTAACTTGTCGAGGCACGAACAAGATTTATGCCTTCGCTACGCAATTCATCGTCCTGAACGCGTACCGAATTCTATTTTTTCATCGCGATTACTGTTACAAACTTAGATGAACGGCTAACATGGTTTCACCACCATCAGCACAAAACGACAAAACCTCACCGCAAAGAACCGGTGGCCTTCGGCAGCGGCTTTATTTCAAATGAAAGCTTGTCATAAAACGACGTTTTCGGTTGAGATGAGTTCGCTTTCGGATCGACCGGCCACAGCATGTGCACGTGAATCGCCTGGGCCTCGTTGTTGGCCGCCGGGTGGCGCTGCTTGAACAAGGCGGTGACGGCCATAGCGTCTTCGTCGTCTTTGTGATACTCGTACAACTTCCGCGCTTCGGCCAGCTCTTTCTCGCGGCCCAAGGCGCCCAGCGTCAACATGCGGTTGTAGAGGCCGCCGAGATCTTCGGGATCGATGGCGAGAACGCGCTCGATCCATTGCAGCGCGGCGTCGTAGCGCCCGGAGAGATATTCGAGACGGCCCATGTCGAGCAGCAGCACCCGGTCTTTCGGATAAACCTCGGCGACTTTTTTCCACTCGGCCAGGGCTTGATCATACTCGCCGAGTTTTTTATAAACCGCGCCGCGGAAATAAGCCGTTTTCAAATAACCCGGCTGGCGGTTTTCAGCTTCCTGCAAAATTTCGATCGCGCGATCAACCTGGCCTTCCGCAAACAGCACGCGGCCTTGATTGATCGGCCCCTCGGGATTTTTCGGCGCCAGCGTGGTCACTTTTTTGAAGGCGTCGAGCGCGACACGCGTGTCGCCTTCGAGAAAAAGTCCGATGCCGTAATCATTCCAGCGTTCCCACAGCGCGCGATGCGCTGCCGGCAGACTGCCGGCTTGGCGGACTGCCGTCGCCATTTTGATAATGGGCTGCACGGGCAATTCGTGCGGTTTATCTTCAAACACGAAACGGTTGTACTCTTGGGTGAATTTGCGATAATTCAGCGTCGCTTCCAGCTCGGTGATGGAAACGCCGGCCGGAACTTTAAACCGATAATGCACGGCACGTGCGGCGCCCGGGCCGATCACATTCGCATAAATCGTCGCCACCCAGTTTTGCACGTCGCGCCGGCCGATCAGTTGGCTTTCGCGGCTCACCAATTTGGCGCGGAAAAAATGCGCCGTCGAATCAACGTGGCCGCCGGCGTCGAGCAAGCCGGAGGCCAGCACGGTTTTGCCGTTCTTGTCTTTGGCGCGCAATTCAATCCACGGCTCGTTGGAATCGTTGGTGCCTTCTGGAAAAATGTGGCCGACTTTGCGGTTGCGCGCCACCACGGTTAATTTCACCAGATCGTTCGGCTTGAGAACCGGCATCGCCTCGTCCGGGCCGTAGGTTTTTCCATTCACCTGAAGCGTAAACAGATCGAGCGTCACGATGGAGTCTTGCAAAGCTTTCTGCACCGCGAGCTGCTGCTCTTTGAATTTGTTGAGCATCGGCAGAGTCGAATTGGCGGTGGCAAAACGATGGCTGCGCACAAAGCCATTGTCATTGCCCTCGTCGTTCGACGGAACGAGCGGCATGTGGCAGGCGATGCAGTCTTTGGCCTGCGGCGGCAAATAAAACGAGCGCACGATGTTGCCGGAGGCGCCGCTGTTGTGCCAGTTGTCGTATTGATTTTGCCCGCGCTTCCAGCGATAATCATTCACCTCCGGCGGGATGCCGACTTTGTGGCAGGCGCCGCAAAATTCACCGGTGCGATGCATGGCCGGCTTCAGCATGGCGCGGCGATGCGGCTCCGGTTTGGATTTCACGAGTTTGGTGAAAATCCACTTTCCAATTTTGCTCTCCGAACGCGCGAAGGGATATTCATCCGGCGTGGCCAGCACCAGGCGGCCATTGCCTTTGACATCGCGCAGGCCCGCGACGGCGTGACAGGAAAGGCAGGTGATGCCGGCTTGCCCGGTCCAATGATCCATGTCGATCTCCTGGCCGTCCTGCATTCTCCCCGGAAAAAGCACCAGCGGATCGTGACACGAGGCGCACCACCGCGCCGGGGCCACGCCCTTTTCGGCGACGAGCAGCTCGACGGTTTTGCGATAATAAGGATTATTAAATGAAGAGAAATGATGCACCGACTCGTCCCACTGTTTGTAAATGTCGGGATGGCAACCGGCCTGGCCGCAGGATTCGGAGCGCGCCAGATCTTCGTCTTTCAAAAAATTTTCGTGGGCGAGCATGGCCTGGCCCGGGGCAAAACTTTTTTGTGCTTGGTCCGCTACAAACGCCGGCTGGCGTTGATCCAGCCACAGGCCGGCAATAAAGATGATTGAAATGGCCACGCCGGCGATGATGGTAATGTTCAACGGATGCCGCAGCGCTTTTTGCCAGCCGCCGCGCCAAAGCCCGGCCCATTCGAGAAAATGATAGCGGACGCCGCGTTTCAGCGAGACATGCGTGATAAAACCCAAAACGGTGGTGACGGTTGCGGCGATGTGCAGCCACAAATTCCATTTGACCGAGGCGCCCTTGATGACCAGAACGAAGCCGGTAACGAGCAAAATTCCCAGCGAGAGCGCCGTAAACGAGCCGGCCGCGGTGGCGCCGCGATTTTGCGAGACCGGCATCTTGAAAATGTGCAGGGTAATAAAAACGAAGATCGGCGCCGTGAGCAGCGTTCCCAACACCACGTGCGAGAGCAGCATAATCATGTAGGTGGCGGCGGTGGAACGGTCGAAGAGCAGCAACAGCACGCTGTTGATGAGCAGGATGACAAAACTTCCGAGCAGCACGCTGACGAGAAGCTGCTGCGATTTGGGTAGGCGGGTATAACGTTGGTGCATGATTTTCCTCCGCAAAGTTTTAGACAGGAATTTGCCACGACGGCGACGTTAATTCAGGGCTGCATCAACATGCGATTGTTTCAGCATTCCACTTCAATCTGCCGGTTTTGCCATGCCTTGAAAATACTATAAAGATGAAGAAAAAGCAATATAATTTTATAGAAAAATGCAATTCCAACTTTTGAAAAATCAATCTTGATTGCCTCGGGCGAAATGCTTATATTGTCCGTTGAAGAAACGAGGTTGGCCAATCCCGAAGGCCAATTGTTGATGAAAAGACCGGCACAATTTGCGAAACAAAATCAAGCAAAATAAGGAAAGCAGCCGATCATGCCCACCCAAATTCTCCCCTCTGTTTGCACGATGGATTGCCCGGACACGTGCAGCCTCGAAGTCGAAGTCACCGACGGCCGTGTCACCAAATTGCGCGGTTCAAACATCAACCCGGTGACGAACGGATTCATTTGCTCCAAAATCGGCAATTTTGCCAAACGTCTTTACAGCGACGAGCGCTTGCTGTTTCCAATGCGTCGCGCCGGACGAAAGGGCGAGGGCAAATTCGAGCGCATCAGTTGGAATGAGGCGATCAATTTGATTTGCGAAAATTTTGCCGCCATCAAGCAGCGCTGGGGCGGCGAGGCGATTTTGCCGTTTTATTACGGCGGCTCGAACGGCATGTTGGGACAAGGCACGGCGGACACGGCTTTCTTTGATAAATTGGGCGCCTCGCGCTTGGCGCGCACGGTTTGCGCCGCGCCGACGACGGCGGCGGCAAAAGCCATGTACGGCCGCATGCCGGGCGTGGCGTTTCAAGATTATGCGCAGGCGCGTTTCATTCTGATTTGGGGCGCCAATCCGAAAGCCTCCAACATTCATCTCGTGCCGTATTTGAAAGAAGCCAAAGCCGCCGGCGCCAAGATCGCCGTCGTCGATCCGCGCTTGAATTTTTCCTCGCACGAATGTGATGTGCATCTGCCGGTTTATCCGGGAACCGACGTCGTCGTGGCGCTGGCGATGATCAACTATTGGCGCGAGCACAATTTATTGGGTCGCGCGTTCATTAAGAAACACACGGTCGGCGCCGAAATTCTGCTAGAAAAGGCCGCCGAATATTCTCTCGACCAAGCGGCGCGCATCGCTCGCGTTGACGCTGCGATGATCGAAAAACTCGCGCGCCTCTATGCCGAATCCGAGCCGGCGGTGCTGCGCTGCGGCTGGGGACTCGAGCGCAATCGCAACGGCGGGCAGGCTGCGGCGGCAATTTTGGCGATGCCGGCTTTGTTGGGCAAATTCGGCCAACGCGGCGGCGGTTACACGATGAGCAACAGCGGCGCGTATCGCGTTGATGACGGCAAATTGGTTGACTCCACGCCGGCGCCAACCCGCGAGCTGAACATGAGTCTGCTCGGCAAAATTTTGCTGGAAGAACAAAATCCGCCGGTTAAAGCCATTTTTGTTTACAACTGCAATCCGGTGGCGACGATGCCGCATCAGAATGCCGTCATTCAAGGCTTGCAGCGCGACGATTTGTTTACGGTGGTGTTCGAGCAAGTGATGACGGACACCGCGGTTTATGCGGATCTTCTCCTGCCGGCGGTGACTTTTTTGGAGCAGGAAGAAATCAAGAAAGCTTATGGCAGCTACGCGGTGCAATATCTCGAACCAGTGATCGCGCCGCTCGGCGAAGCGAAGCCGAACGAAGAAGTCTTTGCGAGGCTCGGCCGCGCCATGGGCTGGACTGATCGCGCGTTTTACGAAGACACTCCGGCCTATCTGCGCCGCGCCGTTGACGCCATCGGCGGCATCAAAGATTTAAATTTTGAAAAACTGAAAAAAGAACGCATCGCTTTTTTTGATTTTCCCGGCCCAACGCCGATTCAATTTGTCAACGCGTTTCCGTTGACCGGCGACGGCAAAGTACATCTCGCTCCGCGCGTGCTCGGTGAAAATCCGTTTGAATATTTGGATGAATTGGCCAACGGCTTTCCGCTCGCGTTGATCAGCCCGGCAACCGACAAGCTGATCAGCAGCTCGTTGGGCGAATACAACATGCCCGAATTGTTTCTCAACATGCATCCTGCCGACGCGCAGCAGCGTTCGATACAAAACGGCGGTTTTGTGCGCGTCTTTAATCATTACGGCGAGGTGCATTGCCGGGTAAAGTTCAGCCGGCAGGTTCGTGAGGGCGTGGTGAGCATGCCAAAAGGCGCCTGGCGCAAAGCCGCGAAGAACAGGCAAACGGCAACGGCGCTAGCGCCGGATACGGTCAGCTCGGTTGGCGACGGCGCGTGTTTCAACGATGCCCGCGTGGAAGTGGCCGCGTTGCCATAAAAAAACGGCGACGTCTGTTGCGACGCCGCCGTCTTCGGTTTACCCGCTTGCCGCGCGGCAAAAGCAGAAAACTTTTTTCTACTCTTTGCCATTCGGCTTTGCCGAGGGAAACGCGGCAAATTTTTTGGGTTGATCTGTGCGCAGACGATCCATGATGCTCGTCACGATGCTCCAGATCAGCGTCTCCGCGATTTTGATGGCCTCTTGCAGCGAGTTGAACGGGCCACGCAGATCCTCGCGCAACGATAGCTCGTCGCTCGTCAAAATCTGCATCCGCCGGAGATCGCCGGCCTGTGCCTGCCGGTCACAGTAAATCCAGAAGGGCATAACCTACCCCTTTCCAATCCCGATTCTCCTCAAAACTTTCAAGGACAAGGGGGATTTAGAAATAAAAATGGCCGAAGGGAGCGGTTGCCACACAACCCAGCGAGGGTTGGGTCCGGGGCCTCGTCGGTTGTCCCGGCCGCTTCTTCGACCAATTTTTAGCGAATAAAATTCGCTGAGCTGTGTGGCACTCAAAATTAGCCTTTCCGCCGCAAAAAAGCAAGCGATTTTTTGCTTGCACTTCACTGCTCAAATCTGTAAGTTACTTTGCATGGGGCATGTTGCAAATTGCAACGTGACGAAGGGTAAATGGCAAGTTGAATGAAAAAATTTGTGTAATGCTGTCACAATATCAGCCCAAAACATTGGTTCCGGATTGCCGGTTGTTCAGCGGCTACAAGCCGTGCGTTCCATTTAAATTGTGCGAAGGATGCCAGGATCGCATTGCGATGGGAACGCGGATTTTGCTGGTGAATCTCGACGCGCTGGGCACGGTGCTGGCGACGACGGCGCAATTGCCGGCGATCAAGCGGAGTTATCCGAACAGCCACATTACGTGGGTCACACGAAAAAACGCGCTGCCGCTTTTGGCCAACAATCCGTTCATCGGCCATCTCGTGGAGTGGAATGATGAAAACCGAATGGTGTTGTTGCAGCAGAAATTCGAGCTGGCGCTAAATGCCGACAAAAGCCGAGCGGCGGCGGCTTTTATGAATCTCGTCAATGCCGAAACCAAGCGCGGCTTCGGACTCAATGAAAACGGCGCCGTCGTGCCGCTGAATGCCGGCGCGGAATACAGTTTCCGTCTCGGCGTCGACGATCATTTTAAATTTCGCGTCAACAAACGCACCGGCAATGATATTCTCGCCGAGGCTTGGGAACTGGATTACCGCCGCGATGAATATGTTTTGCAATTGACGGCGGACGAGCTTGCCGAAAGCGAGCGCTGGCGCCGCGAGCTGGGACTTGAGGAAGCCGCGCTGGTGATCGGTTTTAACACCGGCTGTTCCGAGCTTTTTGTTTTAAAAAAATTGGAGCTTGAAACCCAGGCGCAGGCTATCCGCCAGATTGCTGCTGAAATGCCGGAGGCCAAAATCATTTTGCTCGGCGGCCGCGAAGACACCGAACGCAATCAGCGCCTGGTCGAGCTGACCGATGGCCTCGCGATCCCAACGCCGACCACGCTCGGATTGCGCGCCGGCATCTTTCTCGAAAATTTGGCCGGCATTGTCGTGAGCGGCGATTCGCTCGGCCTGCACATCGCCATCGCTTTAAAAAAATACGCTGTCGGCTGGTTCGGCCTTTCGTGCGCCGCCGAGGTTGATCTTTACAATCGCGGCGTCAAAATCATCCGCGATCTGCCGTGCGCCCCGTGCTGGAAAAAAGTTTGCGACATGCCGCACGGCCCGATTTGTGTGACCGAGTTCAAGCCGGCGTGGATTGTCGGCGCGGTGCGGGAGGTTTATGATCGGCTCAATTCAACGCGCGCTGAGATTGCAACGCGACGGCTTGTCAATGCGGAGCTGGTTTTATAAGACGCTTTGATTGTAACAGCACTAGACACGAATAAAAGCGAGCGTTAATACTATGCAAGAACCAAACGCTAAAAACGCCAAGAAAAAGGGCGCAAAAAAGAAACTTCGCGATCCCATCCCTGAAAATTTTGAAAGCCTTGAAGCTGCCGCAGAATTTTGGGATACTCATGCTTTGACCGATTATCGTGATGAATTTCACGAAGTCAAAGATATCAAAATTGATCTTATCCCTCGGCAGGTGCGGGTGGAAAATGAGTTGGCTACGAGAATTGGCCGGCTCGCGCGCCAACACGGCGTCTCCTCGGAAACGCTAATGACTTTGTGGTTGCAGCAAAAGCTGTCCGAAACTTTAAAACGCGACAAACGGCGTCAACACGTCTACTCGAAACGCGCCGGCGCTTCTCAATACGCATGACGGCAGTAAGCTCTGAAAATGTTTTGCTTGTGGATAGCCGCGCTAGCGATAACCCGCAACCCACAACCCGTAATCCGCAATCGATATCGGCGCTGGTTATCACCAAAAACGAAGCCGAAAACATCCGCGAGTGTTTGACCTCGTTGCAGTGGGTTGATGAGATCGTCGTCGTTGATGCCGAGAGCGCGGATGGCACGGCGGCGCTGGCGCGAGAATTTACCGATAAAATTTTCATCCGGCGTTGGGAAGGCTTTGCAGCGGCGAAAAATTTCGCGCTTTCCCAATGTACCGGCGAGTGGGTTTTATGGATCGACGCCGATGAGCGCGTCAAACCGGAATTGCGCGACGAGATCATCGCGACGCTCGCAGACAACCCAGCGGCCAACGGCTTCGAGCTGCCGCGTTTGGCGAATTTTCTTGGCAAATGGATTCGGCGCGGCGGCTGGTATCCAGGCTACGTGTTGCGTCTGTTCCGCCGCGAAGCCGGCCAATTCAATGACAGGCAAGTTCACGAAGGCGTCGAAGTCGAAGGCAAAATTGGCCGGTTAAAAAATCATCTGTTGCACTACACCGACCGCAATTTGCGGCACTATTTTGAGAAATTCAATCGCTACACCTCGCTGGCCGCGGAGGAATTGCATCAACAGGGCAAGCGTTTTCATTTAGGGGATTTGCTGTTCCGGCCGGTTTGGTTTTTTCTGCGAATGTACGTTTTCAAAGCCGGATTCCTGGATGGTGTGCAAGGATTTATTTTAGCGAGCCTGTCGGCGGCGTATGTTTTTGTGAAGTATGCGAAATTGTGGGAGAGGCAGAAACTTTCAAACAATTATTCAGTTGATTTTTAGCAAATAATCTTATAAAACAAAGAGGTGATTCCAATGAGCAAATCGCTTCAAAAGCTGGTTTCAGCTCTGTCGTTGGATGAGCAACGGGAGTTGGAAAAATTTGCCTTGTTTTTGCTTCTGCGCAGGAAAATCTCCTCCGAAGAAATTCTTACCGACGATATCTCTAGCGAAGAGTTGATGCGATTAACAATGCACGGGGGGGGATTTGATTGGTTGGCGGATGAACCAGATATTTATTCCCTTGAAGATGGAGAACCCGTTAAATGGCCACAAAAGAATTCATAGAGCGTGGAAGCGTCGTATTGATACGCTATCCATTCACTGATCTCTCCGGCTCAAAACTGCGCCCGGCGATCATTGTCACGCCAAATGATCTAATCGCAATCTTGGACGATACGCTCTGCGCCTTTGTGACAACGAAGATTCCTGATAAAATTTTGCCGACAGATTTGATTTTGAATATAAATGATCCCGACTTCGTTGCTACCGGTCTAAAACAAACCTCGATGATTCGAGCACATAAACTCACGCTGTTGCACCGATCTCTTATACAGCGAAATCTTGGGAATATTAGCAAGGGACTGCAGGAGCAGCTTGATCAGCGCCTTGAAAAAGCCGTTGGAGTTGAGCAATAATGGCGTCCAATCCGCTTCTCACTGAATTCTTCTCCGGCTCGCGGCGGGCGCTGGCCAAGCTGATCTCGGCGGTTGAAAATGACAGCGCCATCGCGCGCGAAATGCTTGACGCGCTTTATGAAAAAATCGGCGCTGCCTACCGCCTCGGCATCACCGGGCCGCCGGGCGCCGGGAAATCGACGCTGGTCGATCAGCTTGCCAAAACCATTCGCGCCAGCGGCAAAACTGTTGGCATCATCGCCGTCGATCCGACCAGCCCGTTCACCGGCGGCGCGCTGCTCGGCGATCGCGTGCGCATGGCCCAGGTCAGCACCGATGCGGGCGTGTTCATTCGCAGCATGGCGACGCGCGGCTCGCTCGGAGGGCTGGCGCAAAAAGCGCAGGACGCCGCCGACGTGCTCGATGCTTTCGGCAAGGATTTTGTCATCTTTGAAACCGTCGGCGTCGGCCAATCCGAGCTGGACATCGTCGAAGCCGCGGACACGGTTGTGGTGATTTTAGTTCCTGAAAGCGGCGACTCGGTGCAAGCGATGAAAGCCGGTTTGATGGAGATCGCGGATATTTTCGCGCTCAACAAAGCCGACCGCGACGGCGCCCAACGCGCGGTGCGCGAGCTGGAGACGATCTTGCACTTGCGCCCGGCCGCGCCGTGGAATCCGCCGGTGGTTTCCACTGTTGCCTCGAAGGGAAAAGGCATCGAAGAAGTCTGGGAAAACATTCAAGCCCATCGCGATTTCCTCTTGCAAGACAACCGGCTCGCCGCTAAACGCAAGCAGCGCTTAGAGAAAAAAATTCGCGAGCTGGTGAGCCGGCGATTGCGGCAGGAATTTTGGGATGAAGAAGCGCGGCAGTTATTAAGCCAAAATCTAAATAATTTTCAAAACGAAAAACTTTCGCCGTACCGGATTGTGGATGAGTTGATGGAGAAATTTAAAGCTTCATTGCAGCAAAAAAATGAAATCTAACGGTAAAAAAACCAAGCAGGTCCCTGTGAATACTGTGACGGCACGGTTGCGCTTCGTCAATTACTTGTGCCGTTTCACTTCAAAGGCAGCACGATTTACGTCGATAATGTGCCGGTTTGGGTTTGCAAAAAATGCGGTGAGCGTTTATTTTAGGCGGCAAGCAATTGGCGAAATTCAGGATTCAAAAGCCGAACATAGGGCTTTTGGAGACGGCTTTCATTAATCAACTCCAGGAAATTGGAAAGTGGTTCACTCGAAAGTAGCCTGCGCACCTTTTGCTGTTGGCTTGTCGACATTTTTTTCAGATTTTCCAATGGAATTTTATCCATTTGCTGGAGCCGTTTATAATCAAGTATAGTAAGATTGATGGGCTTGCCAGTATGTGGATTGACAAAAAGAATAATGTCAAAGCTTAGCTCAAAGGCCTTTTCACCAACGATCGGTTTTTCAAAAAGGACTTCGAGCATGTCGCTTTGCTGATCATAAAAAATTCTGAGCTCAGTCATAAGTCGTTTGTAGATTAGATTTGATAAGCAGTCATGACAAAGTTATTTGGTAACAGCGAAGTACCACTCTTTTTCATCTCAAACTTAACAATGGCTATAATTTTGGTGTTGCCGGAACGAAGATGGCGAAATTTCTTTCGATAAAAATATTTGCCAGAGCCATAAGGCTTTTCTTCGCGCTCACCAGTTCGTAAAGTTATCAACAATTGTTGTCGGCATCCGGCCATATTCGGGTGCCGAGTCATGATATGATGCCATCGTTCGTCCGTCAAGTAAATTTCGTGGCCCCATTTGTCATAAACGATATCTTTCATCCGGGTTTTGGCTTAGATTCAATACAATAACAGCGTGAGCCTAAATTGTTCTTATTTACTCGAAGTTAATGAACTTTTAATTTAATCGCAAGCATAAATTTTATCCAAACATAAACCCCACGGGAGCCAACTATGTCCATTGAAAAATCGAAATTCGAACAAGAGCGCGAGCGTTGGGAAAGAACCACCGCGGCGCAATTCAAAGGCCGCCCGGCCAAATTCATGACCACTTCGAGCGAGCCGATCAACGAGTTGTATGGCCCGGAGGACATGCAGCACGTCGATTATTTTCGCGACATCAGCTTCCCGGGCGAGTTTCCGTACACGCGGGGAATTCATGCCAACATGTATCGCGGCCGGCTGTGGACGATGCGCCAATTCGCCGGATTCGGCGCAGCGGCCGACACCAACCAGCGTTTTAAATATCTCCTCGAACACGGCCAAACCGGACTTTCCACCGCGTTTGATTTGCCGACGTTGATGGGCCGTGACTCCGACGATCCGCTCTCCGAAGGCGAGGTCGGCGTGTGCGGCGTGGCGATCTCTTCGCTGCGCGATATGGAAATTCTCTTCGATGGCATTCCGCTCGACAAGGTCAGCACCTCGATGACGATTAATTCGCCGGCAGCGATCTTGCTGGCGTTTTACATTTGCGTGGCGGAAAAGCAGGGCGTGCCGCCCGCGAAGCTGCGCGGCACGACGCAGAATGACATTCTCAAAGAATACATCGCGCAAAAGGAATTTATTTTCCCGCCGGAGCCGTCGATGAAGATCGTCGTCGACACCATCAAACACTGCGCCGAACACGTGCCGGAGTGGAACACCATTTCGATCAGCGGTTATCACATCCGCGAGGCCGGCAGCACCGCGGTGCAAGAATTGGCGTTCACGCTTGCCGACGGCTTCGCTTATGTTGAGGCGGCAACGGCGGCGGGAATGCAGGTCGATGATTTCGCGCCGCGATTGTCTTTCTTCTTCAATTCGCATCTCGATTTCTTTGAAGAGATCGCCAAGTTTCGCGCGGCCAGGCGAATTTATGCGCGGCGCATGCGCGATAAATACGGTGCGAAAGACGAACGTTCGTGGAAATTACGTTTTCACACGCAAACCGCCGGCTGCTCGCTCACCGGCCAGCAGCCGTTCAACAACGTCGTGCGCACGGCTTACGAGGCGCTCGCCGGCGTGCTCGGCGGCACGCAATCGCTGCACACCAACTCGCTCGACGAAACCTGGGCGCTGCCGACGGAGTTCGCGGCGAAGATCGCGCTGCGCACGCAGCAAATCATCGCGCATGAAACCGGCGTGACCAACACCGTCGATCCGTTTGCCGGCTCGTATTTCATCGAGCATCTCACGACGCAAATGGAGCAGCAGGCGGAGGAATATTTCCAAAAAATCGACGCGCTCGGCGGCGTCATCCCGGCGATCAAACAGGGCTTCTTCCAACGCGAAATTGCGGCCGCGGCGCGGCAATATCAGCACGAAATCGAGAAGAAAGAGCGCATCATCGTCGGCGTCAATGCTTATGTCGAGGATGACGAGAAGCTCGATATACCGATTCTCAAAATCGACCCCTCGGTTGAAAAAGAGCAAAACGACAATCTGAAAAAACTGCGCGCCGAACGCGACAACACCAAAGTGCGGCAGACGCTCGACCAGCTCAAAACCGCGGCGCAGGAAGACCGAAATCTCATGCCGCCGCTTATTGATTGCAGCCGGGCGTATTGCACGCTCGGCGAGATGATCAACGTGTTGAAGGGCGTTTACGGCACGTGGCGGGAAGAGCCGGTGTTCTGATTTCGTATTGGGGATTTTGGATTGCGGTTTAATCCGAATGAGTTTTGAAAATACGCCAACTGATAGAAACAGCGCAGCGGATGAAAAAAATTGTAACTACCAGCCTTCTTTCGCATGTCATTCTGGAAGAATCCTTTTTCGCACTAGCACAGTGCTTGAAATGAAAAAAGATTCCAACGGAATGCCAGTCTTTCTGTGCCTGAGTAGTTTAAAAATTTTTTGCCAGTTGGGTTGTTTCTATCCGTTGAGAAATTATTTCCGTTCAGGTCATTTCTAAAATGGAGCAACAAATCTCAATGGAGCGCAAAATCCGTGTTCTCGTCGGTAAAGTCGGATTGGATGGCCACGATCGCGGCGCGAAAGTGATTGCCAGTGCCCTGCGCGACGCCGGTTTTGAAGTGATATATTCCGGTCTGCATCAAACGCCGGAGATGATTGCGGAAGCGGCGTTGCAAGAAGACGTCGACGTCATCGGCATCTCGCTGCTGTCGGGCGCGCACATGACGTTGTTTCCGCGCATTATGGAGTTGATGAAAACGCATCAGATGGACGACGTGCTGTTGCTGGGCGGCGGCACGATTCCGCCGGAAGAAGCGAAGCAACTGGAGGGAATGGGGGTGGGAAAAATTTTCGGGCCGGGAACCGATACGCGCGACATTATCGAATTTATCCGAAGCTGGGTCGCGACGCGCGTGGCGGAGACATGAAAAATAAAACTTAAAAGAACTGGCTAACCGGCTAACTGTCCAACCGGCCAACGTTTCATCCTGCCGGCGCCAGATGCGCCAACGGCAGCACCGTGGTTTCTTTGGGGCTTGACAACACCACGCTGGTGCGTGTGTTCGTCACGCCGGGCCAAGCTTGAATTTGCGAGAGCAGCTTTTCCAGCGTCGCCGTGCTCTGCGTGCGCGTTTTTAAAATATGGGAGCCCTCACCGGTGATGGCATGGCATTCAAGAATTTCGGGATGCGCCTCGGCGCGCGCGATGACTTGCGGATAAAACGTCGAAGATTCCGTCATCACAAAAATAAACGCTGTGACTTCCAAGCCGATTTTCCGCGCCTCGAGCACGGCGTTGAAGCTGCGGATGACGCCGCGTTCCTCGAGCTTGCGCAGGCGTTCGCTCACCGCTGGAATCGACAGCCGCACTTTGTCGGCCAGTTCGTTGCGTTTGGTGCGGCCCTGCGCTTGCAGCATTTCTAAAATTTGAAGATCGATCGCGTCCAGTTTTTCCGTCTGCATAATTGGCCCTCGAATATCAGCGAGCGCGTTGTTGCAGCAAAGAAGTCATCTTGCGCAAAAGCTCGCCGGAGTTTTTTGATTTCGTCACCACGGCATCCGCAGCCCAACTGCGAAAATTGATTTCACAAAACGGACTTGCCGTGTAAATAATGATCGCCATGTTGCGATGGGTGCTCGCCATTTGCCCCACCAAATCCAGCCCGTCGATATCGGCCAGCTTGGCGTCCACCACGGCGATGTCAAAATTTTGTTGATTGAGGCGTTCCAAGGCCTGATGACCCTGACGCGTGTAAATAATTTGAAACCCTTTTTCTTCGAGCCGGGCTTGATGAAGTCGCGGATATTTTTCATCGTCATCAACCCACAGGACGGCCGGATGAGAAGCAGCAGGAAGTCTGGACATAAAGCCACCCTTTTTGGTTTTAATTATTTTTAAGTTTTTGGCATATTTACCTTGAAACTATAAAGAAATTTATAGGAATTTATAATTTTTTATGTAATTGTCAAGTAAATTTTTAATTATTTTCCTGCGCGTCTTTCCAGAGCCCCAAAACATTGCCGTCTTGATCGCCAAACAGCGCGAACCAGCCGGATTCCGCCACCGCCGTCTGCGGCACGATGGTTTTGCCGCCGTGCTGCTGAATGGCCTCCAAAGTTTTTTCGATATCATCCACTTTGATATAATTCACCACGCCCTGCCGGCCGACGTGTTCGGGTGATTTGTAGAAACCGCCGTCCAAATCGCCGCCGGTCTCGAAGAGCATGTACTCCTGTTCTCGAACGTAATTGGTTTTCCATCCAAAAACCCCCTCGTAAAAAGCTTTGGCTTTCTCAAAATCCGTGCACGGAATTTCGATTTGAATAAAATGATTGGGCATTGTGCACCTTTTTGAATTTGATTTTTTATTGTGGCCAGTTTTGCATAAAATCGATGAGATCTTCGATGGCGGGACTCTTCGCCGTTCGCACATAAAATCCCGAGGTGGTGACGCCGGTGAGCAGCGACCTCTCGAGATCGAACCCCAGCAAACGCCCGAGACAAAAGCCGGCGTTGAAATGATCGCCGGCGCCGGTGGAGATGAGCGGCTTCGGATCCCACGGGCCGTCCACCAGCTTGACTTCGCTCGCGGAGGCGGCAACGGCGTATTGCACCGGATGAATCACGAGATTGTGCACGCCCAATTTCGCGCGCAGCTCCTCGGCCATGCGCATCATCGACGCCTGCCGATTATCCGGCTGTGAAATGCCGAGCACCTCGGCGATCTCAAAACTCTCTTTTTCGTTCGTTCCCAAAATGACTTGAAAATAATTTTGAAAATTGGCAATCAGCTCCAGCGCTTCGCGAATGTCGGCGGCCAGGCGCTTTTCCGGATCGGCGAGATCGAAAAAAATGAAATGATCTTTGCTCGCGCCGGGCAGGTGCGGGCAAATGTGTTGCTGGATATTTTTCCAAATATCCGACATGTAAGGCAGCATCGTCCAGTTGTTCAGGCTGATCAACTGCGCGCCGGAGAAGAGCTGCTTTAATTTTTCCTCGCCGGCGCGCTGCATGAGATGATCCCACGTCACGTCTTTCAGCGTTTCGTGTTTTCCCAACATCAGCTTGCCGTCGTCAAATTCGAGCGCATCGGTGTGGCCGGGGTTGGCAATGGAAATCACCCGCGCCCGCTGCGCCAATTCTTCGAACACCGGATGCAGCGCCGGATAGCCGAGATTGCCGATATACGTCACCGGCGCCCCGAACGCCGCCAGCGCATTGGCCATGATCGGCCCGTTGCCGCCGAGCTTGACGCGCTGTACCACCAGCTCGATGTTCGTGCCCTTGCCCGCCGCGCCGGCCATCCGTTCCGCCAATTCGGCGATGGTGGGAATCGTGGAATATTCTTGCAGCGACGAGCGCTTATCGACGATGCGGACGATTTCATCCACAAAGCCGTCGAACCCGACAAGAGCGGATTTGGTTTTGAGCGTCTCTTTAGCCCGCGCCAACGCGCCGGCGGTTTGGGTGAGGAGATCAGGATATATCATGAAATTCTAAACTCGATCTGGAAATAAGGACGCAATTTTTTCTATAACTGGGTTAACGCCTGAAGTACTCATTGAGCAAACGTCATATCTCTGACAATCATAGTATTGAGCGTCGGCACAGAGTCATCATAGTCAACTGTGTTTCGGTCTATTCGTAGCCGGTTTAAATCGTGACCTATTTGACTTCGCAAGGGGTCGGTACTATTGATGAACTGATCACGTACATACCTATGAACGTGCCCACCAACAGGTAGGACATGCCCTTCTTTGTCACGAAGATGGTTTCGAGCTTGACAAAAAGCGGCATAATATGCTCGACTCAGCGCCGCACGCTGCCGCGCTTCTTGTCCTGCTGTTGTCGTAGTTTGTCCGGTCAGTTCCTGGGCGAGATTGAAATACTCTGACCAATTGAAGCTCATCGTTACTCCAAATGGATACAAAGTTTTCCGTGGCTTCGACGGGATGCTTCTAGCCACCAGCCTTTATCAAAGGCATCGAGTTTGGCTACGGCCTCATCCGGCTCAGATAAATCTCGAACAAAAGCGACCAATTGATGATCATCAAAAGCTTCGGGGTCGGTGACGACTTCGAGAACGGCCTTAGATTGCGGCCCGAAGTAATCGCCAATCTTGCCATGAGCTTCGACTAACAACTGGACAAGAAACGGATGCGCGGCAAGAAAGTCTTTGACTTCCATTGGCCGGCGGAAATTGTAGAATTTTTCCAGCGCCTCGGGTTTGGGCTCCTTTGCAGGAACTCGCGCGGTATCGACAATTTGAATGGCCATAATTCTTGCCTTAAATTAAGAAGTTCCAAGCTCAGTTTTGCTCTCTGCCGCTCACTCGTCAATGTAAGCCACAAATTTTAAAACCACAAGAGGAATTTTATTGCGGCTTGTCCGCGCTTTTCTGCACTGCCGTGGTTAATCTTTGCACCAACTCCCGGGTTTTCGTCAAATTTCCGTGTTGTAGCCGTTCGTAGATCGCTAGTGTCTCTTGCGCCAACGGTAGCGCCAAATCCGGTCGGCCTTCTTCTTCCCACACTCGTGCGAGGCCATATTGGGCGCTTGCAATTACCTCGATGTGTTCGATTTCTCGTGCCAGTGTAAGTCCCTGTTCAAAATATTGGCGTGCCTCGACCCATTGTTTGCGACAGAGAAAAAGTGATCCTAAATTGCTACTGTAAAGTGCTTGCGATTGTTTGTCACCTATTTTTTGTTCCAACTCCAACGCATCAAGATAATATTTTTCCGCAGCGACATAATCACTGCGAGAGAGGCATGAATTGCCTAAATCGTTTAATACCATAGCGACACCGCTGTCTGATCCCAAATCGCGGTAAGTAGCAAGGATCTCTTGAAGATACAATTCTGCTTCTTTATAGTTTTGGCGGTCTTTTTTTGCTAACAGCGCGTGCATTCTTTTGACATTTGCTTGTTTATATTTATCATCACTACCTGCCCATATCTCTGTGAAACGATCTCTCCATAATATGGCGTCATTTGTTCGGTCTCGTCTGTAGTGAATCCAAAATACGGCGTATGCACGCGAGGCCACATTAGGCAAATCGTGTAGAGCCTGCGCGGCTTCATAACCCCAACTGCTAATCCAGACTTGTTCATCCCAACGTCCGCGATAGGAAAGAAACTGCGACGCTGCATCCGCCAAGACATTTAGCATTTTACCAGCTTCTTTACTGTACTTTCGCGTGAATTGGGAATGAACTAAGTTGAATTATAGAGCGTGACGGTATACAGCGACAGTGGTAAACGCAGATAGTGGAGAATCTGCTGCAAGCGCGGCGACAGTGGTGTCA
>Ga0187892_10006169_pt1 | contig 18084 bp, 31 predicted proteins | sample MA1701073metaG_FD_139345 | JGI IMG/M metagenome (GOLD analysis project Ga0187892, IMG submission 139345) | Bio-ooze microbial communities from a basaltic lava cave in the Kipuka Kanohina Cave System on the Island of Hawaii, USA - MA170107-3 metaG ... | reverse complement strand
GCACTCGACGATCATGACGTCCTGAGACCCGCAGTATGGGCACCTGACGACATGTTCGCTTTTCTCGGATCCCTTGAATGGGATGACCGAGAACTCAGACTCACACGCGGGAATAGCGCACTTAAAGACCTTGAACGAGCTTCTGCTACTCATCGCGGTTGACCCCCGCTACACCTCGCTGTACATTATTCATGACTCTCTGCTCTCTACTTCTCTCTCCGGGGCCGGATGCTGCTGCACGGCACATCCGGCCTCTTTACTTTCCCGTCCGGATCACCACGAAGTAAGTCTGACTGTACTTGGACCAGCACAGACGCTCCTTCTCGATCCCACGGGCCAGCAAGTCTCTTAGCTTCAAGCCTACCTTCTCCTCGGTGTCCATCTGGAGCGTCTCCGCGCCTTTCATTCGATAGTTCTCCAACTTGTCGATGGACACATGAAAGTGATCGACGATCTTCTGGAGTGGACTGAACGGCGTGATTTCACTCATTGGGCTCCTTCCATTCTCTGCGGCCTTTTGGTTTATCCGGCGGCTCGACAGCCGAGCCGGGCCATATCGTGTGGTTGAACTTCGGATCGACCGGCCTTTCAGTCGCAATGACGACTCCGGGTTCGTCCTGAGTTGCAAGCCCGAACACGACGGTCTTCGGCGGCAAGGTTCGATAGACCAACTCCTCTGGATACAGAACAACGCACTTGGTCGCGTCCAAACCTAAGCCGTCTTTCGCAGTAGATAGGCATATCTCTGTATGCCCGTAGTTCTCGACCTTGAAGACACGCGTACGATCATTGGCTTCAATCACGACGACAGGAACACCCGGAGGTAGCGTTACGGCTCCGTACCTGAATGGATATTTCATGACCATCCATCGAGTCGCTTCGTTAGGATCACGTCGCGTGTGTATGTTCGCGTGGTACTCACATCGGGAAGAAGGATTACTGTTAACCCTCTGTGTGGCTAGACACGACGGGCAATCCGATGATCTACTGAACCTTGGGGCAGGAATCCCGAGAGAATTATTCGTAGCGGCGTCGTAAAGGTACTGACCTATTCCGGGTGGCACCGCTGTCCCGGCAGCCGTACCCGCTGGGCCGTACAAGGCACCACCGATCCCGCCTGCTGTATTTCTCGCATGGTTCATTGCGTGAAGGGTGCATAAAGCGCTAAAGTTTCCGGTCTGGGTGATAGTCCATCTACAATTTTCGCAAGTCTCTGCACTCATGCTACTGCTCTCCCGTCCGTTCACGGACTGACTGCAAGAGTTCTATCGGCGGAATCAGCATACCCTGAGGCTCCAATACACCATAGTGCAGCAACACTGCGTTGCTCTCTGCTATCGCCCCATCACGATGCTTCCCGATAGTAATTAACTTCTGCTCCCGGGCCTCGACGTCGGGAGAAGAGATAAAGACGACGTTGTCCGCATCGGCTTCGATGGCACCCGAGTCGCGTAGGTCTGACAGCGACGGCCTACGGCTCTCACGATGCTCGACCTGACGATTCAGTTGGCTGGCCACGATCAGAGGCACCGAAGTCTCTAGCGCAATCTTCTTGAGACCTCGAGATACTTCCGACAGAGCCGAATTGTCGTTCTTAGCCTTGGCGCGTTGCATAAGCTGTAAATGATCTATGAAGATGGCTCCTTGACAGCCAAACGTGACCTTGTGCCATCTAGCGATGATTCTGACTTTTGCGAGCCCGATGTCTTCACGGTTAAAGACGCGGATCTTCTTCTCGTTGAGTTGCCCCGCCGCGATCATCACGCGGGTTGTTTCTTCTTGGGAAAGCATCCCGTTGGCATAAGACGTGTAGCCGACCCGCGACATCGTGCAGACGCACTTGTCTCTGAAGGTCTCAGGAGATTCTTCCAATGAGAAAAGCGTCACCGGCTCGACCTCAGACAGCCGCAACATGAGTTGACGGAACAGGGTTGACTTGCCTTCCCCGGGACGTCCCGCAACGATGGTCAGTCGCCCGGGATTGTAGATACCAAAGACGCGGTCTAATTCAGGGAACCCTACAAGTCGGTGCGGCGGATGCTCTTTCAGGGCTGGCAACTCCCAGCCCTTCATGAGTTCGGCCATTTCGACGAGGCGGCCCTTCTCGCCGTCGTCGGCAATGACGGCCTCAAGCTGATGGAAGACGTCGCGCTGCTCGATGCGAGCCTCGGGTCCGTCAGCCTTGGAAAGATCCGCGAGACGCGCACCCAAGGTCCCTATGGACCTTCGCTTCGCGGTGACTCGTACCGTCTCAAGGTAGCCCTTCCAGTTTGCTGACGTAGGGACCGTCTGAACTAATGAGGCGAGGTAGTCGAGGCCACCCGCAAGCTGTAGGTTCTTGTTGTAGACGAGGCGGTCTTTCACCAAGACAAGATCGACGGCGTTGTTGATGACGTAGCTGGCGTATATGGCGTCGAAAATGACGGAGTGCTTGATTGACCAAAACCAATCCGACCGGCAAGAGTCGATGGCCTCGATCAGTTCGGAGGCGTTGTCCATCAGCAGGAGTGAACCGAGATAAGCCATCTCGGCTTCCTGCGACGGATACTTCTTGTCGTCTGACATGCTCTCTCCCGGCCCGAAGTCTACTCTGCGGTCTTATGTTGTCAAGGGAAATTTCGATACCGACCGCGATGTTATTTGGTCCCGTTGTGTTGGTCAGAAGAGTTTCTCTTCTTGGCGCGGACTAAGGCGTCGGCCACAGCATAGGCGTCAGTCACCAGAACGTCAGCCTGCCCGACGTTGATTCCCCGTGATGACACGATGCTCTTTGTGATTTCCAATGCCGCGAAGTCCCGGTAGGACATCGACAAGGCCGCACCGCCGACTGCCGCGTACTTCTTCTCGACCGTGCCCGCGTACTTCGCTATTGCTTCTTCGATTCCGAACATGATGGCCTCCTAGTCCTCTTGTGTCTCTTTCTTCGTGTCCTTCGTTGGGTTGTCGGCCCACTTGACTTCCGACTTGGTCACGGCCTCGACGTGCTTCAGTGTGTACACGGCCATTCCCAAGGCAACTCGAGGTCGTTCGGCTTGAGCGTCGAACATACAAATGAACGAGCAAAGAGCCCCGTCCGTGATCGCGTTGCCACAGGCCCGGCAGACCAGAAAACGGATCTCCTTTGCGACTTTCAGCGGCTCAACCAGTTTTTTCGGCTTGGCCATTCTCTTTCCCCTTCCTGTATTCGGCAATCCAAAAGTCTGTCCTCTCTTGACTATACTTGTACTTCCCGTCGGGTGTCTTCACGTACCAACGGTCTCCAATACGAGTCTCTTCTGGTTTTGGGCCGTCTCCCATCCATCCTTCCAACCACTGCTCGACTTTCAGAACATCTGACTCCCGATTGATCTGGTAGTACGTTGCCCTAGGCGGTCCCGCGCCGAAGTCGATCTTGAGTATGTCAGCGCCTTTGTTAGATGCGAACACTGACCCGATGTCCCCGATCGTGTAGCCTCTCATAAGCAAGGCCGACGCGACCGACCGTAGCTGCTTCTTCGATGCGGCATAGATTCCAGACTCTTGCGCGTATTTCAATACGGCCAAGACGTCCTCTGACGACGCGGTAGCGTCGTTCTTGAAATCGGGAGGGGCAGCATGCGAAGCATGCGCACCCCCCTTTTCTTCTTCAAGTTCATCAGCCTTCTTCCCGTTATTCTCCCTTCTTAACCCTTCTTGTTTGTTGTTAGGCGTCGGTTGGGTATTTGTTAGGTGTTTGTTGGCCGTTTGTTGATCGTTTGTTGGATGTCGTGTTAGATCTCTTGACCATTCCCTGTCGCTATATTTCGTAAGGTCTTGGTACTTATCATATTTCGGCAATGTGATGATGGTGTATCTCTGTGTTGACTTTCGTGTTAGAAATTCAGCCTTTTCTAGGTTCTTGAGTGATGTGCGTAGTGTTTGTAGGCTTACGTGACATGCCTCAGCCATATCTGTAAGTGATCTAACGAGTTGCCCTCTTTTGATGAGTGTTGATTTCTCGCCGTCAAACCACTTCTTGTCCCTCCAGTTCGCAAGACCTATGAGGGTTACAGCGACTTTGCAGTCCTGTGGCCTCATGGTCCATAGGCTTGAGTTGAATAAGGCCCTCGCCACAACGAAGGCACCGTCAGGAATTTCTGCTCCCATGCTGCTCTCTCCGCATTGACTATATCGACCATGCTTTCATGGTCAACGTAATTCGACGTCAGGCGACTACATTCTTAGGGGCATCGTTTCCGTTTGGGTCAAGTTCGCACTCAGGCCAGTTTCCGACGTGATGCTCACCGCCCGGGCAGTCGCCGTGTGGCGAGAAGTTTCTCTTTGCCTCTTCTTCGGCCTGAACCCTGCTGATGAATTTGTACTTGTGCCGGATCTTGCCGTCAGCACAAGCCACGCCGTACGGCGCGTAGGCCACGTCGCGGACGACTCCCGTGATGTATTCAGAGAAGTATTCAGGGGAGCCTTTGTAGATCGGATCCCGCTTGATGGCCTCCATCAACTGATGCTCGACCTCGCCACGGCACATGGTGTCGTTCACGTACTCGTCGTACAGGAGCTTGACGATGTCGTATGTCTCTTTCGAGATCTTCCCGTAGAGCGCAACCATTACTTGTTCTCCTCTTTCAAAGCGTCTTTGGCGATTGTGTGTGACGACTGATCTTCGTATTTGGCTATGACCTCCAACGCCGCGATGTAGCGTCCGATTGTCTTCTCTCTCTTGTTCGAGTAGATTTCCTCTTCCCGTAGCTGATCCCTAAGTCTGAGGTTCTCAGCCAGCATGTCGTTGTACTTTCTCTCGATGGTCGGCCATAGCCGGTCATCGTCTGTCGGGTTTCTGGCGGCGTCGAAGATCTGATCGCGCAGTCTCTCTACTTCCTGCTCCAGCGTCTCTTTCTTGGCCACGCTACACCTGATGGAAGAGTGGGAACTCTTCCTCGATCCTGTAGTTCGTGATGACGAGTTCCGCGCCGTCGGGGCACGATTCGGTATCTGTCTTTCCGGCCCGGCTGTTGTAGCACCAGCTCCCGGTCATGATATTGAAGTCCCTGTAGAGTTCCCGGATAAAGGGCCCGTCGTTGTACGACATGAGGAACTTGCCCTTGATGCCCTTGAGGATCTCTGCGAGCTGCTTATGTTGATCGTCGTCCATGACGTACTCGTAGAGCGTCTTGACGTTCGGGATCGCATAGGGCGGGTCTAGGTAAATAAAGGCGTCTTTCTTGTCGTACTCTTGGACTAGCTTTAATGCGTCCCGGTTCTCAATGACGACGTTGACTAGCTTGTCCCGATAGGGTGCGAGGTCGAACTTCGGATTAAGCAGAGACTTGATCTCTTCTTTGCCTGAGCGCCAATTTCCCGGTGAACGCGGGACCGAGTTGTGGCCCATCTTGACGAGGCAGAAGAAGTCCACGGCCCGCTCGAGGTCGCCGTGGCAGTTACAGGCGCATGACTGCTTGCCGGTCTGACGAAGGATCTTGTCCTTGAACTCTTCCCTGCTGTGAAGCGTCCACTGGATCTTCTCCATCAACTCATCGGCCCGGTCGCGTATGCACCTCCACAGGTTGACAAGCCCGCCATTAATGTCATTCAGGACGACTTGCTCATAGGCTTTGTCGGGCAGTTCCCAAAAGACGCTGCCAGCACCTAAGAATGGCTCGATGTAGAGCCTCGCCGGTGGGAACATGGCGACGAGACTGCTGGCTGCCGTCGCCTTTCCTCCGACCCACGGTATAGGCGGTCTCATGGCATACCGTCCAGAATGACGGTCATCGGCTTAACTGGAACCCCGTCATCGAAATTTCGTATGAATAGGCAAACCTTTTTCGTGTGTACGCGGGCAATATGCTCTCTCTTATACGTGAATGTCAGGTACTTCCCATCCGCGTCAATGTTGGTTCCGCCGATGTCTCTGATCGCCAGCGCGTATGGACAGGTAGAATGGCTTCCTCTCCTGCCGTTCTTAATGTGACTTCTCTTGATCCGAACTTTGACTCTCATTTCTCTCTCCTTCCGGTTCACAAGTACAGGGCTTGGGAAGACTCCACGAAAGCGCCGGGCACCAACTAAAGTGCTTAGACGGGTCTACCGGCTCAGGTGAGAATCTTGTGTTTGTCATCCGCCAAGTCAACGGTCTCCCAATCCACCTTGGGAGCGCTGTTGCATTCCAGAATGTAGTCTTTGCAGTCTACCAGCCGACGCCACCTCTTTCCAATCTTCGCGCCAGATGACTTTGGAAGTACGATGTCGTGAAGTATATGGCTAGCTATGCTCTTAGCCTCCTCGTGCGTTCTGGCCATGACGTTTATATCCATTCCGCAGGAAAAGTGCGTGGACACTTGGTACTCCTTCCGCCTGAGCTTCTTGGTCTTCTTCACTTCTCGCTCCTTTCTATATTCACCACGTAAACATCCGTCTTCTTCACGGTGCCTTGCGTCTTCTTCACGATGTCCGGAACTTCCCATGACTTGCGTTCCTGCTTAGTAACTGTCAGGAGAAAACTCCCGATCTGGGTCTCCAGACGTTCGGCCATAACTCCGTCAGCCGCCTTAGACATTGTCTTGAGTGCTGACTTCTTGAACTGGTCTTTGATTTCTTGGTCTAACTCTTCGTGTTCGTCCGAAACTCCGAGTGTCTCGTGCCAACGCTCCAGTTTGGCCAGCAACTCGCTGTCCTCGATCATTTGGACTCCCGGCCCGAAATCCTTGTCAGGGAAGCATACATGGGCAAATGCGCACGTTGGGCAATGCCTCTGGTCCTTGATTCGGTCGGGGAGAGTCTTGTCCGCGATATGGTCGTTGACTGTCACGGCCTTCGCCTTCAGATCATTGATGTAGTCAATGAAGTCTGCCGTCCTGAACCAGAAGTCTCTTGGCTCGAAGGTCGTCTTGTTGACGCAGTACAGGACCCCGTACTCAGCCCCCATCATGTGCGCATAAAGTAAAATCTGAGCGGGGTATTTGTTTACGTGGCTGAGCTTATGGCTAAAGAAGTCTTCTGGTGACTTGATGCTTGCCCATACATGTTGGGACATAGACTTCACGTCGATAGGGACAAGGCCGTCCACGGTTTCGATTGCCGCATCGATGTGCCCCGTGATGTTCAAGTTTTGAATAGCCAGATCACGCTGTTGATGGACGATTCGGAAGCCTGCCTCCCTGAGATCGTTCAAGGCGGCATCTTCGATGACGTTCCCGGCATCGAAGATCATCTGTAGGCCGACGTCGTGCAGCTTCTTGTCCTGACTGCGCGTTCTCTCGTAGACGATCTTTCGGACGCATTCTTCCCCGAGCATGGAAGCGCGGTTGGACGTTGTGTTTCCGACGCGTATCTTCGTTGCCTTATGCGCCTTGACCTGAGCCGAGATACTCCCGCTAGGGTCGGTGTTCTTCATCGTATTTCCTCGCCTTCTCCCTGAGACCGTCCCGGTAGCGTTTCTGACGTGCGCTCGCACCGCATGACTCCTTGCAGTAATCAGACCAACCTGATCGTGGATGAGGAATCACGCCGTTGCAGAACTCGCATAGACGGGTGACTTCTACCAGCCCGCATCGCGGGCACTTGAACTTAGACATCATTTCTCCGAGATAAATGGCCGATGCCGCGACCCTGCCCCGCCCGGCAGAAGTAGAGGTGTTGTTGGAGGTGAGGCGGCGGCATCGGCCCCATCCGACGTAGGGCGGCAGTCCGCGATGGTGTATTCGGGAGACACTATCCGCCGATTCCCAACACGTCCTTCTCGATTCCGCTCATCTGCCGGATATCCCTCTTGTCCCATTCCCGGCCATGCTTGTCCGTGACGATGCCCGGCTTCTTTTCCGCTTTCGATTCCATCGTCTCCTTCTTCTTCCCCGAGGCAGGAGTGATCTTGACGAACTCTCCGACCTTGCGGAGTTCGGCCATCGACGGGACGTGGCCGCGCTTCTTGGACTTCCTCTTCTTCTTGCTCATGGTCGTTCCTTTCTATTTGGTTACTATGCGTTCTCTTTGATGTGCCTGATGCCGTCTCTCATGAGTTCCATTGCCCTCATGATCGGCTTGTACTTCTCGATCTCCCGTTTGACGTCCTCAAGCTCGATCTCGAGTTCGTGCTGACGTCCGACGAGTTTGGAATACTGCGCGACGTAGATCTGGATCTCGGCTTGCGGTCCTGAAAGTCCTCTCGGTTGCACCTCCTTATCATCTGTGTCTTTTCTTTCCCGTAGACCAAGACGAAGTTCTGCGGATGCGATACACATGCCTACAGCCTTCATATCAGGGAACATCTGTCGTAGCGTCTCGCGGAGCTTGGGTCGGCCTTCGATAGTCGCATCCTTCTTGAGAAGCAACATGGCCGCGACAATCCTCTTACCGGATCCTTCTCCCTTGATAACCTCGAGCGTATCCGGCGCGATGGCCTCACGTACTTTCGGATAGATGCCCTTCAAGGATCGGGACGTCCAGCCATGCCGTTCGCATATGGCGACCGATTCACTAGCCTCGATCCAAGCGATGCCGTCCTCTTGGTGGTGCTTGGTGACGATATCGAAGATATCCCTCACGATAGCATCAATAGCCGACTGCTTGTCCAACACGTCACTCATTTGAGTGCCTCCTCTATTTTGTCCATGTCCGCGTCATTGCAAATCCCGAGACTGACTTTCCCTGTGACTTCCTTCACGATGGCCGTTGGAGTCTTGCCCTTCCACTTGCCTTCGGCCTTGCTCGCGGCCTGAATCGAATCGTAGACCGCGTTTCGTCGTTCTGCCTCGTCGGCCATCTGGCCAATGTCTTCTGGTGGGCTCTCGTATTCCTGCGTCTTAGGCGGGACTAGGCCCGTAGACGCAGGCCAAGAAGCAGCTCTGACTTCTTGATTTGCCTTAGGCGGGGCCGAGACTTTGTCCGACTTAGCCAGGGACGACGTTGCCGTCTGGCCTTTCGCGGGCTTCCTGAACGAAAACGACGCGCAATCAGCCTGAGAGATTTTGCTGTACTTGGCCACGTCGTCCCATGTGATGTTGTTCAGGCCGAGCAATTTTGCGATGCCTTTGCGGTCGGTGTTCGTCTGCGCCTTCTGCATGATGTCCAGCACGTCCACGTCCTCCAGTGGCCTCCAATTGCCTTCGACTTTGCCGAAGAACGGGTCACGGGAAGAACAATTGCCGATCACGTCGATGGAGTCTCCGTTGGGGAGACTGACCGTTGCCGCGTGAACGAAGTAGAAGTACGTGCCTTTCTTGTCCTGTGCCTCGACCTTCTGAGGAAGCCCCGTGTACTTGATCTTGAGACCGAAGAGACGGGCGATCTTGTAGCAGCCGTCGGACACGATGTATGGTCTGCCTTCAAGGCTTACGACGTCGCCCGGCCTGAGTCGCGCAAGAGACATCGAAATCAGTTCGTCCATCCACTTGATGCGCTTCTGCGCAATCTCGATCACGTCCTCTGGTTTCTCAAAAGACACGACTTCCGAGTCGGGCGCCAGCGTTAGGTTCCTGTCGTCGGGGCTCATTTGGTCTCCTTGTAAAAACTAGAAAGCCTTGAAGTCACTTCTTCCATAGACTCAAGCGTTCCGCCGAAATCAGTCCACTTATACCGTCCGTCATATTGAAGTCGGCAGAACCGTATTTAGATGGCCCGTGCCTCTTCGACCGTATTGACCGAGAACACCGGGAGACCCATCTTCGTCGGCTTCTTCTTCGTTACCTTCTTCCAGAAGGTAAGTGTGCCGTCCTTTCATATGTCGATAATGACTGGTCGGTCAAGATGGTTGACTGCCATATGGTATTCCCCACTGTGTCACGTAAGGACACTGGCTATTTCTTCCCTTCGGCTTTGTCGATGACGGCCTTCAACTCCTCGAACGGGCATGGCATATCCTGAAAGTGACGGACGCAGTACGGACGGCCACCATCGTCTTGCTGACAAGGGCTCCACGCTTCCATTGCCGCCTCCCATAGATCCTTCGCGTTTGCGTGAAGAGAACAAAACTGCACCGCCCCGGCGTACAGACATCCGCAAGATGCGGTCTTTAGGTGTTCGCTCACGCCTTCATCCCTTCGATGCGGGCGAGAATAGCATCCGCATTTTCGCATGAATCGCAATAGCTGTACTTTGTCTTGCCGTACTCGTCAAAGCGGCACAAGCACTTAGCAGCAAACGCCTTCAGCGCCTCCAGCATCGCGGGAGCCTCGACGATCAGGCGGCTATTAGCGTTCTGTTCTGACCGATCATGGATGTAAGCGATGTCCGATCCATTGGCGTCCACCGCGAAGCAGTAAGATTCGTACTCGCCCGTCTCTCCAAGGGGAGTATTGCCGGACATAACCTTCCACGGGATCGGTGAATGCTTCTCACTCACGGCTTCTTCTCCTTATCAAACTTCGTTCCGGCGAAGGGGACGAAAACCCATGCGGGGACGTAGCAACCGTTCTTTCCTGAGTCCCTGATTGAAGCGTCAGGATCAACGCGCATAAGATTCCATGAGTCCCCTCCAATTATCTCCCTCGCCATCTCCCTGATCTCGTCCTCGCGGGTCGGTGTCGTCATACGTTCTCCTACTGCCAACCAACGGCTCTCTCTGGATGACTCTCTGGATGATTCCCGAAACACGCCACGCACTCGCAAGCGAGGCCGCTCTGGTCGGACTTGTCCACGACAACCGTGTAGTGCTGGATGCAGACGTATTTCCCGCACAACCGGCACTTGGGGAAGTAGTTCGACTTCATCCCACAGAACTTGCAGTCGATCATTGCTTCTCTCTCCTACCGTGGCCTTGATCGCATACGGACATCGTCGGCCATGGTCACTATACGGCCATGACGACAGAATGCAACGGTCGCAATTTGGTAGGCTTCAAGAACGATAGGACCGAGTCGGAAACGCTGTACAGGCGTCACCCGACCCGGAGCAGATATGGTCTGTCTAAGGCGATTCCTATTTTACGACCAAGCTCATGTTCGCGTACTAAGAAAAAGGGGCCGGGTGACTACCACCCGGCCCCTATTGGCGTGTAGGCTAACTTGGCAGCCAGCCTACCGATCCTCTTCAACGTGATAAGCGGTTCCACCTCTCTGGTTATTGAAGACCATGCGTCTCACGAGCGCACCTCCCTACATTTCACGCGCAAGCGTCCGACCGAGCGACTCGGCCCACCTCATCTGGGTGGCCCCATCGAGCGTCTCCCACCATTCCTCCGGCGTACACCTGATCGAACTCCCCGTCGCAGCGTCTACGATGGAAAGGTATGGGCGTCTCGCCCGGATCAGCCTGGCAGCTTGCCCGTCGAGCGCCTCGTCCAACGCGTCCCAGCTCACGGGCTCACCGCCCCATCCGTCCTGGCGGTCGGATTGGATCGTCTACCTCCTCGTATCAGACGCCCACGCTGGCGGAGCTCCTCGGCGGTTGATGCCACTACCCAGCACCCAGGGGCCCGCTCCCTCACCGCGTCGTGCGCGGCCTGCCACAGCTCCATGATCGTGTCATCGGCGAATCCCGCATCGTCCTCACATCGGTGGTCGGCGGTGACATCGAACCCGAGCCAATTTGCAGCGCGTGCATAGGCACGCGCAAAGGATTCATGAGCTCCATCGCTCGAGAGAAGACCCGCGGCATGGAGCTCGCGGAGCGAGTCGATCAGGATGACCGGCCGAGCGAACCCCTGGTCAGTCGCATGTCCGTCACTTTCTTTCATACCATCCTCCTTTCATGCCATCCTCCCGTTACTCGTACTTCGCTTTGAGCCGCCTGAGTTCCGACCTCTCGGCGTCTTCGGTTGCTGCAATCAGTTCGTGGCGATATCTGTTGAGGATATCGTCTTCTTTCAGCCACTTCTGGATCTCCTTCTCCACGTCGGAGTAGGTGTATCCCGGGTCTCCGAAGCACGGGTGGTTGATAGTGGTCGTCAGGAACTCAACCTTGCCAGCCGTACTCGTGAAGAACTCATCCCAAAACCCGTGAATGTCGTAGTGCGCGATGTGGCCGAATGTCATGCTCAGGCGCTTGTAGAACCACGCGGCGAAATACTTCCGTGGGAACCCGCGAAGCACGAACTCCCGGTAGGTATTTGCGAATCTTGCTTTGTCCTCTTGAGTGTCCCACTTTGTCGGGACGAACTGCTCCGGTTTGAAGCGCATCTTCTCTCCTCCTTTAGACCTTGATCTTGAATGACCGAACGGGAATGTTCATCCCACGGGTGTTCATTTCGTGCCTCAGCGCCGACGTGGGAATGACCTCGATCTCGTGGGTGGTGATGTCCCGACGCACAACGACCCATCCCCGGCGGAGATACTCCAGCGCCTCCTTGATGCGGAGTTTCTCCACCGGGGTCTTGATCGTCTTGAGAAGGTGTTCGAGGTCCACCACCTTCATCGTGGCTTTCACAGGTCCACTCCCGCCCAGCGGGCGACTCTCCCGATGCGCCGGTTCATGTAGACCTTCTCGTACTCGATGGCTTCGTTGCGTGTCTTGAAGACCTTCCCGATGGTTCTGTCGGTGACACGGTTGTATACAACCCAACCCTTTTGGATTCGGTCGTACTCGACGTCCGAGACGCGACGGGCGTAGGATTCTCCTCCCAAGGCCGATACGTCGAAGCCGCCGTCCACCAGACCGTAGACGGTGTCCCCTTTCGGGGACACCGTCAGGGTCATGCGAGGTTGTTTCTTCATGGCTTCACCTCCTCCTCCTTTGTGGCGTCTTCATCGGATCGCTTGTCCAAGAACTGTATCCTGTCGGCTTTCATGCCAAGGCTTCGACCCCTCTGTACAAAGGAACCGGCGACAAGGACCGAGCTTCCCTTGATGAGACGCTGGCAAGCGATCTCGGCTTGGTGACCATTGATCTGCACGTCAATCAAGGTGACGGTTTTCTGGATCGTGCCGTTGGCATCCGGCAAGCTCCTAGCCACCTCGAGCGCGAGAGCGGAATACGGGTTTCCATCTTCGCTGTAGTGCAGCTGAGGATCGCGCTGCAACTTGCCGACGATGACAGCAAGGTTGTAGTCACTCATGGCTACCCCCTGCTCGCATTACGGACCTTCTCGGGCTCCGCTTCCTTGATGGACCACGCGGGCGTATGCTTGACGGACTCGGTGCGACCCAGCGCTTTCTCAAGGGCCTTGGTCGCGTCCTTGCACTTCGATCCCGTGTAGCCTTCGGGCGTGATCGTCACGGACCCATCCGTTGCGACGACCACCTTGATTCTCTTCTTGTTCATGGCTCCTCCGGTTACCAGAGATGGATCTGGATGGACCCGTCCTGCTTGACGCTCGGCTTGGACGCCCTGTAGCCCTTCTTGCGGGCGGCGATTTCGACCTTCTTCAAGCTGAACATCTGCTTGAGCTTGGAGAAGTCTTTTCCGAGTTCGCGGGCGACGGCTCCGCTGTACAGGTCGCAGTGGATCGAGTAGATCCCCGTCTTCCTGTCCAGCACGAGCGCCACCTGAGCGCCGCACTTGAGCGTGAGGACGATGTCACCCTTGACCTTGTTGTTGTAGCCAAGGTCTGCCGTGACATTCTCCTCGAACTTGATCTTCAACGCCTGAGCCGCCGCTTTCACGGCTCCCTTGTCGTCGATCTGGGTTGCCACCACGGTCACATGGGACATATCTGCCTCCAAAGAGAAAAAGTGCCAGCCACGGTGAACACCACCGCGGCTATTCGGTCTCGCTGAAATCCATCAGCCTCCGCTTGTACTTCCCGGTCACGCCGTTGACGTCGGACACGTCGGAGGCCGCCTTGAGGACGGCATCCATGACCTCCTTCGAGTGGTCCTTCTCGAACTTCGAGTTCAGCCCGTCGAGCGAATCCTTCGCGGCCACGAGCGCCTCCTCCATGCGGGTATCCCCCATGAAGTTCATCGTGCGGAAGGAGTCGATGTGATCCCGGAGGGCTTGGATGCTCTTGGCGTGGATGACCTCCCCGTGATCCATCTTGTCCTTGATGGTCTGGAAGAGTGCGAGGGCCGCCTTGCGGGCGTTCACGACGATCTCTTCCGACCACTTGTCGAAGCCGATCACGAGATCCCTGGACTTCCGCTCGACGATCTCGTTGTACTTCTGCCTCACCTCTTGAGCGGATCGTGCGTCGATGGCCTTCGCTTGGAGCGTCCGGGGAAGGGAGATCGTGAAGCAGGACCACTCGAACTTGAAGGCTTGCATCACGTCGAGCGATGCGGGATAGAGCTTTTCGAGCGAGTCCCGGTACTCCGTGTACTTCTCCATCATCTCCTGTTTCACGGTGGCGTAGCGTCTCACGAAGTCGTTGGATCGGTCCATGAACTGGGTCTTGATCTTCACGAGCGACTCTTCGAGTGCCGGGAGAACCTTGTTCGGGACGAACCTGAGTCCCGGAATCGGCGTCTGGACGGAGTAGAACTCGCACTCCCGACGCGCCCGAGCCTCAAGGCTCTGGAAGACACCGATCTCCGTCTTGTCCACGAGCATCTTCTTTCCAAGTAGAAAGATCTGCGGGATGTCCTTGCTCTCAAGCCCGAGATCCTTCGGTGACAGCTTGACCTCGAACCTCGGGTACCCGATGTGCGGGTCCACCACGCATCCGTCCATGAACACGTTCAGAATGGCGAGCTTATTCTTCTCGCCCGTGTCGGTTGCCATGAACTCCTCCTTTGTAGTATCCAATGTCCCTGAAACACGAAGTGAAAGGGTGAAGTCCATCGCCGCCTCCCCTTTCGGAGAGGGGCGAAGGATCGCATCCTAGATCTGCTTTCTGCCCTTGGAGCCCGCCTCCTCCTTGATGGCGGTGGCGCGGACGGCCCGGTTGGACGACCACTGGCGCATCTTCTCGATCTGCTCGCTCATCTGCCGGGAGAGCGGCACCGTGTCCATGAGCGCTTTCTCGCAGTGGAAATCCGTGACCTCCGTATTCTTGTAGAACGCGGAGTACATGCCGCTGACGAGCGCCTGCTCGATCTCGGCACCCGTGAAGTCCCGGGACCTCTCCACGAGCGTCTTGAGATCGAACTTCTCCGGGTCGCGGCCCTTGCGGGTCAGGTGGATCTTCCAGATTGCCTCCCGCTCGACCTCATCAGGGAGGTCGATGAAGAAGATCTCGTCGAAGCGGCCCTTGCGGAGAAGCTCCGGCGGCAAGTCGAAGACCTTGTTGGCGGTGGCGAACACGAACACCGTCTCCTTGTGTTCCTGCATCCATGTCAGGAGATTGCCGAAGACCCTCGCGGTGACTCCGGAGTCCGTGCTTCCCGATGAAGATATCCCCGCGAAGGCTTTCTCGATCTCGTCGATCCAGAGGACGCATGGAGCCATGGCCTCCGCGACCTTGATGGCGTTCCGCATGTTGGCTTCGGACGCACCGACAAGACCAGCGAAGACCCTTCCGACGTCGAAGCGCAGGAGCGGAAGCTGCCACGCATTCGCGGTGGCTTTCGCCGTCAGAGACTTCCCGCATCCGGGAATGCCGACCGTCAGGATGCCCTTGGGAGCCGGGAGCCCGAACGCACGGGCCTTCTCACTGAACGCCATCCGGCGCTTCAGGAGCCACTCCTTGAGGTTCTCCAGTCCCCCGACGCCTTCCATCTTGTCGCTCGTCTCGTAGTATTCGAGCATCTGGGATTTGGAGATCGCCTGCTTCTTCTGTTCGTGGACCGTGGACACCTCGAACTTCCCGTGCTTGCTGAATCCCATCGCCAGTGCATTCTCTGCCTCGAAGGCCGTTAGGCCCCTCGCGGCGTCGAGCAGCGTGTCGATCTCTTCCGGGTTCATCTTCGCCACGGCCTTGGTGCTGTACTCGAACGACTCCCGGAGGATGATCTCGAGATCGGCCTTGGTGGGAAGCTGATGCTCGACCAGCACGATCAGCTTGTCGAGTTCGCGTGGCACCTCGGTCACGGGGCTTAGGAACACCATGACCCTGTTCGTAGCCTTGAAGACGTCCACAAGCTGACGGATCGCCTCGACGGACTCCGGCGAACTCATGTGGAAGTGGAAGTCCTTGAACACCACGATGGACTTCTCTGGCACCCGCAGCGAACGGAGGTACTTGAGCGCCTCCAAGGGATCGCTCGTCTCATCCGAGACCACCCTCCCGTCATCCTTGATGCCGTCGAGGATGTTCCACTCGAACAGCTTGAACTTGAGCCGGTCCGCGACCGACTTGAGTTCCGGGAGAACTCGCTCGTACTCTCCCGTCTGGATCTGGATGGCCGGGTAGCTGGACTTGATGTACCACGTGACCTGATCCAAGGTCACTGACATCTCCTTCGTCTCCTTCTTCAGAACCATATCTGCCTCCTGTGAGAACTCGTGACTGCGGAACACCCGCAGCCTTCATCTGTTGACGTCGAAGTAGACCCTGATGGCATCGCTCACGAAGTTCGCCGCACGGTTCTTCTTGTCGTGGGCGTTCTTCATGATGCGATACTTGGCGTTGGGATAGGCCAGTCGGAAGGCTCTGGCGTACTCCAACACTTGCGCGATGGGACCCGTGACCCGAACTTTCAAGACGTTCTTCCCATCTGTCTTGTGCGCGGGATGGGCGAGAGCCATCTTGCGGATGAACGCCTGAGGATCGAGGAACGCCAGTTCCGATTCCGCCTTGAGTATGTAAATCCTCGAAGCGAAACTGTCCTCGCGCTCATCGACCCGGAACTCTCTACGGGGCACTTGAATCTCCTTTCTGGTCAGCGAGACGCCAGATCTGCTTCTCCTGATCGGAATGCCACTTGTTTGCGATCTCGCGGAAGACGATCCACACGGTCCGCATGGACGCGATGGAAAGCTGCGAGACGATCTCGCGGGCTCTGATCTCATCATCGCTGAGTGTGAACGTACAAGTGTCGATGTTGATGGTTGCTTGCAGATTGTCGATGGCGTCCAAGGTCTGACAGACCCACTCCTCCTTCGTCATCCATATCTCCTTTCTACCAAGCTCCTGATTCTCTGATAATCCCGGAGCCAACGCGGCTCCGTCACATGATTACCGGAGTGATCCGAGCCACAGCTTCTTCATCATCCTTTCGAGGTTGCCAACGATATCGTCGGCAGTGCCACGGCACGGCACGCAGATACCCTTCTTGAGGGGCCTGATGCTGTACTGAGCGCAGATCACGCAGCGATGGCGTCTATCCTTGACCCAGTCGTTCACGCACCACGAACACAGCCCGACCTCGGTGAGTCGCTTGTGATCTCCGCACCAGTGACAGGCCGGTCCATCTGGACCCTGTTTGGCTGGCATATCCCTGTATGGTGACAGCTCCTTCGGGATATCCTTGCTTCTCCCTCCACGCCGGTACAATCCTCCCGATCCGGCATCCTCATACCGTTCGATCTTGATGGTGTCAAGATCATCAGGCTCCTGTTCCGTCTCTTCGTGGTTCATCCGTTCCCCTTGAGGTTGTGGTTCACCGTAAAACGAAGATGCACCACGCGAGTTGATCCCGCGTAGTGCATCCCGACCAGGCTCCGGTTTCCCTGATCCACGACCAAGCTCCAGTGCGCGGTAAATGGGCAAGCCCCGGCCGGATTACCGGCCGGGGCTCATCCCGATCCCGTTACTGGGCAGGGACCGGATCGGGAGTCTCGACGGCCGAATCCTCGACCGGGGCCTGATCGGCCTTCTTACCCTTCGTCTTGCCGTGCTTCCGCTCGTAGGAGGTCTTGATGACGCGAAAGAAATCCTCGGGAGCGAACTCGAGAGCAGTGAGGATGTCCCTGACGATCACGGAAGGCCCCATCTCCTTCCACGGGCCGGTATGGAGACGCTTCCACGACCCATCGAGTTTGGAGAACGGGAGGTACTGCTTCGGATTCTTCGATTCTCCCCTGACCTTGACGGACTCACCACGATTGATCTCCACCATGACTTCCTCCGTGTTTGCTCATCCCGATACATGGCATACGGTAGTCGTATGTCACTATCGGTATAGTCAGTATATCGAGTCTTGCCGCGTTGTCGCGAAAATCAATAAGCGACACCGAATCCAGTTCAAATTAGGATCGTGGGGGATAAGGGGGTAAGGGGTAAGATGAAGTACCGTTTCCCGGTCGCGGGTGGACGGAAGCGGTGGACGGAAGCGGTGGACGGAAGCGGTGGACGGAAGCGGTGGACGGAAGCGGTGGACGGAAGCGGTGGACGGAAGCGGTGGACGGAAGCGGTGGACG
>Ga0187892_10006168_pt1 | contig 18085 bp, 14 predicted proteins | sample MA1701073metaG_FD_139345 | JGI IMG/M metagenome (GOLD analysis project Ga0187892, IMG submission 139345) | Bio-ooze microbial communities from a basaltic lava cave in the Kipuka Kanohina Cave System on the Island of Hawaii, USA - MA170107-3 metaG ... | reverse complement strand
CGTTGGGCTCGGCGAGGGCGAGAGGGCCAGCACCCGCTGGAAGAGGCCATTTGGCGCGGCCCGAGTCGTGGTCAGACCGTTCTCGTCGCATGATTTCACCCACACGATTCCCGGAAGAGCCCTGATTCGCTTCCGGTTCTTCTGCAGGTCGACAATTACGTGCATTGGGTCGTGGCAACTGGCCGCCGACCGGCATGGGAAACACCCACCCAGCCGCGAGGGACGTATTCCATCGCCGATCCACTCTATTCCACGACGACACTCTTTGCGGGCCATGCCAATACCTACCTGAGTGCGCTGCGGGTGGAGCGTGGCCCTGCTCACCAGGTGCCTCGTCCTTACCTCTCCGGTGGAGACCCGGTCCCCGCGTGCGCGGTGCTTGTCAGCGGCCCAGCGCACATCTATTTGCAGGCGCCAGATGGCGGCAGCATCAGACTCGATGCGTCCACGGACAGCTACGTGTCCAGTATTCCAGGCGCAGTTGCTCTTCGTCGCTTCGCGACGGCCAACGACGGCCCGGTTGTCGGCACTTCGGAACCGTGTGACATGATTGTCATACCGGCAGCGGCGGATGGAGACTACACCCTGGTTGTTCAGGCCGATGCCGCTGGATTGGCGGGAGTCCGAGCCGAGACCGTTGGTTTTGCCGGCACGCCCACGGCCGCTACTGCGGCCGTGGATCTATCAGACGCCACGCAGGCGCGATTTGTGCTCCACCACAGTGATTACGACGTCAGCCTCGAGCAGCTGGGTGGCGTCACCGACGTGTCAGCGATGCAAAGTGCAAGACTGACCGTTGGAGTTCGCCCGAACCCACTCGTTCGGGGCGGAACTGTTTCGTGGTCAGTTGACCGCAATGACGAAGGAACCGTTACCCTTTTCGATGTGACGGGTCGGAAAGTCAGAACCTTGTACGCCGGTATGATGGAAGCGGGTCGTCAGCAGGTGGCCCTCGAAGGGACTGGTGCGGGGGTGGATGGCCCGCACCCCGGGCTCTACTTCGTTCGGGTGACCGTCGGGTCGCGCACCGGAATCGCGAGGTTCGTTGTGCTCGGGAGTGACTAATGAAAACGCGTGTTCGCGCGATTTGTGCCGCAATGTTGGCGACGCTCGCGGGTGGTCAGAGCCTAGCGGGCAGTCCGGCGCCGAAGGGAGTACCAACGACGACCGCGATGCGGATCAGCGTGGTGGGAGCCGACAACGTCGTGATCAGCGATTCGGAGGGCCGTAGGTATCCGTGTCGCGATTCAACATGCAAACCGATCCCAAGATGCCACGCTGTCTCGGGCTTCGGCACCCGCTCACGGAGTGATACTGTGCGAGCGGACCAGAAGGTGATCGCGTTCGAGATACTGGGTCCGGGCCAGGGCGCTCTTCGCATTCGCGCTGACGACGCAGACCCGCATGTGACACTGACAGTCGACGTGTCGGACAGCACAATGCGTTGCGGAAATGGTGATGCGAGCGATGGAGTCGGCGGTGCGTCGCATGAGTGGATGGTAAGGTGGCGACACACTGAGAAGGGCACTTCCTGCGCAGTGATGCTTACGAGGAAGGAATTGCGAGGCCAGAAATAGTCCTCGTCCCTTCTTGCCTTGAACTGGGTCGTACGGATTAGCACCTCGGCGGCGATGATCGCACTCGCCTTCCTGCAGACGGGCTGTCTGGCGGGAGACGGGGCTTCGGCGACCGGTCGTGACTCGAAGAAGAGCATCGGTAGGATAGTGCTCGACATCGATGGCCGTCTTCGCGACATCGTGCTGGTGGATCCGCTCGGGAGAAGGGACGAAGACTCTGACTCGACGCTGGTGACCGACATTCCAGGATGCTCTCGATGGCCGGGGGGCCTCGAGCATGAGCTCGACGATCCGGACACCAATTACAAGGACAGGATGCTGTTTCAGCTCGAGGAGAGCCTCCCCGGACAGTACAAGGTGCTCGCCATCGCGGACGACTCCGTGCAGGTGCGAATCAATGTTGTGTTCGAGCCGATGCTTGCGACGAGTGCGAGTTGCCCAAGCATCGAGAGGGTGGATCGGGTACCTCCCGGGCCGGTGTCGTGGACCTTGCAAGCGACGGGCAGCCCGCCCAAGGGCAAGTGCAATGTGACGATCCTCCCAGTTATGCGTGGCGAGCGGGGCGCCTCCCGCTGAGCCGATCTCCGGCGGAGCCGAAGACTTGCGGTGCGGCTATTGGTGACGCTGAGCAAGAGAGTCACGGCCTGAACGCCCAGCTAACGAGAAACGCGGCTCCGCGCTTCGTATGCGCGGTATTGCAGGGCCTCGGCCAACTGCAGCGAGGTCACGGCCTCCTCGCCCGCGAGATCCGCGATGGTACGCGCAACGCGTAGGGCACGGTGGACGGCTCGTGCGGACATGCCGCCGCGATCCACCGCGTCCGCGATCAGTCTTCGTCCCGAGGAATCCATCGCACAGTGCTCGCGTAGAGCGACATTCGACAGTCGCGCGTTGAGCGAGCCACGCGCTTGCTGGCGTGCGCGTGCCGCGAGCACGCGAGCGCGCACGTCGTCGCTCGATTCTCCTGCACCAGCCGAGAGCAGTTCCTCCGACGTGAGCGCAGGCACCTCGATCTGAATATCAATCCGATCCAGCACTGGCCCCGATATGCGAGCGGCGTATCGTGCGTGATCCACAGGCGTGCACCGGCATCCCCGTTTGGGATGCCCGAGCCAGCCACAGAAACAGGGGTTCATCGCCGCCACGATCAGCGGCCGCGCCGGGAAGCGGGCGTGCGCGCCGGCGCGGGCGATGGCCACCTCGCCGATCTCGAGCGGCTCGCGCAGCGCATCGAGGAGCGCCCGCTGGTACTCGGCCAGCTCGTCCAGGAACAGCACGCCGCGGTGCGCGAGCGAGAGCTCGCCCGGCCGTGGCGGATTGCCGCCGCCCACGAGCCCGGCGCGCGACATCGAGTGATGCGGCGCGCGGAACGGCCGCGTGCGCATGAGCCCACGGCCCGGCGCGCGGAGCCCCGAGGCGGAGTGGAGCCGCGTCACCACGAGCGCCTCGGCGTGCTCGAGCGGCGGCAGGAGCCCGGGGAGCCGGCGCGCGAGCATGCTCTTGCCGCAGCCGGGAGGGCCCACGAGCAGCACGTGGTGGCCGCCGGCGGCGGAGATCTCGAGCGCGCGGCGGGCGATGGCCTGGCCGCGCACCTCGGCGAGGTCCTCCTCGCGCTCGGCGTGCGGATCCGCGGCCGCGGGGGAGGCGCGCGGGAGCTCGCCGCCGCCGAGCCACGCCACGGCGTCCGCGAGCCGCCCGACGGCGTGCACGGCGAGCCCCTCGACGAGCGCCGCCTCGGGTGCGGCCTCGGCGGCGCAGAGGAGCGTGCGCGCGCCCGACCGCCACAGGCACTCGGCGAGCGGGAGCGTGCCCCGCGTGCCGCGAAGCGAGCCGTCGAGCGCCAGCTCGCCCAGAGCCGCAGCCTCCGCGCCCGCCGCGACGCCACCCATCCGCTCGCCCGGAGCCTGGCCGGTGGCGACGAGCAGCCCGAGCGCGAGCGCGAGGTCGCCCGAGGCGCCCTCCTTGCGGCGATCGGCGGGGGCCAGGTTCACCGTGACGTGCCGGTCCGGCGGTGCGAGCTCGGCGTTCCGGAGCGCGGGCCAGACGCGCTCGCGCGCCTCGCGCGCGGCAGCGTCGGGAAGCCCGACCATGACGAAGCCCGGCAGGCCGGGGCCCACGTCCACTTCGCAATCCACCGGGAACGCGTCCAGTCCCCACATCGCGGCGGTGCGCACGCGCGCGAGCATGCGGGCTCCCCGCGGGGGCGGTCCGCGATCGCGACTCGCAAGAGCCGTGCGCGCTCGGCGGGCGGGGCCCGCGGGCGCGGCGTCGCAAGCGCAGGGCGACCGGGTGCGGCCCCAACGGCCGCGGCTCGCGCCGCGCGGACTCCCGGGCCCGCCGCGCCGGTCCCCGCGCCCCGGGACGCCGACGCCGGCGCGGCCGCTTCGGCCACGCCGGCGTCGGTGCGCGGTCCGGCGCGTGCCGGGCCGGGCGGGACGTGCGTCAGTCCCCGCCCACCGCCACGCCCAGGTCCACGTCGTCCATGCCGTCCAGGCGCGCGAGCTCCCGGTGCAGCGGCTGCCAGCCGTGCGCGACCGCGGCCGCGGCCAGGTCGGATGCCGGCGGCAGCTCCTGGAGGAACACGAACGCGGCGCCGGTCGCGAACCGCCCGAGCACGCCGGCCTCGTAACCGCCGTCCCCGCGCGTCTCGCGGCGCGCCGACAGCACCTGGAGGAGCGTCACGGCCTCGCCGCACACCGCCTTCCAGCGGGTCTCCACGTCCTTCACCCGCGCCGGGTTGCCGCGGCGCTCCGCGTCGGTGACGAGCACGTAGTGGCTCAGATCGCCCTCGGGGACGTACGACGTCCACAGGACGCGCGCGCGCGTCGAGCGCGTGGCGCGGTCCGTGGCGAGCGAGGTGCCGTCGTGCGTCGAGATCACCTCCACGTTCACGTCCACGGCCACGTCGCGCACGCGCGCCACGACCTCGATCGGGACCTCGACCCAACGCACGGTCTCGCGGCCGTCGCCGCCCTTCTCGACGACCCGACGCGCGACGCGGTCGCGGAAGAGGTGGAGCGAGGTCTCCGAGCGCACCGGCCCGAGCCGGCCCCAGACCACGCGCTGGGCGCCGCTCTTGCGCCCGAGCTTGAGCGCCTCTTCGCGCGAGAGCCCGGAGAGCTGCGCGACGCTCATGCGGCTCGTCACCGCGTCGGCGCCGAGGATGCGCGTGAAGCGCGCCGCGGGCGGCGAGAGCTCCCTGGCGAGCGCGTCACGCCAGCGCTCGCTCACCTCCCGGCCGGAGAGCCCGGCGCCGCCGCTCGTGAACGGCAGCACCGCCACGCGCGTCAGGGCCTTCTCGTAGGCGGTCGCGGCGAGCTGCGCCGCGTCCTTGTAGGCCGTCACGTAGCGCTCGCACTCGTGGAAATTCGCGAACGCGGCCTTGGGCCGGCCCGCGGCCCCGGTCAGCTTGCCCTGCCGGTAGTAGTGCCGCGCGGCGGCGTCGCGCAGCAGCCGCTCCTCGGCAGCCCACTCGGCGGGCACGTCCACCGGCGTGTACTGGACGGCGTTCGAGCGGAACTCCGAGAACGCCAGCACCTGCTCGGCGGCGCGCAGGCTGTCCACCGAGGCAAGCGAATGGATGCGCCGCTGCCAGTCGTCGGATATCACGCGGAACGTGGAGGTGGCGGCCGCGCGGGCGCGCGGGTTCATGGGCTCGCGGTCGAGCGCGCGCGTGGCGAGCTGCCACGCCTTCCACACGTCGCCGCCGGAGAGCTTCTGCTGGCTCTTCTCGGCGAGCTTGTTGGGTCCGGCGCAGCCGGCGGCGAGGACGGCCGCGAGCAGCGCGAGAAGGATTCGACGGGGCATGGGGCCTCCGGGGTGCCCGGCGGGTCGGCCGGGGTCGCGGGCGTTATCGGCCGCGAGCGGGAGCGGGTCGAGCGTGCGTCGGGATTGGCGCGTCCGGGCAGGGTCGGCCACCCTGTGCGCGATGCGCGCGCCCGTCCCGCCCCCCGACCGCCGGCCCGGCCTGGCCCTCGCCGTGAGCCTCGCGGTCGCGCTCGGCGCGGCCGTGCTCGCCGGAAGCCTGGCCATCCAGGTGCTCGCCGCGCTGGATCCTGCCGGCGAGGCGGCCACGCTCGCTCGCGCGCTCCCCGGGCCGGCGGCTGCCCTGCTCGCGCGGCTCGCCCGAGCGCCGCTCCTGGCGGGGCTCCTCGCCGGGATGGTCCCGGTCGCGGCCTGGGCAGCCGCCACGTGGGCGGTCCGCCCCGCCTGCGCCGAGCCGCGCACCGTGGCGCGAGGGCTCGCGGCCGCCTGGCTCGTCTCGCTCCTCGCTTCCGCGCTGGCGCTCACCGCCGGGCCGCTCGCGCCCCGGCAGGAGCTGGCCGCACTCGGCTACGCGCTCGGCTGGCCGGCCTGGCTTTCGCTCCTCGCGGTCCTCGGCCCGAGCCGGCTGCCGAAGCCCGCGACGCGCGGAGTCCTCCTCGGCGTTCTCCTCCTCCTGCTCGTGCTGCGCGTGGTCCCGCTCGGCTGGCCGGGCGAGACGAGCTTGAGCTGGTGGGCCATGCTCCCGGCCGTGCCGCCGGCCCGTCTCCTCGGGGCACTCGCCCTGATCGCCCTGGCGACGCTCGCGGTGATCGCCGTGATCCGGCGCGGCGAGCGCGGCCGCACGCTCGCGGCGCTCGCGCCGCTCGTCCTCGCCTCGTTCCTCCTCCAGCGGGCGCTCCCCGAGCTCGAGCACCATGGGCCCGCCAAGCACGCGGCCGCGCTCGCGAGCGAGATCAACACGAGCTACTTCCAGGCGGGGGCCCGCGTGGGCGCGCCGGCCGAGTTCGTACGCGCGCACGCCGACTCGCTGGCGCGGCTCCCGATGCACGCGCGCACGCACCCGCCGCTCTGGCCGGTCGTCTTCAACGGCGCGACCCGGCTGGGCGAGCTGCGGTTCGTGCAGCGGCTCGCGGGCGGCACGGCGCGGCTCCTGGGCGCCGAGCCGCGGCAGGCGGCGGAGCTGGCGGCGAGCGTGGCCGAGCGGCCGCTCGCCGCGGCGGAGCTGGCCGGGCTCTGGCTCCTGGTCGCCCGCTTCGCGGTGGCGGTGGCGCTGCTCCCGCTCGCGGTCTGGTTCCTCGCGCGCGCGGTCGGGGGCGAGCTCGCGGCCCGCCGCGCGGCGGCGCTCGCCACGCTCCTGCCCGCGCCGCTCCTTTACTTCCCCGACGTGGACTTGGTGCATCCGCTCCTCTACGCGCTCGCGGCCGCCGCCTGGCTCCGGCGCGCGCGCGGTGCGGCATGGGCGCTGCTCGCGGGTGCGGTGGCGGCGCTCCTCGTGGCGCTCTCGTTCGGGAACCTGGCGCTCTACGCCGCGTTCGCCGCGCTCGCGGCGCTCGCCGGCGGGAGCGCGCGGCGCGGGCTCCGCGCCGAGGCGGCCTCGGGCGCGCTCGCGCTGGTACCGCTGGCGCTGCTCGTGGCCGCGGCCTGGCTCGCGGGCGCGCGGCCGCTGGCGATGTTCGCCGCCGCCCTCCGCGAGCACCACGCGATCCTCGCCCACCGCACACCGCTCCTCTGGATGGCGCTCCATCCGCTCGAGGCGGCGGTGGGGCTGGGCTTCCCGCTCGTCCTCGGGCCGGGCGGCGCGCTGGCGTGGCGCGCGCTCGCAGACGGCGCGCGTCGGCGCGCGCTCGAAGGCGGGCCGCTGCTTCTCGGCGCCACGCTCCTCGTGCTGCTGCTCGTGAACTTCTCGGGGCAGGGCAGGGGAGAGGCGGCGCGGCTCTGGATGGGCTGGTACCCGCTGCTCCTGGCCGGCGCCTGCGCCGCGCTCGAGTCGCGCCCGCGCGGCTGGGCGCTGCTTGCGGCGGGCCTCGCCGGCACGCTCGTCGTGCTCAAGGGCTTCTACGTGTTCGTCTGGCTCTACCGGCTCGCGTGACGCCGCCGCCGCGGGCTCACTTCGCCGCGGGCGGCACCGGCATCACGAGCTGGAGCGCGAGCCGCCACGTCGCCGCGGGGCCGCGGTGCCAGACGTGCACGTACCACGCCGAGTCGGGCGCAGCCTCCGGGCCGGAGAGCCAGGAGCCGTACGTGTAGCCGAGGTCGCCCGAGCCGGAGATGTGCTGCGCCGTGGAGACGAGCCGGGCCTTCGACTCGCGCGCCGTGAGCGCGGTGATGGCCGCGTTGCGGCCCGAATGTCGGAACGCGCCCTCGCGGAGCGCGATCAGGTCGTCGGTGGCGTAGTGCCCGAGCGCCGCGGGGACGCCCTCGGTCGCGGCGAGCCGGGCGAAGCTCGCGTCGGCCTGGTAGAGCGACTTGCGCGCGGCCAGCGGGCGCGAGCCGAGTCCCGGCGCCCGGACCGGGGCGGAGTAGCGCACCGCCCCTGACTCCGAGGCAGGGGCGGGGTGAGCGATGCCGCCGTCCAGGACCACCTTCCACGAGCCGCCCGCCGAGCGGCGCCACAGGCTCATGTACTGGCCGTGCGCGTCGGCCTGCTTCTGCGTGCTGTCGCGACGGAACGTCCAGGGGCCGGTGCTCCAGCCGAGCTTGCCGTCCGCGCTGATCGCCGCGTACGCCGGCCGCCAGTCGAGGAGCCCGTTCCAGCCGGCCGGTTGCCGCTCGTAGAACGCGGCGCCGATCACCGGGCCGGGCTTGAACACGATGCCCGTGGCCGCGATCCACTCGAGGAAGCCGTCGCGAACGCCGCGAGCGCGCACGCTGGCCGCGAACGCGCGCTCGGCCTCGACGATGGTGCGGGCGGCATCGGCCGGCGCGGTGCGCCCGGTGGAAGCGGGCGGCGGGGTGGCGGCCAGCAGCAGGGCGAGGCAGATCGCGGTGAGGTGGGGCATGGATGTCTCCGGGAGCGTCGGGGGAGCGGGAGCCCTGCCGCAACGCGTCATGCTGGTCGCTCCGCCCCGGTCCGGGCCTGCAAGCCCTTGGGGCGGAACCGACTGGCTCCCGGCCTCCGGGCTCGCCCGGAGGCCGGCGGGCGCCTCGGTCCCGACAGGCTAGCCGAGCCCGGCGCCGATTCCCAGCCTCGGGCCCACTGCTGACTCAAGCCTCTCAAGTCCGGCTCCGAAAACCCCTTGGTCCCCGGAGTCGGGGCGTGGAGGTGGTGTTGGACAGCAGCCGGGAACCGCCGGGCGAGCCGCCGGCCCAGCGCGAGCGCAGCCAGCGCGACAAGTTCGCCGCCCTGCTCACCGTGAGCCGGGCGGTCGTCAACTCGCTCGACTTGAACACCATCCTCTCGACGATCGCCAAGCAGATCCGCGAGGTGATCCAGACCGACGAGTGCACGGTGTTCCTCCACCACGACCGCGACAAGGTCCTCGTGCCCGCCGTGTGCGACGCGCAGAGCTACGTCGAGGAGATGATGGCGGTCCGGCTCCGGCTGGGCGAGGGCATCACCGGCACGGTCGCGGTCACGGGGCGGGGCGAGATCGTGAACGACGCCGAGGCCGACCCGCGCGCGATGACCGTGCCGGGCACGCCTCCCGAGCGGAGCGCGCTCCTGTGCGTGCCGCTCATCTCCCGCGACCACGTGCTCGGAGTCATCACGCTCTCGCGCATCGGCACGCGCGGCTTCCAGGACGAGGACCTCGAGCTCGCCACGCTGTTCGCCGGGCAGTGCAGCGCCGCCATCGCCAACGCGCGGCTCTACGAGAACATGAAGGTGGCCTACGACGAGCTGCGCGCGACCCAGGTGCAGCTCGTCCAGTCCGCCAAGCTCAACGCCCTGGGCGAGATGGCGGGCGGGGTGGCGCACGACTTCAACAACATCCTCGCCGCCATCCTCGGCCGCACCCAGCTCCTGCTCCAGACGGTCGAGGACCCGGACCTGCGCCGCCAGCTCGGCGTGGTGGAGCAGGCGGCGCTGGACGGCGCGCAGACCGTGCGCCGCGTGCAGGAGTTCACGCGCGTCCGGCAGGACGAGCGCTTCGAGACCGTGGACCTGAACCGCGTGCTCTACGGAGTGGTCGAGCTCACCCGCCCGGCGTGGGAAGCCGGCGCCAAGCGGCGCGGGGTGGTGGTGAACGTGCACCTCGACCTGCGCGCCACGCTGTCCATCGCCGGCGCGGCCTCGGAGCTGCGCGAGGTGTTCACGAACATGGTGCTGAACGCGGTGGACGCCATGCCCGCGGGCGGTGAGCTGTGGATCACGAGCTCGGACGAGGCCGGCCAGGTGCTCGTCCAGGTGCGCGACTCCGGGGTCGGCATGGACCACGAGACGCGGGCGCGCATCTTCGATCCGTTCTTCACGACCAAGGATGTGAAGGGCACCGGGCTCGGGCTGTCGGTGGCCTACGGCATCGTGACCCGCCACCGCGGCCGCATCGAGGTCAACAGCTCGCCCGGCGGCGGCAGCGAATTCACGCTGATCTTCCCCGCCGGCTCGATGCCGGCGGCGCAGGGCCAGGTGCCCGACGGCCCCGCGCCCACCGCGCTGCGCGTGCTCGTCGTGGACGACGAGGAGTCCGTGCTCTCGGTGCTGGCCGAGATGCTGCGCGGAGCCGGGCACCACGTCACCACCGCGCTCGGCGGGCTGGCGGCGATCGAGGTGCTGCGCGGGCCGGCGTTCGACGCGGTGTTCACCGACCTCGGCATGCCCGAGGTGAACGGCTGGGACCTGGCCTCGCTCGTCAAGGCGCGGCGGCCCGAGTGCGCCGTGGTGCTGGTCTCGGGCTGGGGCTTCCAGCTCGAGGAGGAGGCCGCGCACTCGCGCGGCGTGGACCTGGTGATGGCGAAGCCGTTCTCGTTCTCGGACGTGGACGGCGCGCTGCGCTCGCTGTTCCAGCCGAGCGGGGAGCGCCGCAAGGCCGCCTGACCGCGAGCGGCTGCGGCGCGCCCCCCTGCTACTCCCCGGTCACGACGAACTGGACGAGACGCGCGGCGTCCGCGTTCGGAAGGTCCACGCCGAGCAGCGCCAGCCGGACGAGGCCGTGCGGACCGACGAGCACGAAGCCCGGCTGTCCCTGGTCGCGGAGCGGCTCGAGGAGCCCGTAGAGCGCGGTGATGTCGCCGGTCGGGTCGGCAAGCGCCGTGAACCCCGGATCCTGCGTGCGCAGGTGCCGGGCGATCGCCTGCGGCTTGTCGAAGCACACGGCGAGCGTGCGCACGCCGATGCCCGAGAGCTCCCGCGCCATGGGCTCGACCGAGGGGAGCGAGTCGCGGCGCGCCACGAACAGGATCATCACCCAGCCGCCGCGCAGGCGCGACAGCCGCACCGGCCGGCCGTCCACGCCGGGCAGCTCGAAGTCGGGCGCGCGCTCGCCGATGGCGACGCGCTCGGTGACCCGGCCGCGCGTGGTGCCGCCCTGCTCGGGCGGGCGCGCCGGCGAAGGCGCCGGCTTGGGGGCCGGGCCGGGGGGCGGCTTGAAGTCCCCCTGGGCGTGCGCGGGGACCGCCAGGGCGAGTGCGAGCACGAGCGTAGCGGTGGCCGGGCGAACCATGCACGCACCTCCTGTCCTGGCCGCGCCCCGCAAGGGACGCGGTCGTCCACACGCCCGGGCGGGGTCCCTAGGCGCGCCTCTGCGTCACCGGGCCGCGCTCGACCTCGGCCCGCAGCGCCGCCAGCGTGCCGGCCGGCGTCTGCGGCGGGATCGAGCAGCTCGGAGCGAACAGCCAGCGCCGACCGCCGGTCTCCTCGAGCGAGCGGCGGAAGGCGGCGATCGCGACCTCGGGGCCCTGCTGCAGCTCGGTCTCGTGACCGATCCCGCCCATCGCCGCGCCCGGCAGCCGGGCGAGGCCCTCGGCCAGGGACGGGTTGCCGGCCACGGTCGCATCCCACGAGAACGCGCCCACGGGGTAGTCGGCGAACTCGAACAGCAGCGCGTCCTCCTTGCACACGTGCAGCGTGTGGAAGCGCGAGGCGCCGGCGGCGGCGAGCAGCCGCAGGTCGTATGGGCGGGACCAGCGCCGCAGCGCGGCCGGGTCCACGAACCGGCGCGAGCCCCAGTCCACCGTGGCGAGGAAGAGCCCGTCGGCGCCGGCCCGCATGACCGCGGCCACGTGGTGCTCGAACGTGCGCGTGACCGCCTCGAGCGCGCGCGCGATCCGCTCGGGCTCGCGGGTGAGCGCATCGCGGAGCGCGGCGGGCGGCTCGGTGAGCTCGGCGAGGATCGCGAGCGGCGTGAACACGGTCTGGAGGAGCGGCACCTCGGCCGGCAGCCGCGCGCGCACGGCGCGCACCGCCTCGAGCTGCTCTCCGAGCGCGCCTGCGTCGGGCGGGCGCTCGCCGATGGCGTCCCAGTCGGCCGGGGAATGGACCGGCCATTCCGCCACCACGGGCTTCTCGTCCGGGCGGGCGGGGTAGCGGTAGCGAACGCCCCAGGGCTCGACGTGGTAGTGCTTGCGCGGATTGAGCTTCACCCAGTCCCAGCGGAAGCGCTCCCAGCGCTCGAGCGTGTGCGCCACCAGCTCGTCCGCCGAGGACTCCCGGTGGTAGACGTGCCCCCAGAAGGAGACGGGCGGGCGGTCCACCGGATCCCCGCGGAGCGCGGCCAGCACCCGGTCGCGGCTGGTCATGGCCCGACCCTAGCCCGGGGCGGCCCGGCGAACAACCCGGACGCGCGCGGCGGGTGCGGCCCGTGCATCCTGGCGCGGATGCGCGCGGCGCGGGCGGGGCGTACCCTCGGAAGGATGTCCCGTTTCGGGCGGTCCGCGGCGCTGCTCGCGCTCGTCGCGCTCGGCGCGTGCTCGCGCCCCGCCGAGCGCCGCGCCGGCGCGCCGGATGGCCGCTCGGCCGCGCCGCCGCGCGCCGCGGACGCCGAGGCGCTCGCGCGCGATCAGCCACCCCGGGTCGTGATGCCGCTCGCGCCCCCGGGCACGGGCGGATGGGCCGTCGCGCGCGTGGCCCCGGCGCGCGCCGAGCTCGACCTGCCGCCCCCGCCCGCGGCGCCCTCGGACCCCGACTCGCTCGCCGTGGCCGGACCGGACGCGGCGCCCCCGGTGCTCCAGCCGCCGATCGCGCGCGGCTACCCTCGGCTGCTCCACGCGGGCGGCGGGGGTCGGGTGACGCTCGACGTGCGCGTGGACGAGGAGGGCGAGGTGAGCGACGTGGAGCTGGTCGCGAGCGAGGCCGATTCCGTCACGGTCGCCGCCGCGACCAAGGCGGCGTTCGCGACCCGCTACCACCCGGCGCGGCTCGGCGGGCGCGCGGTGGCGGTGTGGAGCCGGCAGGTGTTCGACGTGCGGCGCGGCCCGTGAGGCGCCTCGCGGCACGGCCCGGCGGCGCGCCGCGACGCGCCCGGGGGCGCGCTCCCGGCTGGCGGTCGGGGAACGGCTCGGGCTAACCTGCCCCGCATGTCCGCCACGGCGTTCGCGCTCGACGCGCTCCAGACGATCGTGGACCGCTTCGCCGGGCGCCGGCTGGTGGTGCTCGGCGACCTGATGCTCGACCACTACCTGTGGGGTCGCTGCGAGCGGATCTCGCCCGAGGCGCCGGTCCCGGTGGTGGACGTGCAGCGGGAGACGAGCTCGCTCGGCGGCGCCGGCAACGTCGCGGCGAACCTCACCGCGCTCGGCGCCGAGCCCGTCCTGATCGGACTCGTGGGCGACGACGACCGAGCCCGCCGGCTGTTCGACGCGTTCGCCGACCGCGGCGTGGACACGCGCGCGATCGTGCGCGACCCGAGCCGGCCGACCACGATGAAGACGCGCATCATCGCCCACTCGCAGCAGGTCGTGCGCGCCGACTGGGAGTCGCGCGCCGACGTCGAGGGCGCGGCGCGCGCCGCGCTGCTGCACGCGCTCGAGAGCGAGCTGCCGCGCTGCGAGGGCCTGGTCGTGAGCGACTACGGCAAGGGCGTGGTGACGCGAGCGGTGCTCGAGCTCGCGCTCGGCATCGCGCACACCCGCCGCATCCCGGTGAGCGTGGACCCCAAGGAGAGCCACATCGAGGCCTACCGCGGCGTCAGCATCCTGACCCCCAACCAGCACGAGGCCGGCTGGGTGATGGGCCAGCGCGTCACCGACGAGGCGAGCCTCGCCAGCGTGGGCTGGGGGCTCCAGAAGCGGCTCGACGCCGAGGCCGTGCTCATCACGCGCGGGCCCGACGGCATGAGCCTGTTCGAGCGCTCGGGGCGAGCCACGCATCTGACGACCGTGTCGCGCGAGGTCTACGACGTCACCGGCGCCGGGGACACGGTCGTGAGCGTGGTGGCGCTGGCGCTCGCCGCCGACGCGGACTACCCCGAGGCCTGCTACCTTGCGAACCACGCCGCGGGCGTGGTGATCCGCGAGGTCGGCACCGCGACCTGCTCGCCGAACCAGCTCCGCCAGTCGCTGGCCGGCGCGCTCGCGTGAGCGAGCCGCCGGCGCTGCCCGCCGAGGCGCGCGCCCGGCTCGACGTGTGGCGCGCCGCGGGCGCGCGCATCGTGTTCACGAACGGCATCTTCGACCTCCTGCACCGCGGCCACGCCGAGTACCTGGAGGAGGCGCGCGCGCTCGGCGACCGGCTGGTCGTGGGGCTCAACAGCGACGCCTCCGCGCGCCGGCTCAAGGGCGCCTCGCGGCCGATCGTGACGCTGGAGGACCGCGCCGCGGTCGTGCGCGCGCTCGCCTGCGTGGACCTGGTGGTGGCGTTCGAGGAGGACACACCCCTGCGGCTCATCGAGGCGGTGCACCCGGACGTGCTGGTGAAGGGCGCCGACTACGCACCCGCCGACATCGTGGGCCGCGAGCTCGTGGAATCGCGCGGCGGGCACGTCACGACCGTGCCCCTCCGCGCCGGGCTCTCGACGAGCGAGCTCGTGCGCCGCATCCGCGAAGGGCGCGGCGCGTAGCGCGGCGCCGGCTCCCGGGGGAGCGCCGGGAGCCGGTCGCCCGGGGACTCAACGATAGATCGCCTTGACCGTGCCCCAGGTGGAGCGGCGCGCGGGCGTCGGCTGCGTGGGGCCGATCTGGATGTGCGTGGACTGGCCGCCGGGCGTCCAGGTGGCGCCGCCGTCCAGGCTCAACTCGGTGAAGACGTCGAAGAAGCTGTCCACCCGGAAGTTCCCGCCCAGGTCCTCGATGCGGGTCCCGCCCGGGGACGGCAGCGTGGGGGATTCGCGGATGATCATCCCGGGCGGCGACGTCCCGCCGACGAGCTCGAGCATGAGCATCTCGGTGTCGAAGAGCATCGGGTTCGAGCCGGGCGGCGTCGTGGGCACGTGGAACGAGCGGCCGGTGCCCTGCGCCGTGCGCGGGCTCCACGTGGCGCCCCCGTCGAGCGAGAGCTCGTAGAAGACGTCGAAGAAGCTGTCGATCGGGTAGGAGCCCGAGGGCGGTGTCGGCGTGCACGGCGGCCGGTCCACGAGCGTGAGCCCGCGGATCCCGACCGGACCCGGCGGGAACGGGAGCGGCGCCGTGGACGGGCCCGTGTAGGCGCAGCCCACGGGCCACATGCAGTTGCTCGAGGTGAGGCACTGGGCGCTCGCGGGAGCGGCCGCGAGCAGGAGCGCGAGGCAGGCGCCGGCCGCGAGGGCGACCCGGGTGGCGCGGGCCCGCGCGGGGCGGGAGAGAGTGGCCAGGGACATGTCGGCCTCCTCACGCGCGACTCGGCGGCGCCACGGCACGGCGTGCGTCTCACGAGGTGTGGGCGCCCGGAGGACGGTCGCGCGCAGACCTTGAATCTAAGCCAGGGGCGGGCAGCCCGCGTGTGAATTCCGCGGTCCCGGCGCATGCGTGTTGGCACACCGCTCCGCTTGCGCCGGAGGGGGACCGCGACTAACCTGCCCCGTCCTTTTCCCCTCGTGGGGGTCCACCCCCCGCCAGGCGCCACGTCGGATCCCGCGTGGCGCCGCCCCCCCCCGCCCAGGAGCTGCCATGCCGCAGAACTTCCACAACTTCATCGGCGGCAGGTGGGTCCCGGGCCGCTCGGGCAGGGTGTTCACGAACCGCGACCCGGCCACGGGGGAGGCCCTGGGCGAGTTCCCCGACTCGGGGGCCGACGACCTGGACGCCGCCGTCCAGGCGGCCCGCGTCGCGATGCGCGCCTGGCAGCTCACGCCGGCGCCCAAGCGGGGCGAGCTCCTCTTCCGTCTCGGCGCTCTCATCGCGCGCCAGAAGGAGGACCTCGCCCGCGCCGCGACACGCGAGATGGGCAAGATCCTGCTCGAGACCCGAGGCGACGTGCAGGAGGGCGTGGACATGGCGTTCCTCGCCGGCGGTGAGGGCCGCCGCCTGCACGGCTTCACGACCCCGAGCGAGATGCCGGACAAGTGGGCGATGAGCGTGCGCGTCCCGGTGGGAGTGGTGGGCGTGATCACGGCCTGGAACTTCCCGTTCGCGGTGCCCACCTGGAAGATCCTCCCCGCGCTGGTGGCGGGGAACACGGTGGTGTTCAAGCCCTCCGAGGAGACGCCCGAGATGGGCTGGCACCTGGCGAAGCTCCTGGAGGAGGTGGGGCTGCCGCCCGGCGTGTTCAACGTCGTCCACGGCACCGGCCCGAACGTGGGCTGGCCCATGGTCCAGCACCCGGGCGTGGACGTGCTCTCGTTCACCGGCTCGAACGGGGTGGGTGCGCGCCTCGCCACCGAGGGCGCCCGGCTCGGCAAGCGGGTGTCGCTCGAGATGGGCGGCAAGAACGGCGTCATCGTGCTGGACGACGCCGACCTCTCCCTCGCCGCCAACGCCATCGCCTGGGGCGCGTTCGGCACCACCGGGCAGCGCTGCACCGCCACGAGCCGGGTGATCGTGCACGAGCGCGTCCACGACGCGCTCGTGCGCCTGGTCGTCCAGCGCGCGCAGGCGCTCAAGCTCGGGCACGGCCTCGAGGAGGGCGTCGAGATGGGCCCGCTCGTGAACGAGCGGCAGCTCGAGCGGGTCTCGGGTTACGTGCAGGTGGGGCGCGACGAGGGCGCCGAGGTGGCGACCGGCGGCGCCCGGGCGGGCGGGGCGGGCCTCGAGCGCGGCTGGTTCTTCGAGCCCACGGTGCTCACCGGCGTCCAGGCCGCGATGCGCGTGGCGCAGGAGGAGATCTTCGGGCCGGTCGTGGGCTTCGTGAAGGTGAAGTCGCTGGAGCAGGCGATCGCGGTCAACAACGACACGCCGTACGGGCTCTCCTCCTCCATCTTCACCGCGAACGTGAACGCGGCGTTCACCGCGATGCGCGACCTCAGCACCGGCATCGTCTACGTGAACCACGGCACGACCGGCGCCGAGACCCACCTGCCGTTCGGCGGCACGCGCGGCACCGGCAACGGCCACCGCGAGGCGGGCCACACGATGCTCGACGCGTTCACCGAGTGGAAGAGCCTGTACGTGGACTTCAGCGGCCGGGTCCAGCGGGCGCAGATCGACAACGTGGACGCGTGAGGCGGTCCGGGGTGGACCCGCGCGCGGGCCGGCGGCGCGGGACGCGCCGGCGCGGCGGGCGCGACCGCCGCGGCCCGCGGGGCGAGGGGACATGAACCTGCACGAGCACCAGGGCAAGGAGCTGTTCGCCCGCTTCGGGCTGCCGGTGCTCCCCGGGCAGGTGGCGGCGAGCCCCGAGGAGGCGCGCGACGTGGCCGCCTCGCTCGGCGGCACCGTGGTGCTCAAGGCGCAGGTCCAGGCCGGCGGCCGCGGCAAGGCCGGGGGCGTGAAGCTGGCCGAAAACCCCGAGGAGGCGTTCGAGAAGGCGCGCGACATCCTCGCGCTCACGATCAAGGGCCTGCCCGTGCGCAAGCTGCTCGTGACGCAGGCCGCCGACATCGCGCGCGAGTACTACTGCGCCATCGTGCTCGACCGCGAGAAGAAGGCGCCGCTCGTCATGCTCTCGGCCGAGGGCGGCGTGGACATCGAGGAGGTGGCGCGCAGGGCGCCCGGGAAGATCGTGCGCTTCCACGTTCCGCTCGAGGGTCTGCGCCCGTACATGGCGCGCAACCTCACGCGGCCGCTGTTCCCCGACTTCGCCCAGGCCGCCCAGGCCGCCGACGTGCTGCTCAAGCTCCATCGCGCCTTCGTCGAGGGTGACTGCTCGCTCGCCGAGGTGAACCCGCTCGCCGTGACCCCCGAGGGCCGGGTGCTCGCGCTGGACGCCAAGGTCATCCTCGACGACAACGCCGAGTTCCGGCACCCGGAGTGGGCGGCCTGGCGCGACCCGGGCGAGGAGACCCCCGGGGCGCGGCTCGCGCGTGAGAAGGGACTCTCGTACGTCAAGCTCGACGGCGACATCGGCTGCATCGTGAACGGCGCGGGCCTCGCCATGGCGACGATGGACCTCATCAAGCACTACGGCGGTGAGCCGGCCAACTTCCTCGACATCGGCGGCTCGTCGAACCCCGAGAAGGTGACGGCGGCGCTGCGCATCATCACCGGCGACTCGCACGTGCGCGCCATCCTGTTCAACATCTTCGGCGGCATCACGCGCTGCGACGACGTCGCGAACGGCATCGTGACCTCGCTCGAGGAATCGCCACTCGCCGTGCCGCTCGTGATCCGGCTCACCGGCACGAACGAGGAGAAGGCACGGCAGATCCTCAAGGACTTCGGGCTCGGCGCCACCACGAGCATGGACGAGGCGGTGCGCATGGTGATCGAGAAGGCGCAGGAGGTGGGCGCGTGAGCATCCTCGTGGACCGCGGCACCCGGCTCATCGTGCAGGGGATCACCGGGCGGGACGGCGCGTT